>Ga0208191_1000329_pt1 | contig 36711 bp, 28 predicted proteins | sample June2015DPH_13_5_FD_184709 | JGI IMG/M metagenome (GOLD analysis project Ga0208191, IMG submission 184709) | Peatland microbial communities from SPRUCE experiment site at the Marcell Experimental Forest, Minnesota, USA - June2015DPH_13_40... | ecosystem: Environmental > Terrestrial > Soil >... | reverse complement strand
CGGGGATATTGTGGTACGCGCCGATGGCCGCCTCATCGGTACGCTGCCCGCCTTCACCGCTGCTCTCTACCTGCATCCTCTGGATGAATCGCTGAAGCTCGAAATTCTCCGGGAAACCGAGCGCAAAACGCTCTTTATTGTGGCGCTGGAAATGAAAGACGCCATGGACGCTCTGCCGGATCTAGCCAATGCGCGCGAGAACCTGGTTTCCCGGCTGGGGATACTAGCCCTCGACTTGAACGATGAGTTGCGTTCCTTGTTGGGCGATTTGCGTAACCCTTCCGGCGTCGTCGTAGTGGGACGCGTCGCGGATTTCATGAGTTCCGCGACTGGTCTGCAAACGGGAGACGTTATCCACAGCGTGAATCAGACAGCGATCGACTCTTTGAGCTCGCTTCGCGCAGTTCTGAATCAGATCAAGCCGCGCGATCCGGTCGTGCTGCAGGTGGAGCGGGGAGGGGGATTGCAGTGGCTGGCGTTTGAGATGGAGTAGTTTGTTCAGTAGCTTTTGGCCGCTGGAAACCGAGCATGTAGAGCAAGACATGGCGCGCACTCCTCTATGGCCTCCAGTATGGCCTCCAGCGACGAGGCTATTCTCGCTTTGCACTCGAGATCGCAATCCTCTCATTTCGCCGGAGTGCCCGGAGCGCCGGGGCCGACGTTCTGCTCTCCCCGTGTTTGCTCTCCAAATTGCCGCTCAGTTCCTACGAAGAATTCCTCGTATTTTCTCTTGCCTTGCGAGCCAGACTCTTCACCATTGATTTTTCCCCAGATAAGTTTGCCGGTGCACCGCAGGCGGCACCATAAAATCGAAGAACCCGTCGAATGTGGTGGCCGATGAGAGCCGCAGCATGATTCTCCAGTGCACCCTGGCGAATCGCCTCGTATTCGATCGGGAGATATAGGCTCAGCAGGGTCAGCGGGCATGAAAAGAGGCCGAGATTGTGCAGCAGGCGCTTTACTTCCTCTTGTACGGAGGGCTGTGGCCAGTAATAACGACAGCGGTCACTGAAACTGAAGGCACGCGAGAGGCGCAATTCGTCGTCGCCGCCGCGGTAGTACGAACGCCAGTACGCCGGATTGCGCAGCATCTCGAACTCCAGCGCCTCCCGCACTTGCGACGATCTCACCTCGCGCTTGTGGCCAAGGATCTCGCGTTCTATGCCGCTCAGTGCAAAAATCGCTTCCCGATAGGCGAACGTAAGCCAGGGGCCGACCTTCAAAATTGCGAAATGGTCCTCCACCATCTCTGCTAGAGCGGCGCGGGACTGGTAATCGGTAGAATGGGCCTCATAGACAAGCGCAGGACTTGCAGGCAATCCTGCCGACAGCGCATGCACTTTCTGGCGATCGTAGTCGAAAACCCTGGTGTCGCCGAATTCCACGGCAGGTTGAACGACCAACCCGACGACGTTCTCCCAAGCGGCGAACAAGCCATGTGCTCGGAATGCGGAGCGAAAGATGTCCAAAGTGCGATGAACATCTTCGACCATCGTCGGGGCTGGACATGCCCCCTCTGCCACTTCTCCGCCCGGAGGCGGGACCTCCGTTCCAATGACGTAAAGCGGTCTCGGCGAACCGGTCGGCATCTCGTCGCAAGCTTCTTCCGCAGCCCGGCACAAAATGGCAGCGCGTTCCGCGACGGCCTTCTCATCGAGACTCTTCACGTCGTCCCCACATGGCATGCTCGTGTCCAAGTGGATCTTCTGATATCCCGCATGAACGCAAAGACGAGCCAGATCGCAGGCCTTCGCCATGGCCTCGGCCAACGGTTCATGGCGCCAAGCAAACGGACCCAGGTGGTCAGCTCCAAGCAGAACGCGACCTGCTGGCAATCCCGCTGAGGCGGCAGCAACGCGAATTGCATCGGCGAATTGCTGCGGCGTCATACTCGTATATCCGCCGAACTGGTTAACTTGGCTGGATGTCGACTCCACGTGAAGACAGTTGCCGTCTTCGAGCGCTTGCTGAATGGCTGCATCGATCACTGCCGGGTGCGCGGAGCAAACTGCGTAACTGCCGACAGACTCGCCGCCGCGATTTCGTTGGACGACGCTTCGTAGATATTCACTCGGCCCCTCGGCCACGGTGGGGCGATCCGTCTCGACGGGATTAGGCTTCTCATCCATCGCTTTCGCATTATAGATTCTTGAGCTGAGCATTCGCTTCACTGAGGTTGACCCAATGAAGTAGTATGCGATGACGATCATGCACATTAAAGGAGATTGCTGCCGTGCCGAAAAGAACTCGAAGACAGGTTTCCAGAGTCGGACTAGCGCTTACTGCTGGAATACTGATGGTCGCGCTGCCGTGTGTGGCCCAGCAACTGACGAACGACGAGCTGTCCCTGACGGTCAACGCCCAGGAGGGATCGTACCAACTGTCTTTGCATGATGGTCAGCCCGTGCTCAGGTCCCGTGTGGCAGCACAGGTTGACCACCAGTGGCTTCGCTCGAGCGATTACCCGCGGCACCAGGCTTCGGAGTCTACCTTCGAAGATGATCTCGGCCCCGGCCGAGAGGTCACAGTCACTTGCAGCGGGCTGGACGGCAAACCCGATCTTGTTTACGTGCTACAGCTCTACAAACAGCGGCCTTACGGCACCGTCCAGGTAAAGGTGCAAAACAGCTCGGGGAAGGAAGTAACTGTTCAGGCCATTCGGAGTGTGGAGGCCATGGGTGAGCCGATCATAAATCTGGGTGGCGGTCAATCGGCCAACCGGGTTCTCTCCGACAGTTTCAGCGAAGATTGGCCGGACCTGGCTCTCTACGACCTCGGGGGAGTGCACGGCGGGATGCATCGCGGTGCAGGGAGCCAACTCATTTACAACCGGGAGAGTAAGCAGAGTTTATTTCTTGGCGCTCTCACCTCAGACCGATTTCTGACCCTGATGCATCTGAAAGCTGAGGGTATGGGTGCGAAGGCCAAGATAGCATCCTATACCGTTGAATCCACCGGAACCACGGAAATCCAGAAGGATTTCGATCAGAAGGATTCTCCCGCGGCCGACCAGGTCGAATTGAGCCTTCCCGTTAAATCCGGGGAAGACATGGTTTCAGAGCGATTGATGTTCGAGGCCGGACCGGATTACCACGATCAACTGCTAGCCTACGGTGATGCGGTTCGTCGTCTGCACCATGCGCGCGTCTCTAGTGAGACTCCCATCGGTTGGTGGAGTTGGACCGTCTACTATGGCGCCATCAACGAAGGCGAGGTTTTGGCCAATGGCGACTGGCAAGCCGAACATCTGAAGTCATTAGGTTATAAGTATTTCCAAATTGATGAAGGTTATCAGTACGCCCGCGGCGAATATACAACTCCGAATGCGACACAATTTCCGGATGGTTTGCGGTTTGTCGGGCATCACCTGACTGGAGAGGGCCTGACATTCGGCCTATGGACGGCGCCGTTTGAGGTGACAAGCCGGGCTTGGATCTATGAGCACCACAAGGACTGGCTGGTGCACAATGCCAAGGGAGATCCGGTCCCCCTTGGCGACGTCTGGGACCAGAAGACGGATGTGCTTTACGCGCTGGACACAACCCATCCCGGCGCCCAGGAGTATATGCGTCAGACTTACAGGACACTCGTCCGCGAATGGGGGGTCCGGTTCATCAAACTTGACTTCATGGATACCACTGCGATCGAGGGTTACCATTACCGCCCCAATACCACAGCCCTGGAAGCCCAACGCATTGGCCTCCAGGTAATCCGCGATGCCGTGGGCGAGGAAGTGATCTTGGATAAAGACGGAAGTCCCATGCTCAACCCAGTGGGGCTGGTAGATACGGGCCGGATCTCCGCGGATACGGGCCACAGTTTTGAGAGGACCAAGAATGCCGCCTCTGGCATCGCTGCCCGCTTCTATATGCAGCGTAATTTCTTCGTCAATGATCCGGATGCCTTCAACGTCACCGCAACGCATCTCATGGAGAATGCGAACGAACAGTCTTCGATTTCGCTGGGCGCGGCGGAGGCGTCGATCGCGCTCTCCGCAGTGTCCGGCGGCATGTATGAGATTGGCGATGACATGCTGGTCCTGGGCTCAGAGAAGGATCGGCTGGCGCTGGTTGAAAACCGAGAGTTGCTGAATATGGCCAAAGTCGGCCGAGCTTCTACGCCGTTAGACCTGATGACCTACGAGCCGGAGGATGGACAGCCCAGTACTTTCTTCCTCCGGGAAGATCAACGACAGGCCGTACTGACGGTCTTCAATTGGACGAACACGGTGCGCTCGCACACGCTAAGACTGGCGGACCTCGGCCTGCCTGCCGGCCACACGTTTGCGGCGACGGATGTGCTGAACCACAATGAGACGGTCACGCTCGGGAGTGGCGCAGTGCGGCTGGAGAACCAGCCACCCCAGTCGGTGAGGGTGATCAAGCTGATCGACAAGAGCGTTGCCGCGGCTGCCCCAACCGTGACGGCGCAGGTGCCGGCAGCGGCAAATACCGGTGAGACGATCATTCTTTCTGCGCTTTCGGCGCAGGCCGAAGCTGGCGCTGTGCCCGCAGTCGCTTATCACTGGGACCTCGGCGACGGCACGAGCGCGGATAGCCCCAAGGTATCTCATGCCTACACCAGCGCAGGGGAGTTCACAATCCGCCTCACAGTGGACGGACTGGACGGGGTACCGGCCCACAAAAATTTCTCCGTCAAGGTAACCGGCAATTTAAGGGCGCACTCTAACCTTACCGACAATCGACGCTTCGTAGAGCCAACCGACCACTGACTTCAGCGATTAAGACCCTAGCAGAGGTTGACAGCTCTCCGCCGAGCTCAGGCAAGGTCGTAGCGATCAAGGTTCATCACCTTGTTCCACGCAGCCACGAATTCCTTCACAAACGCCTCCTTAGAGTCGTCACACGCGAAGACTTCCGCAATTGCCCGGAGCTGGGAGTTCGAACCGAAGACAAGGTCGACACGGGTGCCAGTCCACTTGATTTTGCCCGTCGCGCGATCGCTCCCCTCATACACGCCTTCGGATGTAGAGGAGGGTTCCCACTTCGTATTCATGTCGAGCAGGTTGACGAAGAAATCATTCGTCAACGTCTCGGGCCGCTTGGTGAAGACGCCGCGTTTGGAATGCCCGAAGTTAGCATTCAGGGCGCGCAGGCCACCGATGAGTACTGTCATCTCGGGGGCAGTCAGCGTCAGCAACTGCGCCCGATCCACCAGCAGCTCCTCAGCCGAGAGGATCTGCCCGGTGCGGAGATAGTTGCGGAACCCGTCCGCGATCGGCTCCATTACGGCGAATGAGTGCACGTCGGTCTGTTTCTGCGAAGCATCCGTGCGCCCCGGCGAGAAAGGAATCTTCACCTTGTGCCCGGCCTTTTTCGCCGCTTCCTCGACGGCTGCGCAGCCGCCCAACACGATCAGGTCAGCAAGCGAGACCTGCTTTCCTTTGTTCCGGGCTTTGTTCCCGTTGGACTTGTTTCCGTTAGAGTGGGAGCTGTTGAACTCCTTTTGGATCGCCTCCAACTTCTTGAGAACTTTCGCCAGTTCGGCCGGCTGGTTCACTTCCCAATCCTTTTGTGGCGCGAGGCGAATGCGCGCCCCGTTCGCCCCACCGCGCTTGTCGGAGCCGCGGAACGACGCCGCCGATGCCCAGGCAGTCGTGACCAGTTGGGAGATCGACAGCCCGGATTTGAGGATCTTCGCCTTCAGAACAACAATGTCCTTCTCCCCGACCAATTTATGATCCACGGCGGGAACAGGGTCTTGCCAAAGCAGGTGCTCCTTCGGAACGAGCGGGCCAAGGTACCGCGAGATCGGCCCCATGTCGCGGTGCGTCAGCTTGAACCACGCCCGCGCAAACGCGTCTGCGAGCTGATCCGGATGCTCGTAGAAGCGCCGTGAAATCTTTTCGTAAGCGGGGTCGAACCGCAAAGAGAGGTCAGTGGTCAGCATGGATGGCGCGTGACGCTTCGACGGATCTTGCGCATCCGGCACCGTACCGGCGCCAGCGCCATTTTTCGGTGTCCACTGATGCGCGCCAGCCGGGCTCTTGGTCAGTTCCCAATCGTATTTGAACAGGTTCTCGAAGTAGTTGTTGCTCCACTTCGTAGGCGTCGTGGTCCAAATGACTTCCAGGCCGCTTCCGATCGTGTCATCCCCTTTGCCCGTGCCAAATTTGTTCTCCCAGCCGAGGCCCTGCTCCTCGATGGGAGCGGCCTCGGGTACGGGGCCGACATACCGGCTCGGATCGGCAGCGCCGTGGGTTTTTCCGAAAGTGTGACCGCCGGCAATGAGCGCAACGGTCTCCTCGTCATTCATCGCCATACGGGCGAAAGTCTCTCGGATATCCCGTGCCGCGGCAACCGGATCCGGCTTTCCATTCGGCCCTTCCGGATTCACATAGATCAGACCCATTTGCACGGCAGCGAGCGGATTCTGAAGATCACGGTCGCCACTGTAGCGCTCGTCCGCCAGCCACTTGCCTTCAGGGCCCCAGTAGATTTCGTCTTCGGGCTCCCAGACGTCCTCGCGCCCGCCGCCAAAACCGAACGTTTTGAAGCCCATCGACTCGAGGGCTACGTTGCCGGCAAGAATCATAAGGTCGGCCCAGGAGATTTTCCGGCCATACTTCTGCTTGATCGGCCACAGCAGCCGGCGCGCCTTGTCGAGGTTCACGTTATCCGGCCAGCTATTGAGCGGCGCGAAACGCTGCTGCCCGGCTCCGGCCCCGCCGCGGCCGTCGCCGATGCGGTACGTACCGGCGCTGTGCCACGCCATCCGAATGAACAGCGGCCCATAGTGGCCAAAGTCGGCCGGCCACCAATCCTGCGAGTCCGTCATCAAGGCACGCAAGTCCTTGATCACGGCATTCAGGTTGAGGCTCTTGAATTCTTCCGCGTAGTTGAACCCCTTGTCCATGGGATCGGACAGGGGGGAGTGCTGGTGCAGGATTTTCAGGTTCAGCTGATTCGGCCACCAGTCCGTATTCGTCGCGGCCGTATGTGTGCGAGCGCCGCCCATTACCGGGCACTTGGATTCGGTTGACATGTTTTGCTCCTGCTTGGCGAGTTCTTTTTCCATGAGTTCATCCTCCTTAGCGTACTAGCCCAAAAAGACTGCGATGAAATACAAAACCATACTGGCTTTCCCATTCGCGCAATCGCCGGCCGCGCTTTGCCGACGCGCGCCATTCATCGGGTATCCACGCGCCTGCGACACTTAACGGGAAGCGCGCCGCGGAGCGCACTTCGTGCAAAGTCCCCGGAAAATGAGCTCGCATTCGCGAAGAATCCGCTTACCGAGAGAGCGCGAGGCAGGCCTGGGCACGTCGTACCACTCAATGTCCTCAACATTGCCGCAGCGGTCACAGATGAAGTGGTGATGCCGCATGCCTTTCGCATCGAATCGCGCGGCGCGGCCCTCGAGGGCCACTTCACGCACCAAACCCGCCTGCACCAAATCCCGCAGATTATTATAAGTCGTGGCCCTTGAAGAGCGCGGATCCACGCGATTCACGGCTACGAAGATTTCCGCAGCCGTGGGATGCCGGTTGTGTTCCATCAAGAACGCCATCACGGCGTAGCGCTGCGGAGTGCACCGCAACCCGCTGCCTTCCAAGGATCGTTTAATCGCCGCGGCATCCATCAAGAGTTTAGATTATCTCTAATGTGATACTTTGTCCAGACCTATGCTTTTGGTTGCAGCTGGCTCGCGCTAAGTGATTGAAATGATGGTGGCCAGGGACGGAGTTGAACCGCCGACGCCGGCCTTTTCAGAACACCTTCTGAGTACTTACAACGCTTTACAAGCCGCCGAGGACTGCCTTAGTACGTCGTAACTCCTGTAAAACGGAAACACCACAGGTGCACACCAGGTGCACACCACAGGTGTAATTTCCTTAGCGCGAAATCCATAAGGCGAAGATGCCTTTTGGATCTGCTGGTCAGAACGCCCGCCTGTCACGCAGAGGGCCGCTGGTTCCAGATCCGTCGCATTCGAGCTTTGATTTCAAATTACCTTAACCATCGCGCTTTCATATCGCATCGCGGGTTCAAATCCCGTAGGGGATGCGAATTAGATCAATGAGTTGCAAGTGATGTGATAAAGGAAAACATTGTTCCATGGCCAGTTGCGTCCCGTTGGCGGCGGCACCCTGGCTGTAACAATTGACAGTTCCTATCTCCTGTTCTTCAGCCTTACATTTCTCCCGATGATCATCCACCTATTGCGTTTTGTGTTTGAAGAGAGCACGTCTCCGTCTCTTCCCGCGAGGAGGCGATGCATCAGTGCGTGTGACTCCACCTTCCACTCACCAAAATCCATCAACAAAAGGAGTGCCACCATGACTCGCACCACCCACAGAACTACTCGTGCGCTTGCTTGTGTGGCGGCGTGCATGTTCCTTACCGTTTTATCCGCACATGCCTCCGCCTCCGAAGAGTCCTCCTCAGTCGGTCGAGGATTCGGCTTCGTTTATAACCCCAGCCACGAGGTCACTCTCGTCGGCACCGTCCAGGAGTTTGTCACAAAACATGTCGCGGGAAATCCGGTGGGGCTGCACGTACTGATCTCCACTTCCGGCAAAACCGTCGATGCCCACATCGGTCCCCTGCTCTCCAAACAGGTTCAGGAGACTCTGCAGGTTGGCGAGTTAGTCCAGGTCGTTGGCGTCCACGAAAACGTCCACGGCAAAGATGTTCTACTCGCCCGACAGCTGATCTATGGTGGACGCCAGGTTACGGTCCGCAACGAGCGTGGATTCCTCGTCGGCACGGGTTCTCACCCTGAAGTACAACAAGGCACAGCTGCAAACGGAGGTGTGCGATGAAAATACGCCTATTCTTCTTGCTAATCGCTGCCGCGGCCTTCACCTTCTTGACTGCTTGCGGCAGTTCGTCCCACCCCGTTTCCGTGGCCTATGTGTCGCCGGCTACTTCGGTCAGCGCGGCTGGCACCGCCAACTTCACCGTCACCGTCGCAAACGGCTCGAAAGGTGTCACCTGGTCGCTGTCTTGTAGCACGTCCAGCAATCCAACTCCCCAGTGTGGAACCTTAGTGAGGCCAGCGGCTCTTACCGTGACCTATCAGGCTCCAGTTAGCGTTTTGGCAGGCACCGTCACCCTCACTGCAACCTCTGTCGACGACGTCACCAAGTCTGCCCCTGCCAGTTTCGCCGTTGGTGCCCCATCCGCGATCGCATTGCCCGACGGCAACTATGTCTTCCAGTTGTCTGGCCAGGACATAAACGGCACCTTTAACGTCGCTGGCGTGTTTTCGCTTGCGGCCGGCGCAATCACCGGCGGGGAAGAGGATTTCACTGACTCGAAGTTCGTCCTCGCGGATGTCACCATTACTAGCGCCAGCACCATTACCGCTACGACTGACGGCAACCTGCAGATTATTCTCGACGCCAAAAGCTCCAATATCGGGGTTGGCGGTAACGGCCTTGAGACCTTTAATCTCGCCGTAACCTCTATCAGCAGCGGGACGCTTACAACCGGCGGCTTGGTGAACTGGTTCGATGACTTCGCGACAGGCGCCGGACAACTCAGCTTTCAGAATGTAGCCGCCACGAAAGCCGCTCCGGGCGGCGGGTATGCCTTCGTCACTTCCGGCGGCGCTATTAATGGCTGCGCGGCCGCGATCGGAGGCATTGTTAACGTCGACAACAATCCGGGACCAGGGAGCATCTCAGGCGCCGGCAGCGTCATCGACACAAATATCTGCGGCACAGTTAGCCAGGATCTAAAACTTCTCCCGGGGAGTACCTTCACTGGCCCCGATTCGCTGGGACGTGTCCTTGTCAACTTCAACCCGCATTCCCTCGAGGTCAATTACGCCGGTTACGTTGTTAGCTCGAGCAAGATCGTTCTGGTCGAAACTGACGACGAACTGAAAGGCAATACCGGCGGAACTGCTTTCGCCCAGGGCACCCTGACTGGAGGCTTTTCCAGTGCGTCTTTAACGGGTGACAGCTACGTAGTCACTGGCGTAGGCAGCGACGCCCATGGATCCCTCACCTTCGCCGCTGCTCTCACGTTTAACTCCGACGGATCAACGTCGGGCACCGCTGACTTCAACGACATTGTCAACCAGTTCTCTGGCACTGCCGCCTCTCCCAGCGCCAGCTATACCGTCGATCCAACCGGCCGCGTCACTCTCACAGGATTGCTTGTAAAGGATACGGTCACGTCCAAGGTATATGGACCTATAACTCTTCAGCTCTATCTTGACGGAACCGGTGACGCCGTTTCCGCCTCGATGGACAACAACGACTCGTTCGCTGGTCCTGCGTTCGAGCAGACCACTGGCTCGTCTCTGGCCGGTAACTATGCCTTGAGCGCTTTCGGAGTCTCGGCTACGACCGCTGACGCTTGGAGCTCCGTCGGCCAAGTTTCCACCACCGGGAGCGGTATCACCGACTCCAACTACTTAAAAGCATCCCACCCAATTGCCGATGTCACTCTCTCGGGAATGGGCAGCAGTGGCTCGGTGAAGATCACCGGCCTCGGCGCAGATAGCGACGCTTCCGGCACACCTACCTCCAACACGTTCGACATCTACGTTATTGACCCCAACCGCGCGTTCGGTATTGAAACCGACAACGTGCAATTGGGGCTGTTCAACACCTTGCTGCAAAACTAACCAACGCGAGCAGGGACGGGCTTCGACCCGTCCCTGCACTCGCATAACCTGACCTGAAACTTCCGGGCAAGTAATCAGCCCAGGCGCACGAACAGTGCGCCTTTTTTGTTTCGGGGAAGAAAATTCACCCCAACAGGGCACACCGAATCGGCCATTGCTTTGTCATGGATGTGCCTACGATCGAGCAAGTCATCATCATTACCCGCGTGTGCCGATCCCGACAAGCCGCGCCGACTCTGTAATTGCCCGCCTGGCGCATGATGGCCATTTCGCATTCTGAAGATGCAGTTAAGGTACGAGAGGAATCTCCGAGACCAGTTGCAAATTGACAAGAAGAGTAAGGCGATTATCCACCTGAAAGAACTTTGCGGCGCGTTTTGCGCCCAGAGCCTTCTCGAACTTCGGCCAGTATTCCTGGCGCACATTGACGACCTTGGCCTCGATGTTGAGCAATCTTCGGGTCATGTTGTCTGCCTTGGTGTCGTCGAGGGTAGCGTAGTGTTGAGCATAGTCCTTGATCAATTGCACGCGTTCGTCACCGATCGCGCTCTGGTCGCGCGAATAGTCCCGGTAAACCGGCCAGAAGGCGGCCGATTCCGAGTCGGTAAATTGCATGTTGTGAGCGATGATTTGGCTTTTTTGCGCCTGCACATCCGAGCGCAGCAATTGGATATCGGCGTCGGTTATGGGCTTCGCTGAGACTTCCACGGTCTGAGCGAAAGCCGACGACAGTAATAGGGTGCATAGAGCGGAGGGGATCCTTAACATTTTCACGGGATAACTCCTGCTTGGGTACCTAATGCATAAAGGTTCGTGTTCGAAAGCCAAAGTTGCCCAGAGTCTTTGAATCGGCATTGCCAGCCACCGGCAATGCCCTTGTTGCTTCTCGGCGAGACTGGCGACGTTTGAATTGTGCCAACGCACAAAATGATTACCGCAAACGACAAGCAATGCCACTGTGAGAAATGCCAGTAGGATACAAGCGGTGGAACGCTGTGAAGGAAAGACAGTTTCATCCGACGCCTTGGCTCTCGCGTGGGGCGAAACATTCGCCTGTTGTTGCTGTGTTGAGAAACACCACTTTGGTGGAATTGACTGCGTTCGGAAGAAGAATGATGATCCACATCATATTGACCCGCGCCACGGAAAAGTGCAGTTCGAACGATGAAAGGCTGGTGACTGAGTGTCAACCCTGCGGGTGGTTGTTGTCGATGATTACGCCCCTTTGCGGCATTTCTTTTGTTCGACGCTGAGAAAAAATCCCGAATTACAGATTGTCGCGGAGATTGCAGACGGGCTGGAAGCGGTTCACAAAGCCGAAGAACTGCAACCGGACCTGATTGTGCTTGACCTCGGGCTTCCCACGTTGAATGGAATCGAAGCCGCCCGACGAATCCGCAAGGTCGCTCCCGAATGCAAAATCCTTTTTGTCAGCCAAGAATCATCCGCTGATGTCGTGGAAGAAGCTCTCAGTGTGGGGTCAGCGGGCTACGTGGTGAAAGCATATGCCGGAAGCGAATTGTTAGACGCAGTGGAAGCAGTTCGGCAGGGGAAACGATTCATCAGTGCAGGATTGTCGGGTCTTGCTTTCAGTGGCGATGCGGCAGCGCAAGGCCCCGACTCTTTGACTGACGAGGAGGATGTCCTGCGGCCGAGAAAAGGGGAGATCCCAAGCAGCCACACCAGCGAGGAGGGTCACAAGCAGGAAGGGTCACCCGTCACGGTGTGCCCCTTGTCCAGGATCTAAGCTCTCCGTTACCTCTTCGCGATGAGGTAGTCCTACCGCGACCGGAGGCAGGAGACTAAATCGTCCTGTCGAGAGTTATCACCCGGCAGCGCGGACGGAATCGCTTGCCCAACCCACACGAACGCGAGCGTGAATCGTGGTGCCACGCTTGAGTCGCGATTCAATTGAAAGCGTTCCCTTCACCAGCCTCAGTCGCTCTTCCATGCTGATGAGACCGAGACCAGGGCTCTCCTTTGCCGCTTCGCGGTCAAAGCCCATGCCGGAATCCTTAACCGTGAGATGAATCTCATCCGACGTTCCCCACAAGCGCACTTCGAAGTGCCGTACTCCGCTGTGTTTCGCCGAATTGTGGAGGGCTTCTTGCAGAACTCTGAAGAGGCACAGAGAAATGTCCGACGACAAGGCGCTGGGCAGATCGTGGGCTTTGAAGTCAACCTCTACTTTCTGCCGCTCGCCAAACTCTCGACAGAAACCTCTCATGGCCGCGGCAAGACCCAAATATTGCAGTTTTGCCGAATGCAATTCGTGTGATAAGGATTGAGTATCACGGGCTACCTCCGAAACCTGCTTCTGGAGTTTGCCTATACGACTGCGGACTCGCGGCATAGTGAGAGCGTGTTCGCGCAGTTGTTGTAGCTCCACGGCCAACAGGGCGAGGCGTTGACCGATGTCGTCGTGAAGCTCTCTGCCAATCCGCATACGTTCCTGTTCCTGTGCCTCGATCAACTTGCGGCTCACGTTTGCAAGCGTTGCTTCCGCCAGTTTGTTCTCCGTAACATCGATACAGCTCCCGATGTACCCAGCAAAAGAACCGTCCGCGTTGAATCTAGGCACCCCGATATCCAGAATCCATCGATATTCTCCGTCGTATCCACGGAGCTGATACTCCATTCTGAATTTCTCTCGCCGATCAAACGATCTGGTGTAGGTCTCAAGGCACCTCTGCAAATCCTCGGGGTGAACCCCTTTCACCCAGCCGTTCCCGAGTTCGGAGTCCATGGATCGCCCGGTGAAGTCCAGCCAAAGCTTATTGAAGTAGGTGCAGAGCTTGTCCGTACCTGACATCCAGATCAGTGTAGGAGCCGTATCTGCCACCAATCGGAACCGCTCCTCGCTTTCGCGCAGAACGGCTTCTTGGCGCTTGCGCTCGGTGATGTCCGCTATCATGCCCACCATCCGCAGCATCCTGCCATGTTCGTCGAAGTACGCGCGACTCGTCCTCTCGACCCAAATCACGCTGCCGTTGGAACGTACCATGCGATAGCTAATTCGAAGGTGCGGCTCCTCAGGACTCAACTGGGCAATCGCAGCAATCAGTCTTGCTCGGTCTTCGGGGGGCACCATTGTCAATATCTCCTGACCAGTAATGTGTGCCCCCGCATCTACCCCAAGAATCTGCCGGACCCCTTCCGAGCGCACAATCTTGTCGGTCGCAGCATCCCACTCATAGGCGAACATCTTTCCAGCCTGAGCCGCCAAACGAAAGCGCTCTTCGCTTTCGTGAAGTTCCTCTTGCGCCTGCTTTCGTTCCGTGATATCGGCTACCACGCCGATCACTCTTATCAGCGTGCCCTGCCCATCGAAGAAAGCTCGTCCACTGTCTTCGAGCCAAATCACACTCCCCGCAGGATTCAACGTTCGAAAAATGATTCGATAAGTAGGATCCTCAGGAGTGAGCCTGGCCTCCATAGCGGTGTACAATGCGAGATCATCAGGGTGAATCCTTGCGTGAAACGCCTTACCAGTATCAGTCTCTGGCTTTTCCCAATTAAGAATCTCTACACTTTCCTTTGACCGTACAATCACATCGGTTGCCACATTCCAGTCAAACGCATACATTCTTCCAGCTTGTATCGCCAGACGTAATCGCTGCTCGCTTTCCCGCAGTGCTTCTTCCGCCCGCTTGCGCTCGGTGATGTCCTGGACCGTGCCGCGGAGCCCGATGATTTGGCCGCCCGCGTCGCGCACGGGTTTGCCTCGGGTAACTACCCATCTTGTGGTTGACTTTGGGCTGATTATTTCCAGGTCCAGTTCGTATGGCGTTCCAGTTTGCACAGCTTTTTCAACTGCGCGCTGGAGCCGGTCCCAACTTTCAGCACTGAAGAGGTTCGCATGCTCCCTGAGTCGAGGTGCTGGCAAGCCGGGATCACGTCCGACGCGGAGATAAATCTCCTTCGACCAGGTTGTTTCATCCGTGCGGGCGTCCCACACCCAGCTCCCTATTCCCGCCAAACGCTGAGCTTCAGCAAGTTCCTTGTCTTTCTGACGCAGCGCTTCCTCCGCCTGCTTGCGCTCGGTAATATCCGCCACCATTCCCATCACGCGCAAAAGCCTGCCTTGGGCGTCAAAGAATGCACGACCGCTCTTTTCCAGCCAAATTACAGATCCATCGGAACGCAACAGGCGATAGCTAATCTGGGTTGTCGGGTTCTCCGGAGCAAGGTGGTCAACCGAGCGAATAAACCGCGCCCGGTCGTCGGGATGGACTCTAGCCGCTACTTGCTGACGAGTAGGCTGTGCTTCCGGGCCGGCGATACCAAGGATGCTCACGTACTCCCCGGATCGCGTGACCGCGTCGCTCGCAGGATCCCAGTCGTATGCGTACACTTTTCCTGCCTTCGCCGCGAGACGAAACCGCTCGTTGCTTCGAATCAGCTCTTGTTCTACGAACTTGCGCTCCGTGATCTCCTCGACAAAGGCAAAGACCAGAGGGGTTCCTCCATCGCCTTCCTTCAAGAGCGAGACATTCAGACGTCCCCAAATCCGAGCGCCATCTTTTTTTATATAGCGTTTTTCCAGAGAGTAGTGGTCAATGACGCCTGCGCGAAGCTGTTGAAAGAAGGCCCAATCGTCCTGGGAATCCTCGGGATTAGCGAATTGGGAACAGTTCATGGTGCGCAGCTCCTGCTCCGTATACCCCAGCATGGAGCTAAGCGCCGGGTTGGCAAGCAAGATCTTTCCCTCGATATCCTCCACTGCGATTCCCAGGGAAGCTTGCTCGAAAAGATAGCGAAATAGTTGATTAGCGGGTGCTGGCAACGGTTGCGACGACATGGCGACTCCAGAAGATCAATGCGCTTTCTACGGACAGGCTGGCAATTTTGGGCGGACACACCATTGGGCTGGGTTCAGTCGCTGGACTTTTCGGCGGCGGTGACTTGTTGTCACGACGGAGTGGCCAGAATTCATAGAAATCCCCGATATCGAGAGGTAAATTTGTAGGCGATTCAAGACCCAATTCGCGCAAAACCGAGCATCAATTTCTCGCGAAATCCCCAAGCTTACCGTTCCGGGTAAGCTATTAGTGCAATTTTATACGCTAAGCTGTCTTCGAGTGCAATGGAGTAGTGTCCTGGTTTGCCTTTTCGGGCCTAGGACACTATATGCAATAGTGAAGCTGGGGCTTGCATTTGACGCGAAAACCAAAGGAGAGCGAGGGCGAGCCCTCAAAGCGATCCCTCGACTCCGTCAGACAACTGACGCCCCGCGACCAGAAATGCCACAAACTTCGGACTGGGAAAAACAGGGCGCCCAAATCCCAATGGTCGGGGAGCACCTTTTGCAGACAGACAAGAATGGTGCTGTCACCCGTTCGTGCGTTCATCGGGCTTGTCTGTGGGACACGGATGCTCGTCCTGCGACACTCGCGGCTCAAGATCGAGATATTTAATGAGCACCACTTCGTTGCCTTGCTCGTTGTACACCAGTTCATCAACAAGTCTCTGGGTAAGTAAAACGCCAAACCCGCCCGGGCGCATGCCCTTCGCCTCGCGATATTCGAGGTGGTGTAACGGATCGTCCTCTGGATTGGCTATCGCGGCATGTGGAATCTCATCCAGCGTGAAACCTTCTCCCGGATCGCTAATCCGGCACGTCACCATATGGCGGACCCGTAGATAAGAAATCTCAACTTGCTGGTCGGGATCAAGACGTCCGCCATATTCGATCGCATTCATCAGCATTTCACGGAACGCCATTCCAACCGCATTTCGTTCCGGATTCGGCAACTCGGCGATTTCGTCGAAAAACTGGAGCACTCGATCGGCCGTTTTTATGTCGCAGCGGGCGTTGATACGAATCCATTCCGGTGTTGCCGAGACCACGTCGATGCCATCGTCCCAGCAAGGTTCCTTTATCGCGTGACGAATCATTACAGCGAGAGCGTCTGGCGAGAATGGCTTGGAAAAATAACTGAAGGCGTGCTCGCGCATCGACGTAATCACATCTGCAGGCGTACTTTCCTCAGCCAAAATGATCAAGCGTGTGTGCGGCCGTGCGTATCGCAGCTTGCGAAGCAGTTCCACGTCTTCTCTGCCTGAGGTCTTCGCGCCGGTCAAGATCAGATCAAAATTTCTATTGCGGGCCACAACCAGCGCCGCGGCGTTGTCGGATACACTCCCCAGAACCCATAGGCCGGGTTCTAGAATTCCGCGCAACTGTTCCTCGACCTCAGCATCTTCGCCTACCAGAAGTGCGGTACGAACCGGAACGGGACCGAGTTCGATCTGGGAAAGCGCACTCATATCAGAGCCAGTCACACTGATGAAACATGCAATTGCAAGACATTTCAGGTCGCAGTGGTTCGCTGCAGACCCCAGAGCAGAATTTATTCCGACACTTGCGGCAGGACCCCTCACCGGTTGATGAACTCGCGGCGATGGGCCTGCCCTCATATGAGTGAGATCATGGATCACCTGATGCGGCGGTGGAGTAAGGATTAAAGGGTTCTGAAGGGATAGCAACTGTCAAGAATATCAGCGTCGCTTGCGAAAACTCGATCCGGGCGCGCTCACTCAGTTATTGAGTCCGCTGCATGGACTCTCATCTGCACGCTCATCGGGTCTTCCCTTCCCTGCGCGAGGCGAGGCGAAACATCATTTACTTGTTACTTCTCTCGCCAACTCCTGATTCATCTTTTCGGGAATGGGAAGGAAATCACGACCGAGCCTCTCTCGGGGCAGTGCTGTTGCCATAAAGTTCATCCAGATTGGCAGAGCAGCTCTGGCTCCTGTTTCTTTGTTGCCTAAGGTTTTCTTCTCATCAAACCCCACCCACACACCACACGTTATGGAAGGTGAAAAGCCGATGAACCAGGCGTCCGTGAAATTGTTCGTGGTACCTGTCTTGCCCGCCACGGGGTATTTCAAGCGAGCAGCCGCAATTCCAGTGCCGTGCAATATGACCTCGCGAAGCATTGATGTCATGATACGGGCGGTGCGCAGGCTGATCGCCTCCTGAACGGCAGGATAATTCTGCTCAAGTATGCGGCCATCGTATTCGGTCACCTTCAGAATGTAGTGTGGGACCGCTCGTATACCGTCATTCGGGAACGCACTGAACGCGGACGTGTGTTCCAGCAAAGTCAGTTCAGCAGCTCCCAAGGCGATGGGCAGATAAGCCGGTATGCGTTCGCCGATACCGAAACGGCGCGTGTACCCAATCACCGTCTTGATGCCGAAATGTTGTGCCAGCTTCACAGCTGGAACGTTCCTGGACTCTGCTAATGCATGTCTCAGGGTAATTTCCCCCTCAAATTTCTCATCGTAATTGTGAGGACTGTAAGGACCGGAAGCTGTCATAAACGTCGCCGGGGCATCCAATATTGTGTCCTCAGGCGTCGCACCTTGATCAATGGCCGCGGTGTAGACGTACGGCTTGAAAGAAGATCCGACCTGGCGCAGCGCTTGTGTCGCGCGGTTGAATTTGGATTGCTTAAAATCCCGACCTCCCACCATTGCCTTAACTTCCCCGGTGGCATTGTCAATCGCGAGCAATGCACCCTGGGCCCCGGAGTCTTCTTCGAAGCCAACCCGCGCTTTGAAGTCGGGACCGATGGACAAAATCTTTACGTAGGCAAGATCACCGACTGATAGCAGTTGCGGAAGAGTGCGGCCAGTCCAGGAAACATCGCTGGCTCCGATGCTCGCCGTGTACTGACCAATTGTTAACAAGGCCGATGCGGGAGACACCGACATCACCTCGGCATGAACATAGTTGCCGGGTGCAATGGCCTCACTCGGTTCGAGACTGCTGTAAGGACCCGTGCTTGCACCGCTAGAGTTGCTTTGCAGACGAGCTCGCCATCCATGACGTCGTTCGTAATCGGCAAGTCCATCCAGCAGTGCGGCATTCGCGGCCTTTTGCAGGTCCACATCGAGAGTGGTATAAACTCTTAGGCCGGCTTCATGAACTTCCTCAGTGCCGTATTTCTTCTCCAAATACTGCCTGATCTCTTCGACAAAATACGGCGCCAGCGAGTTTGGATCGTCGTGTATGTGTAGTCGTATTGGGATCTTCTTGGCTGCAGCACCCTCACTCATGCTGATTGTGCCGGCCGCTATCATCGCATCAATGACCAGATTACGCCTGCGTAACGCTCGTCCCGGGTTTTTGATCGGAGAGTAGTTGTTTGGGGCCTTGGGTAACGCGGCAAGCATAGCCGCTTCCTCAACAGTCAGATCCCTTACTTTTTTTCCGAAGTAATACTCGGCGCCAGTGGCGAATCCATACACTCCATGGCCCAGATAAATCTGATTTGCGTAAAGGGTAAAAATCTGAGCTTTTGTGAAGTGGCGTTCAATCTGGACGGCCAATATGATTTCGCGGAATTTGCGCTTAAAAGTTCTTTCTGGTGAGAGAAATAAGTTGCGCGCCAGTTGCATTGTCAAAGGGAAGCGCCCTGAACGTTTCCACCAGGCCGGAAGTTGTGACAGGCAGCGACCAGCATGCGCCAAACTTCAAATCCAGAATGCTTCTCAAAGTTTTTATCTTCGATTGAGAGAACCGCATCGTAGAGTACTTTTGGATAATCTTCATACTGCGCGATTGTACGACGCTGCAGGGCGAACGATCCAAATGGGCGGCCCTCGTCGTCGTATAGCACGGTGTTTGAAATCGGGCGATAGTGGTCGAGGGCGTTGATTTGTGGAAGGTCAGCCGAATATACCAAGGTCAATCCGGTCAATGCTCCTATGCTGGATGATGCCATCAGCAGGGGAACAAATACGGCCCATCGGGGCCATACTTGTTTGCCGCCGAGTAGAGTTTGCACAAACTTATTCGTCTGTAATTCCTTTTGTGGACGCAAATCGAGGTCGCGACCGGGACAATTGATGTTAGTTGTGCAGTGCAAACGAGTGCACTGCTACAAGTAACAGTGGGCTACCAAAGCTTTGTTTGTCTATAAGTAGTGAGTAACTCGCTCGCTTATTGTGGTCGAATGATAGAAGCCAAAGAACAGCACGCAGGACGGCTGTCCAAGGCTTGAGTGGCCACCCGGCATTTCAGGTGGGTGATTTGACGCGGATTTGGGCCTCAGGCTGGGATACATTCTCGTCGAACTCAAGGCAGGTTGGCCGGTGTCAATCCAAGGAATTCCTGCACCTGCCCCGGTAATTCTGCCAGTAGCAGCCTTCTGCACGCGAAGCTAGAAAGAAGGTGTAGGGTAAGTGTCCTTCGGCAGACGCAGATGATCTGCAGTTCCGTCCCGATAATATCGTGCCAGTAGGGCGCGATGGATGGATTGCCCGGCAGCACATGGCAACATAAGTCGCGGGCCATTGGAGGAAGCCAATGAAATGCGCACAAGTTTCACGGATATTTCTGCTCGCCGTCATCGTGGCTGGCGTTTCGATGTCGGTAGCGCAAGAGGCTGAAGTTCGGATCAAAGTATATCCCCCGGAGGCGCAGATTTTTGTTGATGCTAAGACTTTCGGCAAAGGTCCGGCCAAGACAATCAAGACCACACCCGGGACGCACATGGTGATCGTGGCCAATTACGGTTTCATATCGCAGACGCGCGAAGTTTCATTAAATGAAGGAGAGAACTCTGGCATGGAGTTTACCCTGGAGCGCTCGGGCGGACCAGTTTCCGGGCCTTGGGGAAGAATTCAGATTGAGAACGCGCCAGGTCAGGCGGCCGTGCTTTTGAACGGCACCACGCCGGGCTATCTGGTGGGGCATGTCGACATGTTCAACAATGACATCATCTGGCACCAGGAGTTGGTGGTGCCTGCCGGGAAACATCACGTGACTATCATGACCCGCGATCGCGAATTTTGGTCAGGTGATGTGGAGGTCCCGGCCAACAAGCGTGTGATTATCGACGCCGGAAGGAACAAGATTATTAAGGTGAAGGACTGGCCTCAGGGTGCCAACCTTTCTTCGTTGCCCCGCTTTACCGCCGGCATTGCCAGCGCCAGGGTTGTTGTGGCTCCTGTTACCGCAGCGCACGTTGTTGCGCCCGCACGTATCAACTGCGGAGACACCACGCGTCTGACTTGGACCACCCAGGAAGCAGTGGACACGTCCATCACTGCGAACTCTGTGAGTATGGGCGAAGTGCCTGTTAGCGGAGAACGCACTGAGCAACCGAGGCAAACGACTACTTATCAGTTTCAGACCTCGGGCCCGGGTGGCGTCGTCACATCCAGTGCTACGACCGAAGTGAATACCGCGGTACAGGCTACTTTGGGGGTCTCACCCGCCGAGGTTCGCTATCACCGTATAGGAGACCGGGTAATCGAGCACACTCCCGCCAACCTGAATTGGACTGCTTCGAATGCAGATTCCGTATCCATTGACGCAATCGGGACTGTGAGCACTCAGGGTGGCCAGGAGCTGAAACTTGTACCCCGGCAGAGTGCGGACGGACCTGTAGATGAAACTGTAACCTACACGTTCACTGCAACGAATGTGTGCGGAGGTTTAGAGACACGCACAACCCAAGTTCACTTGACGGGAGTGATCGAACCCGTTCCCGAGGTGCCGTTAGCCAGCGTCTTTTTCCCAACGGGTTATCCCGACAAAAAACATCCACAACTCGGCCTCGTACGTAGCCAGCACAACGTCCTTGCCAAAACTTCGGAGGGGATGAATAAGTATCTGATCTACGATCCCGAGGCACGGATTACGCTCACCGCACATGCCGATGTCCGTGGTCGGGCGGCAGAGAACCAGTCTCTTAGCGAGCGGCGTGCCAATCGTGTAAAAACCAGTCTCGTTGGACAGGGCGTTCCGGAAGGCAAAATTGACATTGTCGCATTGGGCGAACGGCAGAACCTGAGCCGCGCTGAGGTTCTGAAACTGCATGACGAGAATCCCAACAAACCTGGCTTTGCGAAACGCAACTCGCAGGCGCTGGTGTGGGCTTATAACCGTCGTGTGGACATCACGCTACTTCCCACGGGACAGCAGTCAACGCAATTCTTCCCTGGAAATGCGGATGAGGCCAAGCTGCTCTTTCGAAGTACATGGCAGGGCCGGCGATCGGTGGAGAAGGCAGGAGAAGGCACGGCAGGCCAGGCATCGGCTGGATGTTCACTGGACGAAAGTCTTGGTGCGCAAATGTGCGCCTTTTATCGACCTGTTGGGCTGGAAACTGATGGAGCAACACTGGCAAATATCACAGGCGGTTCAAGGGCAACAAACTAGGTCGGCATAGCAGCGACGCAACCGCACCGTCCGAATCGCGGACACGAGTGCGCTTCCTCGAAAAATAGCAAGTGCGAGTACGTTCGAATCGATCCTATGTCGAGAGCAGATGAACAAATCCCTGCCTGACCGCTTGTCGGCTGCTGCGATCAGGATGGGCCAATCCTTTTGTGAATTGACTGTCTGAAATTGGAAACTGCGCTCAGTCTGAAGCAAAGCTACCGGCGAGCACCATCGAGTACGAGAATGTAGAACATTCATTTAGTAAATAAATGGTGTGTTTAACCAGTTGTTTTATCGCTGGCTGCAGCATCGGGTGGCTTATTTCTCGCATGACGCATCGCTGTTTCAGGTCGTTAGCTTGCCCACCCTCTTCGACTCTGCACTGCTGCGATTGCATCGTTAGACTGCGCCGAATGGAACAAGTCTGCAGTCACAAGCCGCAGCAAGCGATCGAAACCCGCAGGCAGTGACGGCCGGGTTCAATTGCCAAGTTCTTGTGAAAAGCTGTCAGTTTTGCCAGTTCTTATAGTCGAGCCTCCTGCGTAGCCTCGACTGAGTGAAGTCAGCCTCTGATGTCTTTAGGCGCCAGGGGTGCTTGGCTGCATGTCGGTGGCGAATCGCAGAGGCGCGACCCGCTCGAGTTTGAACTCAACACGGAGGAAAGGCGAAATGAAGCTCAAAACAGTAAGTGTTCTCGGCGCTATCTTGCTATTAGGCATGGCTGCGTGGGCTCAAGAGTTCCCCAGAGTCGACATAGGAGGTAATTATTCCTATGCGCACTACTCCCCCAGCGCTCCCTACTCGCAGTCCCACAGCCTGAACGGCGGTGGTGGAGAGCTTAACCTAAACATCAACGAATACCTCGGCATCAAGATGGACTTGCAGGGGTACGGCAGCAGTTTGACGGGATTTAACATTGCTCCCAATCCGACTTTCCCAGCGGGACTACAGGGGAACGTTGAAGGTAATTTGTTCACTTACCTTTTCGGGCCGCAGCTCAAAGTGCGCGCACATCACTTCCAGCCCTATGCCCACCTATTATTTGGCGGAGCGCACAGCAACGTGTATGGCAATGCATATCAAACGATCTGCCAGCACATCGCCGGCGGATGTACCATCTCGAAATCGCCCGCGGCCGATGCGTTCGCGATGGACTTTGGCGGTGGTATAGACATCCCGGTCGCCAAGCATTTTACAATTCGCCCGGCCGAGTTTGATTACCTCCTCACCCGATTCACCAATCCATTTACTGGGACGAACAACCAAAACAATTTTCGCTATTCGGCTGGAGTTGTTTTCTCATTCGGCCACACCCACTACTAGAGGCTGCTTTGACCGAGGGGAACCGCCCATCCCCTCGGGCTCTCTCCCCTGAGAAACTCCAGATGGACACGAATCCTCTTGTAAAGGATTGGTACGAAGAAAACAGATCTCTTGCGAAGCATCGATGAGATCAACCGCTAGGGCACCGCCAAATAGCCCCGTTTGTAGTACGCCCGTAAGGGAGGCTCATCGGACGATGTGATCCTCACTTTAATCTTTCGCCACTTGGTATTGGCCGCGCTGCTGGGACGATAGCCGAGCACATATTGGTTTCGCATTGCATGACTAATGATAGCGGCGGCTTCGGGAACCTTTTCGCGGTTGTCGACGGTAATAGTACGACCACCAGTCGCATCCGTGATTTCGCCCAGCCATTCCTTTCCTAGTTTTTCTTCGATGGTGTTGAAGAAGAACGTTTCGAACAGGCCGACCGCATAGATCTCTACGTCGGATTCTTGCACCATGCTCTTTATTTCTCGAAGCCTGTATCGGCTTGCGTTATCCCCACCATCGGAGAGGATAAGAATTGCTTTCCGTTCATAGCGCGCGGACCGCAATTTGGAGACGGCCAGGTAAACGGCATCCAGCAATGCCGTGGGCCCGCCGGGCTCCTCCGCGAGTAACTGCCCTTGGATCTGATCAATGGACTGTGTGGAATCCGCCAATAGCCGAGGGCGATCCGAAAATGCGATCGCGAAATACTCGTCGTCAGGGTTTGCATTGTTGAAAAATTCAACAATCGCCTCTCGTTCGGCATCAATCTTGTTGCTCATACTCTTGCTTACATCTACTAGTATGGCGACAGAAATTGGAAGGTCCTCGGTCGAGAAATATCGGACTTCCTGTCGCTTATTGTCCTCGTAAAGTGCGAAGTCTTCTTTTTTCAAGGTGGTAACCGTGTGGTTCATGGAATCACTGACCGTCACGGGTACCAGGACAAGGTTTACGTCCACGCGCAGCGGTTTAGCGCCACGCGAGGCAGGTGCGCGGTCTGTCGGCATGGAGTCCGCCGCTGACGCAACTGCGTTCGAGTCACTTCGCGGCGGTACCTGCACATCGTTGTTAAACTGTCCGCGCGCAGAGCAGATCATTAGGAGGACCCACGCACACAAACCAAAGGAGCGAAAACTGATACATCGTGTCAGTTCGAGACTGATAGTTTTCATGGTTTTTAGAAGGGAAAGGTCCCCCCCAGCAGATCGCTGTGATGAACATCATCTACGGAAGGCTGGTTCTGTCAAATGGAATTTTCACTGAGCAACGAGGGGAACTGTCTAGGCGCAGTCTCGTGGATCGTAAACCCTAGCGAATTCAAAGACTTAACAGGTGATTGCGGACTCTTCATCCTCGATCCTAGCACGACTGGTGGAGCAGTTAGTGATGTCGTCGCTTAACGTGCAGCTGTGCCAGAGAACGGGCTAGCGAGGCGTTTACGGAGGCAACTTCTTCAGAAGAAAGCTTTTCTTTCAGGCGAGCGGCGGCGCGTTGACGCGCTTCCTCGGCAGCAGCTTCATCGATGTTTTCAATGGAGATGGCCATGTTGGTCACGATGGAGACATGGTCGTTCGTCACCTCGACGAGCCCTTCGCCCACCGCGAGGAAGTCCTCGTGGCCGTCTTTGCTCACAATCAACTCGCCCGGTACGAGCTGTGTCATCAGGCGCACGTGCTGCGGCAGGACGCCCATCTGACCCTCCACTGCGGGCAGGGTGACCATATCCACAGCTTCTGAATAAACGGTCGCGTCCGGTGTCACGATTTCCAACCGCAAAGTGTTCGCCATGTCTGACTCTGTGCGTAGAGACGTTTGGTTCTCCGGATAAGCTCAATTCTGTCTGATCTCCTCGATGGCGCCCTTCATGTAGAAGTTGCCCTCGGGCACGTCGTCGTGCTTTCCGTCCAGGATCTCCTTAAAGCCGCGAACGGTTTCGGCTACTGGCACCTGTTTGCCCTCGCGGCCAGTAAACACTTGCGCGACGCTGAAGGGCTGACTCAAGAAACGCTGGATTTTACGTGCACGGAATACAGTCACCTTGTCTTGGGGGGCAAGTTCATCCATCCCAAGAATCGCAATGATGTCCTGGAGATCTTTGTAACGTTGCAGCACCTTCTGTACACCTCGAGCTGCGTCGTAGTGCTCCTGGCCCACGACGTCGGGCGCCAACGCGCGGGAAGTCGAAGCAAGAGGGTCGACCGCCGGATAGATACCCAGTTCCGCAATCGAGCGCTCCAGCACTATGGTGGCATCTAAGTGCGCGAATGTCGTTGCCGGCGCGGGGTCCGTCAGGTCGTCCGCCGGCACGTACACCGCCTGGAAAGAGGTGATCGATCCCTTCTTGGTGGAAGTAATCCGCTCCTGAAGCGCTCCCATCTCGGCGGCGAGGGTTGGCTGGTAACCCACGGCGCTCGCGGTGCGGCCTAGCAAAGCCGATATCTCGGATCCGGCTTGCGAAAAGCGAAAAATGTTGTCGATGAACAGCAGCACATCCTGGTTTTTTTCGTCTCGGAAGTATTCAGTAATGGCTAGACCAGACAGAGCAACACGCAAGCGCGCGCCTGGAGGTTCGTTCATTTGTCCGTACACCAGAGCAATTTTGGATTCGCGCAAGTTGTCCTGCTTGATGACTCCCGCCTCCGACATTTCGTGGTACAGATCATTGCCCTCGCGGGTGCGTTCGCCGACACCCGCGAATACCGACACGCCGCCGTGGAGCTTGGCGATGTTATTAATAAGTTCCATGATGACAACTGTCTTACCAACGCCAGCCCCACCAAACGCGCCCACTTTCCCACCCTTCAAGAAAGGGCAAATCAAGTCGATGACCTTGATCCCGGTGGGCAGCAGTTGCGGAGACGTCGATTGATCCACGAGCGGTGGCGCCGGACGGTGGATAGGATAGTACTTTTCGGCTTTAACGGGCCCCCGCTCATCCACGGGGTTTCCGGTCACGTCGAATACGCGCCCCATGACGCCTTCCCCGACAGGCATGGAAATAGGTACACCGTTGTCCGTAACCGCGAAGCCACGCTTCAGGCCTTCTGTGCCTGACATTGAGATGGCCCGCACCCACTTGTCTCCGAGGTGCTGCTGCACCTCCAGCGTTAGTTTTGCAGGTTCATTCTGAACGGTGTACTCACAGGTGAGCGCATTGTAGATTCCCGGTAATTTTTCCGGAAATTCAATGTCCACCACTGGACCGAGTACTTTCACAATTTTTCCTGTATTCATAGTGACACCAGTTACCCCGATCCGCCTTCGAATTTGAAACTCAATCGGACTGCCCTCCAGCGATCTCCAGCAGTTCCTTGGTGATGTTTCCTTGTCGCAGCTTGTTGTATTCGAGCCTTAAATCCTTGATCAGACTTTCGGCACTATCGGTAGCATTCTTCATTGACACCATGCGTGCGCTTTGCTCGCTAGCTTTGGCATTTAGTAAAACCTGGTAAATGTAGATGTCTAGATAGTGCGACAGGAGATAACTGAGCACGAATTCGGGGCTGGGTTCGAACACCGACTCGGTGGTATCGGCGGCCAGTTCCTCTTCGGAGCGGACCCCAGGAATTTTCAACGCCTTGATTTCACCGACGGGAAGAAATTCCACGCACAGCGGCTCCTGCGTGATCGTGTTTACGAAACGAGTGGCGACAATCTGAACCTGATCCACTTCATGCTTCAAGAAGAGGTCACGGGCAAGGGCCGCAATCGCTCTGCCTTCGGAGAACTGAGGTGTGTCCCCGTAAGCGAACTCGGCGACAAGTTGGCGTCTGCTGCGAACGATGAATTGCGCCGCTCGACGCCCCGCAGTGATGAAAACAGTGGAATCGGAGTCAAATTCGGCAGCCAGACGGAACAAGTTGCTGTTGAGCGCGCCGCACAAGCCTTTATCTGCACCGATCAGGATGATGGCACGCTTGCGGACGTCGCGACGTTCGAGCAACGGATGGCTGAAGTCGCCCACGCGCGTTGTTGCTTCCCGCTGAATTCGGTACAGTACCTGTACGAAGGGACGTCCAGCAAGTGCGGCGAGTTGGGCTTTGCGCATCTTCGACGCCGCCACCATTTGCATGGCTTTGGTGATCTGCGCGGTGCTACTGATGGATCGTATTCGTCGGCGCAAATCGCGCGGGCTGTTCATATGTCGGTAATTTCAAGTGCTAGTTCCGGAAGATCGAAATCAGAATCACCAAAACGTGCCGAGGGCAATGCCGTGCTCATCTCCATGTTTCCTTGAACTGGTCACTTGCTGCCTTCACCTCGGCCGTCAATTCAGGGCTGAGCGCTTTTTCCTTCGCAATTCTCGCGAGCAGCTCTGGCTTTCGGGTAGTCAGGAATTCCGTCAGCTTGGTTTGGAACTCCTTGACCCGCTCGACCGGCACGTCGTCTACATAGCCGTTTTGGACCGCCCAGATCAACGCCACTTGCGTCTCGGCCGGAATCGGGCTGTACTGCGGTTGCTTGAAGACTTCCATAATGCGCTTGCCGCGATCGATCTGCGCCTGCGTCTTGGCATCCAGTTCCGAGCCGAATTGTGCAAAGGCAGCCAGTTCCCGGAACTGGGCGAGGTCGCCTTTTAGTTGTCCCGCGACTTGCTTCATGGCCTTGAGTTGCGCCGCGGAACCGACACGTGAAACCGACAGTCCCACTGAAATGGCCGGCCGTACTCCTTGGTAGAACATGTCCGTCTCCAGATAGATCTGTCCGTCCGTGATGGAAATTACGTTGGTGGGAATGTAGGCAGAGACGTCGCCAGCTTGCGTTTCGATGATCGGCAGAGCAGTGAGCGACCCATTGCCATACTTTTCTCCAACCCGCGCCGCCCTTTCGAGCAATCGGCTATGGAGGTAGAATACGTCCCCGGGATACGCTTCACGACCTGATGGCCGTTTGAGTATCAATGAGACTTGCCGATAAGCGACCGCGTGCTTCGATAAGTCGTCGTAGATAATTAGCGCATCCATCCCGTTGTCCATAAACCATTCACCGATCGCAGCTCCGGCGAATGGCGCCAAGTATTGGTTGGTGGCCGAATCCGATGCCGATGAGGCGACAATGGTCGTGTAAGGCATGGCCCCAGCGTCTTCGAGAACTGTAATGATGCGAGCGATGTTGGATTGCTTTTGACCAATCGCAACGTAGATGGAATAAAGTGGCCGGTAGTCCTTATCTCCGGCCTCTTCGGCTGTTTTGTTGAGACGAGCCTGACTGATGATGGTGTCGATGCAAATTGTCGTTTTGCCAGTCGACCGGTCCCCAATGATCAATTCTCGCTGTCCGCGGCCGATTGGAATCATGGCGTCAATCGCCATGATGCCAGTTTGCACCGGCTGCCTTACCGGACTGCGCCGAATGATGCCAGGGGCAATTTTCTCGACGGGATAAAACACGTGACTCTCGATGGGTCCTTTGCCATCCAGAGGCTCTCCTAGCGTATTCACAACGCGTCCCAAAAGGCCCTTGCCGACAGGGACCTGCAATAACTTGTCGGTCGTACGGACTTCGTCACCTTCTTGAAGCTGTGTGTAATCTCCCAGAATGATGACTCCGACCTCAGTTTCTTCAAGGTTCAAAGCAAGGCCGGTGATACCGTGACCGAGGTCAAGCATCTCATTGAGCATTGCGTCGGTGATGCCTTCGACCCTTGCCACGCCGTCCCCGATTTCGCGAATCACACCGACATTCTGCCGGCCTGTTGTTACCTTCACACCTGCAATTTGGGCCTCAAGTTCCTGTAGTAGATCGGCCATAAAGAGTCACTGCATTTGTTCAGACGATCGCTGTTTAGGATTTCGCATGCCTTCCGTTTGTGCTTGTGATTTCAAAGCTTCTCGCCAATGCAGCTAAACTTGACCGCACGCTGCCGTCATAGACATCGCTGCCAATCTTGATGCGAATGCCCCCAATCAGCGAGGGGTTCTCCGTGAACAACCATGTGAGCCCGGGACCATAGACTGCCGTTAACCCGGTCTGAACGCGTGTCCGCAAGTTCGTGGGCAATATGACGGCACTTTCGATTACAGCGCGGCGCTGGGCATACTCGTGCTCGAGCAAGCGTTTGAAGCGCCCAAGTAATGACAAGTAACCCCGATGCTTGGATTCCAGTACACTTCGGGCGACCAGGCGAATCCGGCTCTCATCCAGATTTCCGCCGACAACACAAAAACTGAAAAGGTGTTTTGCTTCACGCTCGATTTGTTTGGTTGTTTTCATGTATGAAGTAAGTCTCTATACACGTTAGGCGGCCATCGTTAATTGGCTTATAGTTTCCTCCGCCATTCGCCGCTGATCGTCTTTCGTCAGGATCTTGCCAGTTACTGCCACTGCAGTCCGTACGACCAACTGGCCTACCTCACGCTTAAGCTCAGTAAGCATGCGGGCATGTTCCTGAGCGGCCGCCTCACGTGACTTGGCGAGGATTTGCCCAGCGGCGGCAATTGCCTTCTGAGTTTCCCGCTGCTGCACCCGGGCAGCCGCGAGGTGAGCTTCTTCGATTAGTGTGGTGGCTTGCCCATTAGCCTGCAGGATAATTTCCTGGCACTTTGCCTCGGCTTGGGCCAGTTCGACTCTAATTTTCTCGGTGTCGACAAGTCCTTGGGCAATTTGCCGCTGCCGCTCGTGCAATACCTTCAAAATTGGCTTGTAGGCGAATCGGTGTAGAAGAATGCAGACAATGGAGAAGCTGATGATTTGGGCAAGCAGATGAGGCCAGTCGACGCCGAATCTGCTGGCTATCTGCTGGATCTGTCCTCCGCTGTTCGAATCGATAAGGAACATCACAGCGATCATCGTCTTTCCTCGTACCCGGGTGCCGGCCAGGTTCGACTCAGCGCCCGGGTTTGCCCTATCTAACCAAGAACAGGGCGTAGAATACGATCGCTTCCGCGAAAGCAATCGCAAGAATGGACTGCACCAAAATCTTCGTGGAGGCGACTGGATTTCGTCCCACCGCGTCTGAAGCTTTCATGCCGATTAGACCTACAGCAATGGCTGCGCCCAGGGCCGCCAGGCCAACATGCAGGCTTCCGTTCATTTGATTGTCCTTTTTCTTTCCCGCCGGCTCCCGCGATTGAACACGGCCAAACCGTCGATATAAATTCGTCAATGTGCAATAGCAGGTGCTTCTGCCTCATGTTGGCACATCAGCATCGTGAAAACAGCCGTCAATAACATGAAGACTAAAGCCTGGACGAGGCCCATCACTAGCTCCAGGAAATAGAACGGAATTGCCACTAGCCATCCAAAGCCGGGAACGAGTTTCGCCATTGCTTCAAGCAGATTTTCTCCGGCAAAAATATTGCCGTAGAGACGAAAACTCAGAGAAATTGGCCGAAACAAGATCGAGATGACCTCTAGACAGCCGGCTGTGAAGAACACCACGATTAAGAGCACCCTCAACAGACCTTTGCTCTCACCCTTCGGGGCGAATAATTCCCCAAGAAATCCACGCCAGCCAACCTCACTGAGGGCCCAGACAATCCAGCAGCCGAAAAAGATCAGGGCCATGGCGAGTGTCATGTTGACATCCGCATTGGCGCCGCGCAGCAAAGGTTGATCGATCTTGAAGCCGTGAGCGTTTTGGTGGCCCCACCCTACTGAGCCCACTCCGGGAATGAGACCGAACCAATTCGCAGAGAGGATGAAAATAAAGATGGTTGCGAAATACCAGAATGTTCTTTCCGCCAAGTGCGGTCCAATGATTCCGGCGAGGAACTTGTACAATGTCTCGACCAGCCATTCCAGAAAGTTTTGTGCTCCAGTCGGAACCTGTTTCATATTCCGAGTTGCAATCTGAGCAAATGCGATAAGGCCGAGAGTGACGATCCAACTGACCAGCATGGAATTGGTAATTGGAAAGTTATAGGGTCGTGCAATTTCTACCGGCTTGGCTGACAGGCCGTGTTCTTCCGGCTGAGGAGTCGATGTACCTGATTCCTGCTGCGTCGAAATAGCCGGAGAATCCTGCGGCTCCGCGCTCGCCGCCCAGATCAAATTGGTACTCAGACCCACGAATACAACCACAAAGAAGAACCTCAGCAATGTGGTCTTGAGTCTAAGCACAAGCCACCCACGTTCTGAGCTCGCAAACTTCAATAGGCTCCAGCGAATCCGTTGGTTTGCCAGTGTGTGGGCGTCGAGCACCACTGGCACAATCATGCGGAACATCGAACGTACCTGACGCTGCGGGACATTAGCCACTCTCATGGACGCCACCTATGCGGCATGCGAACCTGCCAGGTCGTCCGTTGCAGCTTTTTGATAGGCAACGAGTGTGGCGTAAAGGGCGCGGTCAAAGAATTGATTGACCGAACACAGTAGCGTGGCGCCTCCCCAAAACTCAACTGTCTCGTCGAGCAAGCATTTCTGTTGGATGTACTCCGACAGATACTCGCGTGTAATGCAGACGGCCCAAAACAACTGGCTGACTGGAACGCCCTGCTGCGACCGCCGGATGCCTAACTCCAGGTAACGGGATTCAATTGCTGGGTTGCTGTCCGATGCGAGCCACTCCACCAGGTCGAGGTAAATGTTCAGCAAAAAGCGCTTGTGTTCCTCTGCCGGCACTCTCAGCAATAGATCGCGACAACTGCTCGAATTGCGGATCTTCTTGAGCAATCGCTCGGACATGCTATCCGCGTTAGCTCTGAGGTGTTGAACTAGTTTGGCGGCACGCATGCATTCTCCTGCATTGTTGGCGGAGCTTTGACAATTCTGTAACCAGCAACGCCGCCTAGGGGCTAGGCATTACTGCTTGGACGGTCTGTTCAAGAGATCAACGAGGACAGCGTATTAACTGGGTTGCAGTCTGCATACTGGCAAAATCTACAGTCGGCGATGCCAGTACGACAGAACGCCGCGACTCGCCATGCGAACACACGAGATGGAGGTGCAACGCCGAAGTGAGGTCGGGCACTGGCAGAAGTTGCAGTGGCTGACAGAACGAAGCGGTTTTAGTTTGAGATCACAGTTCGGACTGCCCTAACCAGTAGCTGAATCGTCGCTCGACGAATCTAGGCAGGAGAAAAACCTTGGGGACTTGGCGATCAATATCGCAGGTCGCACCCATCAGCACTTGGTTACCCCAATGCTCGTGGCAAGCCACTCGCACGGACATCGTCGCCGGTGTCGCGATCGCAGGACTGCTTATACCCGAAGGGATGGCTTATGCCGGGATAGCTGGAGTTCCTCCTCAAATGGGTTTGTATTCTGCACTTGTGGGAATGTTCGTATATGCAATCTTCGGAACTTCTCGCCAGCTTGCCGTCACCTCCACTTCCTCTTCAGCCGCGATGCTGGCGGCCCTGGTGGCTCCGCTTGCCGCAATAAATTCTGCACGCTACTTGCTGCTGATATCTGCGGTCACGATCGCAGCAGGCTTTTTGTTTTTGCTAGGCGGCGTGCTCAAACTTGGTGTTATCTCTGAATTTATTTCGAAACCAGTCCTGAAGGGCTTTGTCTTTGGCTTGGCACTCACGATTATCGTCAAACAGGCCCACAAACTCCTGGGAATTCCGGGTGGCCAAGGAAACTTCTTTCACCAGTCGTGGCACGTGCTTACCTCGCTAGCGAGTTTGAATCCGTGCACGCTGGGTGTCGGAGCAGTAGCGATTCTCATTATGTTCTTGCTGGGCACACTGGGTCCAAAAGTGCCATCTGTGCTGCTGGTGCTGATACTCGGAATCTTCAGCACATGGTGGTTCGGTTTAGAACGCCACGGCGTGGAAGTAGTCGGCTCAATTCGCGCCGGGATGCCGTCTCTAAATTGGCTAAGGCTCGGAGAGGATGATCTATCTGACGTGTTCATAGGAGCGATCGGGATCGTGCTGTGCTTATCGCGGAGGCACTGGCCGCGGCGCGCACATTCGCTGCCAAGAACAACTACGAGATTGTCCCCAATCAAGAACTCTGCGCTATGGGGATGGCAAACATCGTATCTGGCCTTTTCGGTGGGATGATCGTGGGCGGAGGCATGTCCGGAACGGCGGCCAATGATGCGGCCGGTGCACGAACCCAACTCTCGACGGTTACATCGTCGGTGTTCGTAGGGCTGACTCTGGTTTATTTATTACCATTGTTTCGCAATTTACCTGAGGCCGTCCTCGGAGCCATCGTTGTCCATGCAGTTGCCCACCTGGTTGACTTACGCGAACTCAAGTACTACGCAAAATTGCGAACCGGAAGTATTTGGGCAGCGCTGGCTGCCTTGCTTGGCGTTTTGCAGATGGGAATTCTTAAAGGGCTCATCTTCGCAGTTGGCCTGACCCTAATTGCATTGATGCATAAGCTCAGCTCTCCTCAAGATTCAGTCTTAGGCAGGTTGAAGGGATCTGAGAACTTTGTGGACGTCGTGCGGTATCAGGAGGCCGAGCAGATTCCGGGCCTTCTGATCTTTCGCCCCAATGGAATCGTCTTCTTCGCCAATGCGAATCGCGTCCATAACCGGTTGCGCGAACTGGTAAAGGCTGCCGAAAAGCCACTCAGGGCAGTCATCGTCAATCTTAAGGCTAGCCCGGAAATCGATGTCACCTGTCTTGAAATGCTGGACCAGCTGAGAAAAGAGCTGCGAGATTCGGGTATTCCTCTTTACTTCGCACGGGTTGCTGATCCGGTTCGTGATCTGTTCGACCGTAGCGGTTTTCTGAAAGATTTGGACGGACGTTTATTCCGGGGAGTCGATGTCGCGGTCGCCGCATTCCTCGGCTCTGCGCAGCCGCGAGCCCAGCCGCGCAGCGCTTGACTCGTCCGAACCAGATTTGCCGCTCAACCGGAGACGATTCGGGACGGTCTGCAGGCACAGGCCACGGAAAGTTGAAGTTATGGTACCCGGAATGAACCCTCGTCGAACGCATGACAGCGCTTCCACGCACAAGCTCTTGGGCCTGTGGGTCGCTCTGGCGGCTTGCGTCTTACTGACTTCCGTGGCTAGCGGTCAAGAACAAGGGAGCACAATTGAGAAGACCACCGAGACCACATCGAATTCACGACAGACTGGCATTCCCCCGGGAGAGACAGACAAGAAGCCCGAAACTGAAGTCACGCATCAAGACAAAAAAACGTCCAGCGGAGGAAGTTCCTGGATCGTAGCTCCTCTTCCTATTTCCAGCCCAGCCTTGGGGACGGGGATCATACCGGTCCTCGGCTATATATTCCCCTTCCGCAAAAATGATAAGGTGTCTCCACCTTCCGTGATTGGAATGGCTGGCCTGGTAACAGATAACGGGAGCCGCGCCTTCGGCGCCTATTCAGATTTGTTCGTGAGAGAAGATACCTTCCGAATCACTGCTATTTATGCTCGCGGAAATCTCAACTACGATTTATACGGTATCGGACTGGCCGCTGGAACTGAAGGACGCAAGTTGCCTCTCGAACAAACAGGCCAGGTGTTCCGCGGTGAAGTGTTGCGTCGCGTAGGATGGGATTTTTTTCTGGGAGTGCGATTCTGGACCGGAAGTTCGGAAGTGATAGGAAGGGGAACAAGCGACACAACTTCTGCCCCAGAGCCGCCGCCCGATATCGGCCTGCAAACGGAGCTAAGAGCATTGGGTTTGCGCGTGAACCGCGACACTACTCCCAATCGCTTTTATCCGACTAGTGGCATGTTCCTTAATTTCACATCCGATTTTTTCTCCCAAGATCTAGGCAGTAAGTACTCGTTCCAAGCATACAGATTCACTTTCAATAAATACAGCGGTCTAAGCAAGAACCAGGTTCTTGCTTACAATCTGTTTGTCTGCGGGACGGGCGGGAAGCCTCCTTTTTACGGTAATTGCATTTACGGAACTAATAATGAATTGCGGGGATACACGGCTGGCCGGTATCTCGATCGTTACATGTTTGCTACACAACTGGAGTACCGTCTGACGTTGCCCAAACGATTCGGAGTTGTCGGATTTGCAGGCATCGGTGAAGTACTACCGGGCGGGAGCCAACTCTTAAGGATCAACGAGGTTCTTCCTGGTGGTGGTGTGGGAGCAAGGTTCCAGCTAAGTAAGCCCTACCACGTCAATCTTCGTGCCGACGTGGCTCGCGGCAAGGACAGCTGGACATGGAGTATGGGTGTCGGCGAGGCATTTTAGCTGCTGTTCTACATGATAGAAAGTCCCGTCCAAGCAGGTTGCGAAGCGAGAAGGGCCCCACACGGGATGCGCTGTTATGTCGCTCAAGCCGCGGCATCCGAAACGTTGGCATCGACAGAATCCAGCCGTTGATGAAAAAGCCGCAGTATGAGCAGTACGGCCAATACCATCGCCATATTGAAAATTAATTGCGCCCACGCCACTGCCAATCCTGGGTCACCGGCCAATTCTGTGATCCATAACGCGAACTTTCCCAGAAACGGTAAGAACATCAGCAGGCCAAAGGCATTGAAGCAAACATTCGCCACGGCTACTCGTCGCGCGGTTTTTTGCATGTTGATGCTCGCTACCAGGGCGGTTGCGGTCGTTCCAATGTTTGCCCCAATCACGATCGGAATCGCCGCCGTCGGCGGCATCAGGTTCTGTTGCACCAGCAGAATGCACAGCCCGGTTGTAATGCTGCTCGATTGAACGGCGGCCGTAACGATGAGTCCGGCGAGCACTCCCATGAGCGGCGTGCTCGATCGGCTGAGGACTTCCGTGAAAAGCGGATTCTGAGCCAGTGGTTTCAGAGTATGACTGATTACGTCGAGGCTGAAAAAGATGAATCCGAAATAGAAAGCACTTTTCCCGAGCATTTTGAAACGGGTCGGCAGCGCACTCAACAACGCACCGAACACTATGAAGAATGGGCCGATAGACGTCAGCTTGAGCGACACCAGCCATGCAGTTGATGTGGTTCCCACATTCGCTCCGAGCACAACTCCGAGGCTGGAGCGAAACGAAATGGTTCCCGAGTCCACGAGTGCGACGGTGAGTGAGGTAACTGCACTACTGGATTGAACGACCGCCGTGGCTATGGCGCCCAACAGGACGGCTCGCCACCGATTTTCCGTAAGCCTTCCCAGCCACGTCCTTAGGGTCAGTCCTCCTGCCCTCTGAATCTCTTTGCTGAAGGCTTCGAGGCCATACAGAAACAGCACGATGGCCGAGACACTCGCGAGGAAAATTCTGAAGTTTGACATCTCTTAGGCCTAGGCCAACACCTGGTTCTCTTTAGTAACTCACACCTTGTTCGCCTTCATGCGTCTTTATTCCCCGTTTTCCCGCGATTTCAGGAATGAAGGGAACAACCTTGTCAGACGCGCCCGCTGCGAGATACACGGTTCGCGATGGAAAGGCAATCTCGGTTCCTGCCTCTCTCACGATATTCATGACACTGAACAATAGCTCTTCCTGGACCGCGAGGAAGTCGTCCCAGTTACGGGCGATCACATAGGCAAAAATGTCCACGTCGAGCGAGCACGCACTGACGCGGAGAAAGCGAACACGAACGTTAAATGAATCAATACTGGAATGCCCGGTGAGCAGGTTGCGGATGTTAGTGATGATGGAGCGGAGCTGCGCTGGAGTGGTTTCATAGCGCAAACCGACGACTGGGTGAAACCAGAATTTGTCGCGCGCCGAGAGGGTTTCGAGGCTCATATTTGCAATCTGTCCGTTCGGGACACAAACCAGGGTACGATCCAGCGT
>Ga0208191_1000328_pt1 | contig 36845 bp, 31 predicted proteins | sample June2015DPH_13_5_FD_184709 | JGI IMG/M metagenome (GOLD analysis project Ga0208191, IMG submission 184709) | Peatland microbial communities from SPRUCE experiment site at the Marcell Experimental Forest, Minnesota, USA - June2015DPH_13_40... | ecosystem: Environmental > Terrestrial > Soil >... | reverse complement strand
CTCACATGTGCGGGGTTACCTTCGCAGACGTCAGATGCAACCCCAAGTGGTACAAAGATATTTTCTGGAAAAACATGTGCGGTACGCTGCCGCTTGAAATGCATCAAAATTTATGCTCTGAGTAGTAATTTCCCGACTACTCCACCTGAGTACCAGGTAGGAAGCGGGGCACCGGGGAGTGCGGGTCCCACTGGCTCTCTTTATGTAGATTACGCTAATGGTGCGCTTTATGTTTCACGGGGCGGATATAATCGGTGGTTGCAGGAAGTGCCATTAGGAACTACACCTCTTACTCCTAGAACCTCGGTAGCAATTACCGTTCTCGGTAATAGCACGAACACATTCTCCCTAACTCCGGCCCAGAACGAATCCATTACCGCATCTGGAGGCATAGGAGGTCAGGACATATACCTACTTATCACCGCCTCTGGGGCCACCAGCTACACCTTGACCTTCAGCACCGGGTTTCATTCTGCCGGGACGCTGGCGACCGGGACTGCAACGGGAGCAGTTTTTGTTGTGCACTTCAAGGATATCGGCGGCACCTTCTACGAGGTCAGCCGCACGGCGGCGATGTAGGCTACGGCTACCGGGGTGAGTGTTTATAATTGCGGGTTGACCGCTTATTAAGGGCTAACCAATGTCGGGACTAATGGGGAACAAGAGCGTCGGCAGCTCAAGGCGCACGGGAAGCCAAGACCAGCACCCTCCAGGCCTCCTACCGCGCCACCACCGCGGTGGCGGGCCTGGCCATCCCCATCCTTTATGGGCGCAACCGCCTGCAGCCCAACATCTTCTTCACCTGGGGCTGGCAGCCCATCGCCCAGCCCGCCCTCTCCCAGAGCATGGGCAAGGGCGGGGGCAGCCCCGCGGGGGGCGCCCAATATGTCTATACCATCTACGCCCTTCGGCCTCTTCCTTCTCCATGGAGAATGAATTAGAATTTGCAGGCGGGGAGTGGCGACGAGCTCTCTAAATTCTGAGGAGACTGAAATGCCGGAAATTAAAGTGAAAGGGATGAGTTGCGGGCATTGCGCCGCGGCGGTGACCAGGGCCCTTAAAAGCCTGCCGGGAATCTCGGAGGTGCAAGTGAACCTGGCCGACGGCCGGGTGACTTACCAGAGCGCCGGCCCGGTGCCCCCAGAAGAATTGGCCCGGGTGATCAAGGCCGCGGGCTATGAGGTGGTCTCGGGATAGCCGCAACAGTGGCAGGAGGGTCGGGCTGGAGAACCGTCTCGTCCCCGCCTTCCGGTCATTGGCTTCCCAGCTTTTCCAGGCCGGGGAAAGACTGCGCCACAGTGCCGCCGGCCCCGGCAGGGGTCCGGGCTACCAGGGATCCTGCGGGCGGCAGCCGGCTACCCGGCTATAGTTTATCGCAATCCATACTTCCTCCTCAGCGAAAATGGCAGGCGACCCAGTATTCCGGGGCGGTTTCCCGGTAGGCCGGGACCTGGTCCCGGCAGCGGGGGAACTCGGCCTCGGGACAGCGGGGGTGAAAGGGGCAGCCCGAGGGGACCTGCACCGGGCTGGGCGGCTCCCCCCTGAGGGCCGGGGGCCGGAAAGGCTGCCGGGGGTCGGGCTGGGGCACCGCGGCCAGCAGGGCCTCGGTATAGGGATGGAGGCGCTCCCGGGCCAAGACCTCCCGGGGGGCCATCTCCACCAGGCGCCCCAGGTACATCACCGCCACCCTGGTGCAGATCTGGGAGATGATGCTCAGGTCATGGGAAATGAAGAGGTAGGTGAGGCCGTGGTGTTCATGCAACCGGACCAGCAAGTTGAGAATCTGGGCCTGAATGGAGACGTCCAGGGACGAGACCGGCTCGTCGGCCACCATCAGCCGGGGGCGCAAGGCCAGGGCCCTGGCGATCCCCAGACGCTGGCGCTGGCCGCCGCTGAATTCGTGGGGGTAGCGGCCCAGGTGTTCCGGGGCCAGGCCCACCTCAGCCAACAAATCTGCCACCCAGGTCCGGCGTTCCCTCCGGGTCCCCAGATTATGGATGAGGAAGGGCTCCTCCAGGATTTGCCGCACGGTCATGCGGGGGTTAAGGGAGGAGTAAGGGTCCTGGAAGATGATCTGGAACTGGCGGCGCATGGCCTTGAGGCCCCGGCGGGGCAGACTGCTGAGGTCTTCGCCCCCGAACCAGACCCGGCCGGAGGTGGGAGTCACCAGCCCCAGAACCAGGCGGGCCAGGGTGGATTTGCCGCAGCCGGATTCGCCCACCAACCCCAGGGTCTCCCCGGGAAACAGGGCGAAACTTACCCCGTCCACCGCCTTCAGCAACGGCCCCCGGCCCCAGAAGCCCTGCAAGCGGAAGTGGCAGCATAAATCCTGGGCTTTCAGCAGTTCAGCCATAATTCCAACACCGCACCCAATGTCCCGGGGCCACCTCCACCCAGGGAGGCGGCGCCAGGCACTGTCCCCGGGCTTCGGGGCAGCGGTCCTGGTAGAAGCAGCCCGGGGGCGGCTGCGGCGGCAGGTGTCCCTTGATGGCCTCCAAAGGCGCCCCGGGGGGCCGGTGAAAATCGAGTCGGGGTACCGAAGCCAGCAGCCCCCGGGTATAGGGATGCCCCGGGCCGGCAAAGAGCTCCCCCGTGGGGGCCTCCTCCACGATGAGCCCGGCGTACATCACCATTACCCGGTCGGCGGTCTGGGCCACGATCCCCAGGTTGTGGGTGATGAACAAGATCGCCAGACCCAGGTCGGCCTTCAGGTTCCGGAGGAGCGCCAGAATTTGGGCTTGAACGGTGACATCCAGGGCGGTGGTGGGCTCATCGGCGATGAGCAGGTCCGGGCGGCAGGCCAGGGCCATGGCCATCAGTACCCGCTGGCGCTGCCCCCCGGAGAGCTGATGGGGATATTGCCGCAGGCGCCGCCTCGCCTCAGCCAGTCCCACCCGGGACAGGGAGGCCGCGGCCTCTTCCAAGGCGGCTGCATCTGTAAGACCCCGATGAAGGCGCAGGACCTCAGCCACCTGCTCGCCTATGGCGAGCACCGGGTTCAGGGCGGTCATGGGCTCCTGAAAGACCATGGCGATGCGGTTGCCCCGAATCCGGGCCAGGCGCTCTGCCGGGCAGCTCAGCAGATCCTCCCCCAAAAAGCGGACCTCTCCTTCGACATGGGCCGCCGGCAGGGGGAGGAGGCGCAAAATGGCCATGGCGGTGACGGTCTTGCCGCAGCCCGATTCTCCCACCAGCCCCAAGGTTTCGCCGGGCTGCAGGGAAAAACCGATCCCCGCCAGGGCCCGCACCTCTCCCCGGGAGGTGGTGAAGCGGACCGTCAGGTCCCGCACCTCCAAGAAAGGGGCGCCCTCCTGCTGTAAGGCCAGATTGCCGCTCATGAAAAAGCCGGGGGCTTTGCTGCTGCCCGCCCTCCCCTCTGAAGTTGGGACAAGACCTAGGGCGCCAGGGGAAGTTGAATGGTAAAAATGGATCCTTTACCCGGGGTGCTTTTGACGGAGATGGAGCCGCCGTGCTCCTGGATGATACTCTGGCAGATGGCCAGCCCCAGGCCGGTGCCTTGGGCCTTGGTGGTGAAATAAGGCTGGAAGATGTTGGCCGCCACCTCCGGGGGCATGCCTTCGCCGGTGTCGGCCAGCAGTACTTCGGCGTTCTGCCCCGAGACCCGGCTGCTGATGGTGATTTCGCCGCCCCGGGGCATGGCTTCCAGGGCGTTTTTGAAGAGGTTGATGAGGACCTGGCGCAATTGCTTGGGATCGAAATCGAGCGGCGGCAGGGGGCCATCTTCCACCCGCTTGATCTTGATATGATTTTCAGTGAAGGTGTCCTGGAACAGTTCCAGGGCATCCGAGATAGCCGCCTCCAACCGGCCCCGGCTTTTCACCGCCGGGGGGAGGCGCACAAAATCCCGCATCTCCGCCACCATGGCTTCCAGGCTGCTCACTTCCTCGGTAATGACGTTCAATTTCTGCCGGGCCTTGTCGTCCAGGCCGGGACTCTTAAGGAGTTGCCGGGCGAAGCCACCGATGATCAGCAGGGGGTTTTTGATCTCATGGGCGATGTGGGTCACGGTGTTGCCCACCGCGGCCAGGCGCTCGGACTGCAGCAGCCGGTCTTCCATCTCCTGATATTCGGTGATGTCCCGGATGACCCCGGTGAAATAGAGGTTGTCCCGGATCTCGGCCACGGAAAAGGAGATACTCATGGGAAATTCGCTACCGTCCCGGCGCTGGGCCCTGAGACGCACGTGCCTGCCGATCACCCGGGCCTTCCGGGTGGCCACGTATCGCCGCAGGTATCCCCGGTGTTCTTCCTTATAGGGAGGCGGAATCAGGATTTTCAGGTCCTGGCCCAGGGCCTCGACCCGGCTGTAACCGAACATGTTCTCGGCTCCCTCGTTGTAGCCGATGATGACATGGTCTTCGTTGATGGTAACGATGCCGTCGGTGGCGCTTTTGATGATGCCGGCGTTGATTTCCTGTTTCTCCCGCAGTTCCTGGAGCTGGCAGATCAGCCCCTTCAGGAAGTTGGCGAGGGGGCCGGTAATGAGCTGGCCCAGCCGCTCCGGGGAGAAATCGGACAGCCCGGCGGTCAGGAATTGGCCGTCCAGGATGAGATCGAACTCATCCGGCCGTAAATCCGTTAGGGGGTTAACCTGGAGAGCCGGGCTGGTCCCGGGGGTGACTCCGTAGAGGGCCAGATCCAGGGGCGGGTAACCTTCCAGGGAAAAAGGCAGGGTTATCGGGAGGCAGATGAACTCCTGCCCGTTCAGGACGATGGCGATGCGCATGGCTTTGGGGCCCGGGTTCATGTGGTCAGAGTTGGCAGTGAGCAATGGCCATCCGCGCTGGCCCTTAACCAGCGGCAGGCTGCCTCCAAAAGCCGCCGGCGCCAGGCCGGCCGCTGACTCTGGGAGACCATTGCGAAAATCCAGTAACTTCCTGGAGTAATCAAAATGCGGCCCAGGCGCCCTTGCCTGTGCCCACGGTGTATGACCGCCGAGGGCGGCCCTGGCAAAAAAACCAGAATAAACAAAAAACCCATATTTGGAGGTTCGCAGGGATCTCTCTCATTACTCAGTCTTCATAGCGTTTGAATACCAGGGCGGCGTTGGTGCCGCCGAACCCGAAGGAGTTGGACAGGACATGGCGGATCTCCGCCTTCCGAGCCGTATCCGGGACAAAATCCAGGCCGGCACAGTCAGGGTCAACCTCCGAGAGGTTGATGGTGGGGGGGACTATGCCGTCCCGGATGGCCAGGACGGAAAAAATGGCTTCCACCGCTCCGGCCGCGCCCAAGAGGTGCCCGGTCATGGACTTGGTGCCGCTCACCAGCAGACGGGAAGTGTGATCCCCGAAGATCTCCTTGAGAGCCAGGCATTCGTTGCGGTCGCCCACCGGGGTGGCGGTGGCGTGGGGATTGACGTAATCGATGTCGGCCGGGGTGAGACCGCCATCCTTCATGGCCAGGACGATGCAACGGCTGGCCCCTTCCCGGTCCGGGTCGGTGATGTGGTGGGCGTCGCCGGTCATGCCAAAACCAATGATCTCGGCGTAAATCTTGCCCCCCCGGGCCAGGGCGTGGTCCAGTTCCTCCAGGGCGAGGATGCCGGAACCTTCCGACATGACGAAGCCCGTGCGCTTGCAATCAAAGGGGCGGCTGGCGGCCGCAGGATTGCCGTTGTAGCCCATCGCCAGGGCCCCCATGCGATAGAAGCCCGAGATGGTGAGAAGGGTGATGGCGGCTTCACTGCCACCCGCGGCCATCATGTCCGCCTCTCCCAACTGGATGGAGCGATAGGCCATGCCGATGGCATGGGCCCCGGCGGCGCAGGCGGTGGACAGGGCGATATTGGGCCCCTTGGCCTTAAAGCTGATGGAAACGTTGCCCGCCGCCAGATTGGGGATCATCTTGGGCACCAGGAAGGGAGAGACCCGGCGCACCCCTTCGAAAATCAGCTTCTGCACCCCTTCTTCCCAGGTGCTAACCCCGCCCATGCCGCTGGCGATGATGACCCCGGCCCGTTCCGGCTCTTCGGCCTCCAGGTTGATGCCCGAGTCGTTGACGGCCTCCAGGGAGGCGGCCAGGGCGAACTGGGTGAAACGGTCGGTATATTTGATTTGCTTAAGATCTTCCTTGGTGACTTCCTTTTTTCGGGCTTGCAGAATCTCCTTCAGGTCAAAGTGCTTGATCTCGCCGCCAATGGTGGGAAAGTCTTCCGGGACGCGGTAGCGCGTCATGGTTTCCCGGTCGAAACGGTCCAGGTGGGTGATCCCGGATTTCCCAGCCAAAAGCTGCGACCACACGGTGGGAACGTCGAGTCCCATGGAGGTCACCATGCCTACCCCGGTGACCACCACTCGCCGCATCCCCACGGTTTTCGAAAAAGACATGCTACCCTCCGCCCCTGGCCCCAAAAAGCCAGGGAAAAAGTAGTGGGTGAAGATTTCGGGCTACCCACAGCAGCGCTTCCCGGTGGGCCGGAACGCAAAAGATTTTTGGCGTTGCCATAATTTTTGTTATTGTAAATTACCCGGGGTGCTATTGCAACGGTTTCCGGTCCGCCACAAGGGGAGAAGTCCTTCACCCACGTGTTTTTGGAGGCAACCGGGCCTTTGCGGTGGCGCCCCCGCCCCCCGACCCCAGATGGGATGCAGCTCCCATCCGCGGGCCGAGCCGGGAATTTTTCGGTTTACTTTTTTCATCGGGTTCAGATAAAATATCTTATTTTGGAAGAGAAGTACCGTTTCTCAATTGGCCGGGTCATCCCCAACTTTGCGGATGAAAGAGGAAATAATCGATGATATCCAGGAAATCCAGGGTTAACCCACGTTACATGGAGAAGCTCTATTCTTTTTATTGCCCTTTCTATGATTGGATTTTCGGCAAACTATTGGGGCCCGGCCGTCGCCAGGCCTTTAAGTATCTGTCCCGCCGGCCTGGCCAGAAGATTTTGGAGATCGGCGTAGGTCCAGGCTCTACCCTGGAATTTTACCCGCCGAAAACCGAGCTGGTGGGCATCGACATCTCCGCCGCCATGATCGAGGTAGCCCGGAAGACGGCCGCCAATCTCAACGGCGGCAGCCGCTTCCACTTGCAAGTGATGGATGCTGCCAACCTGGAATTCCCAGACGATCATTTCGACGTGGTTATGGCCGCCTATGTGATCACCACCGTCCAAGACCCTCACCGGGTCTGCGGGGAGATTCTGCGGGTGGTCAAGCCCGGGGGACAGATCATCGCAATCAATCACACCCGCAGCCAGAACGGCAGTCTTTGGGGCCGGATCGAGGACGTGGTGGCCCCGGTCTGCTGCGCCATCGGCTTTACCACCGACCTGGACGTCATCAAGGTAATGAAAGATGTAGGCATCAGCATCCAGCAGACGGTGCGGTGCAACCTGCTGAATACCGGCCGCATCATCATGGGCAGCAAGAGCTAGGCTGGTTTCCGGGAGAGCCCGGCCGCCACTGGGGGCCGCCCGTTCTCTGCGGCCGCGGCCGCCGCTGGCCTGCCAGGCGGGCGGCTCAAGCGCCAAGATTCCCGAACCCCTGCCAATAATATTTTAGGGTAGACTTTCCTCGGGAGAACCGGATGAAAATTGATAAAAATTCGTTTGTGACCATTGAATACCTGATCCGCCTGGGGGAGCAGGAAACCTATCCGCCCAGCGGCCAGCCCGAGGAGATCTCCTTCTGCCTGGGCTGGGGAGCCATGCCTCCGGGACTGGAGGAAGCCATGCTAGGGTTGTCCCCCGAGGACCAGCGGGTGGTCAGCCTCAGTCCGGAACAGGCTTACGGGGAATTTGACCAGGAGCTGGTGATGGAGGTGCCGCTCTCCGATTTTGCCCCGGAACTGGAATTAAGTCCGGGATTGGTGTTCGAAACTGAAAACGACGAGGGGCACACGATCTATTTCATCGTCCAGGAAGTGGGCCCCGACGCGGTGGTCATCGACTTCAACCACCCCCTGGCCGGCAAGGCACTGGAGGTGTCCTTTACGGTGCGCCAGGTGCGGCAGGCCTCCCCGGAGGAGATGCAGGGCCCTGGAGGCTGTTCCTGTTCCCAATGCGGGGAAGGAGGGCCCCACCCCCATTAATGGAGGGCCACCTTTGATGCCCCTGCCCTGGGCGCGGCATTACGACCCGGGAGTGCCGCTCAGCGTGGGGCCGGCCACCTCCTCCATACCCTGGTTGTTGCTCCAGGCCGCGGCCCGGACCCCCCGAGCCCCGGCCCTGGTCTTCTTCGGCCGGACCTTCAGCTATCGGCAACTCTCGGAACTGGCGGCCCGGTTAGCCCGGGCCTTCAAAGACCAGGGCCTATCCCCGGGGGAGCGCCTGGCCATCCTGCTCCCTAATTGTCCGCAGTTTGTGGTAGCTTACCATGCCGCCCTGCGCCTGGGCGCGGTGGTGGTGCCGCTGAACCCTCTCCTGAGCGCCAGGGAACTGGCTTACCAGCTTAACGATTCCGGGACCCGGCGGCTGGTGGTCCTGGATCACTTCCTGCCCAAGGTGGAGGAGGCCCGGGGAAAGCTGGACCTGACCCATCTCATAGTCACCAGCCTCCCGGACGCCCTCCCCTGGCCCCTGAGCTGGCTATACTCCTTCAAGGCCCGGCGGCAAGGATTGGCCAGGGGCTTTAAACCGGCCCCGGGCCGTTTCGGCTGGCGAGGCTTGCTGGCCCAGCCTCCCCTTTGGGACGAGCCTATCCCCGGGGTCCAGGACCTGGCAGTCTTGCTCTATACCGGGGGCACCACGGGTACCCCCAAGGCAGCCATGCTGAGCCACGGCAACCTCATGGCCAACGTGGCCCAGATCAGCGCCTGGCTGCCGCAGGTGCGCTTCGGCGGCGAGCGCCTGGTGGCTGTGCTCCCCTTGGCCCACTCCTTCGGCCTCACCGCCTGCCTCAACTGGCCCATGTCGCAGGGGGCGCAGATCATTGTCCTGCCCCGCTTCGAAATCGACGGCTTCATGAAGATGCTGCGGAAGTGTCGGCCCACCATGCTCCCCGGGGTGCCCACCATATTCGTGGCCCTCATTAACGATCCCCGGCTGCCGGCTCTGGATCTCTCCTCCCTGTGGGCCTGTATCAGCGGCTCAGCCCCGTTGCCCCTGGAGGTGCGGGACCACTTCGAGTCCCTCAGCGGCTGCCGCATCATGGAGGGCTATGGCCTCACCGAAGCCGGTCCGGTGACCCATCTGAATCCGGTCCAGGGGCCGCGGCCCGCAGGCAGTATTGGTCTGCCGCTCCCCGCCACCCTGGCCCGGGTGGTGGATCGGGAGAGCGGCCAAGGTTCGCTGCCCCCCGGCAAGGTGGGGGAACTGGCCATCCGGGGGCCCCAGGTGATGAGGGGTTACTGGCAAAACCCCGGGGAGACCGCGGCGGTCCTGCGGGATGGCTGGCTCTATACCGGCGACCTGGCGCGGTGGGACGAGGATGGTTATTTTTATATAGTGGAACGCAAAAAGGATTTGATCATTTCCGGGGGCTACAACATCTATCCCCGGGAAGTGGAAGAGGCCCTCTACCAGTTTCCGGGGGTGCAAGAGGCGGCGGCCTTCGGGGTGCCGGATAGCTATCGGGGCGAGGTCGTCAAGGTGGTCATCGTGCCCCAGGCCGGCGTTGAGCTAAGCGCCCCGGAGCTCCGGGATTTCTGCGGCCAGCAACTGGCCCTTTACAAAGTGCCCAAGTTCATCGAATTCCGCCCCGAACTGCCCAAGAGCCAGGTGGGCAAAATCCTGCGCCGGCTGCTCCGGGAAGAGGCCGTGGCCGGGGACCAGACGGCCCTGGAGGAGGATTAACCCCTCGCAATTTGATGAAATTTCTCAAAAAAAAGTTTATAATTAAAAAAACTTAGTAAAGTACAGAGTCCCATGTCTTTCAAACGTACCCTTCGCTACCATTGGCTCAAGTTCCTCCGCCTCCAGGACGAACCTTGGAAGCTCTCCTGGGGTATGGCCTTGGGAGTCTTTGTGGGCGTCACCCCCACGGTGCCCTTCCATATGGTGTCCGTGCTCTTTCTGGCCCCTCTCCTGGGAATCTCGCCGGTCACCGCCTTTCTGGGCCTCCAGATCTGCAACCCGCTGACCCTTCCTCTCATCTATCTGGCGGCTTATAAGATGGGGAATCTATTGTTGCACGGCGGGGCGCCCCTGGGGTTGCCCGACTCCTACTGCTTCTCCGGTCTGCTGCACCTGCTCTGGCAAGGGGGCCTGGCCCTGCAAGTGGGAGGCCTGCTGATCGCCATCCCCCCAACCATCGCCTCCTATTTCCTGAGCATGTGGCTTATCAAGCGATATCGCCGCTTCAAGGAGCGCAGGGCCGCCGGTGTCCTCAACCTCTCCCAAAGTCCTCCTGCAGCGTCTAGGCCTGAGGCCTAAGAAGACCCTGGGGCAGCACTTCCTGGTGCACTCCCATCAGGCCCGGCGCATCGTGGAGGCCCTGGGGCTGAGGGGCGATGAGACCGTGGTGGAGATCGGCGCCGGCCTGGGGGCCTTAACGGTCTTCCTGGCCCGGCAAGCGCGGCGGCTGGTGGCCCTGGAACGGGATCCGGCCCTGGTCCGGTTTTTGCGGGAAGAAGTCTTCCCCGAAACCCCAGGGGTGGAAGTGCGCTGCCAGGACGTCCTCCGCTTCGATTTTCTGGGGCTCAGCCGGGAAGTGGACCGGCCCCTGGTAGTGGCCGGCAATCTCCCCTACCAGATCACTTCGCCCCTGCTCTTTAAACTCATGGAAGAGCAGCAGGCCCTCAGCCGGGCGGTGCTGATGATGCAGCAGGAAGTGGGGGCGCGCCTGTTGGCAGCCGCGGGCAGCAAGGATTACGGGGTGCTCTCGGTGCTGCTGCCATATCATTTCTCCCTCCGGCGCCTGTTTTCCCTGGGGCCGGCCAATTTTTTCCCGCCGCCCCAGGTGGACTCCCTGGTCCTGAGCCTGACGCCCGCCACCACCTCGCCCCCGGCCCGGGACCCGACCCTGCTGGCCCGGGTGGTGAAGGCCGCCTTCGGCCAACGCCGCAAGACCTTGAATAACACCCTGACGGCCGGGGCCGCCTTCGGGCTCAGCCCCGCAGAGGTGCGCCGGGCCTTCGCGGAGTTGGGCCTCGATTCGGGGCGGCGGGGGGAGACCCTGAGCCTGTCGGAATTCGTGGTACTGGCTAATAAGCTGTCAGCTATCAGCGGTCAGCTATCAACTAATAGCTAAAAAGCAAAAGACCAAAAGCGAAAGCTAATGAAGGATTTCATAATAAAAGTTTGGCAAAAGAGACATCCATTGATTTTAGATATCGATAAAGTAACAGCAAGCTTTCTTAAAAAGCTGAAAGCTAAAAATGTCTTATGAACCGCGTACTTACCGCAGTCGCATGGCCCGCGCCGGCCTGGTGGGATTCCGGGTGGTCGTCAAGGAGACCGACCTCTGGGTCCTGGCCGCCCGGGACTTCTCCCGAAAGGTGCGGGAGGTGGTACTCCAGGAGCGCCGGCAGTTGGAGGCCTACATCGCCGGGCACCCGGGATTTCTTACGACCCTGACCCCCTGGCCGGAGGACCCCTTTGCCCCGCCGGTGGCGCGGGAGATGATTGCCGCGGCCCGGCGGGTGGGGGTGGGCCCCATGGCGGCGGTGGCCGGGGCCCTGGCGGAGCGGGTAGGCCGGGCCCTGGCGCAAGAGCCCTTGAACCCCGAAGTCATCGTGGAAAACGGGGGCGACCTCTACCTGGAAGTGACTTCCCCTGCCATCGTCTCCCTGTTTGCCGGAAAATCCCCCCTGAGCCACCGGGTAGGCTTGCGGATCGAGCCGGACCTGTCTCCCCTGGGGGTGTGCACTTCCTCGGGGAGCGTGGGCCATTCCCTGAGTTTCGGCCGGGCCGACGCCGCCTGCGTCCTGGCACACAAAGCCTCCCTGGCCGATGCCGCGGCCACCGCCCTGGGCAACCTAGTCCCGGATGCCGGGGCCATTGGCGCCGCCCTGGCATGGGCCGCCTCCGTCCCGGAAATCCTCGGGGCCGTGGTGGTCGTGGGTGACAAATTGGGGGCCTGGGGCCGGGTGGAGCTGGTCCCCCTGGCCGGATAATCAAGTTGAAAAAAGACCTGGTTTATGTTATAGTTATACTATCGCCAGCGCCGCTGAGGAGGTTGGCATGGATCGATTTTCGGTGTACCAGTTCTGGCAAACCTTGGAAATGGCATGGTCCAGCATGAAGACCGAGGTAAGCGGCCATGTCGTGCTGGCGGCGGCCTTCGTGGTGATCATCCTCCTCTTATGGATCTTCTTATCGCCGGGGATTAAGAATAAATAGCCGGCCCGCCAGAACTGCGGCGATTTCGGTTCCTGCCCGCTGACCAAAAAAACCACAAATTGCGCCGGAGCGGGCCGCGGGCTCCTGGGGACCGCGGCTGGGGAAATCTGCCTGTTTGACGCCGGCCTTTTCCTGATCTCCTGCTCACCTTTCTTTCCGGAGTTCTCACCAGACCCTATCAGGCTTCATACCAAGTTGCCGCCGGGTTTTTTGCATAGAGGGGGACCCGGATGGGGACTTGCGCCGGCGTCAAAAATAGGTTGAAATATTAGGCAACTCTCAGGAGAGGGAAAGGCATGGCGAAAGATCGTCCTACCGGTGAAAAGATCACCCCGGCCCCCGGGGGGGGGTTGCAGGTTCCCCAGCACCCCATAATTCTGTTTATCGTCGGGGATGGCACCGGCCCCGATATCTGGCAGGCTAGCCGGCCGGTGCTGGACGCCGCCGTGGCCAAGGCCTACGGCCGCCAGCGGCAAATCGTCTGGCAGGAGGTCCTGGCCGGGGAAAAGGCTTTCAAGCAGACCCGCAGCTATTTGCCGGTGGAATCCCTTGCATCCCTCCGGGAGTTCCGGGTGGCCCTCAAGGGGCCCCTCACCACCCCCATCGGCGGCGGCTTCCGGTCCCTGAACGTCACCCTGCGCCAGGTCCTGGACCTGTACGCCTGCATCCGGCCGGTGCGCTATTACGCCGGGGTACCCAGCCCCTTGAGAGAGCCGGGGCTGATTGACATGGTGATCTTCCGGGAAAACACCGAAGACGTCTACGCCGGGATCGAGTGGCCGGCCACCAGCCCCGGGGCCAGAAAAGTCATCGCCTTCCTCAACGCCGAGTTGGGCTGCTCCCTGGACCCCACCGCGGCCATCGGCATCAAACCTATGACCGAGCGCTGCAGCAAGCGCCTGATTCGCATGGCCCTGAACTACGCCCTGGAACATGGGCGGGCCACGGTCACCCTGATGCACAAGGGCAACATCATGAAGTACACCGAGGGCGCCTTCCAGAACTGGGGCTATGAGGTGGCGATGGAATACGGCGACAAGGTGACCAACGAGGCGGAGCTGGCCACCCGCTATCAGGGCGTCTTGCCTCCCGGCAAAGTGCTCCTCAAAGACTGGCTGGCCGACTCGCTCTTCCAGCAGGTGTTGCTGCGGCCGACGGAGTATCAGGTGATCGCCACCCCGAACCTGAACGGCGACTACCTTTCGGACTCCCTGGCGGCCCAGGTGGGAGGGCTGGGGATGGCCCCGGGGGCCAATGTCGGGGATAACTGCGCCATCTTCGAAGCCACCCACGGCAGCGCCCCCAAGTACGCCGGCCAGGATAAGGTCAACCCCGGCTCCCTCATCCTCTCCGGGGCCATGCTCCTGGAGTACCTGGGCTGGCAGGAGGCGGCCGGGCTTATCCACCAGGCCCTGCCCCGCACCCTGCAAGCGGGGCTGGCCACCTACGACCTGGCCCGGCTGCTGCCCGGCAGTAAGGAAGTCTCCTGCTCCGCCTTCGGCCAGGCTTTGATCGAGCGCCTGTGAGACGGTTCTCGGTAAGAAAATCCGGAGCGCCTCTGAAACGGACCATAATAGCAAGCTATCTTGCCGGAAGTGAGCCGCCAAAAAATTAGACCTAAAAAAGGCGCCGAGATCGTCCTGGCGCCCTTGCAGTTCTCACGGTAAACTCCCGCCCCGGCTACGCCCCGGCCCCTCACCTCTCCCGGGTCACATAGAGGATTTCGAAGCGGGCCGCCAACTCCGCCTGGATGGCCGCCACCGCCTCGGGTGAGAGGTTCTTCACCCGGACATAGACCTCCCGCAGGTTTTCCTCGGGGCTGCGGTAGTAGCTCAGCAGGCTGAGCAGCCGCCCGCCTCGGGCCCGCATCAGGTCGGCCACCTCCTTGAGGACCCCGGGCCGGTCTTCCAGGCGCAGGGCGAACTGCACCCCGCCCTGAAGGCTGCCGCTGATATGGAGTAAGGCCCGAAGGATGTCCGACTGGGTGATGACACCTACCAGCGAGCCTCCGGCGTCCACCACCGGCAGCCCCGAGATGGTGTGCTCCAGCATGATTTGCGCGGCCCACTCCACCGTGTCGTCCTGGGAGACGGTGACCAAGTCGCGGCTCATGAGCTCCTTTACCTGCAGCTCCGCCAGCAGATAATACATCTCGTGCACGTCCAGGGTGGTGGCCTTGGAAGGGGAGGCCTCTTTCAGATCCCGGTCGGTGATCATGCCCACCAGGCGGCCGGCGCTCATCACCGGCAGACGCCGGAAGCGATGCTCATTCATAATATGAATGGCCCTGATCATGGAGGTGTCGTCATTGATGGTTACGGGGTCCCGGGTCATCCAATCCTTGATCAGCATGGTGCTGCTCCGTCAATTCTTATTTACCGGCTCGCTGCCACTGCTACGTTAAGCGGTTTCCTGCGAAATTCGCCTGGCCAAGCGAGAGGCACCTTCACCTGCGGCCCGGGGTGGCCACCTAAAGTTAATACTGTTCACTTAAGCGGTTCTTTTCTAAGGAATTGGTGGGCAGTGCCCACCCTTCATTTTCTCGTCTTCTTGTCATGCATCGCTTCGCTCCGCATCTCGTATTTAGAGATTCTTCAGTCGCCTCCGGCTCCCTCAGAATGACAAGAAATGACCTCGTATCATCTTGGTGCTTAAGTGAACAGCATTACACCTAAAGTAACTTTATTCAATAAGTTATTAATCAGAGCAAAAAACAAGATCCTGATGTGGAATTTAACTGTAGCCGCAGGCTTTAGCCTGCGCAAGCTAAAGCTTGCAGCTACTCGATTAAAATGCAATTAGTTAATGCTCTGATTAATAATTATTCGATCATTCTGCCTAAATAGTAATTTAAGCCTGATTTTTCCAAAAAACAGAAAATTGGAAAACAGTTTTTTCTAAAGCCGCGGTTCTTCGCCCCGGAAAAACCGCTGCAAATTGCCCAGGTGGCAGACCAGGATCAATCCCGACAGGGCCCCGGCCAGGAGGAGATAGGCCTTGGAGTCGGAAAAGAGCCCCATGGCCACCGGCAGCAGCCAGGCGGCGATGAGGGCGCTGATGGAAAAGACGCGGGTCTGGCTCAGGGCCAGCAGGTAGACCAGGACCAGGTTCAGCCCGGCCCAGGGGCAAAGGGCGGTCACCACTCCGAAGCTGGTAGCCACCCCTTTGCCCCCCTTAAAACCCAGACCCAGGGGGAAGACGTGCCCCAGGACCGCGGCCGCCCCCACCGCCGCCACCGCCGCCTCTTGCCAGGGCCCCAGGGGCGCCAGCCAGAGGCGGGCCAGGACCGTGGGCAGGGCCCCCTTGAGGACGTCCCCCAGAAGGGTGAGGCCGCCGGCTTTGCGGCCTAGCAGGCGATAGAGATTGGCGGCCCCCAGGTTGCCGCTCCCCCGGCGGCAGGGATCCGGGCCCCCCAGGGCCCGGGCCACCATAAGCCCCGTGGGGATAGACCCCAGCAGGTATGACAGAATCAACAGGACCCCAAAATACCTCGACATGGCCCCCGGTTCCCGAAGCCCCCTAAGCCGCGCTCCGCTTGATATTCATCCCGGCTAGTGTAGTGTTTCAGGAAAACCTTAATAAAGAAACCCGCTTTATTCCCTCCCCCTTGAGGGGGCGACACCGGGTGGGGGTGATTATTTGTTCTGTTATCTCCAAACGTTATCACCCTCCCCCCTCCCCTCAAGGGAGGGGAGTTTTGGGGCCAAGAGATATTAAAGATATTCCCGAGACGCTTTACTAGCTGTAGGGGCAACCCAATCACAGGCTGGAAGCCTGTGCCACTGTCGCCCCTAGCCCTAAGCCGCGGCAGCCGGGTTCAGGGCGGACCCTTCGCTCCGGCCCCACCAGGCTGGCCGCCTTATTCCGTCACCACCTCCAGGACCTTGTCGCCATAGGCGTCCCACACCGGGGTCTTGATCTTCAGGAGTTCGGCCCATCTCCGGAAGGCCCCCACGAAGACCACCACCATGAGGATCATGATGACCACGGCCAGGGTCGCCAAAAGATACATCCCTTGGGGGAGATAGAGGCCCACCAGAAGCAGGTAGCCGGCATACATGGTGATAAAGGCCATGGCGATCCCCGGAACCGCGGTGATCCAGGCGTATCTGGCCTTGTTCATCCGGATGATCATGGTGGTGACGATGATCAGGCCGCTGGAGGCCAGGAGCTGGTTGCACATGCCGAACAGCGGCCAGATGGTGCTAATACTGCCGGTAATCACCAGATAACCCCAGGAGGACACGAAGATCGCGCTGGTGATGATGATGCCGGGCCACCAGCCCCGCTCCAGGAACTTGGGGAAGGCCATGCCGATCATTTCCTGGAGGAAGAAGCGGCCCACCCGGGTGCCGGTATCCACCGCGGTGAGGATGAAGACCGCCTCAAACATGATGGCGAAGTGATACCAGTAGGCCATCAAGTGCTTCATTACAGGGATGGAGGCAAAGATGTAAGCCATGCCCACGGCCAGGGAAACGGCGCCGCCGGGCCGGCCCTGGATATTTTCCCCCACCTCGGCGGCCAGCGCCGGCAGGTTGACCGTGCCCATGCCGAGTTTGGCAAAGGCGGCGGGAGCAGCGTTGATGGCGAAGTAATCGGCCGGCACCAGGACGCAGGCGGCCGTCAGGGCCATGATGGCTACCAAGCCTTCCACCAGCATGGCGCCGTAGCCCACGAATAAGACGTCCCGTTCATTGGGGAGCATCTTGGGGGTGGTGCCGGTGCCGATGATGGCATGCCAGCCGGATAAGGCCCCACAGGCGATGATGATAAAGACGAAGGGGAAGACCGGCCCGTTAAATATCGGGCCGCCGCCGCTGACGAACTTGGTGACCGCCGGCATCAGGAGGGTAGGCCGGACAATGGCGATACCCAGAACCAGGGCCGCGATGGTGCCGATCTTCAGATAAGTGGACAGGTAATCCCGGGGGCAGAGGAGCAGCCAGACCGGCAGCACCGAGGCCACAAAGCCGTAAATAATGATAAGATAGCCAATTTGCGGTTTGCTCATGGTGAACAGGGCCTTCAGGGTAGGACTGGCGACCACATAAGGCCCGGCCAAGACCGCCGCGGCCAGCAGAACCACGCCGATGATGCTGGTGCCCAGGACGTCGCCAGGCCGCCAGACGTGCAGATAAACCCCCATGAGGAGGGCGATGGGAATGGTGGAAAGGACCGTGAAGGTCCCCCAGGGGCTGCTAAACATGGCGTTGACCACCGCAATGGACAGACCCGCCAGGGTGAGGATGACGATGAAGAGGATGGCCACCGAGGCCACGTGGCCCACCGCCGTGCCGATTTCCCTCTCGGCGATCTTGCCCAGGCTCTGGGCCTTATGGCGCACCGAGGCGAAGAGCACCACCATGTCATGCACCGCGCCGGCCATCACGCAGCCGATGATGATCCACAGGGCTCCCGGCAAATAGCCGAACTGGGCCGCCAACACCGGCCCCAAGAGCGGCCCGGCGGCGGCAATGGCGGCGAAATGGTGGCCAAACAGGATAAACTTATTGGTCTTGACATAATCGACGCCGTCGGCCATTTTCACCGCCGGCGTCAACCTCTCCGTCTTCAGCTCCAGGACCCGGTTGGCGATGAACAGGCCGTAAAACCTGTAGGCCAGGGCAAACACGCACAATGCTACAAAGACCAGGGTAAAAGCATTCATTTTTAAGCCCTTCCTCTTGCTGGTTTAGTCCTAAGTCCGGGTGCGCGCCCGGAGGTGCCGGTTACATGGAAAAATAATCGAGTTCATCCTTATGCTCAGGCAGTTTGGGCCCCAGGACCCGGAGCAACAGCACCGGGACCAGGGAGTGGGTGACCACCCGGTGGGCCACGCTGCCCAGAAGCCAGGCGACCTCGCCGGCGCCATGGCTGCCCAGGATGATGAGATCCATCCGGTGGCCGGCCGCATAGGCGATGATCTCCGGGGCCGGGGTGCCCTGTTTATAGACCCAGGTGGCCGCTAAATTTTTGGCCCGCAAGGCCGTCGCGGTTTCCTGCAGATACTCGACCGCCGGCAGCCGGGCCACCGCCTCGGTCCTGACCTCCGGGGAAGACTCGCCGATCTCGCCCACCGCGGCGGAACCCACCGTCAAGAGCACCAGTTGCGCCTTAAAGGATTTCGCCATATCCTCGGCTTTGGGAAGCACCTTGCCTGCCAAATCCGAGCCGTCCAACGGAACCAGGATCTTGTTAAACACGCCATGCCTCCTTCGCTCTCTGATTTGGTTCTGCTCCGGACCGGGTGGTCCTCACCATGGGTTAGGGCCGGCTCGCCCCGAGGAAGCCGTGTGGCAAAGGCTTTCTTCCTGCGGCTCCCCGGCGCCGCCAGATACCATGGCCAAGATACCTTATGCCTTTGTTTATGGGACCATACTACCACGATTTACTGTCAAGATGGGGAAAAAAAAGGCCCGAAAACGGACCGCAAAGGGCGGGCTGTCACTTGAGCAGCAGTTCTGCCACTTTCTTCGGGGCGCGAGCGATAACGGAAAGGAAAGCCCGAGCCGGTTGATCGGGCTGTGACCGCCCTTGCTCCCAGTCCCGAAGCGTTCCAAGGGGAATATGATAGCGGGCCGAAAATTCTTCCTGGGTCAGCCCAAGGGCACGCCGGAGCGTCTTGAGGCGCGGCATGGGCCGTAGCTGGCCCTCCCGTTCGGCCGTCATCGGCGGATTGTCGAGATCGCTCGCGGCGGCGGCCTCGATGTCGGCCTCGTTCATCGGCGCCAACGGCGTCTCGGGCACAACCTCTTCGGTGCCGTCCGGCTCGCGCTTCATGAGCCTCCCGTCACGTTGCATTCTGGCGATAGTATGTTTCTTTCTCATATTTCGTTGCCCTACGAGCCGGGATAATACGGATGCAATCGTTGCGCTCCGTGTAAGCAACACTCAAAATCTGGCCGCCGCTCATTCCGAGAAGAATGACTCTCTCCTCGCCGTAGTCAGCCCTTTCGTCTCGCCACTCAAAGCCGAACGAGCCGCGAAAAGCATAGGCGGCCTGTTCAAAGGTCACGCCATGCTTGCGAAAGGCGCGCCGGCCTTGGCGCTATGCCATTCAAAAAATCTAACATAATGGACTACGGATTACCAGTAGTTTTGTGAAGCGGCAAGCCCATGATTTTTGCCCGGTTTTTCCGCTAGATACAGGGGCGCCCGGGAGCAGGGCCCCGCCTCAGAGATAATTGGTGGCCAGCTCTTCGTAATAAGCCCGGGGATGCTTGCAGGCAGGACAGGTTTCCGGCGGATTCTCCCCCGTCACCAAATAACCGCAGTTGCGGCAGTGCCAGGTGACGGCCTCCTTCCGGTGGAACAGGGTATTGTCTGCCAGGCGTTTCACCAGGGCCAGGTAGCGGGTTTCGTGGAATTTTTCCACCTTGGCGATTTCCCGGAAAGAGACGGCGATCTCCTTAAACCCCTCCCGCTCCGCCTCTTCGGCAAAATTATGATACATAGTGGACCACTCATAATGCTCCCCCGCGGCCGCCGCCTCTAAATTGCTCAGGGTATCCCCCAGGTGGAAGGGATAGCTCGCGGAGATTTCCGCGGTGCCCTCCCCCAGGTGCCGATAAAAGACCTTGGCGTGCTCCCTTTCGTTGTCCGCGGTCTCCAGGAAAATCGCGGCAACGTACTCATATCCGGCCTTGCGGGCCTCACCGGCGTAAAAGCCGTAGCGGTTCCGGGCCTGGGATTCGCCGGCAAAGGCGGCCAGCAGGTTCTTTTCCGTCTGCGAGTTCTGCAACTGCATGGAAACACCTCCTCATGGGTCTCAGGGTGGGCTCGTGCCTACTCTACATCTTATCGATATTTAAAGCCAATTGCAGGTTCTTTTGCCAATAGCTTTAGCTTTTTGGGGCTTTTGCTTTTAGCTGATAGCTGACAGCTTTTTCTCATCCTCATCGCCGCAGTTATTGCTGCCAAATAATCCGGCCGCAGTCCTTCAGGTCGTAGCCCCCCAGGGCGGTGGCCGCCTCCCGAAATTGGGCGGAGCGGATAACCTCCAGCAGGACCTGGAAGCGGGCTTCGGCAAAGGTGGTCTCCGGCACCACCAGGTCGTAGCGCTCCGGCCGCAGTGGGATAAAATCGAGTCCCAGGGCCCTGGCCGCCGCCAGAATTCCCAGTCCGGCGTCGGCGGTGCCGGAAAAAACATTCACCGCCACTGCCATGTGGGTGTATTCCTCCCGCTCATAGCCCTGGATGGTCCCGGCCGCCAGGCCCTCCTCCTTGAGGAGAATATCGAGCAACAGGCGGGTGCCGGCGCCCCTTTGACGGTTGATGAAGCGCACCCCGGGGCGGGCCAGGTCTTTGATGCCCAGGAGGTTTTTGGGGTTGCCCGGGGCCACCATCAGGCCCTGCTGGCGCCAGGCCAGATTGATGAGTTTCAGGGGCACCCCGGCGAGATGTCGTTGGATGAAGGAAATGTTGTAGGTGTTGCTCTCGGGGTCCAGCAGGTGGCAGCCGCCCAGGTGGGCCCGGCCCTGGCGCAGGGCCATCAGGCCTCCCAGGCTGCCGACGTGGCCGGAAGAGAGGCGCAGCCGGGCATCACGGCGGCGCAGCAGGGTGGCCAGGAGATCCAGGGCGTTGTCGTGGCTCCCCAGGACCACCAGGGTGCCGTCGATCTCCTCCGGGGCCACCAGCAGCTCCGCGGCCACCGGGCGGTCCTCCTCCAGGCCTTCGCTCAGGGAGGGGATCGTGAGCAGGCCGTCGGCCCGCACCAGGGAAGTGATGGCGCCCGCGCCCCGGGGCAGGGGGGTGGCGATGACCTTGTCCCCCACCCGGCCCAGGGTTGCCCGGATGAATTCGGTGAGGCCGGGCCTGGAAGGCAGGTTCTGGGCCGGATGGACCGTCAGGGAGGGCCGCACCTGCTGCCTTTTCCCGGCCATTCCGGCGATCAGGGGCCCGGCGAACTGCTCGAAGGAAAGGACCGCGGACACCGGATACCCGGGGTTGCCGATCACCGGTTTGCCCGCCACCACTCCCAGCAGGGTCGGCTTCCCCGGCATCATGGCCACCCCGTGCGCCAGCACCTGGCCCAGGGCGGCCACCGCCTGGTAGGTGTAATCCTCGGTCCCCGCGGAAGAGCCGGCATTGATGAGGACCAGGTCGGCGGCCGCCAGGGTTTTTTGTAAGGCTGCTATGAGCGTTTCCAAGTCATCGGGAACGATGTCCTGGACCTGGGGGAGGCCGCCGGCCTCCGCCACCAGGCCGGAAAGGATGACCGAGTTGAATTCCGGCAGGCGGCCGGCGGCCGGTTCCTGCTCCAGGTCCGCGGCCGGTACCAGCTCGCTGCCGGTGGGGATGATGGCCACCCTGGGCCGGCGGCGCACCTTAACCCGGATCACCCCGGCGGCCAGTAGGGCCCCCTGGGACCAGGGGGAGACCTCTGATCCTTCAGAAAGGACCATTTCTCCCCTTACCAGATCTTCGCCCACCCGGCGGACGTGCTGCCAGGGGAAGACCGGGGCCTCCACCACGATGGGGTCGGCCTCGGGGTCGGGAATCTGCTCCACCATAATCACCGCGTCGGTCCCCGGCGGCATCAGGTGGCCGGTGTTGACCGGAAAGGCCTCCCGGCCCAGGTGCAAACGCCCGGGGTTCTCCGGGGTGGCCCCGAAGGTAGCCGCAGCCGGCACCGCAAAGCCATCCATGGCCGCCTGGTGCGCCGCGGGGCTGGAGCGCCGCGCCATCACCGGGGCCGCGGTCACCCGGCCGGCAGCCTCCAGCGTAGGGACTTCCTCCACACCCACCATGCCTTTCGGATCGAACCGGGAAAACCAAAGCTCCCGGGCCTCCTCCAGGGACTTCATCCGCAAATAGATACGCCGTTTCATAAGCTTTCAGCTCTCAGCGGTCAGCTTTCAGCTTCATAAAAAGTGTCTATCTTTTGGGCATCTCATTTTTATTAACCCCCACCTTCTAAAGGTGGGTAGGGGCAGTAGGGTCCAATGGTTTTTGGCTGACTTTTGATAGCTGATGGCTGAAAGCTGCCCATGATTGTATCGCCAAAGAGGAGATTTATAAAGGCCTTCTTGTAGCCGCTGAGAACCTGGTCCCGGCGCCGCACCAGGGCCAGGTGGTCGGGCTGGAAGTAACCGCTAAGGGGGAGGAAGGCCAATTGGCGCCCGGGGCGGGGCATGGCCTGGGCCAGGGTGGCGAAGGAGACCCCCAGGCCCATTTCCACGTAAAGGGCGCTCAACTCCACGTTGGCCGATTCCATGACGATCCGGGGTGAGAGGCCCAGAGTGCGGAAGCGCTCGTCCAGGACCCGGCGCCAGGGGTAACCGGGGTCCCGGGGCGGCAAGATCAGGGGATAGCGGACGATCTGCCGCAGGCTGAGGCGCTTTCTGGCCGTCAGGGGATGGTCCCGGGGGGTCAGGAGGACGGGGACCAAAGGCTGCCAGCGCCGGGCGGCCAGCTCCTTGGGTACCAGGGATTCCAGGGCCAGGCCGAAATCGACCTCGCCGTTTTTCACCAGGTCCAGGACCGTCGCCTGGGAGCAGTCCAGGAGGGTGAGGTCGACCTGAGGAAACTTTCGGCGGTAGGCCAGGAGGGCGTCGGGCAGCAGGCGGTACAGGGTGGTGAAGGCCGCGGCCAGGCGCAGGGTCCCCTGGTTGGTCCCTTGGAGCTCGTGGAGCTCTTCTTTAAGGGTTTCATAGCCGGCCAGCAGGGCCCGGGAAAACTCCAGGAGCTTTTCGCCGGCAGGGGTGAGGCGCAGCCGGTTGCCCAGACGCTCCAGGAGGAGGCAGTCAAGCTCCGCTTCCAGGGCCCGGACCTGCTGGCTCAGGGCGGATTGGCTCCGGAAGGTGGCCGCCGCCGCCTTGGTAAAGCTGCCCAGCCGGGCCACCTGGTAGAACCCCAGGAGCTGCTGCCATTCCATAAGTTTTCCTGATGATAAATATAAATATTATTAATTTTACTTATTTAAGTATTTAGCAGAAATTATCCACCAGGGCAACTGCCCGTTTCCCGTCTCTGCTAAGTGGATAGGCAAAAGGCAATAGTTTTACCTTTTTACTTTTGACTTTTTACTTACCTATGCCTTCGGCTCTTGCCGAAAACTGAAAACCGAAAACCGCCTTATCGGGAGGTGCGTCATGAAGGAGTCGCTGCAGCCGGGTCTGAGCTTTGAATTCCGTTTCACGGTGCCGGCCAATAAGACCGTGCCCCACCTGTTCCCCGAATCCCCGGAGTTCCAGGAGATGCCGCAGGTATTGGCCACCGGCTTCATGGTGGGCCTCTTCGAATGGGCCTGCATCCGGGCGGTCAACCCCCACCTGGACTGGCCCCGGGAGCAGACGGTGGGGATCGGGTTCCAATTGAGCCACCTGGCCGCCACCCCGCCGGGACTGATGGTGACCGTCCGGGGCCGGCTGGAAAAGGTGGAGGGGCGTAAACTCACCTTTTTCCTGGAGGCCGATGACGAAGTGGACCTGATCTCCGAGGGCTACCACGAAAGGTTCGTCATCGACGCCTTGAAATTCAAAGCCAAGGCCAAAGCCAAGGCCGAGAGGAAGCGGGCTGAAGCAGTGGCGGCGGCCTGAGCTAACCTTTCCCAGGACGGGTCTCGCCTACGGGGTGGAGCAAGACCAGCCCCAGGGGTAACGGGTTTTTTGGTAAAGGCCGCATAGCTCTGCGATGGCACACCAGAACTGGCCGGGGGATCGTTTATGCGATAAAGACTTAGAGCGGAAAATCCCGCAACACCTGAAAAAGCTGTTCCTCCCGCCCCCCGAAGAAATGGTCGGCGCCGGCGATGACCATGGTCTCCGGTAAATCCACTCCCAGAGGCGCCGCCTCCCCCGCCCATAGCCGTCGCCAATCCGCCAGGGGACACAATTGGTCACGGTCCCCCATCACCACCAGCCTGAGGCCCGGCGCCCGGGGCAAAAAAGAGAGATCCATGAAGGCTATTGGCGGCGCGATCAGGATGGTCCCCTGGGCCATAAACCCCTGGAGCAAGGCCCGGGCCGCCACGAAGGCCCCGAAGGAATAGCCCACCACGTAATGGGGCCCGGGAGTTCTGGTCTTCAGAAAATCGAGGGCCGCGGCCAGGTCCGCCACCTCCGCCAGGCCGCCGCCATAATTGCCGGTGCTGCGCCCCGCCCCCCGGAAATTAAAACGCAACGTCGTCCACCGCCGCGCCGCAAAGGCGCTCCCTGCGGTCCAGACCACATTGTTATCCATACTCCCGCCAAACAGGGGATGGGGATGGGTGATGACCACCCCCCCGCCGCCGTCTCCCGCCAGCAGCCGGCCTTCCAGGCTTGCTTCCGCCCCGGCAATGCTAACTTCCTCTTCCATTTACGATTAAATTACTTTAATGCAACGGGCCTGACAAGACTATTTGCTTCGAGGTGAAAGTAACCGTCTCAGGACGGCTTGCCGTGGTGGTGGTTGACAGCCCCGCAACCTTCGGATATTTTAGAATTTTTAAGAACCGGCCTCGGCGCCCGAACGCCCCCCTAGTGGGTGCACCTTCTTCGAGCCTTAACCATGGGGACTCTCAGCGATCTCGTGCAGTTCATCTTTGCCGGATTGACCGACGGGGCGATTTACGCCTTGGTGGCCCTGGGCTTCGGAGTGGTGCATAACACCATGGGGATCGTCAATTTCACCCAAGTGGATTTCGTCTCCCTGGGCGGCATGCTGCTGTTCAGTGCCCTGTTTGCCGCGGGGCTGCCCATGGCCGCCGCCCTGCCCGTTGCAGTGGCGGGAGTGACGCTAATAGCCTGGTGGGTCGAGGTCCTGGGCCTCCGGCCATCCCGCTCCCAGAGCCACCTGGTGCTGATCTTCCTGACCATCGGCCTCTCCAACATCCTGCGGGGAGTCATGAAGCTCATCTGGGGCAAAAACCGCATGGCCGTGCCGTCGCTGTCGGGAGAAGAGCCGGTCCGCTGGCTCGGCGCTACGATCCTCCCACAAACCTTATGGATTCTGGCGCTTACTGCCGTGGCCATCGTCTGCCTGGTTCTGTTCTTCCGGAAGACCTCTTTGGGTTTGGCCATGCGGGGAGTGGCGGCCAATGCCCAAGCCGCGGCGGTGGTGGGCCTTAAAGTCGAGCAGGTCAAGGCCCTGAGCTTTGCCCTGGCTGGCGCCCTGGGGGGCCTGGCCGGTTGCCTGGTGACCCCCATCACCACCTTGAGCTATGACGTGGGGGTGCTGCTGGGACTCAAGGGATTCGCCGCCGCCATCCTGGGTGGGTTCGGCTCCTTTCCCGGGGCTATTGCCGGCGGGCTGCTCCTGGGGCTCATGGAAAGCCTGGGCGCCGCCTATATCAGCAGCGCCTATAAGGACGTCATCGCCTTTGTCGTGCTCCTTTTGGTCCTGTTCATCCGCCCCCGGGGTCTGCTGGGGGGAGAGGCCTAACCGGCACTTTAAAGGGGACAACTCATCACTTTTGACCGCGGGCCGGGGAGAAGAAACGACAGGAAGGCCATGTTAAACAAGCCTTCCATTGATATGTGTGTTTAACCTAGGATTGACGCGGAACTATGGCTAAGCAGCAGAACCCCGAACGCATCCTCATGGGCAACGAAGCCATCGCCCGGGGGCTCATCGAGGCCGGCGTCACCCTCGTGGCCTCCTATCCCGGCACCCCGGCTTCCGAGATCCTCTCCGCGGTGGTGGCCTTTGCCAAAGAGACCGGCGCCCCGGTGCACGCCGAGTGGTCGGTAAACGAAAAGGTGGCCTATGAAGTGGCCCTGGCCAATTCCTACACCGGCCGCCGCTCCGCGGTCTCCATGAAGCAGGTGGGCCTCAACGTGGCCTCGGACCCCTTTATGCGCTCCGCTTACCTGGGCGTCAAGGGCGGCCTGGTGGTCATCTCCGCCGACGATCCCGGCCCCCACAGTTCCCAGACGGAGCAGGACAGCCGTTTCTTTGCCATGTTCGCCAAGGTGCCGGTACTGGACCCCAGCAGCCCGCGGGAAGCCAAAGAGATGATCCGCCGGGCTTACGAAATCTCCGAAAAATACGAGCTGCCGGTGATGCTCCGCCCCACCACCCGGGTCTGCCACGCCCGCCAGAATGTGCCCCTGGCCGCCCCCGAGCCCCTGGCGCGGTCGGCCCGCTTCGAGAAGAATCCCCGACGCTGGTGCGCCACCCCCCAACACCTGCGGGAACTGCACCGCCTCCTCAATGAAAAAATCCGGCAGCTCGCGGCCGCAGACGAGTTTGCCCCCATCCTGACGCCCGGGGACGGCTCCCATGCCGGAACTTGCCTCATCGCTTCGGGCGTGGCCTTCGCCCACGCCTGGGATGTCCTCATGGAGCTGGGGCTCTTGGGCCGCATCGATTGCTATCAGGTAACCCTGCCCTATCCCCTTAACCGGGGCTTTATCCAACAGATTGACTCCGGTTACCAAAAAGTCCTGGTCCTGGAAGAGACCTATCCGGTCATCGAAACCCAATTGGCGTGCGCCGCGGTCCAGGGAAGGGGCTCTCAAGCCGTACCCAATGAAGGGGAACTCACCCCCGAAGTCATCCAAGCCGTCCTGGAGCGCGCCCTTTCGCTGCCGCTCAGTCCGGCCCTGGGCGGCCCCCAGGGAGAACTCACCCGGCCGACCCTGTGCGCCGGGTGCGCCCACCGGGCCGCCTTCTACGCCATCCGGGAGACTTTCCCCCACGGCATCTTCCCCAGCGACATCGGCTGCTACACCCTGGGGATGAACCTGGACGCGGTGGACACCTGCCATTGCATGGGCGCCGGCATCAGCCAGGCCGCCGGCTTTTACCACGCCTACGCCGCGGCTGGTGACGACCTGCCCACCATCGTGGCCACCATCGGGGACTCCACCTTTTTCCACGCCGGCGTCCCGGCCCTGATTAACGCCGTGTTCCACCGGGCCCGCTTTATCCTGGTCATCCTGGACAACGCCACCACCGCCATGACCGGCCACCAGCCCACCCCGGAGCTCGGCCTTACCGCCATGGGCGAGCCGGCGACCCGGGTTTTCATCGCCGACCTGGTGCGGGCTAGCGGCGCCCGCTTCTTACAGGAGTGCGACCCTTACGACCTTAAGGCCTTCGCCTCCCATTTAAAAGACGCGGAGCAGTATTGCCGGAGCGAAGCGGGCGGGGTGGCGGTGCTCATTGCCCGGCATCCCTGCCTCCTGGACAAAGACACCAGAAAAGCCCAGCCGGCTTACGAGATGTGCGTCACCGAGGATTGCACCGGTTGCCGGCACTGCCTGGACGATTTTGAATGTCCCGGGCTGGCCCTGAATGAGGCCACCGACCAGGTGGTCATCGACGGCGAGCGCTGCATCGGTTGCGGCTTCTGCGTCTACGTCTGCCCGGCCGGGTCCATCACGGCTTCCCCCAAGGAGCGGCCATGAAACAGCAGATCATCGTCAGCGGCCTGGGAGGGCAGGGTGCCCTCACCCTCACCCGCCTGCTGGCGGAAGCCGCCTTTGCCGCCCACTTCCCGGTCCTGACCTCCGAGACCCACGGCATGGCCCAACGCGGCGGCACCGTCATCTCCATGATCAAGGTGGGGCCCTTCCGGGGGCCCTTGATTCTGGCCGGCGCCGCGGACGTGGGGCTCTTCCTCACCTTGAAAAACCTAGCCGTCCACGGTTTCTACCTGAAGCCGGACGCGGCGCGCTTCGTCAATTCCGACACTCCAGGCGATTACTGGCACCTCGATGCCCGGACCATGGCGCAGCAACTGGGGGCGCCCGTGGTGGCCAACCTCATCCTCCTGGGATACGCCGTGGGACAAGGGGCCCTGTTCTGCGACCCCCAACTCATGGAAAAAGTCATCACCGACAAGTCCCCGGCCCGTTTCCGGGAATCGAACTTCCGGGCCTTTGGCGCGGGGGTGGAGGCAGCGCGGCGTGCCAACCCTTAAGACCATCAAAACCTTCGTCGTTCGCCACCGCACCGGCCTGCTGGTCTGTCTTCTCTCTCTGGTCCTGGTCCTTACCCCCCTGTTGGTCCGCAACCCATACAACCTGGGCATCCTCAACCTCATCGGCCTCTATGTCATCGTGGTCCTGGGGCTGAACCTGTTCATCGGCTATACCGGCCAGATTTCCCTGGGGCACGCCGCCTTCTTCGGCCTGGGGGCCTACGGTTCCGCCATCCTCACCGCCACCTATCATTTCTCGCCCTGGCCCGCCATGGCGCTCACTGCCGCGGCCGTGGCCCTGGTGGCGCTGATCCTGGGCGTTCCCACCCTCAGGCTCTCCGGCCATTACCTGGCCATGGCCACCCTGGGTTTCAACTATGTCATCAGCAGCATCCTGGTGCAGTGGGATGAGGTCACCGGCGGGCCCAGTGGCCTCTCGGGCGTGCCGTCGCTATCCCTTTTCGGGGTCTCGTTCAACAGCGACCTCAAGTTCCACTACCTGGTCTGGACCTTTGCCCTGGTGGCCCTGACCTTATGCCTCAATCTGGTGCGCAGCGGGGTGGGACGGGGTTTGGCCGCCCTGGCCCAAGACGAGGTGGCCGCCGCTTCCTTCGGGGTGGATGTGAAACGGGAGAAAATCCGGGTCTTCATCCTCTCCGCGGTCTTTGCTTCGGTGGCTGGTAGCCTCTACGCCCATTATTTCGGCTACGTCAACCCGGACGCCTTCAGCATCTTCAAATCCCTGGACCTGGTCATCATGGTGGTGGTGGGCGGCATGGGGTCCATCTGGGGCACCCTCTTCGGGGTGGCGTTCATCACCCTCCTGCCCCATTTGTTGGACTTCTTGGCAACCTACAACGACATCATCCACGGCGTGATCCTGGTCATAATTCTCCTTTTCCTGCCCCAGGGATTTGTTTCCGGGTTGCTGGATCTCATCAAAACCCGTCTGGCCCGTCGCCATCTGGCGGCCGGAAGCTAATATATGAAAATTGTAAGATATTCACCCCGGTGTCTTGGTGGCTAATATGATTATGGAAAACATCCGGAGCCAACCGCTCCTCCGGATATCTGGCCTCACCAAACATTTTGGCGGTTTGCCGGCCCTGGCGGATGTCTCTTTCTGGGTGGAGCGAGGCAAAGTCACCGCCCTCATCGGCCCTAACGGCGCGGGCAAGACCACCCTCCTGAACTGTCTCTCCGGGGTCACCCGGCCAGATGCCGGAGACATCCTCTTCGCTGGCGCCAACCTTGCCGGGGTGCCGGCTCACCGCGTAGCCCGAATGGGCATCTCCCGCACCTTCCAAAACCTGCGCATTTTCCCGCGCCTTTCCGTTCTGGACAATGTGCTCTGCGGCCTGACCGTCCAGGCCGGGGCCTCCATGCTCCAGGCCCTGCTCCGCCCCCCCGGGTTGCGTCACCGGGAGCGCCGCCTTATGCTAACGGCCATGGAGGTCCTGGATACCTTCGGCCTGGCGGACAAGGCCGGCGTGCCCGCGGGGGCGTTGCCCTATGGCGACAAAAAAAGGGTGGAGATGGCCCGGGCTTTCGTCTCCCAGCCCCTGCTCACCCTGTTGGATGAGCCGGTGGCGGGCCTCAACCCCGATGAGACCGCCCAGATCGCCGGTCTCATCCGCCAGATGCGCCTCTATGGAAATACCATGATCCTGGTGGAACATGACATGGAATTGGTCATGGGGGTCTCGGACCAGGTGGTGGTCTTGGATGGTGGCAGCCGTATCGCCGCGGGGAGCCCTGACGAGGTCCGCCACAATCCCTTAGTCCTGGAGGCCTATCTGGGCCGCATGAGCCTCACCGCCTGAGGTCATCTTAAACTGCAGGAAATATGGCCTGGTTCCGAACTGCTGGGCCTGGATTTTGCCGGTGGCGCGGGCCGGTGGGGCGGGCCTCCGTGCCCGCCATCGCTACCATCACCCCTTCCTTAACCCCGCAGTTTCCGCGTCATTTCGGCCACCCGGCGGCCCAGGGCCCCGGGGCCTTTTCCCCTTTTTTTTCCCGCTTTTTCTTGCTCATCCCACCCCCTCTCCCTTAAGAAACTCGGCTTCCGCCGCGCCCCGGGATCATCCTGCCATTCCGACTGGCTTACTGGATACCAGTTTTCGGCACCCTTCTTCAAGGCTAAAATGCCCGGACCGCCAACCCCCTCCCGGTCGAAGCGCTGGCGTCAAGAATCTCCCTGGTCAAGTGGGCGGGATTCATATATAATTCTATAGTGCTATGACCGTTACCACCCCAGCCCCCTTGCTCCGCATCGATAACCTGACGGTGCACTACGGCGCCGCCCAGGCGCTGTTCGGCCTGGATTTGCAGGTGGCCCCGGGCGAGACCGTGGCCCTGGTGGGCGCCAACGGCGCGGGCAAGACCAGCCTGCTCAAGGCCATCATGGGCCTCGTCCCTCCTTCCGGCGGCCGCATCTTCCTGGACGCTCAAGAGGTCACCGGCAAGTCCCCCGCGGCCATGGCCGTCCTGGGGGTGGCCCTCTGCCCCGAGGGCCGGGAGATGTTCGGCGACCTCACCGTCCGGGAGAACCTGGAGCTGGGCGCCCTGGCCTTACGCCTCGGCCGCCCGGAAATGGCCCGCCGCCTGGAGGAAGTCTTTGCCCGCTTCCCCCGTTTGGGCGAGCGGGTCAACCAGCGCACTAATACGCTTTCCGGCGGGGAGCAGCAGATGGTGGCCATGGGCCGGGCCCTCATGGCCAAACCCCGGCTCCTGTTGCTGGACGAGCCTTCCCTGGGTCTCGCCCCCCTCATCACCGACGAGATTTTCGACATCATCCACCGGCTCACCCGGGCCCACGTGACTATCCTCCTGGTGGAGCAAAACGCCGCCCGGGCCCTGACCGCCTCCGGCTCCGCTTATCTTTTGGCCAACGGCCGCATCGTGGACCAGGGCCAAAGTGAGCAACTCCTGGTGGACCCGGAACTGCGCCGCGCCTTTCTGGGCGCGGATTCCGCCCACAACCCGGCGGCGTCCCGCTTGGGCGCCGCGGGATTCACCAATATCAGACTGGAGAAGCCGAACTTGAGCAAGCAAACCTTTATGCCGCCGTTTAAAACCGTGGAGGAGATTAAGTACCACCAGCTCGCCGGCCTCAAGTGGACCGTGCGCCACGCCTATGAAGGTTCCAGCTTTTACCGGGCTTACCTGGACGCGGCCGGGGTCTCCCCCGACGATATCCGGGAACTTTCTGACCTGAGCAAGCTGCCCCTCACCACCGGGGACGACCTGCGGAACGGCTACCCCTTCCCCTTCCGGGCCGTGCCCTTTGAGCAGATCGTGCGCATCCACGCCTCCAGCGGCACCACCGGCAAGCGCAAGATCCTGTGCTATACCCAAAAAGACGTGGACGACTGGCGGCATTTCTTCGCCCGCTGCTACGAAATGGCCGGCGTCACCCCCCTGGACCGGGTGCAGATCGCGGTGGGCTACGGGGTCTGGACCGCGGGCGCGGGCTTCCAGGCCGGGGTGGAGCAGCTGGGGGCCATGGCCGTGCCCCTGGGGCCGGGAAACGTGGACATGCACTGCGAATTCCTGGTGGACCTGCAAAGCACCGTGCTGTGCTGCACCGCCTCCATGGGCCTACTCATGGCCGAAGAGGTCAACAAGCGGGGCCTCGCCGACCAGATCAACCTCAAAAAGGTCATCTACGGGTCGGAAAGATCGTCCGTGTCCATGCGGCGCAAGATTTCCGAACTCTTCGGCGGGGTGGAGCTCTTCGATATCCCCGGCATGACGGAGCTCTATGGGCCCGGCACCGGCATCGAATGCCCCCACCACGACTGCATCCACTACTGGGCCGACTACTATATCCTGGAGATCCTGGACCCCGACACCTTGCAGCCGGTGCCCGAAGGCGAGTGGGGCGAAATGGTAGTCACCACCCTGAGCAAGGAGGCCGCGCCCCTGATCCGCTACCGCACCCGGGACATCACCCGCATCATCCCGGGGCCGTGCACCTGCGGCGCGGTTCTGCCCCGGCACTCCCGTATCCGGGGGCGCACCGACGACATGTTCAAGTTCCGGGCGGTGAATATTTATCCCTCCAGCATTGACCGCATCCTCTCGGAGATCCCCGGTTTGGGCTCCGAGTACCAGATCCACCTGACCCGGGACGAAGCCGGCCGGGACCATATGCACTTGAAAGTGGAGCGGGGCGGGGGCGTGCAGGCGGGCCGGGCCGACGAGTTGGGCCGGGAGGTCCGTTATGTCATCCGGCACAAGCTTATGGTCACCCCCGAAGTGGAAGTGGTGGCTTACGGCGCCCTGCCGCGCTCGGAGCGTAAAAGCCAACGCCTCTTTGATACCCGGATCACCGATTCGGTGGTTTGATTTTCACCACGAGGACACCAAGAGCGCCAAGAATCTCTGTGTCCTCTATGCCTCTGCGGTAAAGGAAAATATTAGGGAAATGGGGGGTGCTTCGGATTCATTATCACCCTGCCATTTGTTTATCTTTCCTGGAAATACGAAATAACCCGGCTGGGAAATATCTCATTAATCCTTAATGCAGTTTTTTGGAGTATTGTCTTCTACTGCATTTTGTTGCTTATGGCGCGGAAAAAGAAAGCTTAACGTTACCCAGACTCAATAGAGTGTTAATCAAGAGCAGTTGAATTGATCTAAAGACCCTAAAACTAACCATGGTTACTTCCAACTCCAAGGAGGAAAAGGGCTCATGAAGAATAGACTGGCAAGAATTTTCCTGGTTGCGGCTTTGCTTTGCCTTATGCCCCTGTGGACCCAGGCCGCGGAGCCCATCAAACTCGGCGCCTTCTTCGCCCTCTCCGGGCCCGCCGCCCACATCGGCACCCCCACCAAGCTGGTGGCCGATATGGTGGTGGACCAAATTAACAAGGGAGGCGGCATCAACGGCCGGCCTATCGAGTTGATCATCGGCGACACCGAGAGCGACCCGGCCAAAGCGGCCACCATCGCCAAGAAATTCATCTTCATCGACAAAGTGGCGGCCATCATCGGGCCCACCTCCACCGCCGAAGGGATGAACGTCAAGAAGATCGTGGAGGAGGCCAGCGTGCCCACTTTCATGACCGTGGGCGGCGATCCGGTCATCATGGGGGGAGAAAAGTTGGGGTCTTTCAATTATGTCTTCAAGTCGCCCCAGCGCTCCTCCACCGCGGTGAAGAAGCTTTTTGGCTATCTCAAGGATAAGAAGCTGACCAAAGTCGGTCTGCTCACCGCCTCCGACGCCTTCGGCAAGGACGGCCTGGTGTGGCTGGAGAAGCTGGCGCCGGATTTCGGCATCACCTTCGTGGCCAAGGAGTCCTTCGGCCCCAGCGACATCGATATGACCGCGCAATTGACCAAGATTAAAAACGCCGATCCTCAGGCCCTTGTGGTCTGGACCATCGGTCCCGCCGGAGCCATCGTGGCCAAGAACAAAGCCCAGTTGGGCATCAAGGTGCCCCTTTCCCAATGCCACGGCCAGCCGGATCCCAAGTACATCGAACTGGCCGGCAAGGCTTCCGAAGGTGACCGCATGCCTGCCACCAAGTTAATGGCCGCGGCCCAGTTGCCCGACTCGGACCCCCAGAAAAAGGTGATCCAGGAATTCATCCGTCTGTATAAGGACGTGTATCATTACGACAACCAGTTCCCCATCAACACCCACTCCGGATATGCCTGGGACGCCATCTATATCGTGACCAACGCCATGAAAAAGGCCGGTACCGACCCCAAGGCTCTGAGAAACGCCATCGAACAAACCAAGGGCTATGTGGGGGTTTCCGGGATCTATAATCTGACTCCCGAAGATCATAACGGCCTGGGCGTGGATTCCATGGTCATGGTCCAGGTGAAAGACGGCAAGTTTGTCCTGGCGGAATAACCGGGGCCTTATGGGCTGTAATGGCCTGGGCCAGGGGCCTGATGTGAAGCCAGGCCCCGCTTGACGACGCAGGTCAACACCAGGGTACAATTTATCAGTCAATGGGCAAGGGGGAGGATAAGGGTCTGGTGGTTTTCGCCCAAAATAGGGCTTTTATCTGGCCCTGGACGCTGAAATTTGACCCTCCCAGAGCCCACCTTTACCCTTTTACCGCATGAGAGCCCCGTGGTGTGGCGATCGCCACCTGACTAAGGTGGGGGAAGTTAAAGGGTGATTTGGGTGGATTCCTGAGAGCAAGGGCTCTTCACTTTCCAGGGCCTTGTGTTATCATGCCGCCAAAGAGAAGATTTGGCTTCGTGAAAAGGATCAGGCGGGGAATCTTCCTCAGGTAAAGAGGTCCCCAAAACCATTTTTCGACTGCGGGCCAAGGCGGCCGCATAATCTGCAAATCACCGCCGAGGCCGTGGATTTCTGAGGGGGAATGAGCCTCCCGTGTCGGCCTGGCGCACCTTAAGTCGGCGCCTGTTACGGAAGAAGCCGGTTACCCCTGGCGGCAGCTTAACTCTAAGCCGCAGCCTGAATCGTCTGGACCTGATGGTCATCGGGGTGGCCCAGATCATCGGCGCCGGCATCTTCGTCATCTCCGGCGTGGGGATCCGGATCGCCGGCCCGGGCCTGCTTCTCTCCTTGCTGCTGGCGGGGACCGCCAGCGCCCTGGCGGCCCTGTGCTATGCCGAGTTGGCGGCCATGATGCCCCAGGCCGGCAGCGCCTACACTTACGCCTACAGCATCTTCGGGGAGCTGGCCGCCTGGATCATCGGCTGGGATTTGATCTTGGAATACGGCATGGGCGCGGCCACGGTGGCCGCCGGCTGGTCCAGCTACCTACAGGACCTGATGCGGGGCTTCGGTTGGCGCCTGCCTCAATGGGCCAGCGGCCCGCCCTTCAGCCAGCCGGGCCGGGTGCTCAACCTGCCCGCGGCCCTGGTAGTGGCCGGATTCGCCGTCCTGCTCATCTTCCGCACCCGCCTCAATGCCCTTATCGCCCGCTGCCTCGTATTGGCGAAACTGGCGGTGCTTGCCTTCATTATGGCCTTGGGCGCGGCCTTTGTTCGGCCGCACCACTGGCTGCCCCTGATGCCCCATGGCGCTGGCAGCATTATTCAGGCCTCCTCCCTGGTCTTTTTCGCCTACCTGGGCTTCGATGTGGTGGCCATCGCTGCCGAGGAAGCCCGTAACCCGGACCGGGATGTGCCTTTCGGCATTATCGGCTCCCTGGTTTTTTGCAGCCTCATCTACCTGGCGGCGGTATTGGTGCTGCTGGGCATGGTTCCCTACGGCCAGGTGGACCCGGGCTCCCCCTTTTCCAGCGTCTTTCGCCAGGTGGGCCTGCCCTGGGCCGCGGACCTGGTGGCCGTGGGGGCCATGGTCGGCATTACCAGCGTCCTGTACATGCTGCTGTTGGCCCAGCCGCGGGTGCTGTTCGCCATGGCCCGGGACGGCCTCCTACCCCCAGGGGTGGCGGCTCTGCATCCCCGCTACCACACCCCTCACCGCCTGACTCTTTGCTGCGGCGCCGCGGTGGCCCTGGTGGCCTCCCTCACCCCCATAGAGAAACTGGCCTATCTCTGCAACATCGGCACCCTGTTCGCCTTCTTTTTGGTATGCCTGGGGGTCCTGATCTTGCGCCTGGCCCAGCCGGACCAGCCCCGCCCTTTCCGCTGCCCCTGGGGCAAGACCGTGGCCGTCGCCGGGGCCCTGGTGTGCCTGGCCCTGATGCTTTCCATGCCGGCCAGTTCCTGGTGGCGATTATGGCTGTGGCTCCTGACGGGATTGGCGGTCTATTTCCTGTACGCCTATCGGTGCGGCCGCTTCCGGGAGGTCGAGGCTCGGGGTGATGAAGATTAACAGGGAAGGAATCCAGGGGGAGAGGCCTGGCGGCAGCGCCCCTTGGGCGTGGAGGACGGACCTGCCATCCAGGCTTTGCGGCGCTGGTCTTGCAAAAAATCCCCACTTAAGGAGAATGAGCCTCATAAAAAATTCAGGATCTTTTATCATCCCTAAATAGGGACGGAGGAAAATTCCCGGAAGCAAAAGGTCCCCGGCGCACGCCGTGAGTTCTTTTCAAATCCGGTCGGGGTGGGGACACGCCATTAAAATCTTCCGGCCCCAGCACAGATGGATGATTTTTTATTCAAAAAATTTTTGGTCTGAGTACGTTAACGGGGGGTACTTCCGATTATTCCAGGACTGCAATTTTGAAAAAATCTCCGCACGGGCCATATTAAGACAGGGGGGCATGGGACCCAATCCCCGGTATCAGCTTCCCGGGCCGAAAATCCGTCGGCCTGCCGGTAGCGCCGTGAGGGACCGCGGCGAGCGGTTTAGTGCACGGTGGACGCCGGGGGCCCGGGGCCGGTCATGGCCGTGGCTGGCCAAAGGAGACGAACCTATCACCCAGGGCCGTTGACGCTGGGCGTAAGCCTGCGCCCTCGGCGCGATAACCGAAAAAACTTCACCCCAATGGGCGTGGGGACAGGAGGAAGCCGAAAAAGGACAGAGAAAGCGGCAGAGCCGGTCTCCAAGAGCACATATATTCTGAATATGGAGAAGTTTTTAGAGCCGTGATAAGTTTCGGACCATAGCAGTTAGTTTCTATTGCCCAACGTGAGGTTCCCTTGGATCGGGGCAATAGTGCTCATGCTTTTTGCATGATTACTTGATTTAAGATCTTACCAAGTTCTGAAATTCTATAGTCGAGTAGCGTGGGGGAATCTCACCCCCACGCCCTCACAGATACGGACGTGAACCTCTCGGCTCATCCGGCTCCTATCGACCAGCCGCAATTACCTGGCCTTGCCTTACCCAATGGCTCCTCCCAT
>Ga0208191_1000323_pt1 | contig 37461 bp, 34 predicted proteins | sample June2015DPH_13_5_FD_184709 | JGI IMG/M metagenome (GOLD analysis project Ga0208191, IMG submission 184709) | Peatland microbial communities from SPRUCE experiment site at the Marcell Experimental Forest, Minnesota, USA - June2015DPH_13_40... | ecosystem: Environmental > Terrestrial > Soil >... | reverse complement strand
AACCGCGCCGCCCGCAAGCGTCGCTGCTCCAGTGCCTGAAAATCTCGCCGCACTCCCGCCGGATTTCCCATGGGCCGACGATAGCATACCCAGCTAGAAATGTCACTATATTATTCAACAATCAATAATGCGTTCCAATGCATTTCGAAGATGAATCCCAGGTTACGACCGATTTCAGCCCGTCCGCCGGGTATCTTGCAAAACTTCGTCAAGCGCGCTTGCTAGTTTGCTGGCCCGCTGCCGCGCTTCCGGCGAAGGCGTCTCCAATCGCCGCTTCAGCAGATGATATTCATCCGCAATATTCAGTGCTGCCAGCACCGCCAGCCGCACCGAATCGACCGTTGCCGTCTGTTCCGATACCGCGCGCATCTTGCCGTCCACGTACTCGGCAAGCTTCACAATGTAGTCCGCGTCAGACCCACGCAGGTTATAAACCTGGTCGAAGATTTCGACGCGAACGCTGCCACTGCCGCCGACGGCATTTGTGGCCGGGACGTCTTTGGCCGGAACAGGTTTGGTCAACGCGTCTGTCGGAGGTTCTTTGCTCGCAGTGGCCATGTTACTCCTCGGAGGATTACTTCTTGCCAGATCACTGCCCGGCGGATGTTTGCCGCCATCGTTCAGTTTGCCGCCATCGTTCAGCTTGCCGCCTGCTCATGCGTCACACTTTCCATCTGGCTCAACATTTTTTCGACCCGGGCTCGTATGTCTTCGCGATCCTTGCGCAGTTGCACCAGCTCGCGGCGCATGGTTTCGTTTTCTTCCTCGCACTCTTCGAGTTGCTCCCGCAGCCGCTTCGCGTCGCGCTCGGCGGTGGCCCGCGCTTCTTTGGCGGCCTTGTACAACTCAATGGTGCGATAAACCTTCTCTTCCAGCGCCTCAAAATCTTCAGCCGGAACCTGCGCAGATACCTCTTCCACCACTTTCACGGACATGGGCACCACTCGCTTTCGGGGAATAATTCAGCGTTGAAGCGAAGTATAGCGCAGTTTGCTGTGGATTTACGCTACTTTCGGGCCAGCTTTTCCAGCCGTTGCGCCGCCTCATCCAGTGTCTCAGGCTTTTTGCAGAAGGCGAAACGTACCTGTTGGGATCCGTCTTTCGGATGCTTGTAGAAACTCGACCCGGGCACGCAGGCGATGCCGATGTCCTTCACCATGTAAGCCGCGAACTCCACGTCGTTCGCGAACCCGAAGGCGCTGATGTCGGTCATTACGTAATACGCGCCCCGCGGACGGTAACAGCGAAAACCGGCTTTCTCCAGCGCCGGGATCAGATGATCGCGCCGCGTGCGGTACCGGTCGGCCAGTTCGCGGTAGTAACTGGCAGGCAGGCTCAGCGCCGCCGCTCCCGCTTCCTGAAAAGGCGCGGGCGCGCCCACGGTGAGGAAGTCATGCACCTTGCGGATCGCGTTCGAGATGGCTGGCGGCGCTACTGCCCAGCCGACGCGCCATCCCGTGACGCTGTAACTTTTTGAGAGCCCATTGATCGTGATCGTACGTTCGCGCATGCCGTCGAGCCGCGCAATCGAAATGTGCTCCGACCCATCGTAAAGAATGTGCTCGTAGATTTCGTCGGTGATGGCGAGCACGTTGTATTCGACGCATAGGTCGCGAATCAGTTCCAGTTCTTTCCGGCTGAACACCTTGCCGGTAGGGTTGTTTGGCGTGTTAAGGATGATGGCCTTGGTGTGATGTGTCACGGTCCGATGTTGAAACGCCTCGCGCAATTCCTGTTCGTCGAACGTCCACTCGCCTCCCGCCGTTTGCGGTGGACGCAGACTGACGAAGCGCGGCTTGGCTCCGCTAAGAATCGAGTCCGGCCCATAGTTCTCGTAGAAGGGCTCGAAGACCACAACCTCGTCGCCCTTATTGCACACCGCCAGCAGGGTTGCAATCATCGCTTCGGTCGAGCCGCAGCAGACCACAATTTCTCTTTCCGGATCGAGCTCGATCCCCTGCCACTCCTGCATCTGCCGCGCAATCGCAACCCGCAGGCTCTTCGCGCCCCAGGTGATGGCGTACTGATTCACGTCGGCGGCGATGGCCTCCTGCGCGGCGCGCTTAATCTCGGCGGGCGCGGAGAAATCCGGAAACCCCTGCGCCAGATTGACGGCGTCATATTGCATCGCCTTCCGAGTCATCTCCCGAATCACGGACTCGGTAAAATGCTCAACCTTGTCGGAGAGAAAGTGTTTGGGATGGGCCGACACTTGTGTCATGGAAAGTAAGGCTAGCACAAACGGAATTCATTTCACCACGGAGACGTGGAGGCAGATGAAGCAACGGTCGGGAATTAGCCTTCTCGGCTCTACGATGTAGAATGCTACCCATAATTTCGCGCAGGTTAGGAGTGCTGGCAGTTATCGCCATCATGAGCGCCAGTACTTTTCCCGTCAATGACGTTTGGGTAGTCCGTGAGGACGGAGTTGGCCCAGTCAAGATTGGCATGAACCTGGCTCAGCTGAACATGGTTCTCCACGAAAAGTTTTCGATGCCGGACAGCAAGGACGAGCGAGGATGCTTCTACGTGGACCCTGCCAAGCAGGCTCACATCCGCTTCATGATTGTGCGCGGTCGTTTGGTCGTTTGGCGCGCATCGATGTAAATGGAGCTGGCGTCCCTACTAAGGAAGGGGTTCTGTTCGGCGATTCGGAAAAGCGCGCTCGTCAAGTGTACGGTCCCAGGATGAAAGTCGCGCCACACGCCTATACGGGCCCTGACGGTCACTATTTGACGATACGGTCCAGCAACGGTCAGTACGGCATCAGATTTGAAACGGACGAGGGGAAGATCAAGACGTTCTACGCCGGTCGCTCTGAGGCGATCCAGTACATAGAAGGCTGCCAGTAGAACGGGAATTTTGAGAAATGTAGCTCCTACGCCCTCTGCAGGCCCCCGAGCGCTTCCAGCGCTTTCACGATCTGTCCCGCCCACTGCGCCACCTCGTCGTCGCGCAGGGTGCGCTCGCTTGACTGGAGCTTGGCCCGCATCAGGATCGAGTACTTGCCCGCGCCAACTTGTTCGCCGCGGAAAATTTCCACCGGGACGAAACTGCGCAACTCGGCGATCCCCAATCCGGCAACGCTCTGGTGAATTTTCTCGAACTCCACGCCATCGTCAAACACGAATGAGAAGTCCCGCTCGACGGCAGGGAAGCGCGGCAGCGCTTCATAACGAACCTGCCGCAGATCGTGCTGGTAGAGCCGGTCGAGATAGATCTCGGCGACAAAAACATCCTGCCGCAGTTTGCGCGCCGCGGCCACATCCGGATAAATCTGGCCAAACTGGGCGACGGTAGCGCCATCCAGCACGGCGCGAGCTGAGCGTCCGGGATGATAGTAATCGGCGCTCTTCTCATTAACGGCCTGCGCATCGTAGTAGAGCGTCCAATGGCTGAAGGGAGCCAGCAGGCTTTCGATGTCGCCCTTCAGGTCGAAAAACGAGAACGGACGCGCCGCCTGATGAACTCCGCTTTCCACGGCACTGCCCGTCGCGCCGATAGAGATACGCTTCAACTCCAACGACTTCACGCCCGACGCCTCAAATACAGTTCCAGATTCGAACAGGCGAACATTGTCGCTGCCGCGATTCAGGTTGTAAGCCAGCATGTTCAGCATGCTCGGAACCATCGAAGTGCGCATTACCGAAGCCTCGTCGCTAATTGGATTTGCGAGGTCGAGTTCGGGGACTGTAGAAAAGCGCCGGGCATCCTCTTTAGAAATGAAAGTCAGGGAAATGGTTTCGTTGTAACCGAGCGCCAGCAGGGAAGAGCGCAGCCGCGCGTCCTTCTGCGCATCGGGCAGGTCCCGCACCTCGCCGCTGTAAGCGGGAAGCGTGTTGGGAAATTTGTCGTACCCGTGCAGGCGCGCCAGTTCTTCTATGATGTCGATCTCGCGCTCGATATCGAGCCGCCAGCTGGGGATGTGGACCAGGTAAGTATCTTCGCTGCCCGGAAGCACCGTGAAACCGAGACGAGTAAGGATGCGGTTGATCTCCAGCGTGCTGAGTTTTTCGCCGAGAATCCGGTGCACTTCCCGGAGGTCAAGCTCTACCGGAGCAAGGTCAAGCTTGCGGGCAATCACGTCGATCACGTCGCCGATGAGCGTGCCTCCACCGGATGAAATAATCAATTCGGCGACGCGGTTAGTCGAAGCGACGGTCGATTCAAAATCGGCGCCGCGCTCGAAACGGTGCGAGGCGTCGGTGTGCAGACCGTGCCGCTTCGACATCCGGCGCACGGTCACCGGGTCCCACCACGCGGATTCGATCAGGATGTTCTTCGTGCGCTCGGTGATCATCGTGTCGAAGCCGCCCATCACGCCGGCCAACCCCACGGGCCTTTTCGCGTCGGCAACCACGAGGTCTTCGGTGGAGAGCGAGCGCTCCACGCCATCCAGCGTCTTCAGCGTTTCGCCAGTCTGGGCGCGCCGTATGACCAGCCTGCGGCCTTCGAGCAGATCGAGATCGAACACGTGCGTCGGCTTGCCACTTTCCCACAAAACGTAATTAGTGGCATCGACCGCGTTGCTGATGGGGCGTTGATCGAGCAACTGCAAACGGCTCGCAATACTTGAGAGCGAGGGCCTGATGGTGACGCCGCGAATCTCGCGCGCCGTGAAGCGCGGACAAAGCTCCGGCTCCTGAATATCGATGGTGACGGCGGATTTGCCTTGCGACGGAGGCAGTTTCGGCTCGATCGGCTTGAGATCCTTATCGTTGAGCGCCGAGACTTCGCGGGCCACGCCATAATGATTCATCGCATCGGGACGGTTGGTCGTGATCTCCATCTCATAGACGGTGGCGTCGCCTTCGCCGGAAATACCTTCGACCGCAACACCTGCGAGAGTGAGTTCGTCCGCAAGACGCAAGTAGTCGACCGGAATGTCAACGAAGTCGCGCAGCCAATGGGGGCTAATTTTCATTTGAATATTGCGTCAGCTTCGAGCCACGAGCTTCGAGCTACGAGCAACCATCCGCAAGCGATCGCTCGAAGCTCGCAGCGGAGGCTCGCAGCTCCTACCCAAACTGTTCCAAAAACCGCACATCGCCCTGAAAAAACAGCTGAATATCATCCACGCCGTACTTCAGAATCGCAATCCGTTCCACGCCCATGCCAAAGGCAAATCCCGAAACCTTCGTCGCATCATAATCCACGAAGCCGTACACATTCGGATCGACCATGCCGCAGCCCAGCAGTTCAATCCATCCGGTGGCCTTGCAGTTGCGGCACGGAGCGCCGTCGCGCGTGCCCTTGCCATCGCAGAAAATGCAACTGATCTGCACGTCGGCGCTCGGCTCGGTGAACGGGAAGAACGACGGGTAGAAGCGCGTCTTCACGCTCGATCCGAACAACGCTTTCATGGCGTGGTCGAGCGTGCCCTTCAGATCGCAGAACGTGATGTTGGTGTCGACCGCCAGGCCCTCGACCTGGTGAAAAATGGGCGAGTGCGTCGCGTCGGGCGCGTCGTTGCGATGAACTTTACCCGGACACACCACGCGCACCGGCGGCCTCATCTTCTGCATTGTCCGGATCTGCACCGGCGACGTGTGCGTGCGCAGCAGCAGGCGGTCGCGCAGCGGCTTCGATTCCTGCCCGGCTATGAACAGCGTGTCCTGCGTGTCGCGCGCGGGATGGTTCGGCGGAAAGTTCAGCGCCTCGAAGTTGTAGTAATCGGTTTCAATCTCCGGACCTTCCTCGACCGAGTAGCCCAGATTGCGGAAGACACCAATGATCTCGTTCATCGTCTTGATGACGGGATGCTCCGCGCCGATGGGGCGACGAATGCCAGGAAGAGTGACGTCGATTTTCTGCTTGAGTATTAAAGCGGCTCGAAAATCCTTTTCGAAAGCGTCAAAGTCCTTTGCAGGTACCGAAAGTTCACCACCAACTTCTACGGTTGGCAGTTGGGCAAAGAGCGCTTTCTTCTGTGCGACCTCGACCATGCCCTCAACGGTCTTTCTCAGTTCGTTAACGCGCTGCCCGACGTCGCGCTTGTTCGGGCCCGGCGCGGCTTTCAGCCACAGATCGTTGATCTGTGTGAGAATGCCGGTCTTGCGCGCCATCCAGCGATCGCGAAATGCTTTCCAGTCGTTCTCGGAACCAACCGCTGCCGACTCTTGATCGAGCGCAGACAGAAGTTCGCGCACGGCACTGTCGAGCGCCGAGGGCGTGAAGTCAGTAAGTTTGGGAACGGTGTAGGGCATATTCCCGACAAATTCTCAAAGGATTGTCATCCTGAGCGAAGCGAAGGAGCCATGCATTTCTTCTGCGCGCGCAGAATGCATAGGTCCTTCGCTTCGCTCAGGATGACAATTTAATTGAGGATAACAATTTCAATTTACTGAAAAGCCAAAGGCGAGCCAAGAGCTAAAAGCCAAGAGCTAAGAACTGACGACTGAGAGCTGATAGCTACGCTGCCCCTGCGTTCGCTTTCTTCGCCTGCTCCGCCAGACTTCCAAATCCTGCCGGATCGTTCACCGCCAAATCCGCCAGGATCTTGCGGTCCAATTCCACGCCGGCCTTTTTGAGTCCGCTGATGAACTGGTTGTAGTTCAGTCCGTTCAAGCGGGCAGCCGCGCCGATGCGCACGATCCAGATCGACCGGTACTGGCGCTTCTTCTGCTTGCGGCCGGAGTAGGCAAACTTCAGCCCGCGCTCGACGGCTTCTTTCGCCGAACGGTAAAGTTTGGATTTAGTTAGGAAGTATCCACTGGCGCGTTCAAGAATCTTTTTGCGCTTGGCGCGGCGTTTGGTTCCGCGTTTTACACGAGGCATTGCTGTTCTCCTTTTTCATTTCGTCTGGCGGCTGGAGGCAAGGAGGCTTCTACCCAATGGGATTTCTGAAGCCCGGCCTCTTCACGCACCGCTGCGGTGTGTTTCGCTCCGCAGACTTGGTTAAGGACGGGCGAGGACGCCCGTCACTCCATAACTCCGCTCTAGTACGGGATCATGCGCTTCACTTTCTTAAGATCCGCGTCACTCACCAGCACGGAATTCCCCAGCTTTTTCTTGCGCTTCTTGGCCTTCGAGGTCAGGATGTGGCGGAGAAATGCTTTGTGCCGCTTCACCTTTCCCGTCCCGGTTTTCTTGAAGCGCTTGGAAGCGCCTTTGTGTGTTTTTAGTTTAGGCATGAATAGCTCTCAGTTGTCAGCTCTCAGTTACATCGTCACCGTTACCAAGCGTAAGCATCCCACCAGTCCGTGAGCGTTGGCACCAGAAGATTTTACTGATGACTGATAGCTGATGGCTGAATGCTGCCCTACGCTGTCTGCGCGCCGCCTCGCGACGCGGGAGGTGCGGGCTTCGAAGGAGCCGGATGCTTTTCTTTCCCTCCGGTCTCCTTCTTCGGCGCCAGAATCAGGTGCAGCGTATTGCCTTCCTGCCGTGGACGGAACTCCACCAGACCTTTTTGGTCGACGTCCTTGATCAGACGTTCCAGAATCTGGCGGCCCAGGCTTTGCCGCGTCATTTCGCGTCCCCGGAAGAAGATGGTCGCTTTCACCTTGTCTCCTTCGTCGAGGAAGCGCAGCACGTGATTCTTCTTGGTTTCGTAGTCGTGATCGTCCACGTTGATACGAAACTTCACTTCCTTGACCGTAATGGTCTTCTGCTTTTTCTTAGCTTCGCGCTCGCGCTTTTCGTTCTGGTACAGAAACTTCCCGTAGTCCATGATGCGGCAAACCGGAGGTTGCGCGGTCGGAGAAATTTCCACCAGGTCCAGGTTTCTTTCGCGGGCCATCTTGAGCGCCTCGAAGGGAGGCATCACGCCAATCTGTTCCCCTTCGTCACCGATCACGCGAACTTCGCGGGCCCGGATGCGCTCGTTCATGCGGATAAAACGTTTGTCGATACCGTCCTCCGTCCACCGATACTGACAGAAAAGATGCTCAAAAAGTATAGCATGCGGCCGATGAGAGGCTGTGCTCGAGAGCAAGATCCAGAAGTTTATGACGGCCAAGCCTTAGCCGCCTTACGCCACGGCCACTTTCGAAGTCCGCAACTGCCGATACAGCCGCAGATAGTCGTCCACCATCCGTCGCGCCGTGAAGCGCTCGCGCGCCCGATTGTAGGCGCGCGTCCCGTAGAGGCGTGCGAGCTCGCGGTCTTCGTCCATTTGGGCGAGCACTTCGCTGAGGCTCTCGGCGTCATTGCGTTCGAAGTACAAAGCCGCGTCGCCCCACAGTTCGCGATACACTTCGGTGTCGTTTGCCACCAGCGCGCAACGCGAGAACGCGGCTTCGATCGACGCCAGTCCCGTAGGCTCGTAGCGCGAAGTCGCCGCAAAAATCGTCGACTTGCTGTAGAGCGAGCGCAGTTGCGATTCGGTCTGCGCTCCCTTCACCGAAATCTCGTGTTCGCCGGTGGAGACGCGCACGTCGGCGCGGATCGGCACCGGCGGCGCAGGAATCGGGTTATCCGCTCCCACAATGCAAACCGGCAGCCCGTGCGCGTGCTGGGTCAGCAATGCAACCTGCTTTCCAGAATCCCACAGCCGCCCAATCGCCAGCACCGACTCTTCTTTCGTCACAAACGGATTGAAGTAGATCGGATTGCGTCCGGGCGGAATAATGTGTCCCTCGAAATCGTCGCCGTAGGCAACGCGCAGCATCTCTTCCATCCAGCGCGAAGTGGTGACCACGGCCTCGGCCCGCTTCAAGCCCGCGACCATCGTCTCGCGATACCACTTCAGCCATGCCGAGTCGGCTGGCTCATGTCCGTGGATGCTCAACCACCACGTGATCACATCGCCGTGCGCCACCACCAGGCGCGGCGTTGCTACCGGCAGCGCCCCAAAACTCATCTGATTCAAATGCAGAAAATCGGGACGCGTGTCGCGAACGACCGCGCACAAATAATCCTGCGCCGCGTGGAAGTCCTGCTCACCTTCCTGCATCCAGTCGAGACGAAACGCGGTGGGATGATATTCGAGCCCGTGCAGCCCGTCCATCCAAGCAGTCTGATGAGGAAGCGGAATTTCTCCAAAGCTGACGAGCGTGACTTGCGCCCCGTGGGTCACCAGACCCGAAACCAGTTCGCGCGAGTATGTCCACACTCCGCTGAACGTGTCTGCCGTCACCAGTACGCGCACAGAACCCTCGGGGGATCGAGGGCTGGGAGCTACCCTCGGGCCTACTTGCCTTCAGTTTAGGGGCGAGGGCTGTGCCTATGGAAGAGTTTTCTTGGGTTCTTCCGCAGCCGAGGCCGCTCGCTTCAGCACGGGCTTATTCGCTTATTTCTTGCCTGTTTACTCCGAAGTTATTAACCCGTGTTTACTACCCCCCCCTCCCCCTGATCTTTGGAATCATAGGGTTAGGCTGTGGAAATTTTCCAAAATCTAGAGACTAAAGGACTTATATGGAAAATATTCCGGAATAAGGACTTAGCTTGTCAAAGAGCGCTGAAAATGGGTTTGGGGCAGCTTCGAGGGCCGTCTTGGGAGACGGGCACACATCTAACTGCCCCAATCAGATCATCATTATCGCGCACGGCGGATTGGAAGTCTGTGATGCGGGAACAGATGATTTGTGATGAAAAAGGTCAGGCGTGAGATTGCGGAGGTGGGGACGCTCGCGGTATCCCACGTCTCGAGAACCGGATGTCTCGGGACTAGACAGAACCGCGAAACGTAGGGCACCCGCCGCTCACGCCGCCGGCGGTCTCACCCTCATCTTGCTCCACTGGCCGGCGCCGAAGCGCCCGCGCCCTTTCACGTCGAGTCCGCCCACTGTGTCATCGCCCGCTGGTCCGCAACCCGCGCCAGCTTCGGTTGCACCAGTGTCCGCATCGTCCATAGGAGATCGTCCAGGGCGGTCCCAAACCGAAGTGAACCTCCACAAACGCCAGTTCCGAAGCCCGCAGAGTCGAGCGCCCAGAGATCAGGACCACGGGAACATCGGGGACCAGAAACTTGATTTCCTGGGCCAACCGCGAACCCGACATCAAAGGCATTTCGTAGTCAAGAAGCGCCAGATCCGCGAGCCTCGATCGGATCATTCTTCGTGATCACTCGGAACCCGCATTCTTCAAGAACACTGGTTAGCAATCGGCTGGATTTGGGATTGTCGTCCACGTAAAACACAGTCGTTCGGTTTTCCATTACAAACCTCCGTTCCTTTCCCGAAGAACGCAACCCAAGCACTGCCCTTGTGAATACTTTGGGCAGAGATTTGTAAAGGAGGGGAATTGATTCAGAGGCCCGGTTGTTTGAAGAGTTCAAGCAGCAAGCGCTTATCCACTAGAGCGGATACCGGGAAGGTGCACCCTGTTTCGGTCGGTTGCTCACCCGTCGTGGCTCCCCGTAAAGACGCGGCTTGCCGCGTCTCCTGATGCTGATTTTCGACTAAGGCGGCGAAATCAGCCGCACCGCTACGGGAGACGCGCCGTTGCCAAGAATCGGCGTTCCGCTGGCGCCAGTTCCGCAACCGGCCATGTTAATGACGGTGGTGTTCACTTGGCCGGGAGTTGGTCCCCAAGGCCTCGTGCGAAGCCCGTTTGGATTCAGAAAGAGTTGCACGAAGCCAACGATCTGCACGGGGCTGGTCGGCGGGTTGAACGTCGGCCCGGGGCCGATGGGCGCGCCAACGTCAAACACCGGCACCGTGACTAGCGAATCGCTGACCATCACGTCGCTTCCGGCTAGGCCCGTAATCGGATTGTCGTTACCCGCAAGGAACTGGAAAGGCGGGCTCGCGTCCGCAGGATCGACCTGATCTCCCTGGTTGGTGTTCGAATGGGTCAGACAATTGACGGCGTGCGCCGTTTCCCTATTTCTCGCGGCGTAGTTGATAGTGTCGATATACGCCGTGTTGCTGTTGCATGCGATAGGAGTCTGAATGCAGCCAGCAATACTCTGCTCATATGCGGTGGTCATCGCCGGCGCACAGTTGGGCAGTGCCTGGGGGGGCGGGAAGGTTGTTGTTGTATCCCCGGGATAATACTGCCAACCGGTTACCGCAGGCGCCGGAAGTGGGGTGCAGTTGATGCAGGCGGGCTGCAGTGGCGTGCCAGTGGTCGAAGACGTCGATCCGAGCAGCGACGTGGTTTGAATCGCGCCGGTAACAGGGTTAAAAATGGGACTGCCCTTAGCTGCTGTATTGCTGGGATCGATGTTCGGCAGCAACCACGGTTTTACACAAACAGGCGCGACCGGCGGCGTCCCACTCGCGCCCGAGGGATTGTAAGCTTCCGCCGTGGCCGATGCACCCACCGTGACCTGCTTGGTTCCCCAGATGCGCGCGAAGAAGGTTGGCAGGTCGGTTCTTTGCACCGTTACCGTTACATGCGGGTTGGTCGCAAATGCCGTCGCGCCGTCATTGAAGCAAACGCTGATTTCCGTCCCCACCGCGCATGGCCCGCCGGGATTCAAGTTTCTGCCGCCGACCTGGTTATTCGCAGCCACCTGCGTCGCGACCGCCCGGGCCAGCGTCTCCGCATGCGTCGCCAAACCGTCGGTAACGGCGTTTGTATCCGAAGTCATCCCTGAGTTTGCGAGCACGCGCGCCCCTGCCAGTGCCGCGCCATCCGCCGCCAACTGCGCCTCGCTGCGTGCGGTGTAGAGCGTCACCACGTCGATCGAAAGTGCCGCCATGGCTCCGACCACAAACAGCATGAAGACCGCGACCAGCGTGATGATGATCCCTTGCTCGTTTTTCCGCTCCGAGAGATTCTTCCTTCGACGCATACACCCTCACATCTGATTGTGGACCGTAGCGCTCTCGGTCAACTGCGTTATGGCCGCATAGCTTGCGCCCGGGATTAACAATTGAATCACACTATTGAACCGCCAATGATAGGGATAGACGATGGTAACAATCGTGCCGACGGACAGGGGCGGCCCGGGCGCAGAAACCCATCCACGGTTGATCGTGATCGCCAGATTGTCGCCGGGATAAGCGCCGGAACACCCGGAAATAGTGTAAGTCCACGCCAGGCCGGGCGGAGGGGACGGTGTGGGCGCCGGGGGCGGCATCTTACAGGTTCCCTGGTTCGCGTTTGGCAGCACTCCACTGCCGGCCAGCGAGTTGAAGATCGCGGTCACCACCGGTTGCAGAGAATCCGGGTTCGCGTTGATCGACTGAATGTCGCTCATCGGCTGAGCGCCGGCAACGATGGCGCCCTCCTGTGCCGCCTGCTCGATCTTCTGCTTCTGGTTGAAAGCGCCGCTAAAATCGTAGATGCCCACGACGAACACCACCAGAAGCGGCAGTGAGATGGCGAACTCCAGGATCGCCGCGCCCTGCGTATCCCTCAGCAGACTGACCGTGCGGCGATGTGGAATTAGGAAGCGAAGCATCTAGTTCTCCATCCTGCTTTGCGCTTGCGCCGACAAAATAATCTTCTGCAGGTTGAGGGAAGTGAAAGGCAGGTAGAACTGAAATGGATATTGAAAGCTGACCACGGTTCCACATTGCAGAGGCTGGGCCGCTGGATTCAGTTGCACGTTGCGGCAGACCGTGATGTTGTCGATCGTGGCCGAGCACGCCCCCGGAGGACTTACGCAGAAGGAGATCGGGGAAGGAGCCTTGGCGAGAATCTGAGCCGTATCGAGATTGGAGGATTTCAGCACGCCTTCAACCACACCTGTCACCGTGGCATCGCTGGGGAAATTGGTCGTACCCCAAGGGCTGGCCTGGCTGCAGGTGGCGCACGCCGGCCGCGCCGCAGTGATCGCTCCCTGCTGTGCCGCCTGCGCAATGGTTGAGTAGATGTTGAAGGCCCGTCCAAACCAGACGATGCCCAAGAGAATCATGAACACCAGTGGCAGCACCAGCGCGGCCTCGGCGATCTCGGCGCCGTCGGCGCTTCGAAGTTTGGACGCGATTGATTTTACGTTTGTCATCCCTGGAATGGTTCTTTCAATCTCTCCCTGGCGTTGTGTCCGCAAGTTCGTCGCATATTCTCAAACTGTCATTCTGAGCGGAGCGAATGACCTCTGCATTCGGGCGGATTCAAATCCATAGGTCCTTCGCTTCGCTCAGGATGACAAATCATAAATGAAATGACAAATCACAAATCGCAATTTTTAAATCGCAATTTATAACTTCCCCATCGCTCTGCCCATCCCATAGAACAAGACCGTCAGCGCCATGGCCACGCCGAACGGAATTCTTGTTGACTGCGGATCGTCGAGCGATACTTCAGACCCAGGCATCCGCAGACTGAACAACGCTGCCAGCAAATGCGCGATGTTCAAGAGCGTTTGTTTCAGCCGTCCTTTCCAGATGACCACGGCCAGCGCCATTACCCCCGCCACCAGAATCGTGCCCATGAGCACGGAGAGCAGTTGCCGCGGACCGAGACACGCTCCCAACGCGCCGGCCAGTTTCCAGTCTCCGGCGCCGAGGCTGCGGACCAGTACGAAAGGCAGCAGCAGCCCAAGGCCCAGTGCCGTCCCCAGCAACGCGGCTTTCAGTCCCGGCCAGCGGTAGAGAATCGTGTTGACCGCAACCCCGGCCGCCAAGCCCGACACCGTGAGCCAGTTTGGAATCCGCCGGTAGCGCCAATCGAACACTCCCGCACCAATCGCCACCAGCACCGCGGGAATCCAGGGGCCAGATTGAAACATGATTGCCGCTGGCAGACAAGCGCCTCCGCGCGTTTCGCTTCCAGTACTTTAGGGCTTTCGGAGGCCACACTCAAGCGCGAAGTTCGCAGCTCCCGAAGCCCGAAGCTCGCAGCGATCAGCAATCAAAAGGCCCGGTCACCCGGGCCTGAATTTGGAACCGAATGTTGGAATCGAAACAAGACTTGCCTAGCGTGTGACCGGAGCCGAGTTTCGTTCCGCAACCACTTTCTTGGCATTGTCGGCCAGAGCGCGCGCTTGCGGCATCAGGTCCAGAGCCTTGATCACATCCGGATCGGTTTCGGCCCGTACCTTCAATCCTTCTTCCTGGCCAAAGGCATCGACGAAGAGTTCGCTCTTGATGTTGGAGCGCAGCCAGTCGTTGCTCTCGATCATCTCGGCTTCGGTGTAGGGGATTTTTTCTTCGTCGAGGAATTTGCGAAAGTCCTGCAGCAGCGCATCGTCGACTTCAAAGTTCTGCGTGATCTTGTGAGTAATCGCGTAGCGCTTGGCAAAGTTAAACAGGGCGTAGTGCTGCAGCAACGAGTCCTGAAACTTATTGGACTTGTAAGGCGCCAGCTTCACGTCGGGAGTGATGCCGCCGCCGCCATACACGGTGCGTCCGCCATCGGTGAGCTTCACTTCGTGATTAGCGTTATTCTCTTCGTCCTCCCGAGCGTAGTAGTAATTGTAGAGAGAGAGGTTCGAGTAATCGCGCTGGATTAAACGTCCGCTGGGGGTGTAGTACTTCGCGGTGGTTAGGGCTAGGCCGGTATTTTCGGCTAGCGGATACACGGTTTGCACCAGGCCCTTGCCGAAGGTGACTTCACCGACGATCAGGCCGCGATCGTGATCTTGAATTGCTCCGGCTACAATTTCAGCGGCCGACGCGGTGCCGCGATTGACCAGCACCACCAGAGGATATTCTTTGCCTCCGTTGCCGCGGGCTGCTACGTAGCGTTTCTCTGGGGACGAGCGGCCGTGGTGCGAGACTATCAACTGCCCCTTCTTGAGGAACTTGTCGGCTACGCCTACTCCTTCGCTTAGCAGTCCACCGGGATTCTGGCGCAGATCGAGGACCAGGCCCTTCAGATCGCCCATCTGATCTAGAGCTTCGGCGACTTCATGCTCGGTAGTTTCCTGGAATCCCGAGATGTGCATGTAACCGATGCCGGGCTTGATCATGAAGTGCAGGTCCACGCTGTAGCGTGGAATCTCGTCGCGGATCACGGCGAATTCGAGCGGATGGTCGGAACCTTCGCGCAACATCGTGATGCGGACCGTGGTGCCTTTCGGTCCCTTGAGCAGATCAGCAACATCGGAGGTGCTCATGTTGTCGGTGGGCTTGCCGTCGATGGCGGCGATAATGTCGCCCGGCCGGATGCCAGCGCGATAGGCCGGTGTGCCTACGAAGGGAGCGATGACGATGACTTTATTGTTGCGCGGGCCGACCGTCATCCCCACGCCGTAATACTTGCCGCGCTGCTCTTCGCGAAGCGCGGAATAGGATTTCGGATCGAAAAAATTCGAGTGGGGATCGAGCTGGTGCAACATGCTCGGGATGGCGCCGTTATAAATTGCCTTGTCGGGATTCACCGGGTCGGCATAGTTCTGCTCGATCGTTTCATACACCTCGGTGAATTGCTTCAAGCTGTCGCGGACGTCGGAGTCGCTGCTGGGCGTGGTTGCTGGGCTGATTCTCTGCGCGAACAACATTCCCAGCAAGCCGAACAGCCCAAGGACAAAAACTATTAGGAAGAGTGAACGACGAGAACTACCAGCCATGTTTCGAAATCCTCGGGCAGGGACGTGGAGGAACCCAGCCACCCCATCTGACGCCAGTATAGCATGCGGAAGCGCCTGTTTACTTGGATGCAAACGGGCGCTGGGGGTTACCGCGGGGCGACATCTCTTGGGGGTTGCGGGGAAGGCCGTGCCTTCCAAAGACTCAAAGAAAATCCCAAGCTACACGACCGTGGAATCCCACTCATCACAAAGCGCGCGATGGAGGGTGCACCGGAAGATGCAGCTTTGGCAAAACCTCTCACAAGCAGTACAATTCGGGCGAATTCAGAGTTGAAAAAAGAGATACCTGTTTGACCGGACAGATCACGGCGGATCTGGTCTGCCTTGTGGTAAGAGACTGTGATGGAGCAGAAAAAGTAGTCGAGATCAATGAAGATTTGGGTTCAAAATACTCTTGGAGGAACGGAGCATGAAATTATATCGTCTCGCATTTGCCCTTAGTGTAATCAGCGTTGCCATCCTGACCGTAGGGTGTAGCTCAACCGAGAATAAGCCGAAGGAGAACACGCCCGAAAAGCCGGCCACCGCCGCACCGCCGCAGAGTAAGGAACCCAACCTTTACACCGGTCAAGAGGCATTCAATCGAATGATGGGTCTCGCCATGAAGTGGTCGCCGGATGCTCAGCCGGCTCGGTTGGAATCCGTTCTCACCACGGAAACCACCGGCCAGGACGGAAAATCAACCATCTGGCGAGGGTACTTTGTCTCGCCCAGTCGCCGTGCCACCAAGACCATCGTTTGCTCGGGAAGCCGTCGGCCGGATGCGCCGCCGTTCGGAGTTTCACCCGAGGGGGCTGAAGGCGCCTACAACGCCCAATCCGCCGGTCTTATCTTTTCGCAGTACCTGCTGAAAACCGATACGGATAAGGCCTTCGCGATCGCGCAGCAACACGGGGGCGAAGCCATCGTGAAGAAGGATGCACAGCAGCCCATCACGTACGTGTTGCTCAAGGACAAACAGCAGAACGTACCCGTCTGGTATGTCATTTACGGCACGAGCGAGACTGACAGGAAGGGCATCGGTGTGATTAACGCGACCACCGGCGCCTTCGTGCGTGCCGGCAAGTGAGAGAGGTGAGAAATAAAAACCAGACCGATCGCTATCGCGATTTTGGGCGGGGTGGCCCGGCCGATCGCAAGCATTTGAACTCCGGAGGGTGGCCCGTCCAAGCTCCGCTTGGGCGGGGGTGTTGATCGAGAGGCCGCGCTTGCGCTTTCGGAATGCTTCAAGTGACATGGCCAACCGTCTGAAGCCTTTTTTCCTCTTCTCCCCCTTGCGCAGTTGCATCCGTAAGAAGTACGATTTCTCCTCAGAGGCACTGTGGGGCGTTTCATTCTCATCGACGTGGTCGTGGCGGGCACGCTCTTCACCCTCTGGTATGCCTGGTTTGTCCGTTACAACCGGCGGCGGGCCGCCGACGTGCTGCAGTGGGTCCAGGCGGCATGCCTCGGAAAAGGCCGCGTCGTTGATCTGCGATGGCAGGCCAGCAGCTCCCGGCTGAAGGCCACCCTGAATCTTTCCTCGCGCTGGTTTGAGGACGCCCGTCTCACCATTCGCCTATTGCCGCGCCCGCTCCCCGTGCAGTGGGCCCTGAGCCGCTGGCGTCAGCAGCAGGAAACGCTCACTTTTGAAGCCAACATGGGATTCCCCCCGGGCTTCCATCTCGACGTCATCCGTCATCGCTGGTCGGGCCACTCAGGAGCGAGAAGCTCGGGAGCGAAAAGCTCGACCGGCACTCGCGCCTGGATCATCAGCCGCCCCGGCCCTGTCATTCTCACCACCAAGGAAGACTGGCCCGTCGAACTCAGTCCGGTGGTAAACGCGCTGGCCTCCTGGCGCGACAAGGATTTTGTCGGCGTCCGCTTCAACTCCACCTCGCCGCACTTCACAGCCACGGTAGCGCTGGAAAACCTCTCCGATCAGAAAGCCGCATCCGCCTTGCTTGGCCTTTTCCGCGAACTGGCGGCCAGTTCCTCAGCCAAACAGCACTAAGAAAAGAGACTGCCGAAGGAAAGTAGAACCCGTGTGCAGCGGTTGCTGGTGAAATGGTGATGTTTCGCCAACAATCGCTGCGCGAGGCTTCCAGTTCGGCGTCACGCCCCAGTCCTGGCCGCAGTCAAGAAATTTAGTCATACTGGCGTCCGGCTCAGGTTTTGGCAACAATTAGATTTCGTGCGGAGTGACTTTTGCGGTCAACGGGCTTGGCGCCGAGAACCGGCGCGAAAGAAGATCGAGCATGCAGCTCGCGCTCCTCTCGACTGTAGAAATTAAACGGGAGCGAGAAGGGCAGCTTTCTGCTAAAGGAACGCAAGGCAGCTACCATCGCCAGGTCCCAGGTCCCAGAGAACCACCACCTGAGAATTGTTGGATCGCGGTAAGGACGACCATCGCTGATCGCCCCCCGCGCAGATCTGTACAAGCGCGTTCACGCATACGGCTCTTGCCGTGGATGGCTGGCGGCGACGCGTGCATCAGGGTAAGGATGCAGAATGCGAAATACCGCACCAAAAGCGGGGTGCACTAGCCGCATGGTTACTGAAATCGACTCCCTGGTCTCCAACCCGTTAGGCGGCAGTAATCATTTCGGTCGGCTGGGTAGTCCCGCGGACGGGCTCGCAGATTGTCCGTAACGCTTCGGCAATCTCGGCGCTACTGATGCTCCCCTTGCCTACCAGGTCGCTGAGTGACAAAATACCCTCGACTTCACGTTTCGCATTCACCACCGGTAGGCGGCGGACCTGATGCTCTTCCATCAGTTCCAGTGCGTAGCGAACATCATCTCCTACAGCGCAGCAAATGGGGCCCTCGGTCATGCACTCCCTGATCCAGATATCCGCCGGATCTCTGCCACCAGCCACAACATGCAGGCAAAGGTCGCGATCGGTTACCACCCCGACCAGCCTTGGAGTAGACGGATCCTGGATCACCGGCAAAACTCCAATATCTCTCTGTTGCATGATGGTGGCAGCTGTCAGGACAGAACTGGATGGGCAGCAGCATGCTGGGTTCTTAGTCATTACCTCATGAACTTTCATAGCTGACCTCCTGAACACTCAACGTGCAAACTAGCGCATTGCCAACAATAGAGCACACTAGAGCACACTGAACTCAAACTGTCAGTGAGTGAAATCACAAGGCTGAGTGAGGTGCCGAGGTTCCTCTTGATGTGTCGCTTGTCAATGAAAGAGGTGGCTGCATTGCGTCACCGCATCCAGTCCCCAGTCCGCCAATTCGGCCAGTTGGTGCAGCAGCAGGTGGCGCTCCTGCGACTTGGGTATGATGTTTGCCGCCAGCTGTACCTTTTTCCCGAGGGCGTGAGCTAGCTCGATGCACAGTCGCAACTCCTCACGGTCAAATTCGCCCCGCGCGCCGCCACGGATCCAACCCTTCAATCCCACATACACCGCGTCCGCGCCTGTCTGAAACGCCTACTTGGCCGCCTAGCCTTGGCGCATCGGCGCATCTGGGCGTGGCTCGCGCCAATGCCTTGCAGTCGAAGGCCTCGCAAGGCTGCCGACGCCGATGCCGGGCCGCGTCCGGGCGCTCGCCCCCTACAAGGATTTTCCTCACCCTCTGGAAAGACGCCGACCCCGACATCCCCCTACTGAAGGAAGCCAAAGCGGAGTACGCGAAGCTGCAGTAGCCCGACAAAGGGCTGCCTCGTCGCTCACTGTTCAGGGATAGGTGTCGATAACAGGCGATTTTGCCAACTAAGTACCAAGCCTACTCTTCTCGTCGGGCTGCCTGCGGACCTCGGAAGCCAGACCACCGCCCTACTCCGGCTCCGCCACAAACCGATACCCCACCCCTCGCACCGTCTGCAAATGCTTCGGCTGCGATGGATCCTCTTCGATGTACCGCCGCAGCCGCACCACAAAATTATCGATGGCGCGCGTATCGGTGTCTTCGTGCAATCCCCAAACCTCTTCCAGAATCGACTTGCGCGAAACCACGCGACCTTCGCTGCGCACCAGATAGCGCAGAAACTCCGCCTCCATCACCGTCAGATGGATCGTGTTTCCCAGCGAGCGCAATTCCAGTTCCCCAAAGTCGATGGACTTGCCACCAAAACTGAATGTATCGCCGCCAGCTTCCTGCGCGCCCAACGGCGCCGGCCGCGTCTTCCGATCGCCAGCGCCAGCCGGCTCGGCATCTCTCATCCACACACTGCGCCGCAGCAGGCTCTCGAGACGCGCAATCAGAATTGCCAGCTCAAACGGCTTCGGCAGATAATCATCCGCCCCCGACGCGAATCCCTGCAGCACATCTTCCGGACGCCCACGCGCGGTCAGCATCAGAATCGGCACATAATTCTTTTTCTCGCGCAGCAGGGCGGCGACATCAAAGCCGCTCTTGCCCGGCAGCATCACGTCGAGAACCACCGCGTCGAAGCGTTCTTTTTTTTCGACCAGCCTCTCCAGAGCCGTCTCGCCGTCCGCCGCAACTTCCACCGCGTGTCCCTCGGCTTGCAGGTTGAAGCGCAAGCCCTGCGCCAGGTGCGCCTCGTCCTCCACCACCAGCACCCGGCTCATGCCACCCTCCGCGGCAATTCCAGGGTCACCGTGGTTCCCTTCCCTGCGCCTTCGCTCTGCGCGAATACCCGGCCGCCGTGCTTGCGCGCGATCGACCGCACGATAAACAGTCCCAGCCCAGTGCCCTTCGCTTGCGAGAACGAGCGCTGCGTCACCCGATAAAACCGCTTGAAGATGCGTTTCAACTCCTGCTCCGGAATTCCCACGCCCTGATCGCGCACCCGCAGCACCACCCGCTTCTCATCGGGAGCCTCCAACTCCACCGAGATGTGCACGCCATCCGGCGAGTATTTCACCGCATTGTCCAGCAGGTTCGAAACCGCGGTCCGCAGTTCCTCTGGATCGCCCAACACCCGCGCTCGGTCGCCGTTCGGCACTGATAAAGACAAAGACTCGCGGTACTCGAGATCCGCCGCCTGCAAGTGATGGCGCACTCGCGCCAGTTCCATGCACTCGCGCACCAGCGTGTTGAATTCCAGCGGCAAACGCTGCGGCGGGCTTTTCTTATGCGCCGCCTCACCCGCTTTCAACACCTGTTCCACGGTGTGCAGCAGGCGCTCGGTATCGAGCAGCATCAACTCGTAGAACTGCCGCCGCTGCGCTTCTCCCACATCGCGTCTCTGCAAGGTTTGAAGGTAGAGCCGGATGGAAGCGATCGGCGTCTTCAATTCGTGGGTGACCGCGTTGATGAAGCTGTCGTGCTGCTCGTTGCGGCGAATTTCGCGGACCAGAAAAATCGTATTGAGCACCAGCCCCGCGATGATGACCAGAAAAAGTATGCCGCCAAAAAAAAGCATCAGACCTGCGCGCCAGTTCAGGATGATCCAGCTGACGTTCAGTGCGACGGCCGCCGCAATCAGGCAAATGCCCAGCGTGATGAAAAAATAAATCGCCTTCTGCCGGCTAATGATCCGCACAGGAAGATTCTAACGGGAAATGGGTTCAACCGCAGAGGACGCAGAGATCGCGGAGGAATATCGGAAAAAGAAAAAACCGGGGTTACTTTCCCCGGTCATCTCTGCGCTCTCCGCGCACTCTGCGGTGAATGCCGTTCAGTCGTTGCCCGCAGCCGCCGCCATCACCCCAGCCGTCTTCACATCCCGAACCAGGGCCGGCTTAGGCGGCAGGCTATCGAGCGCGACCTTGTACACGTGCCGCGCCAGTCCCAGTTTATTCAGCGCCCAGATGCCGTACCAGTTCATGTCCACTTCGTACCAGGCCATGCCATGACGCGCGGAAACCGGATGCGCATGATGATTGTTGTGCCAGCCTTCGCCAAAGGTGACGATGGCCACCAGAAAGTTGTTGGTCGAGAGGTCTTTGGTCACAAAGCGCCGCGATCCCCACATGTGCGTGACGGAGTTCACCATCCAGGTGGCATGCAGTCCGACCACGACGCGCGCGAACACTCCCCACAGCAGCCACGGCCATCCGCCGATGGCATAAAGAATGACCCCCAAAATAATGTTTGAGGTGTAGTGATACTTGGTCAGCCAGATGTGAACTTTGTCTTTGGTGAGGTCGGGGACGTAACGGCCCAGGGTCGTGGTGTCGTGATGCATCGACTTGCCCATCAGGATCCACCCCATGTGCGACCACCACTTGCCATCAATCGGCGAGTGCGGATCGCCTACCTCATCAGAAAACTGATGATGAATCCGGTGCGTCGCCACCCAGAAAATCGGCCCGCCTTCGAGCGCCAGCGTCGCGCACCAAGTCAGGAAGTACTCCACCCACTTCGGCGTCTTGTATCCGCGATGCGTCAGCAGCCGGTGATAGCTCATTCCGATCCCGAGGCTGCCCGATACCCACCACAAGAAAATGGAAACGAAAAATGCTGGCCAGGTAAAGAAGAATAGCGCCGCAATTGCGCCCACATGAAACAGGCCCATGGCGAGCGCCGTGCCCCAGTTGATGCCGGCGCGGGTCGCCCGGTCTTTGCGAAGGCTGGTTCCTTGGCTGTTCTCGCTGGTTGCTTCCGTCGTCTCGCTCGCTGTCTCGATCACTGTCTCGCTCATTGTCTCGCGCATCTTCCTTCTCCCCACAACCGTCCGACTGAGGTCCGTCTAGACAATATCAAGAGCCCGCGAACTACTTTGTAATACTTCTGTAATCCTCGCTGGCTAAAGGGGTTACGAGCGTATGCGTGCAGACCAAACGACCTGATTCCCACGCAACAATGTCCACGCAACCGGGAGTCGGTGTTACGGTGTCATGCGTGATTCCTCGCCGGTCCATAGCCTGCACTTTTTCCGTGCACGTTACCGTGTCGCGGAGTATCGTTAAATGTTTCAACCGTGCTCCCGAACCGGAGGTGTGTGTTGAAAAAGAAATTGTCGAAAAAAGAAGTATTGAAGAAAACTCCACTGGTCCTTCTCGCATTGCTCTTTCTTGTGTTCGCGTTATGGGCGCAGCAGGATCAGCCCCCCGCAAAAGCGCCCACCCCCGAATACAAGATTCCCCCCCAGGCTGCCGCCAGGGTAAATCCCGTCAAGCCGACCGCGGAGTCGCTCGCCAAGGGCAAGAAACTGTATGGCTTCGACTGCGCGATGTGTCATGGAAAAGACGGCGATGGCAAGGGCGACATGGCGGGGGACATGAAAAACGTCACTGATTTCACCAATCCGGACGCGTTGAAAAATCGCACCGACGGCGAACTCTTCTACGTGATCCGGAATGGCAAGGGCGAAATGCCCTCCGAAGGCGACCGTGCCAAGGATGACGACATCTGGAACATGGTGAACTACATCCGCTCGCTGGCGAAGAAATAGAAATGGCGCTCGTGTAGGGACGGTCGCCCTCGCGAGCCTGCCCACCCTGAGCGAAGTCGAAGGGTCCAAGCCGAGCGAAGCTCGGGAGCTGCCTGTGCTCACAGCAACTCTGGATTCGCTATAAGCGCACAAGCCTATTGTCCAACTTGAGGTGGCTTTCGTAGTCGCCAAACATCGCCTGCTCCATGGCTGGCGCTTCATCTCCTCCGCATCACCACCGCGTACATTTTAAGACCTACATCCTTGGGCAGGATGGCATCTATCGTTTTCCCGGGGGTATCACCGAGATAAGCCTTGATGTCGAATCACTTGTGTGAATGAAAATACGAAGGGCGTCCTCGCGTGACGACGCCCTTCGTGTTTCGATCAGTCTTGTTTAATGTGCGGGCGGAGCCTCTGGTGCAGGTGCGGCTCCGGCGGCGGGTTTCCTCCGCGCGGGCTTTGCGGCCGGCTCAGGCGCCCAGTATTGGGGATCGGCATCGATCCAGGATTTCTCAACGTAGCTCCATTCCGGATTCACCATCCAGATGTTGTCCTCAACGCTGGCCACGTTCTCCTCGGAAAGCTTGTTCATCCGGCCCCTTCCTTCGTTACCCAGCGCAGCGCCGAAATCCTTCTTATGCGCCAGGCCAGTGTCCACATCCTTGAGGGACGTCATCGGCACCAAGACAAGATAGGCGTCCGTCACACCCGCCAGTCCTTCGTAAGTCGCCCAAGGGACGTTTTGGCCGCTCTTGAGACTGGCGTCGCGATAAAGCTTCGTCAATTCCTCGAACTGTTCGACATGACCGGAGCGCATATGGAAGATGATCACCTCCCAGTAATGGGAGTGTGGTATGTCCGCTCCGGCGACGTTGTTGCTGAGGTCGGGGCGGTAATGCCAGATGGCGTACTGGACCTCGGATATGTAAGGCGCCTCGCGCGCATCCAGCGCGTCAAACTTAGCGTCGGCCGCCGCGTCGCCGAGGAGCCACTCCTCGTTCTTTTGCAGCGCTTCGTAAGAATCGTAGCCGGTGAGGTAAATCGCTCGAGGTGAGCCGGTCAGGGCCTCCATCGCCAGGACGTGCGTCGGGTCCTTGAGGTGCTCCGACAAGGCAGGGTATTGTGAAGCAACTTTGTCGTAGGGCTCATCCGCGTAGGGTTTTATGTTGACCGTTTCGATGTTGAGGATGTTGGGTGGCGGAACTGCCGGAGTTTGTGCGTGTGCGGCCAAGGGGCCTGTCAGTGTCAGTGCCAGGGACAATCCAGCGACGGAACCAAGCCATTTCTTCATATCTGCCCACCTCCAGGGGGCCAGAAGGGGAATCGCGGAAGAGGAAAGAATCGAAACCTGCGAATACCGCAGTCACCCGAGTACACCTAGGTCCGGGCGCGTCTCTGGGGTGAGAGTCTCTTCTATGTGCCAACACTCAACCCTGGACCCGCTTGTCGCCTAACGACAAGGCAACATGGCTAGGGGTCACCGTATCACGATAATAGGAGGACCACCTCTGTGGTATCTGTGGTGTCTCCGATGGTGGTAGGCGAACGCAGGCGTGGCCACGGATATTGCGAACACAGCGGCTAACAATAAAACCAAGATGTTCTTCATTTCTGCTCCAGTCATTCCTCCCTGATGGACTTAAGTCGGGATTTCCATTTGGGGTCTCCGAGTCGCCGACGGTACACGCAGGGTTTCGATTTTGGATTCCCCAACGCAGCGATTGAAGCATTGTCGGCGGCGGCGGGTCTGTTCACAATTGCTCACTTTGGCAGGGGATCAGTTCGGAACTCAAATCTGCCGCTCGTTGCAGCCGACGATCATACGACCACTTGCACGGACTTCAAAGAGGAAATGTGGGATAAGACACTTTCTACTTTGACGCAGCTTTCACTTCCACCCCCGCCCATTTCTCCAGCAGCGTGAGTGTCGCCGCGTAGTCCAGGTCCTGCTGCCCTTCCTCGGCCGCGACATCGTATACCTCTTCCACCGCTTCCAGTCCGGGCAGGCGCACCCGCGATTCCTTGGCTGCATCGAGCGCCAAGCGTATGTCTTTCAGCATCAGCCGCAGAGGAAAATTCGGCGAGAAGTCGCGTTTCAAAATAAACGGAGCTTTGTAGTCCACCACTCCCGATCGCACCATGGAAGCCTGCACCAGCGGCAAAAGCTTTTCCACGTCCACGCCCAGCTTGGCGGCGAGCGTGAGCGCTTCGGCGAACCCTTCGAAGATGAGCGCAATCTGCAGATTCATGACCAGCTTCGTGGCCTGTCCTTTGCTCGTCTCGCCCATGTGGAACACCTGCTTACCCATCGCCTGAAAAAGCGGCTGCAGGCGAGCGAGCACAGCTTCGTCGCCGCCCACCATGAAAATCAAGCTCCCAGCCTCGGCGGCGATCTTTGAGCCGGTCATCGGAGCGTCCACGTAGTCAACGCCACGCGCCTTTACGCGTTCGGCAAAGCGTCGCGTGGCGGAAGGCGAAATCGTGCTCGAGTCGGCAATAATCATGCCCGCGGCCAGCACTTGCTCTATGCCGCCCGGACCAAACAGCACGTCCTCGACCGCCTTCGTGTCGGAGAGGCACATCCACACCACTTCCGCGCCCTGTGCCGCATCCGCCGGAGAACCCGCGCTGCGTGCGCCTTCCACGTCCTTGCCGCCGCTTCGATTCCAAACTGCGACCTCGTGTCCGGCTTTGACCAGGTTAGCGGCCATCGACCGTCCCATAATTCCCATGCCAAGAAAAGCGACGCGCATCAGCGTTGATTCCTCCAAACGTATTTCGTCTCAACTTTGGATTAGATATGACCAGCAAAGTGATGGTCAAGGGAAACAGGATTTTTTACACTGGAAAATCACCCAAATCTCGCGCCCGTGCGTCGATCTCGGGTTCCGGAGCATCTAACCACGCTAGAGACTTGAGAGAAAAAAGCCGATAATGTGCCTATAGCCCGGGTTTCCAGCGGACTGGGCGAATCATAGTGGTCGAATTGATGTTAAAGTCCTCATTGAAAAATCCCGCTCTGCGCAAGCGAGCCCGTCAGTTCACGCGCCTGGTGCGGCATTCCGCGGTCACGCCTCGCACCGGCAAGACCCACAAACCGCAACTCGTTTCAAACGGCGAGCTCGGCGTCACCTTCATCGGACATTCCAGTTTTTTTCTACAAATTGGCGGACTGAACGTCGTCATCGATCCCAACTTCGCGCGCTGGCTGTTCGTTCTAAAGCGCCTGCGTCAACCTGGATTGAACCTGCGCGACCTGCCTCCAATGGATGTCGTCCTCGTAACGCACGCTCACTTCGATCACTTACATCGCCAGTCGCTGCGCACCATCGCGCGGCAAACCCGCCGCCAGACCGGAACCGCGCCCACGCTCGTTGTCCCCCATCACTTATTTGATCTGGTTTCCGATCTGGGCTTCGAACAAATTGTCGAACTCGACTGGTGGAACACCTATCGCCACGGCACGCTCGACATCACCCACGTCCCCTCGCGGCATTGGGGAGCGCGCATGATCAAGGATTCGCACCGCGGCTACGGCGGCTACGTGCTGCGCAGCGGCAAACACTCCGTGTACCACGCCGGAGACACCGCCTATTTCGCCGGCTTTCGCGAAATCGGACGCCGCTTGTCGCCCGAACTAGCGCTGCTCCCCATCGGCGCCTACAATCCGCCGCAATTCCGCAACGTGCACACCAGCCCCGCCGACGCCACCCGCGCCTTTCTCGATCTGAAGGCCCGCTGGATGGTGCCCATGCACTATGGAACCTTTCGCCTGTCGCACGAGCCCATCGAAGAGCCCCTCCAGTTGCTGGAGCGCGAAGCGTTAGCCGCCGGAGTAAAAGATAAAGTAGTCGTGCTAGAAGAGGGCATCACCCGCTTCTTCTGAAGCTTTCTTCTGTCCCTAGCTAACCGCCCGTGGCGAAAGGACACCCGCTCTTCAACTCTCAATTCGCCAGACAATTCATGAAAGGCGTCGCTTGTGCACCGCTAGGGACCCGACTTTCACCGCGGGCTCGTAGCGGACGCCGCGGCTCTATTGCAGTTTCGCGTATTCAGCTCTGGCTTCGTGCAGGAGCGGGACGTCGGGGTTGGCGTCTTTCCAGGCGGCGAAAAGATCTTGATAGGCGATGCGCGCCTTGGGAGCGTCGCCCTGCTTCTGAAACACTCGTCCCAATTCCAGTTGAGCGGCAACGAACACTATGTCGGGGCCGCTGTGTGATTTCATGTCCAAGACCTTCTGAATATCCTGCTGCGCTTCCGCGTAACGGCCGGCCTGCTCGTAGGCCATGCCTCGGGCGTAAAAAACGCCGGCGTTGGCGCGAGCGTACAGCGCCGCTGTGTTCAGAGAGTCAATGGCCTTTGCCGAGTCAGCTTTGGCAGGATTCGCGGGCCGCAGGGCGGCGATCGCGCGAATCATGGGGACGGTCACGTTCACTGCCATGGTATCGTTCGGATGGACGCGCTGGATTTCGTCGGCCAACGCTATGGCTTTCTGGTCCTGGCGCAATATTGCGAACGTCGTGGCCACATTCCCCATTACAGAAACAGTTCGAGATAAACGCAGGGCCTCGTTGGCGTCGCTGTTGGCTTCGGCACGATTTCCCACCACTGCCTCGAAGATGGCCAGCCCTGCCTCGACGTCGGCTCGGCCTTGCAGGTGCAGGCGATCCAATGCATCTTCGTTCTGGCGCGCAAATTCCCGCGCTTGGCGCACTTGCCCGCGGGTGCTGGCGACGCCCGCGCGGAATCCGAGAACGCTGGCCTCTCCGTCGGGGGTCGCGGAGGCACTTTGCAGTTCCTTCTCCATGTCGGCATCTTTGCCTTCGCACCAGTCCAACACAGCCAGCCCCAGATGGAAACCGGCATGGGATGCCTTGTGCTGGAGCGCGGTGTTGAGGGTGGCGCGTGCTTCCTCGATCCGGTCCAGTCCCCCGTAAGCCAAGGCGGCATTCTCATAGCCGCTCACCATGTCGGGATCGAGCTCCACGGCGCGCTTCGCATTCTCTAACGCGTTGTCGAATTGTCCGAGCTGGTTATAGATCGCCGCCAGATTGTTGAAGGGGATGGAATCCCGCGGGTAGGTCTGGCGATAGAGTTCATAGGCGGTAATGCCTTTGTCGAGCTGACCGCTGTCGGCGTAATAGTGGGACATGATGTAGAGCTTCTCACGCTCGCTGGCGCGATCGCGAAGCTCGAAAGCCTTCTGACGGTTTTGCTCCGACAGTTGAGTCTGCTCCAGGTTGCTGTAAGCCGAGCCCAGGCGGGCGTAGGCCATGGCGAAATTCGGATCGATCTCGATGGCACGCTGGTAATTGGGAATCGCCGCCAGTTCGTCGCCCATATTGTGCTTGGCGTCGCCCAGGCTCAGCGCCTTCAGCGCTTCGAGCGATGAAGTGGTGGCCTGGGAGAGAGACATGTCGTATTTCTGCACCATGGACAACGACTCGCCGAGTTGACTGCGCAGTTTAGTGGCGGCGCCATGCAGCGCATTCAGCACATCTTCTTTTCGCTCTGCCTGAGCCTGCTGGCGTCCTAGCGAATCGCCGGAAGCAACATTAGTTGCTTCCAGACTGATTACATACTGGCCTCCTACGCTATCAATGCTGCCATTCAGCATGGCCTTGATGCCATCGCGCTGACAGATTTCGCGCCCGACGTCGGTGGTGATGCGGTCGCCGGGGCTGCGGCCCATGAACTGCAATGTCTGGCGGATCTTCTGTTCCGGGAAGACGTTCAGATACGGAGACTGCCCGAGATCGACGGCCAGCGCTTTCTTGAGAGTGCCATCGAAGACGGGATCGGTGGTGGTGTTTACGAAATCGGCAATCAGGATCGAATCTTTTTCGGTGAGCGCGTGGCCGCGCTTGAGAAACACGAAGCCAATGCCGGCGGCGACCACCGCGACGATCAGAGCCGGGATGAGCCACAGAGGCAGCTTGCGGCCGGGTGCCACAGGTGGGCGGGTGGAAGTGCGGATGGAAGAGCTGGAAGAAGTCGCGGCCAGCGTCGTGCCCGATTCCGAGTCGCGTTTGAGGCGCTTCAAGTCGGAGCGCACATCGGCAGCGCTCTGGTAGCGCAGGTCGCGGTCTTTTTCGAGCAGCTTGTTTAAGATCCCTTCAAACTGCGGAGGTAAGTCGGGGTTCAGGCGAAGCGGTGGCGCCGGCGGGCGATTCAGAATTGCGTCGAAAATAACGGCGGCCGTGTCTCCGCGGAAAGGCACTGCACCGGTGGCCATCTCATAGAGCACGGCGCCAAAAGAGAATAGATCGGTGCGTGCGTCGAGATCCTTGCCGCGCGCCTGCTCCGGAGACATGTACGCCACGGTGCCGACGGCCGATCCGGGACTAGTCAGGAAGGGCTCGTCCACGGTCGCGGCGGAACCGATCGTGGCGGCAGACTGTAGGGAGGGCTTGGCGGTCCGCTTGGCCAAGCCGAAATCGAGAATCTTGGCCTGGTTGCGACTGGTTACGAAAATGTTGGCGGGTTTGATGTCGCGGTGGATGATTCCCTTGGCATGGGCGGCATCGAGAGCCTCGGCGATCTGCGTGCCGAGATCGAGCAATTGCTCAAGTTCCAGGGGCTGACCGTGGATCCGGTTCTTGAGCGTCTCGCCTTCCAGCAACTCCATGGCGATGAAGTGGCGTCCGCTGTCCTCGCCAACTTCGTAGATCGTGCAGATATTCGGGTGGTTCAGGGCGGAAGCCGCGCGAGCTTCGCGCTGAAAACGATCAAGAGCGAGCGGATCTTTTTCCGTCTCCGGAGGCAGGAACTTGAGCGCGACATGGCGGCTCAGGTTGATGTCCTCGGCTTCGTACACCACGCCCATCCCTCCGCCGCCCAACTGCGAGAGGACACGGTAGTGCGAGACGGTCTGGCCGATCATTCCGGAGAATACTCCTGGGAGAGAGCCACCTATGTTAGGCCCGAGGCTTCTGGCAAGTCAAACCTGCGGGCTCTCAGGGTTATAGGATGCGGCGGGGCGACAAGTTCATGGTTCGCCGAGGCGGTGGTTAGCACTGTTTTTTCTATGGCTTATGAGCTGTATCCCCGGCGCTCGCAGGGGCGAAGCAGTGCCAAAAGGCCACTGCCCCCCGTTACGGAAGTTTACCTGCAAATGTCTGAATCCTTTCGTGCCCCGTTCGGTGCCTGTTATCAATGAGTGTTGCCGTGTTTTCGCGCCTGGGAATTGCAACCCGGCTTCACGGGCAGGAGTGCGTCCGAAATGAAATCTCGCCCTCAATCCTGGAGGGACATGAGCGCGGCGCCACGCTTTTTTATTGCCGTGGTCGTGCTCTGCGGGACGGCCGTCCTGACCTATTCGGTCATGCACGGCAGGAGCGAGAATCCGCTCAAATTTTTCTGTTATCTGGTGATTGCGCTGGCGGTTTCGCGGCTCAAGGTGAACGTGCCCGGTATTACCGGGACGATGTCGGTTAACTTTCTATTTCCGCTGCTGGGCGTGCTGGAACTGAGCTTGTCGGAAGCCATGGCGCTGGGCTGCGCGGCGGTGGTAGTGCAGTGCTTCGACCGCGATCGTCCGATGCCGATTCAAGTCGCCTTCAACGTTTGCTCGGCAGCGCTTGCCATCGCGGTGACCTTCGCCGCGTATCGCTACTCCTGGTCGCATCGCGCGGTGAATAACCCCTCCACATTGCTGTTTCTGGCGGCCTGCGTATACTTCGTGGCCAATACGCTTCCGGTTGCCGCCGTCATCTCGTTGACGGAGCGCAGGTCGCTGCGAAAGATCTGGTCGGACTGCTACTTCTGGAGCTTCCCCTACTACCTGGTGGGCGCGGGCGTGGCCGGCATGATGAGCTGGCTGCACGGCTTTACCGACTGGCAGACGTCGTTGCTGACGCTTCCGGTGGTCTACCTCATCTACCGTTCCTACCGCCTTTACTTCGGCAAGCTGGAAGACGAGAAGCGGCACGTGCAAGAGATGGCCGACTTACATATGCGCACGATCGAGGTGCTCGCGCTCGCCATCGAGGCCAAGGATCAGACAACCCACGACCACTTGCAGAGGGTTCGCGTCTACGCCGTCGAGGTTGCGAAGGAACTCAAGGTTGACCGGGAGGGAATGGAGGCCCTGCAGGCCGCAGCCTTGCTGCATGACATCGGCAAGCTGGCGATTCCCGAGCACATCGTCTCGAAACCGGGCCGCCTGACGCCGGAAGAATTTGAGAAAATGAAGATTCATCCACTGGTGGGAGCGGAAATTCTGGAACGCGTGCGCTTTCCATACCCGGTCGTTCCCATCGTTCGCGCCCATCACGAAAAGTACGACGGAACTGGCTATCCGCTGGGATTGCGCGGGACCGAGATTCCGATTGGCGCCCGCATCTTGGCGGCGGTGGATTTTCTGGACGCGATGGCTTCCGATCGGCAATATCGGCGGGCGCTGCCTTTGCATGAAGCGATGGCGCGGCTGGTGGATGAATCGGGAAAGTCGTTTGATCCGCAAGTGGTCAGCGTGCTCGAACGAAGATACGTGGGGCTGGAGCAACTGGTCCACGAACGCACGGACAGCCTAAGTAAGCAGAAATTATCCACGGAAGTCAAAGACAAAGACAAAGACGCGAAGGCTGGGCGGGCCATCGAGCCGGCAGCCGGGTTCGAGGCGCAAGGACAGCGGCAATTGCCGGAGCGCAGTTTTCTGAGTTCAATCGCGGCGGCGCGCCAGGAAGCGCAGACTCTCTTCGAACTCAGCCAGGATCTGGGGGCTTCGCTCAGTCTGGACGAAACGCTCTCAGTGTTTGCGGTGAAGCTGCGCCGGGCGATGCCTTACGATGCGATTGCGATCTACGTCCGCCACGGCGATGAACTTGTGCCGGAATATGTGAATGGCGACAACTTCCGGCTGTTTGCCTCGCTGCGCATTCCGATTGGACAGGGGCTTTCGGGCTGGGTAGCGCAAAACCTTAAACCGATCCTGAATGGCAATCCTTCGGTCGAGCCCGGTTATCTGAACGATGCTTCAAAGTACAGCACGCTGAACTCAGCGCTTGCCGTTCCGCTCGAGGGCTTGCAGGGCGTGGTCGGCGTGGTCGCTTTGTACCACGCGGAAAAAGATTTCTTTGCCTCCGACCACCTGCGCATTTTGCTGGCGGTAAGTTCCAGGATGGCGCTCGCCATCGAGAACGCAATGAAGTACGAGCAGGCGGAGAATTCGGCGGTTACCGATTACCTCACCGGTCTTCCCAATGCGCGCTCGCTGTTCTTGCAACTCGAGCGGGAACTGGCGCGCTGCAAACGCGACAACAATACGCTGACCGTGATGGTCGCCGACCTGGACCGCTTCAAGCAGATCAACGACCGCTTTGGACACCTGGAAGGGAACCGCGTACTGCGGCTGTTTGCGCACTCCCTGAAGGAAACCAGCCGTGAGTACGATTATGTCGCGCGCATGGGCGGCGACGAATTCGTGGTCATCGCTCCCGGACTCACGCCAGAAGCTGCCGCGCGCAAAGCGGAACAGATGCGAGACCTGGCAAAACAAGCGGGAAAGGACGTTTGCAAAGAGGACATCCTATCGCTGAGCGTTGGCAAGGCCGTGTATCCCGAAGACGGGATGGATGCCGAAAAGCTCCTATCGGAAGCTGACAAACGCATGTATCTGCAGAAGCAGAGTCAGTCGACTCCGAAGAACCGCCGTCTGTACCCGCGGGTGCGGGGCCGGCTCACCACGGAAATTTCTGGAAACGATCAAGAACGCGCGATGCTGGCCATCGTGACCAACCTGAGCCTGGGCGGTTGCTATGTTGAAACCAGCGGCATTCTGTTGCCCGGATCGCAGTTGATACTCACCTTCTCGCACGAACACACGAACGTCTCGATTGAGAGCGAAGTCGTGCGCATGGACATGGGTATTGGAGCGGCGCTGAAGTTCAATGAAGCGACGCACGAGGTCCGCGCTGCCTTGCAGCGCATCCTGGAGCAGTTGGCCAGCGCGGAAGCGGTCGTTGATCTAAAGCGTAGCCACAACGCTGTTGCCGGGGGCACACTGTAACGGGCACTCCCGTATCATGCGGGCACGGCAATCGGCCGAATCTGGATCAGCGGTGCGGTGGTCCGTGGTTTCGACAGCCCTTGTCGCAGCATGTTCGCCGTCGGCACGCCCGTCCGGTAGAACGACTTCTCGCAATCCGCGGTGGATGGTCCCCGCATACTTCCTTCCACATAGGCCAAGCCTGGACAACGCGCGCAACTGCTGACGTGCGAGCACGACGAGCAGACGGTCAGGTCTTTGGCCTGGATCGAGCGGACCTCTTTCATCTGCGGGGAAAAATTCCAGATATCCAAGAACTTTTGCTGACGAATATTTCCCGTGGGAAGCGGAAACTGCACGCAGGGAAAGACATCGCCGTAGGGCGAAATGTAGCAGAAAGAATGGCCCGCGCTGCACGAGTAACCTTCAAGATCCTCCGCCGAGGGCGGCTTGGGAGGAGCGCAGAACTCTTCCTGGCTGCCGACCAGCGCGGGGTTGTGAAAAATTTCCGGAAGTTCTTCTCCCGGAATGCGCAGCGAGAGAACCGAAGTGTCGCCGTCCATCATGGGCGTGATGGTGGGATCGAGCGTGTAATGCACGCCGAGTTCGGCGGCAAGTTTTTGCACGCCCATATGATCGGAAGAATTCACGGTCATCAGCACATTGGCGATGGTGACGCGCAGCCCTTGTTCGCGTAAGAAGCGAATGGATTTGATGGTGCGTTCGAACGAGTGGGGCAGCTTGGTGATGGCATCGTGAACTTCGGGGCGATGCGAGTAGACGCTGATCTGAATTGTGTCCACGGCCAGTTCGCGGATTCTCCGCGCTTCCTCTTCGTGGATCATGACCGCGTTGGTCTTGATCTTCACGTTGAACATGAGACGCCGGGCGTGTTCGACAATCTCAAAGAAGTCGCGGCGCATAAAAACCTCGCCGCCGCTGAACGTGAGAAAGAAAACGCCTGCCTCGGCCAGTTGATCGAGCACGTCCTTGATTTCCGCGGTCGTCATCTCGCCGTGATCGTCGTGATCGAGATAACAGTGCACGCAGCGCTCGTTGCAGCGATAGGTGACATCCATGTGCACGGTGAGGGGCACGCCCAGGTTAAACGCTTTCTGGCCTACTTCACTCATCAGGCTCATCAGGGTGTCTCCGAGGCCAGAGGTTGATTCGAAACGAGAAGAATCCCGTGGCCGGAAAGTTCGGCGACGAACTGCTCGGCATCGGCCTGGGCCTGTTCGGGATCGACGTCAAATTGCTCGCAGATCCGGTCGCGGACAATTTCCCGCAGCGGAGTGCGGCCGTCGGCAGCCTGGAAGATGGCGGTTGCGACCTCGTTCAGCGTGAAGAACGTCGAATCGGCCGAGTTCATGACCATCATTTCGCCGGCCAGGGCGCGGGCAGCAATGGCTGAACTGCGCGCAATGTAAATGCAGGTTTCAGGCATGCTCGGGCATCTCCTGGGAGCTGCGTGCGACGTTGCGGTCGAAGTTACGGTCGAAGCTACGGTCGAAGCTACGGTCGAAGTTACGCACCAGGTCCCACACCCTGACATCAGGATAGAACGTCAGGCGGCGAATGGGAACCCGAGCGACGAAATCGCATGCCGTGGCGAAAAGCTTTTCCACCAGGGCTCGGTCTTCGGCGAAAAACAGAATATTGCGCATCAAGCGGCGGACCGCTTCTGCGGATGACAACTCATCGACGCGGTTCTCCGCACCCTTCTCCAGAAAAAACAGAGCGGAGACCGGAGCGGTGCAGTTCTCGCCGGCCTTGGCCAGTTCTCCAGCGAAAGGAGTGCCGAATGCCGCGTAGCCGCCCGCGGTCGGACGCAGGTAGGAAATTTCGTCGGTAAGCAGGGTGATATCGGCTGGCGCCAGCCGCGTCATCGTGGTTTTGCCCGCGCCGGATACGCCCGAGAACAGATAAGCCCGGCCATCGCAAATCGCACTGGCGGCGTGCAGCAGGAATCCGCCGCGCTGCGCCACCATCAAGCTGTGCAGAATGCGCAGCACGGCGTCAATCGAGTAAGGATTGGCCGTCTGCCGCACCCATCCCCGCCGCCGTTCCGTGTCCCACTCGGCGCGAAAGTCGCCGCGCTCCATCACCCATCGCCCCGCTTCCAGCCGGACGCGCAAGTCTTCGTCTTGATTGATGAGGCCGGGGGGCATCAGTTCGACATCCAGTTCAAACATCGGCGCATCAGAGGGGTTATGCCGCGCGTCCGCATTGACGATGACGAACCCGCCGTAACGATTTTGCAGGATGCGGGCGAACTCCGGGCTGGCGGTGCGGACCAGGATCGGCATGCCGCCAATGTCTATGGCAAGCTCAATGGCAGGTAGGTTAGCGCGGGCGGTTTCTTTTTCGGAGGCGATCAATTTGCCCATATCGTGTCCGGGGCATGCAATTTCCGGCGGAGGGTGGCGAGGCGCAGCAGCACGCGGGCGCACAACTCCGAGCGGCGCAGGATGCAGGCGGCAATCCGAATCCGGAGCGTCATGCGCGGGAGGATGGTTCGATGGCCGCGCTGGATGGACCGGACGCGGCCCAGAAGTTCGTGGGCGGAAAACGGCGGATCGGTTCGCCGCAGGCAGTCGCCTTGAGTAACCGCCTGCGTGCCTTGCCGATTCTGGATTTTCCCGGTCATGCGGTGAGCGGTGAAGCGGCCTTCCCGTATGCACAACACGATCTCGCCGGGAAGAATATTCTCCAGGCTTTGGCGCTCTACAGTGAGCGTGTCGCCGGGCCAGAGGGCGGGCAACATGCTGGCGCCGTTTACGGCGAGGCGGGCCTCTCCGAAAAAATGTAGGACCTCGATGAAGAGGTCCTGCTTCAAATCACCACGGGTATCGGCTAGCGCTTCCATGATCGATGTTTGGACCGTTAAGAGGTTTTTCTGTTATGCGCACAACCTGATTGCGTTTCCCGCACTTTCCCGCAGCTCAGGGCTGTGGTCTCAAAGACTTTCTCACGGCGCATGGCGGGCTTCTGGTAAGGCCTCTTCGCCCGCTGCGCCTGCGCTCCCGGTACCCGGTTTTTCCGTTCTAATTCGTTCATTGCAACCCCGCTTGAGTCATTTTCACTGCCGAGTTGGTGGTGCCCATTCCGCTTAAGGTACCAAAATAGATGTTTGAAGTCCCGGCTAAAGCGCTGACATTATCGATGATGATTCCGCTGGTACCTGTCGGCTGTGCGGCGGTCGTCTGACCATTGCTGGCGCTCTGGTAGGCCCAGACCACGCTGCCGGGGTCGGGGGAAAAGCAAGGGTTAGAGTTGCAATTCGACTCCACACCGGTAATCGCCGCATAGAGGTTCTGCACCACCGTGGACCTGTGGCCGTTGTTGCCGGTGTGCATATATACTTGCGGGCTGGCAGCCGTACCCCCAGTGGGAGTGCTTGCGCTGACATAATAGGTGACGCTCCCCACGGTGACGGTATCCCCGACCGTAGGGTCCGGACTGGGCGTGATCGTGCCCGTTGCCCCGGCGGCCAGGGTGCTCGGGCTCATGGTGAAGTCACCGCTGGTGCCTGTCCAGGAAAAGGTTATGGAACTGCCGGTACTGTTCTTGAGGCTCACATCGGTTCCCGGTCCCACGTTTGTCACCGAGGTTACGCTGGGATTATTGATTCCATTCGTGGTGCCGCTCGTATTCCAGTTCGGGGCGGAAGTACCGCTTGTGCCGGCGGTGGTAACCTTCTGAATGTTGCCGTTGGTGTCTACCACCTCATCGTTGAGGGCATAAGCATACGAGGGCAGCCATGGGCCAATCGTGGGCGCAGCGCTCGCGACGTTGAAACTCATGAGGCAACCGCCTGCGGTGGCCCCGTTTGTCGCTCCGCAAGAGTCGGACGGTACGGACACGAAGATCCAATCGTCGTTCGGAACGACGGCCGAATTAAAATTTTCGCTGACCGGCGAGCATCCCGCTCCCACCGCGTTGGCCAGAACGGGTCCGGGAACCGGTGTTTCCATCGCGTCCGCGGAGATGGGGATCTGGTACAGGGTAGGTTCTCCGCCTGCATTCCCGCAGGCATAGAGGTTCCCGGTGGGGCCGGGCACACTGCCGGAATTGAAATACTTGTTGTCGAACATCCCAATGTAAAGTGGCGTGGTGGTGCTGAGCGTCCCCAGGGGTTCTGTGGTACTCACGCCGCCGATGCCGCCGCCAGAAATATTGAATTGAACGACCGCGCTGGCGGTTCCCCCGTGATTGTCTCCCACGAAGACGTACACCCTCTGGGCGCCGCTGTCGAGGAGGGGCGCGTCCACAATCCCCAAGCCGCTAGCCACGGCGCCGGAACTCGCAACCGTCCCGGTGGTAGTTACGGAATGGAGTTTGCCAAGGGAGTCGCCGACATAGACTTTAAGAGTACCGCTGTCCCAGACCGGGCCGGTGAGGACCCCGGTGCTCACCGTAACCGGCCAGGGACTCGTGGTTACTTCCGCGGGCGGGCCGTTGAAGACGGGGGTAAACTTGTGCAATTTGCCGGTGTCGTCACCAACGTAGGCTATGTCGTTGGTGTAATCCACATACGGTGAAGACACGCTGACGCTGACGCTGCCATCCAAAGTTATTGCAGTGTCAGCAGCATTGTTTCCGGTTCCAGGCTTGACTGGGCTGGTGGCGCTTGTACCATTGCTCCCGGTCGTCCCTATGGTGGTCACGTGCAGCTTGGAAGCTGCAGCGCTCTCTATGTATGCGATCTTGGTGCCATCGAATGAAATGCTCGGCGAAGTCTGAACCTGGCCGGTGCCAACAAAGTAAGAAAAATACACCGTGGGTGCGGTGCCAGCGCAAATGCCGGTCCCAGT
>Ga0208191_1000313_pt1 | contig 38366 bp, 32 predicted proteins | sample June2015DPH_13_5_FD_184709 | JGI IMG/M metagenome (GOLD analysis project Ga0208191, IMG submission 184709) | Peatland microbial communities from SPRUCE experiment site at the Marcell Experimental Forest, Minnesota, USA - June2015DPH_13_40... | ecosystem: Environmental > Terrestrial > Soil >... | reverse complement strand
TACGTCGTCATCCCCGAATCGAATATCTGGAAACTCGATCCGGCCATCCCGCAGGAGTACGCTTCCATCCTCGATCCGCTGGGCAACGCCGTACACACGGTGCTGGCGGGAGAAATTGCCGCGAAAACTGTGGCCATCACCGGTTGCGGCCCTATCGGACTGTTCTCGATCGCAGTGGCGCGAGCGGTAGGGGCAACCACGATCTTTGCTATCGAAGTCAACGAACACCGGCGCAAGATCGCGACCAGGATGAACGCCGACTACGCGCTCGATCCGTCCAAAGAAGACGTGCGTGCTATTGTCGCCGAAAAAACTGGAGGCCTCGGCGTGGACGTGGTTCTCGAAATGGCCGGACATCCCGACGCCATCCGCACTGCCTTCGACATCGTTCGCCGCGGCGGACGCATCTCTCTCCTCGGCCTCACCTCGAAACCGATCCCGCTCAATTTCTCCGAAGACATCATCTTCAAAGGCCTGACCATTCAGGGCATCAACGGCCGCCGCATGTACCAGACCTGGTACCAGATGACTGCCCTGCTCAAAAGCGGACGCCTCGATCTTCACCCTGTAATCACCGACCGCATCCCGATGAAGGATTTTTCCAAAGCCATGGCCCGCCTAAAAACCGGCGAAGCCAGCAAGATACTGGTCTATCCAAACGGAACGAAATAACTTTTGACGATCCATCCCGGGCCATTGAAGACTGTAGTAAAACTGTAGTAGCCGGAGAGGTGGCCGAGTGGTTGATGGCTCCGGTCTTGAAAACCGGCATACCCGAAAGGGTATCGTGGGTTCGAATCCCTCCCTCTCCGCCAGAACTTTAGTTATCTAGCACTTGCGAGTCGGTGATACCTACACTTGATACGGTTTCAAGAAAGGGTCACCGATGCACCGCGAAGTCAATCTCACCAAACGAGTCCAAACCAGTAAAGGGATGCGCTATTGCCCCGTGGCGCTGTCCGCGAACGGGCGAGTGAAGCCTGACACCGTCGTGATCAATGGAAAGCCCGAGCGCCACCCCGAAGGCGCGTACTACATAGAATGGCACGGCGACGGCAAGCGCATCCGTCTGTCAGTCGGCAAAGACGCCGCAGATGCCAGTGCTATGCGCCTGCGGAAAGAGACCGAGTTAAACAATGGGGATGCCACAGTGCCGGAAATCCAGCAGAACGGGAACAGGTCAGTTGCCGCAGCGGCCGCAGAATACCTCGAAGAAACGACGCTCACCAAAAAGCCTAAGACGCTGGCAGCCTATTGCACAGCTCTGAGCTACTTCACGGAATCCTGCCACAAGCTCAACCTCGAAGACATTGACCGCAAAGACTTGCTCAAGTTCTGCGCGTTCCTGCGGGATGAGAAGAAGCAGGCACAGCGCAGCGTCGCCAACAAGTTTGGAAATCTCGTCTCCTTCCTCAAGGCCCAGGGGATTCGCGGGTTGGTAGGAAAGAACGACTGGCCCCGCTACACAGAAGAGGAGCCGGAAATCTGTGCGAATAGTTTGTCGAGTTCTTTCGGCTCGTCACCTGTAATGCGGAAGAACGACTCTGGTATCAGTTTTTCTTGATGACGGGTGAGCGTCGAGCAAGAGGTGATGTTCACATATTGGTCGGACGTAAACTTCGCTGCCTCCACCGCCCGGGTGAGCCACAAGCCAGACAGAGGATGGACCCCGAAGGCATACAAGGAACGCGAGATTCCGATTCCCTCGAAACTCGCAAAAAGCCTGAAGACGTGGAAGGCGAAATCTGCCAAGGATTGCAGTCTGGTGTTCCCCACTGCCGGATGCAGACCGAAGCTAGATTTTCTCGACTGCCTGAAGGCCATAGCAGAACGTGCGAAGCTAGACTCGGATGGCTTCTGGCTTCACAAGTTCCGCGCCACATTCGCAACTCGTTGCCTGTGGGCTGGCGTCGATCTGCGCACGGTCCAACAGTGGCTCGGTCACTCCGACATGGAGAGCACTATGCGGTATCTGAAGCCGTCTCGCAGCCAGCAGACCCGGGAGAAGGTGAACGAGATTTTCTCATAGGTGTCCCGTGGTTCGGCGGTCGCCTAGTGGATTGTTGGTGTAATTACGATCGCGGAGTCAGCAGATGCGGGATAAGGTGAGTGAGATTTTCGCCTGACGCAAGAAATAACTTGAGTTACTGCGCCGAGTTTGATATTATTTCAGGACTGAATCGTTCTACGAACACCTCCTTTTGATTCAGGCTGGCTTGCTCGCCGCTCACGCGGAAGCCTAACGGGTTGCAAACCCCGGTATCCCAAACAAGGCATCGTTATGGGAAATCGCCCGTGTCAAGACCAGCCACAGTAAATCAGGGAACACAAATCAGCACATCTCTTGCTGACGTAATCGAACAAACTCCTCACGCTTTGACAGCCGTTAAACTCGCCGACTTGTTGAGCGTTTCTCGAATCACGATTTTCAAACAAGCTAAAGCAGGACGTATCCCTTCCTTTCGCATCGGCACCTGCGTGCGGTTTGATCCTCACGCCGTCGCAAAATGGCTCCGAAAAGCGCAGTGAGAAACGTCGAGCAAACCAACGTAACTCGCCGCTCATCGGCCAACGATGCACAGGAAGGGGTGCTGGTTTTGCATCTGATTCGGAACCCTGATCGGGCAGCGTTATTTCCTCGTAGCAGATTGCGAGCCCGCGCGCAATGAACGGATCAGCCAGAATCGACGAGTGACGGCCGACCAGTCCTGCGGCAGGATGAACAGGAAAGCAAACTCCGTCAGCTTTCTTTCGTAGCCCCGCCTGCCCGATTCTCCTGCCAAAATTCGGGAGGGATTCTGGAGCCTGGCCGCCCCAGAATTTCGCGTGCCTCCGGGACTTGAGTCAACCGTTCCACTCTTCCCAGCGCCGACGCGCCGGGCTAAGGTAGGTCGTCCCTCCCGGGACTCCATGGCCGTTTCAGTGGTGATTACCTAAGCCAATGAAAACACCGTAACTGCTTCTGTTTTCATGTCAAGCGCAGAATGCGAAGATGGTTATAAAGGTAACGTGACCGGGCAAATTGTGGATGAGGGTTTCACTAAAATTTCACGGAAGCGGGCCCGCGCTCCCGGCGAGCACGGCAAGAAGGGCGGACGCCCGAAGAATCGTCTAGCGAATAACGACCACGCCCACGGGGTACAGCTGATCCCAGTATGTTTAGGCGATTCCAGTTCCTAGAGTGTGCCGGCAGGTCGTCGGGTTACAAACCCAACGATCTGACCGTGCCTGAGCGACTGATTTAGAATCAGTTGTTTGATCAGGACGTAAGAGGGAATACGCGGATTATTCAACCGAAGGGAACAGTCCCGCACAAGCGCATTAAACAAAGCACGCACTATAAAGGACCATGAAACCGGAGCCTGAAGAGATAAGGCTCCATTGACTGGCGCTCCTTTGGGATCAACGGTTCCAGTCACAGCAAAAACGTAGGTGCCATCACTTATGCGTTCTATGGAGTAAGCCAGGCCGCGTGCCAGAAGGCAAACTCGGTCCGATCAACATCAAGCCGGTGGTCCTTCCTGACGGCGGCTGGCTAGCCGGTTACAGCACAGACCAATCACCCCACATTTCTTCTGGCTCGAACCCAGTTCGGTTTCCGGCGGGTGGACTGAGAAACTGTCTTCCTGCGTGGTGGTGGAGCCTGACGGTAGTCTCAGGGACACATCGGCGCAGCACTGGGCGAGGTGGGTTATAAGGTCTCGGCTGACTATCGCGACGAGGTGAAGGCGGTCCTCGCCTTCGACCCGATGTCGTTATCCTGTGCAATGATTCGCCTCGATTGCTGTGACCTTCTTTCCGAGATCAAACGTTCCGAGCACATTCGGAACACCAGGGTAGTGATGCTATTTCCGGACGGCTCCGCTGAGCGAACTCATTCGGTCCAACGGTTTCTTGACCAGCGTTTTTTCCCAACAATCCCTTCAACTTGTGCCATGGTGATCCTTTGTGCACCGATTTTGCGGTTCGAGACGCTTCAGACTCCGAGTACTCTCTTCCGTGTCACCGCAAATCCAACACTCCCCAGCTAGCAACGAACGTGAAACCTTTCACCACACTCGTTTCCCTTTGAGATGTAGTCGCAAATGAGAATGGTCAAATCGTCATCCTGTTTTCCCGACCATTGGCGGACAGAAGAAATGATCGAGTCTGCCGCCATCGCGGGGGATAGCTCTCGAGTTCTTGTCAGCAGATCGCACAATGCATCGTGACCGAAGAAATCTCCTGCAGCATTGGAAGCCTCCACAACCCCGTCTGTATACATCACGATTCGATCATCTGTTTCGAGTTTGTGGACGGCAGTGGAGTACGATGCAAAATCGAACACCGCGAGCATCAACCCATTCTCTTCAATTTGAGTGACGCGTCCATTCCTCACAAGCAACAGAGGCGGGTGCGCTGCGGCGGAGTATCGCAGTTCGCCGGATTCTGAGTTCAGGTGGGCATACGCTGCTGTAACGAATTGGTTCTGCGTATTGCCCAACAAAGCCGAGTTCATGCCGGTCAGGAACTGGCATGGCTTGGCGGCAACCGCTCGTTGCGAAGCTGCGGCGAGCTTGACCATAGATGCAATAAGGGCGGCGGGAACCCCGTGCCCTGACACATCAGCGATCAACAATCCGACCTGGTGGTCATCAGCGATAATGTAGTCGTAGAGATCACCTGCCACCGAGGTCATGGGCACATACCGGGCGGCCACCTGGAAGTTTGTTGAGGTGGGAAATTCTCCTGGCAGAATTGATAACTGAATACGACGGGCTACTTCCAATTCCTTTTGGATTTCCTTTAACTCTTGATCCCGTCGCAGAGTACTACGTGCAGCAACATAGCCCAGAGTGCTGAGAAACGCGGCAAATCCAAACGGCTCGAGTAGAGGCAAGGAAGTGTGGAGGAATTGAGCCGAATTTTGCCAAACCACCAAACCTACGAAGATCAGCAAGCCCCACCGGATCACGGCAAAATCGGCAGCATCAGTGGCACTGCTCTCGGCAGAACCGTTTGCCATGAACCGAATTACAAAGAACCCTGACGCGGTTATTACGGCGATGCTGCTAATTCGCTCATAAAGGCCGGAATCGCCGACGAGGAGGGTGGCCGCAGCGAGTAGGCAACTGAGACCAACCATCGCGTACCCAACTGCCCGCTCAAATCGTCTCGGCAGACCCAGGGAGATGAAGAACAAAAATGCGGGAATCAGAGTGACGTAATTAACGGCCCCACGCAGGCGCGCGTAGAAGGTCGCACCCTGCTCCATGATTGCAAGCATGGGCGACGAAATCCACAGGCGGAGCCCGTACAAGGCGGCAAACAATGCGAAGCAGATGAGGAGCGGGTCGCGCTGGCGTCGGAGAACGGCAAAGGCAGCGGATACCATGCCGACAGCGGCGAACGCCGCGCCTAAGAATAGATACGGAGCGTCACGCCGGAATGCGGTCAAGACCTCCTCAGCACTCATCTCAAATGCTCCACCACCCAGTCAGATACCGTCCAGGTACGCTCCCTCTCTTACGCAGCGGTTGATTCAGATTTCTAGCCAGCATCGCAAGAGTACAGTAGCTCACCGCATCGACCGGCCAGCGTGGCCTCGCCGGGATTTGGGGCTTCTGGTGGCCTGATTCGCCCATTCCCATTCTGCAAACCAGTTTCTGCGGCATTTCCCTTCACATTGGAATTCCGACATTCTTCCCCCGCATTGTGGGCAGACTAAGTTAATGATCGACGAGATGATGTGCCCGTTCGATTCACCCGGTAGCGTGTCAAAGGTGCTCATAATCACTCTCCTATCCAGAGATCCGACAAGTGTGTGAGGGGCAGCCACAGGCCACAAAAACGGAAATGTGCCGCGCGGGTGTTGTGCGCGCTCTGTCGTGCGCTCCGAACTGGTTGGCTGCGGAGTCCGTCTCGGCCGCAATGGCTGCCGCCTCGCTCAGCAGTGACAATGCAAGCTCAATGCCAATCCCAAATACGAATAAGAGCCGATAACAAGCTGTTCACGAGTGCGGGTGGGCACCGAATGTCAAATCTCTTTGCCCTGCATTAGGCATGAATGCCCGGATGTGGGCGCAACTTGGGCGTTGAGTGGCGATCCGCAGAAAGGGACGCCATGCAAAGACATGTAACGCCAACTCGTTGAGACTCTACCTATCGCTTCGAGCATTGGCATGTCGATTGCGTTCCAACGGAGGTGATCACAAGCTCCTGACTTGGCGACCTGTCGTTCCTGGACCCGGATTGTAGAACCAAGGGGAGCAAACGAGAGGATGAATCATGCGGAGGCTAATAGCTGTAATCGGTCTGTGTCTGCTCACATTTCCGGCTCTTTGCCAGTCCACATCGAAGTATCAAATAGGACTTATTACTGAGGTCAAGGCGCGTCAGGCTGCAGGAGACGGTGCGTCTGATCCCACCAGCTATGACGTTTCGGTCAAAGTGGGCGACACAATTTACGTGGTACTGTACACGCAACCGATGGGCGAAATCCCGGCGAAGTACGAAACAGGGCGCGAACTGCTAGTGCTGGTCGGAAAGAAGACAATTACTTACAACGACATGTTGGGTCGGTCGCTTCAGGTGCCGATAGAAAGCCAAAGACCCGTTACGGAGCACAAATAACTCGAAATAGCTTGTGCTGGCCTGCGCCAGAGGTATTGCTCGAGTTGCAGAGGGGAACCGGCACGCCCGATTCTGGCAGCAATTTGATGTGCGGAAGAGTTACAGCGATCAGTAGCAGATCTATTAGCATGTGCAGCTCGCACGAGGAGCACCGATGAAAACCCGACAGACCCTTATTGCTATATTGATTCTTGTAACAGTGTGGCACACAGCGGCAGCCCAGCCGAAGAAAAAGAACATCCAGGCAGATGCGCCTCCGCCGGAGAGCATTCTTGCGGGCACAAGCATGCAGTCCAACTCTGCTGTATCCGATCTGCTTGCGATCAAACCCGAAATGCCCTTGGGCCCGCAAGACGTTCTCAAATCATACGAAATCGCCATGAGCTTGGTAGCAGACAAGACATCGGCCGATTTCTTTGTAATCGTGCAGGCCCAACAAGCAAATCAAATTACCCGCGAACAGGCCGAATATCTTCTGCAGCAGAGCTACCAAATGGCAATGATGCAGTATCAGGTGCTTAGCGCGCTTCATGATGTTCTGAAACATGACATCGACGAAAGCCAGCAAGAGACGCACTCGCTGAAGACCTCAGACTCCAATACGGCTCTCGTGGTTCCTTTTCCAGGATCCGTCTCTGCATACAGATGAAATCGAAATTCCAGCTTGCTGGGGTCGCATGCAACTTCACGTGCTTCGCTGGCGACAGAGGAGCGCAAACATAACATGCCATCCCTCGAGAAATTAATTGAGCGCGGTGAGGGTGTCGCCCTGGAATCGGGGACGCCTTCACCTGCACAGATGGTGGCAGTTCTGTCCCATCGCTTACCGTATCTCTATCGATACGCCTATAGACTTTTGGGAAACAAAGCTGATGCCGAGGATGCAGTGCAGGATGCGCTGTTGGCAGCTTACAAGCACCTGAACCAATTCAGAGGCGACGCACAAATTTCCACGTGGCTGACCGCTATTGTTATCAATTGCGCGAGAATGCAAGTGCGCAAACGGTCACGCTATACCCATGTATCCCTCGATTCACGAATCGGAGAAGAGCAGGAGTATCCGCTCTCCGATATTTTGGTGGACGACCGACCCAATCCCGAAGATGAGTGCCATCGGTCTACGCTGAATGCGAGGTTGATGAAATCAGCAGCACAACTATCACCGACTCTTCGGAAGACGTTTCACCTCCGGTTTGTGGATCATCTTTCGATCTGCGAAACAGCTCGCGTTCTGGGAGTTCCCACCGGAACCGTGAAAGCGCAAACAGCTCGGGCAAAGGCTAAATTGCGGAAGTTAGTAAGAGGAGTACTCCACACGGGATCTCGTCCTCGTGGACGCCGCCGCTAGCACAAGCATTCCATACCCGCGCTGAAGTTGTCTGACACAATCTTCTTCGCATGATCCAATCCGCAGGTCCAATCGCTCGCGCAGACTGCATTGCTTAAGCTGAGCCCAGAATGTAAAAGCTCAGTTGAAGACCGTACGCAATTTCCTGAGACACGATGCTGAACTACCCGCGGGTCCATGGTTTCTTTACGGTAAGAAGCAACCACCCCGAGCCGCTCCCCTGACCCAATAGGGTCAAGATCCCAGCAGAGCTGACCTCATCTGCCCGTATTCGGGCGCGACTGCCCTGATAGTGTCTAGATCGTTCGCATCATCAGAGCATCTCCTGCACAAGTCTTTGACGTGCCTAGTATTACGCCTATCCGCTAATGGCCTTACGCTTGCCATTAACAGTTTCGTGTTGATCTGGGCAATTGTCCGTCATGAAAATTCGGGACATTTTGCCGGAGAGGAACCGACTTCGTGCTGAGTGGCAACGCCAACAGGATCGATAAGCCGGAAATCAACCTTGTTGCCAGCGAAGATGGCGCTCTGGCGTTTTTGAAGGGCCGCATTGATATTGATTCCTCTCCAGCAGTGCGCGACCAGCTTATCGCCCTTTTGCACGCGCCACATCCGAAGACAGTGAGCGTTGACTTGTCGGGCGTCACTCATATTGACAGTTCCGGCGTTGCCACTCTGATTGAAGCGTTAAGAATCGCACGAAACTGTAAAACCGAGCTTAGGCTGCAGGGATTGCATGATCGCTTACATCGCCTGTTTGAGGCGACGGGCATTCTATCCCTGTTCAATGGGGGCATTGAAAGATGAACCACGTCTGGTGCGAGGCGGTCTGATGGCCAATGTTCTCGAAGTTGCCGGCAGAGAGACTCTCAGTCAACTCGACTATGTTGGGAGCTTGAACATTCAATGGTGGGCCACCCTGCGTGGGATGCGTGCGGCGCTGCCCCTGGTTGGAAATCGACATCGGTGGCGAGCAGCCGTTCACCAAATGCTTGAGATCGGGGTTGACGCGCTGCCGATGGTTGCCCTGATGGCTATGTGCAGCGGATTCATCCTGGCCATGCAAGGAGCATCTGAGCTGCGTCGGTTCGGGGCTTTGCACTACGTTATCGATTTGGTCGCGGTCGGCTTCACACGCGAACTCGGTCCGCTGCTGACTGCAATCGCGGTCAGCGGACGATCGGGATCTGCATTTGCAGCCGAGATCGGAACCATGACGGTGACTGAAGAGATCTCAGCGCTTAAGGTCATGGCGTTCGAACCGGTGGAGTTCGTGTTAGCGCCAAAGTATCTGGCGGCACTGGTGGCCGTTCCGTGTCTCAGTATCGTCGCGGCCCTTTTCGGCATTCTCGCCGGGGGGCTATTTATGTTCTTCAGCACGCACCTTGGTCTCCTGCTCTATTTCCGATACGTGCTGACCTCGATTGAGTTGCGGGATGTGGTCGCCGCGATGATCAAGAGCCTGGCATTCGCCACCATTATTGCTCACGTGGGATGCCTGGAAGGACTTCGTGTCCGCGGCGGGCCCGACGCAGTGGGTCGCTCGACAACTTCGGCGGTCGTGCGATCAACGTTCCTGGTCATCGTCGCCGATGCGATATTCACCACCATCTTTTACTTCATAGGGAAAGCTTAAATGTCCATCATTTCGGTGCGCGATCTGGTCGTGGAATACGATGGGCGACGTGTGCTCGATGGTTTGAACCTTGACATCGAGCCAGGCCAAATCACGGTTCTGCTGGGAGGCAGCGGTTCAGGAAAGAGCACACTCTTGCGGCAAATTCTTGGTCTCGAGCATCCGAAATCGGGCAGCATCTCGATCAAAGGCACAGACATCACTACCTGTTCACAGGCGGATTTGAAAACACTCCGACGGTCGGTTGGGGTGGCCTTTCAGAGCGCCGCTTTGTTCAATTCACTATCGCTGGAAGACAACGTCGCGCTCACTTTGCGGGAGCACACAGCACTGGCCCCTTCCGTGATCGACCTGATCGTTTGGTTGAAGTTGGCGGTGGTGGGCCTGGCGGATTTCGGCAAACTGCACCCGCAGGAGCTCTCAGGAGGCATGAAGAAGCGTGCGGCAGTTGCCCGGGCTCTCGCATTGGATCCCGAAATCCTAGTGCTGGACGAGCCCTCGGCAGGCCTTGACCCTATCGTGGCGGCGGAACTGGACGAACTGATTCTGTTCCTCAAAGAGACGTTCCAGATCACGGCGCTTGTCGTCACCCATGAGCTCGAGAGCGCTTTCTGCATCGCCGACCGGATCGCGATGTTGTTCGATGGAAGGCTGCTCGCAGTCGGCACAAAAGACGAAATACGCGCAAACCAGCATCCATGCGTGAGGCAGTTCCTCAACCGCGTGCCGGCCAACCCAGTGCACACGCCGGCATTGGCCTCCTATCTGGAACGGTATGTGCACAGTCAGGAGGCAAAACCATGACCACAGAAGCAAAAGTCGGCGCTTTTGTCATCAGTTGTTTCGCTGTACTCGCATTCACCGTCATTTACCTGTTGAATGCGCAGTATAGTGGCGGCACCGTGCAATATCGCACTTACTTGCGATACGCCGGAGGGCTTGAGCCCGGAGCTTCCGTGCTGTATGGAGGCATGAACGTGGGCAAAGTTACAACCGTGCGACCCTGGGCTGCGGATCCAACCCGAATCGAAATTCTCCTGGAAGTCAAGAAGGGCACTCCGCTGAATGAGAAATCAGTGGCCAAGCTGGGATTCGTCAGCGTTATGAACAGCGCGGCCCTGTCGATCACAACCGGCACTATTGAGGCCAAGCGTCTTCCTCCAGACTCAATCGTCGCCTCGCAAGAAGCGGCCAGCCTGGATGAGATTGCCGGGAAACTGGCAACCGTTGCGGACAGCGCGAATACGCTCATCACGCAGGCACAGGGGGAGCTCAATGGTATCAGCGGGAACGTAAACCATCTTCTTGCCAACCTGGACACGATGACTGGGCCGCAGAATCAGAAAAAGGTCCAAGCCATTCTGGACAACATTGATCGATTGGTGACGGACGAGCGCCCAAAGATTGATCGTCTTACAGACCAGCTGGCCAAGGTTAGCGAGCATGCGGATGACACCATTCAGAATGTGAATGGCACGGTGACGGATTTGCGCGCTCCCATGCGGAAAGACCTGGCTGAATTACAGACAACCCTGGAAGAAGCCAATGGCTTGCTGCAGTCGATGCAAGTCATAGTACGAGCCAATGACTCCAAAATTGACGACACGGTAGAGAATCTGCGCGAGGCGACCGACAACCTCGATCAGTTCACGAATTCTTTAAAGCAGCGTCCCTGGAGCTTGATCCGCACTACGCAACCCGGGGACCGCCAAGTTCCGAAATAGGTGGTCGGTGAGGAGAAACGATATGAAAAAACTTCCGGTGGCGTTGGCATTAATACTGGCGCTTTTGCCCACTCTGTCTAGCTGCGGTAGGGTGCGATATCCTGCGTATTACACGCTGAATCTGCCGGCCCCGCCGGATCCACCCGCACCCGAAAGCGTCCGAACCACAATAGCGGTACGAGAATTCCAATCGCCTGGTTATCTGCGGCAAGGGCCGATCGTCTACCGGAAGACGCCCGAGGAAATCGGTTTCTACGAATACCACCGCTGGGCGGCTGATCCGCGCACGCTCGCGACCAGCGCACTCGTCGATCATCTGCGTGCCAGCGGTCAGTTCTCCATGGTCTCTATGTACGACGGCCGTCCGAATAACGACTACGTTTTCAGTGGAAAATTGGAAAAGCTGGAGGAAGTGGATTACGAATCCGGGGTCAAGGTGGAAGTTGCAATGTCTGCACAAATCACCAAGGTAGCGACCGGTGCAACGGTCTGGAGCAATGCTGTTTCCGAAACTGGAACGGTGTCTCAACGGACTGTACCCGGCGTCGTCTCCGTGATGAATCGGACTGTGGACTTAGCCATCAACAAACTCCTTTCTACCGTTCCGGCGCCGCTGGCGAGTGAGAGATAGGAATCAAGTGGAATGAGACCGCCGAGGTTAGGATCTCTTGCGGAATGATCCGGATGTCGTTGCAGCGGGAAATTGATTAGATACTTGAAGACGCAAAAATCGGGGCGCAGCAAAGCGGCGCGCGTTTCAGCGTTCGCGAAAGCCGCTATACGTCGGACTTTGCATATTTGCTGCCGCACCTTGACCGAAGTTCGGTTAGCGAGATCGTCCGGCCAATAGATTGCATTCCTGTGCGAACCAGGCTTGCTCGAATCTGTAAACCGAGAATTGCGGAGAGCTCACGTTGCCATGACCATCACCGAAGATCGATATCGAATGCTGCTGGGTGCGTCCAGTGCCCTAGCCGATCAGCCCACGGTAAAAGCCGTCCTGCAAAGCCTGCGAGGTGTTCTGTCGAGCACGTCCAGATTGCACGCGGCCGAACTCTACGTGCTGAGCGATGACGGCGAAAATTTGTATAGCTTTGAATTTGATCGAGACGCGGACGCTCCCGCAATTAATCGTGGAGCCAAATTGTTACGCATTGGTCTGGTGGCGCGGGTGCTTGAGGAACAGAAGCCAGTTTTCATCCCGGACTCATCACAGGAAATGTTGAAGCATCCTGACCTGGCTCCCTTTGCAGCCGAAGTTGCCGGACGAAGCGCCTACTTGTTCCCAGTATCGACCGCGCAAAAACGCTACGGAATTCTGGCGACGCCAAAGTTGCAGGGCCAGCAATTTACCCCCGAAGACCTCGAAATGCTCAGTGCTCTGGCTTCCCACGTTGCAGTCGCGCTCGAGTGCGCACTGGCAAGAGACACTGCAGAGCTTTACCACCGAGAAGTCGTGAAGCAGCGAGATCGGCTCAGCTTGTTGCTGGAAATCAACAATCACATTGTCAGTAAGCTGGAAGCGGAGGAACTGTTTCAGGCTGTGGCGGGGTCGATGCGCAAGCACTTGGGCAACGACATGACCTCATTGTGGCTACTAAACAAGCAGTTGGGCAGTTTGGAACGTAAATTCCTCGATTTCCCAGCTGGAAAAGGCTTTTTAGAGAAGGTCGTTGTCGTCGAGCCCACGAAGCTATGGAGCGAATGGTCGCGCCTTCGGATACCGCAGTTTTACTCACCGTTCGAAGCAGACATACCTTCGGCCCTCCGCGAGGCGTCCCGATCTGAATCGCTCCTGTCGGCTGTCCTGGTGCCACTGCTTAGTGTCGACGGCCCCTTGGGCCTGTTGACCATGTGCAGTCGCAGGGCTAATGGGTTCAACGAGGCGGACCGCGACCTGCTGTCGCAAATCGGCACCCAGATCTCTTTGGTACTGGAGAATGCTCTGGCCTATGGACGGCTCCGGGCATCGCGCGACGATCTAGAAGAGCAGCGCCTCTACCTCGAATCGGAAATCGAATCTGAGTACAACTTCGAAGACATAGTCGGCAGGAGTGCTGCGATCCGCAAGGTGCTGGACCAGGTCGCGATCGTGGCGCCAACAAGTTCCACGGTACTGCTTCATGGTGAGACCGGTACCGGGAAGGAACTGGTTGCCCGGGCAATTCATACTCTCAGTCCGCGGCGTGAACGCACATTTGTCCGCCTGAACTGCGCGGCGATTCCTTCGGGTCTGGTGGAAAGTGAACTGTTCGGCCACGAAAAGGGTGCTTTCACCGGGGCGCTCATCCAGAAGCGAGGCCGGTTTGAGCTGGCGGATCACGGCACTCTATTTCTCGACGAGATCGGCGACATCACCCTGGAGTTGCAGCCGAAGCTCCTGCGTGCCCTGCAGGAACAGGAGTTTGAACGCCTAGGAAGTACAAGGACCATCAAGGTTGATGTTCGTTTGATTGCGGCCACGCATCGCGATTTGGAGGGCATGATCCGCAATAATCAGTTTCGCGAGGACCTTTTCTACAGGCTGCGGGTGTTTCCCATTGAAATCCCGCCGCTGCGCGAACGGCGCGAAGACATTCAACTCCTGGTCCACTTTTTTGTGTCGCGCCTCTCCCGCCGTATGCAAAAGCGCATCCGGTCTGTCCCGAGACCCGCGATGGAGGCTCTGGTGAATGCCGATTGGCCAGGAAATATCCGCGAGCTAGAGAACTTCATTGAGCGCTGCGTGATACTCACGCAAGGGGACGAATTAAATGTGCCACGAGCAGAGCTGAACAGATCCGCTGGCCGCACTGTTATTGCGGCAACGTCGACCTTCGAACAAGCAGAGCGGCAGGCGATCGTCGACGCTTTGAAAACTGCGTCTGGACGGATAGCCGGCAGGGGTGGAGCGGCAGAGCGCCTCGGGCTTAAGAGAACTACGCTGCAGAACAAGATGCGCAGGCTAAGTATCACTCGCGCTGATTATTCGGCCTGACAGCATGTGGTCGCGCGCCAGCATACGGGAGATCGCTTCTCAAACCCCTGCGTCAGTTCGGCACCCCTTTTCGCTTTTCTGGACTCTTCAAGGCGGCTGCTTCAGCCGTCTTGATTCTTAGCCCACGCCAAAGGCTGCCCTCATGCTGGCACTGCCCGTTGTTAAGGGCGGCATACGCTCGAAAGACCGTTCAATCTCAATAGGTTGCGCTCAGAGTCCATGGCAAAACAGCTGCAAGGATGACTATAGCCAGCCATTTGAGGCTGCTAACGGATGTAAGAGGGGCCCATCATGCTACGTGTCCAAACGCAAGAATTAGAAGGTGCTTTGATTTGCCGGCTCGAAGGCCGATTCACCGGCAAGGGAGCTGAGGAGGTCCGCACGCTCGTCACGCGCTGCGATGGCAAACTGGAACTAGTTGTCGATCTTACGGACGTGATGTTTATCGACGCCATCGGGGAAGAGGTACTTTTGTTTGTCAAGAGGCTCGGAGCCCAGTTCGTTGCCGAAACTTCGTATTCCCGGGACGTTTGCGAACGGCTTCAGCTCCCGTTTATTGGCAAAAGTAAGTCGAACATGCACGTGCCGGGTAATTCGGACGGACAGGGGCATCGTCCTTGCCGCCGATGATCAAGCACACCTAAATGTGGTTTGCATCCACGTGAGGTCTCTGCCCACGGGTATTGCCACGTCGTCCTGAAAACAACGCCAATGCCCATATACGGTCACGGTTTACTCCGCCCGCATCATCGGCAAGGGCTATTTGTCCTCTAAGCTCAACCACTTGCGTAGTGGATGGGTTTGGCATCAACCTTGCCTAATTCCAAACGTGATTGCGAAGCCACAGAGGAATCCATTCATGATGGGTGCGGCGAGAAGGGATCTTCCGGAGCCTCCGGCCCGTGAATACATCGGCAGAGTTTTCAGCCAACATCGCGAAGAGCTGGAGTGGCTGGCGAATTTCCTCACAGGCGACGAAAAGATAGCTGCTGCGTGTCTTGTCGACGCTTGCGCACTGGCCGAGTCGGAAAATACCGGTTTTGATGAATGGCTCCTGAAGTGCGCCTGTCTGGCTACGATCCGTTCCGCAGTGCAAATCCAGCAACGACGGATCGTTCAACTTTCATTCGCCTACACCCAACGCCCCTGCATTCACGGAGGACATACGGCATTGTCCTCCGATTGGCGTGAGATTTTGGTGGAGGAATCAAGCGTTGTAATCGCAAGAGTCGATGTCCTCTGTCGCTCTGCGCTGGTGATCTGCGGCCTTGAGAAGCGCTCAGCCTATGAAGCTGCGGTTCTGCTTGGTATCGGTCCGGCTGGTGTGGAAGGCGCATATTGCGCCGCGATTAAGTCTCTAGAGGTTATCAGCTGCGAGCAGTTCCAGCGGCAGAATGACTCTGCAGCTGTGTACAACTGATAGTGGCCCACAATCGCAATTGGGCATGGTTGTGGGCTGGTCTGCATTAAGGTTTGGGCATTTCGGAGTCAACCAGCTCCACTGCCCGTGATGCCCGCGAACGCTTTCATTCTTGCCACCAAGGCAATGCCGGCGAGCTTGAATGGGGAGCGCTCGCGGGCATTCTGTTTTCCTCATCTCCTCAACCTTTTAGAAAGCTGTTCAATGTGCAGACCTAACCATGACGGGCTCGATTGGTTTCGACATTGGCTCCGATTTCTCCCATTGCCCCTCCATCTGGTCACCCGGAACAGGATCCTCATCGTTCTCGGAGTGTGTTGAACACTCGCCACTAGGCCCAGTGCCCGCATGAGGGCAGCGTCCATCGACCAGATATGGGCATTCTTCAGCATTCTTCGGCGCCCCGCACTTCTGATTCAAGAACTTGCAAGGAGGTCCAGGTTGGTACGGAACCTGCAATCTTCGTGCACACGAGCGACAACACGATTCGCTCAAGTTCAAAGTGGGCCTTAGCCAAAGTTCCAGGTAGAAAAATGATGAAATCGAACCATCTCTCAGTGCTTCTTACTATTCTTGCCTTTGTATCACCGGTCAGATCGCTCGCCCAACAGGTGGCGTTGGACGCCCCAGTTCTCAGCCTGGACGAAGCAGTTTCTATCGCCCTCGCGAACAATCGGCTGGTCAAAAACTCGGTGTTGGAAGCGCAGAACTATGACTTCCAGGTGAGCACGATTCGCAGCAGACGGCTGCCGCACTTTCAGTTTTCGGCACTCGGTGGTGAATTGCTGCAGCCGTTTGATTTCACATTTGCGAAAGGAGCCTTCGGGACGTATCCAGGGGTTGGGCCCATTCCTTCAACAAATGCCAAGGTTCACACGCCAGCACAGTTGACCGCCTACTTAACTGGCGGCATGGATTTGCCCCTGTCGCAGCAGTACAAAATCGGGCTGGGAATTCACGCCACAGAACTTGGGCGCGATATCGCTAAAGAAGACGTCCGCGCTGAGCGCCAGAAGATCGCGGCCGAGGTGCGTAACGCATATTTTGAGCTGGTTGCCACCCAGGCTGCTGTGGATGCAGCACGGGAAGGAGTACGAACGCTGGAAGAGACACAGCGAGTTACGCAGCGCTACATCGCGGAAAAGACCGTGCTCAAGGGAGATGCGTTGGAGGTCGATGCGCGGTTAACCAAGGCACAGTATGACTTGTCGGTCGCAGAGAACGGACTCGCCACACAACATGAGCACCTGAATCAACTCTTGGCACGGGATCTTGAAACTCCCTTTCGGGTTGATTTCATTCCTGAGGAGGACACGACAGCTCTGAGTCTGGAGGAGGCGCGCCAGCAAGCGTCACAGAATCGGCCTGAGATCCGGCAGGCTCACCTCAAGGAAAAACAAGCCGACTACGACCGCCGCCTCGCCAAAGCCGAGTACATACCGGACTTCGGTATCGCAGTTAGCTATATGGGGGTTCAGAATGTGCAAGTCCTTCCGACGAACGTCGGTGTGGCCGGCTTTGCGTTGACTTGGGAGCCATTCGATTGGGGACGCCGCCACAATCGCGTACGCGAAAAAGCCAACACTCTGGCGCAAGCACATAACGGCGCACACGAAACAGAATCGCAGATCGGGGTTGAAGTCGGATTGAAGTACCGCAAGTGGAAAGAGGCTGCGTTGCTGTTGAAGGCCACCCGCACCGGTCATGAAGCCGCAAGCGAGGAGTTCCGCGTCACCAGCAACAAATACAAAGAACAAGCAGCACTCATCAGAGATCTTCTGCAAGCTCAGGCTCGAAGTTCGGAAACAGCTTTTCAGTATCAGCAGGCGCTCTCTTCTTACTGGGGTATTCTTGCGGATTTGCGCCGCGCGATGGGAGAGGAATAAACGTGAGAACCACAATCGTAATGTTTTTATTAATTGTCGTCATGGCCGGCTGTGGCTCGAATAAGCCACTGCAGCAGCCCTCACAAGGCGTGCACGCCGAAGCCATTCAGATGCAGGCCGGCGTCAGCGCGGACGGATTACGTTTCTCGGCCGTAGTGATGCCCGATTCGGAAGTTCCATTGGCATTCAGAATTCCCGGATATGTCATTTCACTCAAACAGGTGCGCGGCCAGGACGGCAGGATGCGCGACATTGCGGAAGGCGATCGAGTCAGCCGCGGCGCCGTGCTCGTCCGCATCCGATCCTCCGAATACGAGGACAAGGTGCGACAGGCGTCCTCGCAGGCTGCGGCCGCGGAAGCTGTTTTTCAGAAAGCAAAGCTCGACTTTGATCGCGCTACGCATCTGTATGACACTCAGAGCCTTACGAAACCCGATTTCGATTCCGCTCGCGCACAATACGACGCAAGCCAGGAACAGCTGAAATCCGCACGTGCTTTGACGAGCGAAGCAGAAATAGCCCTGCGCGACACGTCTCTAATTGCTCCCTTCGACGGCGAGATCGTCAAGAAAGCTGTTGAGATGGGCGCTTTCGTTGGCCCCGGAGTTCCCGCATTCGCGCTCGCCAAAACCGATACCGTAAAAATCATAGTTGGCGTGCCCGACACCGTTGTCCGTTCCGTGAGGCTAGGCCAATCAGTTGAGGTTGGTATCGACGCATTCCCCACGCGCACCTTCCATGCACGAATCAGCCGCATGTCATCGGCGGCGGACACGATTACGCGTAATTTCGAGGTCGAGGTCGCGATACCGAACCGCGATCACTTGCTGAAGGTGGGCATGATCGGATCTTTGCAACTTGCAAACGCCGACGCCGCAAGCCGAGCGTCCACGCTGCAGGTTCCGCTTTCCGCAATCGTGCAAGCGAAAGACGGCAAATATGGCGTGTTTGTTGTCTCCGACTCGAGTGCAGGAGAAGTGGCCCGCCTTCACAACGTAGAAATCGACGGTGTCAATGGCACAGAAATCAGCGTAGTCAATGGGCTGGAAGCAGGAGACCGCATCATCACCACCGGCGCCAATCTGCTTAAGGATGGTCAGCGTGTAGAGGTCCTTCAATGAAAGCTGAGAACCCCAATCGCAGTCGTAATGTCGCACGATTCTTTGTCAACAACCGGCAGATTGCCTGGGTCGCCTTGTTCGCCACGCTTGCCTGGGGCGTATTTGGTTACATGAATATGCCCAAGCGGAAGGATCCCGACATCCCTGTGCGAATCGCACTGGCCATCACCCCCTGGCCGGGTATTTCCGCAGACAAGGTCGAGCAGTTGGTCACGCGGAAGGTCGAGCAAGCCATCACTGGAAACAGCAAGGTGGACCGTGTGGAGTCCACCACCCAGGACAACATTTCTGTTGTGCAAGTCAGGCTGTTGGACAATATCAAGAACACCCAGCAGGAATTCCAGGACATTGGACAACGACTGAACCAGATCACGGACCTTCCTGACGGTGCGGGACCTATCACCTGGATCAGCGATTTCGGAGACACGGCCGCTCTAATGCTGACGGTCGCCAGTCCGACGGTCCCGGACCTTGAGATCGCCTTGCGTGCGCGCGGCGTGCGGGATGCGATTGAGAAAGTGCGTCCAGGAATGACGAGCGGGCGTGTCACCGTTCTCTATTGTTACCCCGCATCCGTGTCAGCGGCGGTGATTGAGCGGCCGTTCGTGATGCTCGCTGCGCAGGCCCAGCGAGATGGGTCCGCGCAGGATGTTCGTTCGTTGTCGGTGGGAAGTTGTTCCGGAATCGATTTTGCAACGACGAAGTCGGATGACGAAATCCGCGCGTATGGACAGCAGTTCATTGAGAAGAGGCTCCAGGAGTACGACTTTCATCCTGACGCGTGGGGTCCGATTATCATTCGCGATCCTCAGTCCACGAAGGGACGAATCGCGGAAGTGGCCAGCAACCGCTATTCCTATCGGCAGCTTGATGACTTCACCGATCTGATCCAGCGCACGGTGCAACGTGTACCCGAGGTAGCGAAGGTGCAGCGCGTGGGCGTTCTGCCGGAAGAGATTTACCTGGAGTACTCGGACGCGCGGCTTGCAGCCTTGAAATTGCAACCGACGAAGATCAAAGACATCCTCAACGCAAGGAATGTGACGGCTCCGGGTGGAATCGTCCAAACCCAATCGCGAAACGTCCTGGTTGACGCGACCGCCGAGTTCAAAAGCACGAAAGATATTGGCAACGTGCTCCTGGCATCGTCGCCCACTGGAGCACCGCTTTATTTGCGCGATCTTGTGGACATATCGCGTGCATATCAGACGCCCACCCGGTACCTGAACTACATGGTCTCTCGCGAGGCGGACGGAAATTGGCATCGCAACCGCGCCATCACCCTGGCCGTACAAATGCGATCGGGGGAGCAGATTTTCAAGTTTGGCGCCGCAGTCGACAAGGCCCTTGCCTATGTGCGCCCGCAACTGCCTGCCGACCTCATTGTGGCTCGCACGTCGGACCAGCCGAGGCAGGTGAAGGAACTTGTCAGTCTGTTAATGGGTAGTCTCTACGAGGCTATTGTTCTCGTCGTGATCGTCGCCCTGATCGGTTTCTGGGACTGGCGGGCAGCCATGCTGATGGCTTTATCCATTCCTCTTACGCTCGCGATGACCTTCGGTATCATTCACGTGCTTGATATCGACATCCAGCAGGTCTCGATCGCGACGTTGATCATCGCTCTCGGGTTGCTGGTCGACATGCCCGTTGTGGCAGGCGACGCAATCAAGCGCGAGTTGGGCTCCGGTTCCCCACGCGATCTCGCATCCTGGATTGGACCGACCAAACTGGCGAAAGCGATTGTGTTTGCCACCATCACGAACATCGTCGCCTACCTCCCGTTCCTGATGCTGACCGGCGACACGGGCTTTTTCCTTTACAGCCTGCCCGTCGTAATGACTTGCACGCTGGTCGCGTCCGTCATTGTTACTTTCACCTTCATCCCATTGATTGCGTATTACATGATCAAACCGACCAAGGATCCCGATCCGCCCATGTCGGAGCGGCGGCAGCAGGGGTTCCCGGCGCTCTATTACCGGGTAGGTAATTTCGCGCTCAGACATCGTTGGGGTACATTCGCCGGCTCGCTCATCGTTCTGGTGTTGGGCGGAGTGTTTTTCCGAATGCTGAAGCCGCAGTTCTTCCCCAAGGACCTCTCCTACCTGTCGTACGTGGATGTCTGGCTTCCGCCCGATGCCCCGCTGGGTGCGACGGACACGGTCGCACAACGGGCAGAAACTGTCATTCGGCAAGAGGCCGAACGATTTGGAAACGAACATCATCACAAAGATGTTCTGAAATCGTTGACCACATTTGTCGGTGGCGGCGGTCCCAGATTCTGGTTCTCGGTCGACCCCGAGCGGCAACAGCTCAATTATGCGCAAATCCTCGTCGAGGTTGCGGACAAGCACTTTACGAACGAATTCGTTGGGCCGCTGCAGACGGCGTTGAGCCGCGAAGTCCCGGGGGCCCGGGTCGATGTGCGGCAGCTCGAGACCGGCAAGCCGGTCGGCATTCCCGTCTCTATTCGAATTTCAGGTCCCGAGATGGAAGTTCTGCACCGTCTCTCTGGCGAACTCCAGGGAGTCTTTCGGTCCCAGCCAAATGCGACCCGGGTGCGAGACGACTGGGGCGAACCTGCCATGAATGTCCGGCTGAAGGTTGACCCGGATCGCGCCAACCTTTCGGGCATCACGAATCTGGATGTAGCAATCTCATCGGCCGCAGCGATGACCGGATTACCTATCTCAACGTACAGAGAAGCTGACAAACAAATCCCCATTGCCGTTCGTTTGCGAATGGAGGACCGCGCCGGACTGTCTGACGTTCAAAATGCGTACGTATACTCTTTGACCAGCAATCAGCGCGTACCTTTGAGGCAGGTATCAAACGTCACAACAGAGATGGCAGTATCGAAAATCAAGCGCCGCAATCAGTTCCGCACAGTTACGGTATCCGCGTTCCCGATCCCGGGCGTGTTGCCATCGCAATTGCTCACGCCCCTGTTACCCAGGATCCATGAGTTCCAAAAGCAGCTTCCCCCTGGGTATTTTCTCGAGATTGGGGGCGAATACGACGAACAGCAGAAAGGTTTCAAGGAACTCAGCGTCGTGATGGCGATTTCCGTCCTCCTGATCTACATTGCGTTGGTCATACAGTTCCGAAGTGCGGTCAAGCCGCTTCTGGTGTTCGCTGCCATCCCGTATGGCATGACAGGAGCCCTCGCAGGCCTAGTGGTCATGGGTCAGCCCTTTGGATTTATGGGGTTCTTGGGAGTCGCCAGCCTGGTGGGCGTAATCGTCAGCCACGTCATTGTGCTCTTTGATTTCATCGAAGAAGCACACGAGAGAGGGGAGCCTTTACGAGAAGCTCTGCTCGATGCCGGCATAGTGCGATTGCGCCCCGTGATGATCACGGTCGGTGCGACTGTGCTTGGGCTCATACCCTTGGCCATTCACGGTGGGCCGCTCTGGGAGCCTCTCTGCTATGCCCAAATTGGTGGCCTTACGATTGCAACCTTTGTAACGCTGCTGCTTGTGCCGGTGCTGTACTCGATCTTCGTGCTGGATCTGAAGCTGATCAAGTGGGAGTCTCCCGCAGCAGCCGAGCTGACGCCAGCAGCTGAACTAACGACCGCAGATTTTCATTACTCCCATTAGCCATGGGAATTGATTTTTCATAGAGGAGATCATCATGATTACTTGCACCAGTGCTGCCAGTTTATTCTTAGAGTTAAAAACGAGAATTGATACTCGCCAAGCGCGGATAGGCGTGATAGGTCTCGGTTATGTGGGCCTGCCACTTGCTTTGCTCTACGCGGAAGCGAAATTTCGAGTAACGGGTTTTGACATCGACCAGCATAAGGTCGCAACTCTCAGCTCCGGTGGATCCTACATCTGTCGAATTCCACCTACTGAGATCCAAGCGGCGGGCTCGCAAGGTTTCTGTGCGACCTCAGACTTTTCTCGCCTGACAGAAATGGATGCCATCATCATCTGTGTGCCCACGCCTCTGGACGAATATCGAGAGCCTGATCTCAGTTTCATTACCAATACCTCCCGCGCCATAGCGCCCCATTTGCGTGCCGGTCAATTGGTGGTCCTCGAGAGCACGAGCTATCCCGGCACCACGGAGGAAGTGCTTGTTCCAATCTTGGAGGAAGGCAATGGCTGCGGTTTGAAGGCCGCCCGCGACGCAACGGCTAACGGAGAGGACGAGTTTTTTGTCGCCTTTTCTCCGGAACGAGAGGACCCAGGTAATGACAGCATCGCGCGTCGTGACATACCGAAAGTCGTAGGAGGCCTGAATTCCCAAGCCTCAGAACTGGCCGCGACGCTGTACGGGACAATCTTCAACCGAGTCGTCCCGGTGTCCTCACCGGCCGTCGCAGAGATGACTAAGCTGCTGGAAAACATTTACCGCTGCGTAAACATCGCCCTGGTCAATGAATTGAAGCTTTTGTCATTGCGCATGGGCTTGGATATTTGGGAAGTCATCGAGGCCGCCTCGACCAAGCCATTCGGTTTTCAACCCTTCTACCCTGGCCCGGGCCTCGGCGGACACTGCATCCCCGTCGATCCGTATTATCTGTCATGGAAGGCGAAGGCATGGGATTTCCAGACACGCTTCATCGAACTGGCTGGAGAGATCAACAGTGCCATGCCCTATCACGTGGTCTCTTGTGTCAGCAGAGCTCTCAATCAACAAGGGAAGGCTCTGAAACGCGCCAAAGTGCTGGTGCTCGGCGTGGCTTACAAGAAAGACATCGATGACCTGCGCGAGTCTCCTGCCCTGACCATTATTGAGCTGCTGCAGAAGGATGGTGCTGAAGTCAGCTACAACGATCCCTATTTTTCCTTTATCGGGAAAGGGCGCAAATACGATCTTCAGATGAAATGCGTGCCCGTGGACGACGTCTCCAAATACGACTGTGTGCTGATCGTCACAGACCATTCGGATTACGATTACGCCTGGATCGCGCAGCACGCATCCTTGGTGGTGGATACCCGCAACGCGACGAGAGGCATTCAGGGCGATAACATTGTGCGCTGTTAAAGGATCGCTTCCGAAGACAACGGGGGGGCGTCGCTTACAACCCTATCATGTGTGCCCCCGGGAAAAATGAGTGAAACAAGTGTGCCGCGAAGCCTTTAACTACGAGGATCAATCTCGAAAATGACGTTGCTTCAACAAGTTGGTGCCGCCGTTCTTCTCGTATTGATTACGCTGTCTCTGCAGTGTGGCGGCGCCGCTGCGCTCATTATTTGGATAAGAAGCATTCCCCGAGAGAACCACAAGGTGCGGGTGTTTCGCTGCGCTGCGCTCGTCATGCAAACTACGGTTGCGGTCATCGTTCTGCACGGAATCGTTATTCTGCTGTGGGCGAGTTGCTATCGCTGGCTTTGCCTTCCGTCTTGGGAATCAGCTTTCTACTTTTCGTCGAGCAGCTATGCGACAGTTGGATATGGGGATGTGGTCCTACCGTCAAAGTGGCGCCAATTGGGTCCGCTGGAAAGCATGGTCGGCATGCTGATGTCCGGAGTCTCCATTGGACTTCTGTTCGCGGCGGTCACTCATCTGGTCGACGGCGAGTCACGATCTCGTCTACCACTTCGCTCCGAACCCGTGACTGCGGATCACATCGGCCCCCGACAAAGGCGAAGCTGTTACTTCGGTCGGTCGCGGCCGAACGTCATACCCTGAAAAACAGTTAACTGTGAGTACGGGACTGGAAGCCTGGCAAACCACATCATAGGTAGTGGCAAGATCCAGGTGCGAGATTATTCCGGTGTAGGCCGAATCATGGAGCCCCATAATAATGAGGTCCGCTCGCAGTTTGTCAGCAGTTTCGAGGATCTTCTCACTTACCGGCCTCGATTTGAATTCTGCGTACAACTGAGGTCTCGTGTCGAGCCCAGTATCTTCGGCGAGTTCTGCCAGCCGCTGCAGGGTTCCCATGCGCGCATCCTCTTGCCAGTCCGTCAGAGCTTCGTCGGTGCTCGATGGTGCGGCTGGAATGATACTCAGAACGGCGAGCTTGGCTCCAAACTGATTGGCAGACGCAATGGCTTGCGGCAAGCCGTGGAGAGATGCGTGTCCGAAGTCTGTCGCAAACAGGAATGTGCGGTGCGTGGAGGACGTTCCAAACCAGGGGCGGCCATCGGTGTGCGGCCCAAAGGTTAAGACTGGACAATCTGCCTGACGGAAAATCTGCTCTGCAATGGAGCCGAAAAGGAGCTTGGCTATGCCGTGTCGTCCGTGTGTGCCGACGACGAGGAGATCCGCGCTCTCTTGTCGGATGATCTCTCGCAGTTCCGGCCACAGTTCACCTTGCCGAACGATGAATTTGTGTTGAATGCCAGTAAGAGCCCCGGTTTGAATCAGCGATTCCTCCAAATCAGCGGCCTCGCGCGATACTGCCTCTTCACAGGCAGCAATTGCAGCAGGACCTGCCATAGCCGGACCCAGGGAGGACACCACGTGCGCCAAGCAAAGCCTCGACCCACAGAACCGAGCGAGTGCCAGAGAATAGCGCAGCGCCTTTTCAGAAGCCTCAGAGAAATCTGTTGCGATCAATATCGACCGTGGTTTCAGAGCTGCTGCGATGAGTGACATGTTGAATTAAACGCCGCTCTTGCCGTCATAAGAACCGTCGGATGAGGTGCGGGCGACTTGATCCGTAACTGCTTGGGAGAGCTGGGATCAAGTGCAGCGCACCCCTACTTCACCGACGGGCTTTGCGTGCGCACATTAACTTTCTACAGTTTGCATGCAATGTGCCAATCGAGACCGACGGTATGTCCCTGTAGCGCCACAATCTCTGCAATCTGTGTCCTTCGAGCCTCTGCCCAGATTGAGGCACTGCCCAAGGCAGGGCATGCCAGGCGCAGATCAGGTGCGTGGGATCCATGAGAAATGGCGGGTTAAAGGAGGGACCGATTGGCAAGCTATCTGCACTGCTAGTTCAGGAAGCACGTCCATCGACAGATGAAGATCCTCGTTCTCAACTCTGGTTCGAGCAGCCAGAAGGCATGCCTGTACGAAATTGGCGACGCTCTTCCGGAGGGTCCCCCTTTGCCGCTGTGGGAGGGCCGCATTGAGTGGAATGGCGATACGGCAGCGATTACCGTCAGGAATTCGAAAGGAATGGCCAGGAAGGAGGAGCTAAAGAGTCTGTCGTGTGAGCTGGTGCTGAAAGATCTGCTGGCCACGCTATGGAGCGGTGAAAGGCGCAGCATTGCTTCCGCGGCTGAGATCAACGCTGTGGGTCACCGTGTGGTCCACGGTGGTCCCCGTTTCCACGATCCGATTCTGATCAGTAACGACGTGTACTCGACTCTTGCCGGACTGTCCCAGTTTGCTCCGCTGCACATTCAATCGGAGCTCCAGGGGATGAAGACTATCGCGGATCTTCTGGGAGACGTGCCCCAGGTCGCGGTTTTCGACACCGGCTTTCATCGCCAGATGCCACTAGTGGCGCAGACGTATCCCGGTCCGTATGAGTGGTTCGAACAGGGAATCCGCCGATACGGCTTCCATGGAATCAACCATCAGTACTGTTCGACCCGCGCTGCTCGCCTGATTGCAAAGGACCTGAAGTCACTCAAAGTTGTAAGTTGTCATCTCGGCAACGGGTGCTCCGTCACAGGCATTAAAGCGGGCCGCAGCGTGGATACAACGATGGGATTCACGCCGTTAGACGGACTCATGATGGGAACGCGCTCAGGTTCGGTTGACCCGGGAATCCTGATCTTCCTCATGAGACAGTATGGGCTTGATGCCGATCAGATCGACGACATGTTGAATAAAAAATCGGGTCTGCTCGGCATTTCTGGTCTGTCAGGCGATATGCGCGACATTTTGGCTAGCATGCACGCAGGAAATGAGAGAGCAAAATTAGCATTCGATCTTTACACTCATGGTTTGCGCATAGCTATCGGGGGAATGGCAGCTGTTTTGGAAGGCCTGGATGTTTTGGTATTTACGGCTGGAGTGGGTGAGAATTCGCCAGAGGTGCGCGCTGCCACGTGCAAAGGACTAGATTTTCTCGGCGTCACAATCGACCTAAACCGGAATAAGGAGCCTTTGCTCGATGCAGATATATCGAGCCCTGATTCCCGCGTGAAGGTCCTCGTAATTCGGGCAGCAGAGGACTGGGCTATCGCGGGAGAGTGTTGGAAGCTCTGCCGTTGGCCGGCCGCCGTGGCCTAATTGCACCGTGATACGACCTTGACGAAGAACAGACCTGGTCAGTTCTGAGGATTTTGCCAGGTGACCGCACGATCGCCCAATTGGGATGGCGATATTGGAGAGTGGAAGGATGTCAAGTGCGTTGGAAAAGAAACAAGCGGCAACAGAGTTGAGCGGGTCCAGGATTTCACCGCTGGCCGGGAAACCCGCTCCAAGGGAAATGCTTGTGGACGTGGCCAGATTAGAGAAAGAATACTTCGACCGCAAGCCGGATCTCGAGGATGCCAACCAGTTCGTTCTGTTTGGAACAAGCGGCCACCGCGGGACGTCTCTAAACGGCACGTTCACTGAAGCGCACGTTCTCGCCATTACCCAGGCGATCTGCGATTACCGCAAGGCGCAAGGTATTACGGGCCCCCTGTACATGGGGAAGGACACGCACGCCCTATCCTCGCCTGCACAGAGTTCTGCGCTGGAAGTTCTTGCCGCGAACAATGTTGAGACCATCATCCAGAGGGACGATGGCGCCACACCAACGCCGGTTATCTCACATGCCATCCTGGTGTGCAACCGCACTCGACAAGCTCCTTGGGCGGATGGCATCGTCATCACACCTTCCCACAATCCTCCGGAAGACCGTGGTTTCAAGTACAACCCGCCCAACGGCGGCCCTGCCGATACGGAGGTCACGCGCTGGGTACAGGATCGGGCGAACGATCTGTTGCGGACCGGCAATCGCGAAGTGAAACGAATTCCTTATGAGAAGGCCATCAAAGCGCCTTCAACTCGCCAGAAAGATTTTGTGTTGCCGTATGTCCGGGATCTGAAGAATGTCGTGGATATGGACGCCATTCGCGATGCGCGCCTCAAATTGGCTGTTGACCCGCTTGGCGGAGCAGCTCTCCCGTATTGGGAACCTATCAGTTCGATCTACGGATTGGACATCACTGTCGTAAATCCGGCCATCGATCCCACATTCTCCTTCATGCCCGTCGATCATGACGGCAGGATTCGTATGGATTGCTCAAGTCCATACGCCATGGCCAGGCTGGTTCGCCTCAAGGATCAATATCAGATTGCATTCGGCAACGACCCCGACTCCGACCGTCATGGCATTGTGACTCCAACGGCCGGCTTGATGAACCCGAACCACTTCCTGGCTGTAGCGATCCATTACCTGCTGACGAATCGGCCGGAGTGGAGCTCCAACTCCGCCGTCGGCAAAACGCTGGTAAGCAGCAGCATGATCGATCGCGTGGTGGAGAAGCTCGGACGCAAGTTGCACGAAGTGCCAGTGGTCTTCAAATGGTTTGTACCCGGCCTGATCGATGGTTCCGTGTGTTTCGGTGGAGAGGAGAGCGCGGGTGCGAGCTTCCTCCGACGCAACAGCACAGTATGGACCACCGACAAAGATGGACCGATCATGGATCTTCTTGCCGCAGAGATCACGGCTCGCACTGGAAGAGATCCCGGCCTGCACTACCGTGAACTGACGGCGGAGTTCGGAAGTCCTTTTTATACGCGGATCGATGCGCCGGCCTCTCCTGAGCAAAAGGGGAAACTACAGAAACTCTCGCCTGATTCGGTGAAAGAAACAGAATTAGCGGGCGAACCCATCGTGGCCAAGTTAACCAAGGCCCCTGGCAACCATGCTCCCATTGGCGGAGTGAAAGTGGTGGCGAAGTCTGGCTGGTTTGCCGCGCGGCCCTCCGGCACAGAGAATATTTACAAGATTTACGCTGAGAGCTTCAAGAGCGAGTCACATCTGCACGCAATCCTGAGCGAAGCTCAAGAAATGGTGAACAACGCACTGGATTCTGGGGTTAATCGATGAGTGTTGATAGCGCTTTCGCGAGAGTTCCTCCATTTCCACCAGGATATCGTGCCTCCGGCTTGTTGCTGCACGTCACATCTTTACCGTCGCGATATGGCATTGGCGATCTGGGCTCGTCGGCGTTCTCCTGGGTAGATGACCTTCACGATGCAGGCCAGCAATGGTGGCAGGCTCTACCGCTTGGCCCCACCGGATACGGCAACTCTCCATATCAGTCGCTCTCGTCTTTCGCTGGCAACGCTTTGCTGATCAGCCCCGGAGAACTGATTTCAGACGGACTACTACAGCCGGGTGATTGTGAGTCTGACTTCCCCGCGGATTTTGTCGACTACGACAGGATCATCCCATTCAAGAACCGCCTGCTTGAAAAAGCGTGGACGAACTTCAACTCCGGGGCACGCAAAGACCTGCGTTCTGAATTCGGAAAGTTCTGTGCTGATCAGGCAAATTGGCTGGAAGACTATGCCCTATTCAGAGCTTTAAAGGCCAAGTATCGCGGCGCTTACTACCTTGACTGGCCAGCAAAATTGGTTCAGCGCAGGCCTGATGCCATTGCCCAAGCGCAACGCGAACTGGCAACGCAAATCGATCAAGTTCGCTTTGCAAAATTCCTTCTGTCCCGCCAAGCGGATCGACTTAAGGAACACGCCCATGCAAAAGGCGTGGGCCTTATTGGCGACCTGCCGTTTTTCGTTTCTCCGGATTCGAGTGATGTCTGGGCGAATCCTGAGTTCTTCCTGTTAGACGAGGAGCGTCGACCTCGCTTCGTGGCTGGAGTTCCGCCGGATTATTTCAGCCCGCAGGGACAGTTGTGGGGCAATCCTATATTTAACTGGGATGCGCTTCGTTCGACCGGTTATCGCTGGTGCATCGAGCGCTTACGTGCCCTGCTGGCTCACGTAGATGTAATTCGCCTGGATCACTTTCGAGGTTTTGCGGCTGCATGGCACGTCCCTGCTGGGTCGCCAACGGCTCAGTCGGGACAATGGGTGCCGGGTCCGGGTGCAAGTTTTTTCCAAGCGGTGCAATCCGAGTTCGGTACCTTGCCATTTATCGCTGAGGACTTGGGCCTGATTACACCCGGGGTGCACGCTCTCCGCGATCAGTTTCAATTACCCGGCACTCGCGTTCTGCAATTCGCCTTCGATGGCCATGCCGACAATCCGCATTTGCCGGGCAACTTTGTTTCCAACACGGTTGCATACACCGGCACCCACGACAATGCCACAACTCGAGAATGGTACGAAGAACTTCCTGATTACCAGCGGCAAAATTTGTGCCGTCACCTCCAGCGTGCACCGGGCCAAATTGCGGACGCAGCCCCGGAATTAATCCGCCTGGCGTGGTCGTCGAAGGCAGCATTAGCAATTGCTCCTTTGCAAGATCTTCTCAATTTGGGGACAGAAGCGCGTATGAATGTGCCCGGCCGGACCGATGGGAACTGGCGCTGGCGCTGCCCCGAAGAAATGCTGTCGCTTGCCACCTTTCAATGGTTGCAGGAGCTGACGGAAATGAGCCAGCGGTTCAGCGTGGCAGGTCGAGCATTGGGCGAAACGATGAAAAAGTGAAACGTGGCGAATGAGGGCGTGATTCCCCTGGCGGCCGAGCCGAGTCGTAGTTGGCCTGGTTCGCAGACGAAAGAACGCATGGTCGCCATAACGGTCTACGACGTTGCCGGCCTTCGCTCGAACAAGGAGGATTGAACATCAGTATGGAAATGAACGAAATGACAGCCGAGGAATGCAGCGCATTCCTGGAGCGTGCGTCCCTGGGTCGGCTGGGTTGTTCGTTTGAGAACCAGCCGTATGTAGTTCCAATTCATTTTGCCTGCAACAGCGGCTACATGTACGTTTTTTCGACCTTCGGGCAGAAGGTAAAGTGGATGCGTGCGAATCCCAAAGTGTGTGTCCAAACTGATGAGATTCAAAGCCACAGTCAGTGGATTAGCGTCATCGTAAACGGTGAATATGAAGAATTACCCGATCCGCAATATGCAGCCGAGCGTAAACATGCGAGTTCACTGTTCGCAAAACGCAATCATTGGTGGCTCAATGCACTGGGTGAACGGCAAACGAGAGTGGGCGATAAATTAATCGAACCGCTCTTTTTTCGCATTCGCATCCAGTCGATATCGGGGTTGCGTGCTACCGATGAAAAGGAGAGGCGTGGGTAACTGCTGATGACGCGCCATCCTGCAACAAAGTGTTGAAGGCGTTCGCTTCCAGAAGATCGAGAGATCGCACCACCACATCTGCCGGCAAAAGCTTGCAATTCTGGCCTACGCCGATGCTTTTCATTCCGGCGGCGCGGGCGGCTTCGACGCCGTGCTGCGCGTCTTCTACAACGATGCAATGCTCGGGCGCGACACTCAGTCTGGTGGCGGCGATGAGGAACACTTCGGGGTCAGGCTTGCCCCGGTGTACATCGTCAGCGGACACGATGGCTTGAAAGCACCTGCTAGCGTGTAAGACATCGAGGATCGTTTCTATGTTGGCGCGAGGAGCCGCCGATGCAATCGCTTGTCCCCAGCCTTGCCGGTGCAGCAGGTTTACCCACTTCAAGGCTCCAGGGAGCGGCGTAATGCCGTGCTCGCGCACATGTTGCCGATAGAGCGCTTCTTTGGCGTTACCGATGCGCTGGATCAATTCGGGGGTAGCCTTTTCGCCGAGCCATTGCCGGAGAATAGAGTCGTTGCGCTGCCCGAAGGTGGCCAGGAATTGTCCGTGGGTGACCGGGAAGCCTTCGCGGGACATACTATCGCGCCAGGCCTGCCAATGATATTCGGCAGAGTCGACCAGGGTTCCATCCATGTCCCACAGTACTGCTCGATTCATAGCCATGAGAGTCCTGTAGAGACTTCGGTGAGGATCTCCGGCGTCCGCATTGACCTCGTGAAGTTCAACCTGGGTACTCCGTCTTTCACCCGATCGTTTCAGCTACCCGAGCCAGGGCGAACTGCTGGAGGTGGTGGGCATCGCTGTTGAACTTGCGAATGCCTTCCGCTAACTTTTCCGTGGCCATCGCGTCTTCGTTGTGCAGCCAGCGAAAGGTCTTTTCCTCCAGGCGCAATCGCTGTTCTTTGCTCTCTCGGGCCTTCACCTGATCGAGTTCGCGCTTCACAGTACCTTCCGTGTTTTCGAGTTGATTCAGAAGCTCCGGGCTGATGGTGAGTAAATCGCACCCCGCCAAACGGACGATCTGGTTTACATTCCGGAAGCTTGCTCCCATCACTTGCGTCTTGTAACCGAATTTCTTGTAGTAGTTGTAAATGCGCGTCACGGATGCAACACCCGGATCCTGGTCGGGAGCTATCTCTGATCCGCCGTGCTCTTTCCTGTACCAATCGTAAATCCGGCCTACGAAGGGGGAGATGAGAGTGACGCCCGCTTGGGCGCAAGCCACCGCTTGGGCAAAGCTGAACAGAAGCGTCAAATTGCAGTGGATGCCTTCCAATTCAAGGACCTCCGCTGCCCGGATTCCTTCCCAGGTACTCGCAGTCTTGATCAGAATTCGATTCCGCGAAAAACCTTTCTTTTCGTAGAGAGAAATGAGCTTTCGCGCCTTTGCAAGAGTACCGGCCGTATCGAAACTCAGGCTGGCTGGAACTTCGGTGGAAACCCGACCCGGTATCACGTTGAGAATCCCCGACCCGAATAGCACGAAGAGTCGATCGATAAACTCATCAGCCATGCGCTGGTGAGTACCGCCCAGCTCCGAAGCTACCTCGGTTGCTTCTTCGACCAGATGACGATAAGCGGGCATCTGGGCAGCTTGGAAAAGAAGTGAGGGATTCGTCGTCGCATCCTGTGGACGATGCTGCGCAATCGCCTCGATATCGCCGGTGTCGGCTACTACAGTGGTGTATTGTCTCAAGGACTCAAGTAACGTCATTGTTGGCTCTTACCCTTTCATTTCACTGTTCCTTTGGAGTTGGACCGGAGGCTTCGCTTGCGGTGGGAACCGCCGGAACGCCGTAGACAACAGTCGAATTGTCGCACTGACTTTGGCAAGGCGACGACGGTGCGGTTCCGCTCCACTGAACTTCGCGGCAAGGAAACTTTTTACGCAGTTCCAGGCAACGGCAATACCTGTAGTCAGACCGCCGAGGCAAAGGATGTTCATATCGTCATCCTCCACGCCCTGTCGAGCTGAAAAATCATCGTGACAGACGGCCGCGCGCACCCCTTCAATCTTATTGGCAGCAATGGACGCCCCTATGCCACTGCCGCACAGCAGGACACCGCGTTCGACGACTCCCGCTGCGACGGCGCGTGCCAGCGGAATGGCAAAGTCCGGATAGTCGTCGTCCCTGTCGTACAACACATTGCCGAAGTCGACAACCTGGTGGCCTCTTGCGCCGAGCAAGATGTAGATCTTCTGTTTCATTTCGTATCCGCCATGATCGGCGGCTATGCCGACTTTCATCTTTTCACCCCAGATTCTGGTGCAGTGCGATCTGGCTTTTGGCCGCGGCAACGACTCTCTCTGCGGTGAAGCCAAATTTCTTTAGCAGTTGCTTTAATGGCGCTGAAGCCCCGAAGGTTTCGATACAGAGACTGTGTCCGTGCGTCCCGGTGTACTTCGACCATCCAAAATCGGACGCTTCCTCAACCGAAACACGGGCCCTCACGTTCGGAGGGAAAACTGACTCGCGATAGCATTTGTCCTGATCGTCGAACAATTCCCATGAGGGCATACTTACCACTCGCGCTCTCACTCCATCCTGCGTGAGTTGCTCGTAAGCTTCAACGCAGAGAGAGACCTCGCTGCCGGTTGCGATCAGGATCACTTCAGGATCGCCGTTGGGAGGATCTGCAAGGACATAGGCGCCGCGGGCCAGCCCCGATGCAGCGGCATACTTCGTGCGGTCGATCGTTGGCACGGCCTGACGAGTGAGCACCAACACTGCCGGCTCGTGGTGGAGCTGAAGGATAACCTTCCAAGCCTCTGTTACTTCATTGGCATCAGCCGGTCTGAGCACAATCAGCCCAGGCATAGAGCGCATATTGGCAAGGTGCTCGATGGGCTGATGCGTCTGGCCATCCTCACCCACACCGATAGAATCATGGGTGAAAATGTAAACGACCGGCAGCTCCATCAAGGCACTCAGGCGCATGGCGCCGCGCATGTAGTCCGTGAAAATAAAGAAACCCGACCCAAAGGGCCGGACCTTCACTAGACTCAGGCCGTTTAAGATCGCACCCATGGCGTGTTCCCGGATGCCAAAATGAAAATTGCGGCCTGCATAGTTTTGGGATGAGAAGTCACCAGCATCGTCAAAGACCAGAGTTTTGGTAGACGGCCCGAGGTCTGCGGATCCGCCAATAAGCCAGGGGATGTTCTTGGCGGCCGCGTTCAGGACTTTGGCTGAAGATTCGCGAGTCGCTAAGCCCTTCGGGTCCGCGGGGAACTCGGGCAGATCGAGCGCCCAGTTTTGCGGCAGTTGCCGATGCTGCATGCGGCAAAGTTCCTCGCCGAGTTCCGGATACCTCTTGCGATAATCGGCGATTCGCGCGAACCACTCATCGCGTAAGCTCCTTCCACGTTTCCCAATGCCTTGCTGGAAGTGGTGGTAAACAGCGTCGGGCACATAAAATTTCGCGTCTTCGGGCCAGCCGTAATTCCGCTTGGCAAGACGGACCTCTTCTTCGCCCAAGGGTTCGCCATAAGCGCCGCTTGTGTCCTGTTTATGCGGTGCCCCGTATCCGATGTGACTGTCGACAATGATTAGCGTGGGGCGATCTTTGGTGTTTTGAAAGGTTCGAAATGCGCGAGCCAAAGTCTCAAGGTTGTTTGCATCGCCAACGCGCGTTACATTCCACCCGTAAGCAAGAAAGCGTGTCGCAACGTCTTCGGTGAATGCAAGGGCGGTATTGCCCTCAATCGTGATGTGGTTATTGTCGTAGATCCAACAGAGATTAGAGAGCCGCCAATGGCCAGCCAGCGAGGCTGCCTCGCTAGAGATGCCTTCCATCATGCAGCCATCCCCGCAGAGCGCGTACACATTGAAATCAAAAAGATCTTCAAAGCCGGGTCGGTGATAACGAGCGGACAACCACTGGCGGGCAGCGGCCATTCCGACACTGGTTGCGACTCCTTGCCCTAAAGGACCGGTTGTGGTTTCTACCCCGGAGGTCCAGCGATACTCAGGATGTCCCGGACAGCGGCTGTTTAATTGGCGAAATGCTTTGAGGGCATCGAGCGGGACCGAGAGTTCGCCCAACGTTTCGTAGTCTTTACTCACCGCCCGGACTCCGGTCAAGTGGAGCAGGGAATAGATCAATGTCGATGCGTGTCCGATGGAAAGCACGAAGCGATCACGGTTCGGCCATACCGGATCCTGTGGATCGAAGCGCAGGAACTGTTGCCATAGACAGTAAGCAACTGGCGCCATAGCCATGGGAGTTCCCGGATGGCCCGAGTTCGCTGCCTGAACGGCGTCCATCGAGAGCGTGCGAATGGCGTTGACACAGAGTTGGTCCAGGTCTTGGCCGACCGGGGAAAGGGAGGGTGCCACTGCTGAGTTCATTTAAATCCTTTGGGCTCGGGCATGGACCTTCTGCAGGTTGCACTCATTGGGCCAAACGGGAATCACGGCATTTTTCGTGGATACCAGAATTTTCGTTGCGTGGGTCCTTCCATCAATGCCCACATTGAGGCACTGCCCTAGGCAGGGCACGCCGAATGCAGGTTGGCTCCTGGGAAATAAGCGAAATTAACGCCTTTAAGCGGACATCCCGATTGGCAATCCATCTGCTGTTCCTCAATGTCCAGGTACGTAAATCGACTGGAAATGGGGAGAGCGACATGGGAGCCGGTAACTCAGTTATTGAATGTGCGCTGATGGGGATCCAGCAGACGCACAAACCGAAGAAGGCGCGGAGATGGAGAAGGATCCTCAAGCTGGCGCGCAAGGGCGGTAGCGCCCCTAGACTACAGTCTCTCATTCAGCTCTCTCTCCGATTTTTCGCGGCTCTGCTGGGCCTTGGTCTACTGGGCTACTTGGTCTTTCGAAGCGGCCCGGGGGCCGTTTGGAAACAACTGCAGGCGGTCGGCTGGGGCTTCGCTCTCGTTATCCTTTTGGGAGGGCTCTCACAATTGGCCAAGACATGCGCCTGGAGACAGGCGTTTACCTGCGATATCAGTGGCCTTTCCTGGTCCCGTAGCTTCGTCGCGCAATTGATCGCGGACGGGATCGGACAATTTGGTGTCGCTGGAAAGGTGGTTGGCGAGGGGACGCGCATATCGCTGTTGGGTCGCGCAGTGCCAGTATCAAGTGCACTGTCCGCCGGTGCGATTGACGGAGGATTGCATAGCTTCACCGCCGTGCTCGTCACTGTTTCAGGAATCACCGCCACTTTACTGCTTGCTCCGCTTTCTGGTGCCTGGCGAGTCTACGGATTGCTGCTCGTTGCTGTGCTCATATCAGCGGTGATCTTGGCAGCTGTGTCTGTTAGAAACCGGTGGCAGTTGGTGGGCCGTGCAACCCGGGCGATTGGCCGATTGCCTCGGCTTCATACGTGGGTCAGCGGCAAACAGCCGATCATTGACTCGGCGGAGGACAACCTCCTGAGCTTTCGTGATGAAGCGCCGGCCGCGTTCTGGGCAACATTGATCTTCAATCTCCTATGGCACATGCTGGCAGTCCTGGAGGTCTACATCATTCTGCGGTTTATGGGAGCAAGGATCGCGCTGGGCGGCGCGTTAGTCGTGGAAGGCCTCACCAAGGTGATCAACCTCGTGGGTGCGCTCAACCCAGGCAACATCGGGACCTATGAAGCTGGAAATATGCTGATTGCCAAGATCTTCGGCGTGACGGGCACTGCTGGATTGACACTGGCATTGTGCCGACGTGCGCGCACCGTCTTCTGGGCAGGGGTTGGAGCCATGTGCATGATCGTTATGAAGAAGGCCGAGGGGCCGAGGGCAATAGCGGCGAAGCTAGATCCGGCAGTAGAGCCGACCCACTGCGAATAAGGTTCCGCGAATACCCTTATGCACGGGAACAAACGATCTTCGAACCGACTCAGGCGTGACCAGATGAGGTCCGCGTGCCCGTTACCGGGCACCGTATGGCCGTCCGGTACCAAGGTTTATTGCAGAACCACAACATAAGACATGATTTGATTCCGAGAGAGTTCGGCAAGTGGCGTGCCTACATCATCTGGTGCACTGCTTCCGGTCCTTTCGAGGAGCCGTTCACAAAAATGTCTGGAGCGTACTGCGCCGCTGCCGCGCCCGCGGATCACGCACGAAGCAAGCGGCAAAGGAGTTCAGAGAATGACCAGGAACTTTATATTGCTCACGATCACGTTTTCAGTGTTCGCATTGTCCCCTCTCCGCGCTCAAACCCAGGCGCCCAGTATCGATTCGGCCATCGAGGTTGCGAGGGCCGGCATGCGAGCCGACAGAACCACAATCATAAGCGTAGCGATGGAGTTCAACGAGAACGACGGAGCGGCATTCTGGCCGATATATCGGCAATACGAGCATGAGAGATCCACGTTGGACGATGGCCGCGTGGCCGTCATCAAGGAGTACACCGAGAACTACCCGGCTCTGACCGACGCCGAGGCCCAAGCCATGGCAGAACGAATGTTCGAGTACGACTCTCGTTTGGCAGCGTTGAAGAAGAAGTATTTCAGGAAGTTCAACAAGGTGCTTCCGGCATTGACGGTGACGAAGTTCTTTCAATTGGAGCGTCGGATCGATCTGATGATGGATATGCAAGTCGAATCCTCGCTTCCTCCGCTTACACAGGCACAGTACACCGGGCAGGCGAAGTAGGCGTGAGGCATGGGGTTCGGCCACGACTCTCATCAGGGGTACTCGAGGTTGCGCATCGTGAAGCTTAGGACCGTGATGGTCAGTGCAGTGTTGATGATGGTGGTCATGACAATGGCGGAGACACAGCGCCAGAGAGAAGTGCTGTCCGTGCAAGGCTACCCTGGCCAAGCCAATGTCCTTCGATCGCAAGGGCATCTGTTCGTGGACGTGCAGGACTTGGCCCGAATCACAAACGGCTCACTGAGCTTTGAGTCGGGCCGAATCGTTCTGACGTTGCCTAATGGCCAGGCATCGAAGCAGGCGGCTGACGAAAATGCCACCTCAGGCTTTTCGCGCTCTTTCATGAGGGCGGCGATCGAGGCGATGGCGTCAATAAGAGAGTGGGGCGGAATGCTTATGGTGACCGTGCAGGATGGATACCCAGTTGGAAACACCATGGCAGGAAACACGATCATCGCGTACCAGGAGCGAGCTGCCGAAAGTGTCTCATTAGCCTCGGCGGCGGCATCGACTGACTCTGACTACCGCGGGCTCGAGTTGCTGAGGAGCGAGTTCAACAATTTACAAGCTTGGGCTGACGGATACGTCAAAGCTCGGAATTCCCTGAGCGCGGCAAACCTCACAATCTCTGAAGGCGCACTCAAGAACGATGAGGAGGCCCAAAAGATCGTCCGTTGCGGTCAATTCCTGGCGCAGATGTTTTCCGGTGGTGCGTTCCAGGATGACGCGGCGTGTCATTAGATGGAGAGGCTGCTATTTTGATATGAATGCTATCGTTCAGTTCGTTGTGAGGCATGGCTACTCTGTCCTCTTCGCTGCGGTGTTCGCACGGCAGATAGGTTTGCCGGTACCGGCGCCTATGTTCCTGCTTGCGGCCGGGGCGCTCGC
>Ga0208191_1000309_pt1 | contig 38785 bp, 34 predicted proteins | sample June2015DPH_13_5_FD_184709 | JGI IMG/M metagenome (GOLD analysis project Ga0208191, IMG submission 184709) | Peatland microbial communities from SPRUCE experiment site at the Marcell Experimental Forest, Minnesota, USA - June2015DPH_13_40... | ecosystem: Environmental > Terrestrial > Soil >... | reverse complement strand
TCTCCGGGAGGGAGGTCTTTGGGAAAGCCCATCCAACTGCGCGGCCAGTCATCCAGGTCCTTGCAGTACGCCGCCAGCGGGGCGTGCACGACAGGCGTGGAATGGTTTAGGGTAGAAGTCTTTGCCATCGAGGCCTTCTTCGCCATGCGACTGATCACAATTCTAAACCAGTGTCATCACTTTCGGGGATTTGTCTACGAGGGAGCGCGATTCAGCCGAGGGGAGCGAACCACCATCGAGGTTCAGGTGCGACCGCGGCGGGGCTCGGCTGTGATCTGCTCGGGGTGTCATCGGCCGGCTGCAGGCTACGACCATCTCGGGGAGAGGCGGTTCGAGTTCATTCCGCTGTGGGGCTTCTTGGTATTCCTGCTCTATCGGATGCGGCGCGTGCATTGCAGGACCTGCGGCATCGTGGTAGAAGAAGTGCCCTGGGCCACCGGTAAGCATCAGCTCACCAAAGTGTACCTGCAGTTCCTGGCACATTGGGCGCGCCAGCTTTCCTGGCAGGAGACGGCGGAAGCCTTTCGCACCTCCTGGGAGAAGGTCTGCCAGGCGGTAGAGTACGTGCTGAGTTGGGGGCTGGAGCATCGCACCCTGGGACCGATTCAGGCCATCGGCGGGGATGAGATCCAGTACGCCAAAGGGCACAAGTACCTGACCTTGGTGTAGCAAATCGATGCCCACCTCACCCGCCTGCTCTGGCTGGGTAAGGAACCAACGGTAGAGACCTTCGAAGGGTTCTTTACCATGATCGGCAAGGAATTGGCGGCGCAGATCGAGTTTGTCTGCTCGGATATGTGGAAGCCCTACCTGCGGGTGATTCGGGAGAAATGCTCGCAGGCGCTTCACATCCTGGATCGCTTCCCCATCATGGCCAAGATGAACCAGGCGCTGGACGATGTACGCGCCGCCCAGTCACGGAAGATGGCGGAGGAAGGACATGAGCCCCTGTTGAAGAAATCCCGCTGGTGTGTCCTCAAGCGCCAAGCGAATCTTACCCCCCAGCAAAGGTTTCGCCTGCGGGACCTGCTGCGCTACAACCTGAAAACCGTGCGCGCCTATCTCCTCAAAGAGGACTTCCAACAATTCTGGGAATATGACTCGCCCCCTTGGGCCGGCAAGTTCCTGGACGAATGGTGCCACCAAACCATGCGCTCCCGTATTGAACCGATGAAGAAGATCGCCCAGATGCTGCGAGCCCATCGGGATCTGATTCGCAATTACTTCAAGGCCAAAAAGCAGTTCTCCAGCGGCGTGGTGGAGGGTCTCAACAACAAAGCCAAAGTCACCATGAGAAAATCCTACGGCTTCCGAACCTTTCGCATTACCGAACTCGCACTCTATCACGCACTTGGCAAGCTGCCCGAGCCTGAACTAACCCATGAATTCTACTGACGAGTCAACAAAGTAATGCTAGGGATGATGCGGGGCGGTGATCCGTCGGGTTCTCGAGACGCTGGGGTTCGAGGGGGAGTATCCATCGCCTAGGTAGGCCCTGCATGCCTCCGGCACCGAGTCTCTATAAACACTCTATGCCCCCTCGGGTAACCGAAGAAAGCTATAGGCCACGAGTCTCCGATAGGACCATGGTTGGCAACTCTGCCACCCTCACGCTTACCGGTTTCGGGAACCGAAGGGCGCCGTTGCGACGGTGAAATGAAATCACAGGAGGGAAGAGAGTCTTGTCGCTTCGGCCAACGAAGCGAACCAGGACCGCAAGCTCGAGCAAGGACACTCGCACATCGGGGGTGCCCGTTCAAGCAGTGGGGGTGGATGCCGAGACGAAAATATCTCCGGTGCCGAGCCGAAGGGGGAGTATTTCTCTTGACATCCCCTTTTATAGGGCCAGGCGACAAGCCAGGAACTTCTCCCCGCCAGGCCATCCTGACGCCGGCCGAATAAGTGGTGATAAACGGATATCGCTAGATTCTTGGCTCAGGATGTGAACGCTGACTTGTCCAAAGGAGGCCCCGTGAGCGAGGATCTGGAAAAACTGAAACGGCGTCTGCCGCCGCTCGATTATCTGCAGCAGCGGAACTAAAGCGGCCGGCCCGCAGGTCAGGGCTCCGAGTTCGTCGGACTCTGTCCCCTGCACACTGCTTGACTGTTCTCGTGTCAGATTTCCGGAACGTGGTACTGCTGGGTTCGCCATTTGGTCTGGTTATCCAGATAACTTTTAGCCATGGACCGAGTCAACGTCTAGCTATCATATTGTATCTAAGCAAGTTATAAGAAATATTCACAGTAAGCAAAAAAAGGCTTGACAGCCGACAATTCTAGTTGTATAGATTTGCATTTGGAGCAATGAGAGTGAGAGACTCCACATTGCGTGGCTGGCGCGGGGACAGTGCTAGGCTGACAAGCCCCACATACGGAATACAACTTGGCAAGGAGGATTATGACCCCTCAAATGGCCGAGGCAGCTGTGCAAGAGGCAATTTCAAAGCTCAGCGAATTGCGGGTCGAGAAAGACTCCCGTATACCGATCTACGTTCAAGTCTGTGAGGGATTGCGGACTCTCCTACACACGCTTCCTCCGGAAACACGTCTACCTTCCAGCAGGGAGTTGTGCGATCAGCTCGCAATCAGCCGGATGACCCTTCGACAGGCGTTCGACCTGCTCGAGCGCGAGGGGCTATTGGAGGCCCGCCGGGGCAAGGGCACCTTTGTGGCACACGCACGGGTAGAGAAGAGCCTCACCGAGATGAGGGGATTTAGGGAGGAGATGTTATTGCGCGGGAAGGTACCTACAACGCGCTTACTTGCGTTCCGCGTGACGCGGCCGAGCCTTGCTGCGCGTGAATTTTTCGGCTTTGGGGGTAACGAGAAGGTATACGAGATTCGCCGGCTTCGCTTTGCTGACGGTGTTCCGCTCGCGATTGAAGATGTCGAGTTGCCGTTGAACCTGTGTCCAGAACTGGACCCGGTTAACCTCGCATCCGAGTCGCTTTACGCCATCCTTGCTAAGAAGTACGGGGTCAGTTTGGCGTGCTGCGTGGATGAGATTTCCGCCTTGCTCCCGACGAAAGAGCAGAAGGTACTGCTCGGCATCGATCACCCCGTTGCGTTGTTGAAAATGAGGAGGCGGAGCTACGCGTCAAATGGCCAGCCGGTGGAACTGGCGATTACCCTATACCGCGGCGATATGCATACGGCTTTGGTTCGCGCTACCAGGGTAATTGGGGCCGCAAAATAGCCTTCTACGGCTTGCGGCGAGCGGGGCCAGAGCACCAGGCTACCGCAAAGGTTGAGGTGGACTCGGAAAACGAGTCAGAGTTTCTCGTGTGGGGCGGGCTCAGACTGCCACGAACCGGAGGCCGCTCGTGCGAGCGCATTGAGTTGATCAAAGGGAGGAGACCATGAAAATTCTATTGTCGTGCGCATTGATGTTGGTTTCGGCCTCATTGGCGCTGGGCCAAAATGGCCAGATCACGGGTCGCGTCACCGATTCGACAGGTGCCATTATGCCAGGGGTAACCGTGACGGTCACGAATGTCGCAACCGGAGTTGCCAACAGGACGGCCTCGAACGCCGAAGGTTACTACAACGTCTTGTCTCTTCCTCCCGGCCAGTACAGTGCCGAGGTGCAGATGCAAGGCTTCAAACCCATGGTTCGTGACGGCATCATCCTGACGGTTGACCAGGTACAACGGATTGATTTCACGATGGTGGTCGGTGACGTAAATGAACGGATTGAGGTTAAAGCAACTGCTGGGTTGCTCGACACGGCTACGACGTCGGTCAGCACGCTCGTCCCCGAGCAAAAGATCCTCGACCTGCCGCTAAACGGACGCAATCCGATGGCACTGATGAACTTGGTGGCAGGCGTGCGAACTGAGGCCAACTTCGGGGGGCTACCCATCTCCAGCTACAACACTGGCGCAGCCGTGATCGGCGGAGGACCGCCCGTGTCTAACAGTTATATGATCGATGGCATAGCCGACGAAGTTCCCTTCTCCGGTGCAGCACTCGTGACCCTGTCGGTGGACGCGACGGAGGAGTTCCGTATCGTTACACACAATCTGGGCGCAGAATATGGGCGCACTGGTGGTGGGCTGATCAACTTCATCAGCAAGTCTGGCACGAACGAGTTCCACGGCACCGCTTATGAATTCCTCCGCAACAAAGTTTTGAACGCCAACGATTTCTTCGCCAACCTTGCCGGAGCTAAAGTGGCGCCGCTCGTTTTCAATGAGTACGGCGCCACCCTGGGCGGCCCGGTGGTCAAGAATAAGACGTTCTTTTTTTTCAACTGGGAGGAGTTCAGGCAGCGAACGTTGAGCCAGTCTTTCTGGACCGTGCCGACCGCGGCAGAGCGGACCGGTGACTTCAGTCAGACATACAATTCTGCAGGGGAGCTTATTACCATCTATGATCCTCTCACGACGCGGCCGAATCCAGCTGTTCCCAACCAATGGATCCGCGATCCCTTTCAAGGCAACAAAATCCCTTCCGACCGCATCAGCCCCGTCGCGGCTGCGGTGACAAAGTCTTACCCCAGCCCGAATCGAGCCGGCAATCCCTTTACGGGTGCCAACAACTTCTACGGCCAAGCGCCGACCCCCATCGACAAGCGAATACTGGGCATCAGAATGGACCACGACTTCACGCCGAACAAAAGACTCTCCGGGCGCTATACCCACGACAACACGAATTGGGGGACCCCGAACTGGTATGGCGACATTGCCGATACGGACGCCTCTCCCCGCGTATTGAAACGGAAAAGCGGGATGTTAAGTTATGTCGACGCGATTCGCCCCGATCTATTGGTGGAGGCGCGGACTGGCGTCAACCGCTACGTGAACAACACGATTACCAGGAGTTTTGGTATGGACCTGACGAGCCTCGGGCTTCCATCTAGCATCGCTTCTGTGATGCAACCGATCTTCCCACGCTTTACGCCAGGAGATGTTTCCGCCATTGGGGCCCGACAGAACGACCAGTGTGTCCAGGCGGACACGGCCTGGAGCGGCATGGTATCGCTCAGCAAGGTTAGTGGCGGGCACACGCTAAAGGTCGGCTTCGAGTCGCGCGTGTACCGGGATAACGCCAATTGCGGTACGTCCCAGCTCTCGTTCAGTAGCGGGCGATCATTTACGCAAGGACCAGATGCTCTTGCACCCACCAATATGGCCGGTTATGGTTATGCTAGCTTCCTGCTGGGGAACAGCCAAGGATCAGCCACCCTGTCAAATCCTGAAACATTCCAATATAAATACTGGGCGGCGTACGGACAAGATACTTGGAAGATAACGCCGAGGCTAACGTTGGACCTTGGGCTGCGCTGGGACGCGGATGAGGGCTTGACGGATCGCTACAACGCCCTCACCAACTTCGCTCCGAATCTCATCACAAACGTGGGCAACGTCGCGTTGCGGGGAGGCGCCATTTTCCCGGGAGCCAATGGCTCCCCACGGACGATGCGCAACGTTAGCTGGACTGACTTTCAGCCCCGGCTTGGCTTCGCTTATCAGGTGATGCCGAAGACCTCGGTCCGTGGCGGCTACGGAATCGTGTACCTCCCCGATACGGGAATCATAAGCTCTTCTACAATGAGCGGCTTCTCTACCTCGACGCCGATGATCGGCACTTACAACTACCTCCCCTATTCCACGCTGAGTAACCCCTTCCCGCAAGGCATCCAGCCGGTTTACGGCAGCTCTTTGGGCGGCTCGACGGGATTGGGTACTGACTTTTATGGCGCATTGCGCAACATGCAGAGGGGCTACGTTGAGCAGTGGAACTTCAACGTGCAGCGCGAGGTCGGCAGGAGCTGGATAGTGGAACTCGGTTACGAGGGCAACCACGGAGTGGAGCTACCGGGAGATCTCGAGTTGGATTACATCACTGCCCAAGACCGTGCCCTCGGCTCGCAACTACTGGAAATAGTGCCCAATCCGTACTACGGCGTAATCAACAGTGGCCCGCTCAGCTTACCGCAAGTGACTCGCGGTGCTCTGGTGACGCAATACCCCCAATTTACGAGTGTGACGGGTTATAGCAGTTGGGTCAACTCGAACTATCAAGCCTTCACCTCTCGCATCGAGAAGCGGTTTTCCGCCGGCTTCTCAACTCTTGTGTCCTATACGTGGTCAAAGCTGCTCGATAACAACGAGGGATCAGGTGACAACACCGGTGGTTTCAACATAACACCTAATGCTTATGCCGCCACATCATTTGGCACCAATGACATTCAAGACTACGGCAACCTCCGTGGTGAGAAATCAGTATCGACCAGCAATCTGCCACAGCGCCTGGTCGTTACAAATACTTGGGCTTTGCCGTTCGGGAAAACTGGCGGTCGGATGTACCGCAATACGATTGGTGGATGGCAGGCAAACTCGATCCTGACGCTACAAAGCGGCGACCCTATTGGTATCGAGGCTCCGGCCCCAAGTTATGGGGGCACCCGCCCAAACTGCGTGGCCAACCCCACCCTCTCTAATTCAACCATCGACGAGTGGTTTAATACGAACGCGTTTGCACCGATTGCTCCGTATACCATGGGCAATTGCCCGCGCAACCTTCCGAACACGCGAAGCGCTGCGCTATTCAACTGGGACTTCTCGGTTTTCAAGACGCTCAATCTCTTTGAACGAGTCCGGATGGAATTACGCGGCGAGTTCTTCAATATCCTCAATCACCCAGTTATGGGACCGCCGGACTCGTACCTGAGCGACTCTACGTTCGGCATGGTCAACGTCGCGGCAAACAATCCGCGGGCAGTCCAACTCGCGTTGAAGGTCATCTGGTAGCGTCTTGGTTAAGCGTGAAATGGAGAGTCGCCGTTTGGGATAAGCTACTGAATTCCGCCGCTGCGCGGTGGGAGTTTTCAAGGCGCCGGGGTCCATTGCTCGATGCGGCCTGGGCGTGACGTGGGGATTCAGGATTGTCCATCCCGCAGCCGCATGATCGGATGCCCTCGACCGCATCGAGGCGATGGGCCCGCTAGGTTATTCCTCGGCAGGGTTGCTCTCCAGCAGGCCCCGTTTCACCCGGCGGCCTCAGTTGACTGCCACCGTGGAGGAGTTGACGGTTCGATTACGGAGTCCGAGGCTTACTATCGCTTGGCGATGGGCTTCCTTCTGGGCTTTCGGAACCAGGATGCAAGTGATGTGCTGACGGAAGGCCTGCGGTTGATTCCCAACTCACCCCGACTCCTGTTTGCGAAGGGTCTGGTTGATGAAGAAATGAGCCGATACCACGAGGCCATTGAATACCTGCGAAAGTCAGTCGAGGCAAACCACGATCAGCCCACAGTTTGGTCCGTCCTGGGCGATCTCTACGTAAGGCTGAGACAATACCAGCAGGGCGCCGAGGCTTACAATCTTGCTATCCACCTGGGGCCCCCCTCCGATACTATGCTTAAATACACCGACCTCTTGACCCATCTTCAACAGTTTGAAGAAGCGGGCAAGCTGCTTCAACAGGTCGCAAAAGGCCACCCGTGCCAAGCGCTGGCTTACCTCAGCCTGCGAAAGTTGTATAGCGCACAAAAATCATATCCTCGGGCTGAGAGAGTGCTGCGGTAAGCTGTCGGGCGCGACGCTGATGATGTGGATGCTCACGCGCCACTTACCATCACGCTTCAGCACTTGGGGCGTCTCAACGAAGCAAGACGCGAGGGCGATTTGGCTATCGGACAAAAGGCGCTCGCCCACCAACGCGAGCGCGCCGCACGCCTGGGGGCGGTACACGTTCCGCAGACAACTGCCTCCGAGGGTGGACCAGGCCCTAAAGTGGGCCTGGACTAAGGCGCTAGCGCGTGTCAGGACTTTCATGGCCCATACGCTCGTTTTGGCGATTTCCACGCTCGGGTGGTCTAACCGGTCCACCCACCGCAGTACGGTCCTATAAACGGAGGTGATCCGTCAGCTCCGTCTTACACCAGGAAGCGGAGTTTTCGCTGTTCTTAGACGCTCGTCGGTCTGAGGTGAAGCTTCGTTAGAGTTATGTGTGTCGTTGTCATTGGCGGGACAGGCCACATAAGTACGTACCTCGTCCCGCAGATTGTGGAAGCTGACCAGGGGGCAACCTGTGTCAGCCGCTGCCAAAGGAAGCCTTACCACCCACACGGGGCGTGGGCCCACATTGCGCATTCTCCGAACTGTGGTATCGTGAAGGCGCTGAGCCTTCTCAATTATCGGTAGCGTTACACCTCGCTGCAGGCTGGTCAGGAGTCTGTGCAGTGGTTGATTCAACATGGAGTCGTTCAGATCTCCGACTGCATTTGAATCGTGGCTGGTCATCTGTATTTTAAGGCGACGAGGAGGAACACCTCGGGTACGCTGATGAAGGTCGAGGACAAGGAGGTTCTTATGACCATTGATCCGAAAGAAGAAGGTAAGCTGCCTCACGAGAACCATCAAGCCAGAAAAATGAGCCGTAGGAAATTCATCGGCTGGAGTTCCCTGGTCGCGGGGTGGGCTAGGTTGCCTTTCGGGACTCCAGCGGCGAGCTTCGGCGCGCCGTCTGGCAGGGCCACGAGCGGGCCCAAAATGGCGACGCTCTTAGACGACGGAGAATTTGAGTGTGGCGGTTTGGGCTGGCAGCTTGGCGAAGGGGCCACAGTCATTACAGTAGCTGACGCTCCCAGTGACAAGGCGCTTTATGTGAAGAGCAACGGGACCTCCACAACTCGAGCCGTCATTCTCTCACCCGATCCCGGAACGACTTACACCATTCATGGCTTCATACGCACCAGCGGAGTGAAGCCTCTCGAACCAGGTGGATGTGCGCTTATGTCGCTCAACCAGTTTGATCGTGGGGCGGCGCTCGTAGGCGAAAAGAACTTCGCCAAGCTCACCGGTACCCATGGCTGGACTCCCTTTTCTTTCACTTTCAAGTGCGAGCCATTGGTGTGGTGGTTTGAGCTGTCGCTCGGCTTGTACCGCGCGGAAGGCGAAGCTTGGTTTGCCAATATCAGCCTGGTGGAAGGCGCGACGCCCGGCAAATCCGTCGTCCCTCGTGAAGAGGAACCTGGCTATCCCACGCCGAAACGGGAAGCACTTGCCAACGTGGTGATTTTCAGGGATACCGTTCCCATAGATGGGACTCCGTCCGACCCGGATGTGCTGGGCCGGGTTCTGAAGGGAGCGGGATACGAAGTGGAGTACCTCCGGGGCGATGAACTCGCAAATCCCGGAAAACTGAATCGTCAGCGCGTTGACATTCTCGTGCTTCCCTACGGGCCTTCCTTTCCTGCGCCCGCACAAAAGACGCTCGTTTCCTTCTTGAGGCAAGGTGGGAGCTTCTTCTCGACTGGCGGATATGCCTTCAACGTTCCGCTGCTGAAAAGAAGCGGTCGTTGGGTTAGCGCGGCGGAAGTGCTGGCCGCTGACGCCGGAGCGGAAACTGTCCCGGAAGGCGATTTCGAGAACACAATCGAGGCGTGCACCACTGCCGGCTGGAAGGTCGTCAATCTCTTGGCCTGTTCAATCGACCCCGGCCAGGCCCATGACGGACGCCAGTCTGCGAAGGTCACGCTGGGCGAGGATGGCTGGTGGAAGGATGTCTTCTTTGAGTTCGAAGCAGGGGGAATCAAGGACCGTGACCAATTCGTATTCTCGTGCTGGGCCAAGACGGAAAACGTGAGTGACCGGTTTGATGGGTATGCGTACATCAACCTCGAACAGCTCGACGCGTCCCACGGATCCATCTATGAGGTGAAGCCAGAGGTTGTGCGCCTGCGTGGCACGAATGATTGGAAACTCTGCCAGCGCGCGACAGTGGTCAACCCAGACGCCAAATGGATTCGCGTCAGATTCGGCCTCACCAGAACCGTTGGCACGCTCTGGGTCGATGGCGTGAGCCTTCGGAAGAAGTTTCCGGAGATCCGCATCAATACCGCTCGAGGGAATCCGTGCAACGAGTTACGGATTACCCGCGACCAGATCGGCGTGTTTGACGCCGACTATCGTCTTCGCCGGGTGGCCTACCTCGCCACAGCGCCAAACCAGGAAATCGTAAAGACCCCACTGCGCATCGTGGGCGCCGCTGCCGGATACGCGGCCAGCGGAGTGCTCGGGACTCAAAATGCGCGCTGGACTCCGCTCGTGAATGCCTACGACCGTTACGGGAGACTGCGAGGCGCCGCCGGCGCTCTGACGCGTCACCACAACGGCTTTTACCGGAAAAGCCACTGGGCTTTCTTTGGGGTCGAGAACCGCGACCTCTTCCCGGCCGGTGATCCCAAGGCCAAGGCCCTTCTACTGGAAGTCTTCGATGCGCTGCGGCGGAAGACCTTCCTGCACGATGCAAGAACCAATTATGCGTCTTACCGGGAGGGAGAGCCGGTTCGGGTTTTCGACCGGGTGAGCAACTTCAGCAGCCAGAGCCGAAGGGTCTCGGCGACTATTACCATTTTCAGCGAGCCACGGAGGGACCAAGTCTTCCAGCATACGGTCGATCTTGAGTTGCAACCTGACCGGACCTTGCCGATCGAGACGGTTTGGAGACCTCGAGAATTCGATGCGCGGCGTTACACGGTCGTCGTTGAACTCTCGGAGTCCGGCCGGAAGGTTGACCGCGTAGAAACCGGCTTCCTGGTCTGGGATGAAACCGTACTTCGCAGCGGTTTCCCGCTCAAGTACCGGGACAACTACCTCCGCTTCAACGATCGCACGATTTTCATGCAGGGTTCTGATGACTATCGCCATGTGTTCATCAACCGGTACGAGAATCCAAAAACCTGGTATGACGACATTTCCAAGTACCGCGACCATTTCCTGACCGTGTACGAGAACCTTCTGGGTGCGCGGGGCATCGACGACGTGCCACCTGAGGCCCACTGGCGACAAATCGACGCGATGATCCAGATCTGTCATGAATTCAAGATGGTTTTCTTCCCCTGCCTGTTCCTCGCCTCTAACACGGCCGTCGAAAACAGCGAGTTGAGGCACCAGCAGGAATTCTGCAAGGAGTTTGCGAAACGCTACGGGCTGAGTTCAGCCCTGATCTATTACCTCAACGGCGACCTGCAGCTGCGTGACCCGAACCTTCCCGACCTGCGGGCCATCTTCAACGACTACCTCAGGCGGAAGTATGGCACCCAGGAGCGCCTCGCCGAGGCATGGGACGTGTCGCCTCCCAAGGAATCCCTGGGCTGGATTGCCCCGCTCGGCGGCAGCGCGCGCTGGGATGATGTGCGCACCTTCGATAATTTCCTCTTTCGAGTCGATGTGCTGCGGCGCTGGCTGGATGCGATGGCCCAAGCGATTCGGGAGACGGACCCGGCTCATCCCATCACGGCGGAGTTCTACCAAGGACAGTCGGAAGGGATCGACGTCGTGACGGCCATCGGCAGCCTGACGCTCGGAAACATCGGGTACTTCGACGACCCCGGCGAAGAACTATACCGTTTCCCGCCGACCTTCCGCTTCACGGATATGCGTGCGCGCGGGAAGTCGATCAACGCGGGTGAGTTTGGCGTGAAGATCCACCCGGCCTGGAAAGATGCCGGTGGCTACTATACCACCCGCAGCGAGACGGAGGAAAACCAGCTCTACCTTGCCATCCCGCATTATACCGTCGGGCTTGGAGGATCGAAGGTACAGAACTGGTGCTGGAAGTATCCGGCCGATCTACCTTTTGAGTGGGGTATAAATTACCCGTGCGACACTGTGAGCCGTGATGCATTGCTCTACTACCGCAATACGGGCCTGTTCTTCCGGCAGTTCGACTTGAAGTACGAGAGTCCCGAGGTCTTTTTCTTGATCGCCGACAATCACCGTATGGGCGGTCAGGGTGAGACCATCCGCCAGGCGCAACTCAACGCCATCGAATACCTGCTCGATGTGCACTGCAACTTTGCTTCGATTGATGAGTTCCACCTAGAAGAACTGCCATCCAGTTGCAAAGTTTTGGTTTACCCACTTCCTTTCTGCCCGGATGATGCCGTCATTGATCGCCTCCTGACGTTCGTCAAAGGCGGTGGGACCCTTTATGTTTCCGGCGATATTTCTTACGACCCGGAGCGCAAGCGCACGAGGACCGACAGGTTTGGCAAGCTGCTGGGAGTCGAGTTCCTGAAAGAAAACTATTCCAATATACAGTTCGAAGGGAACAAGGCCCGAATTCAGATTTCGCAACCATTCTTCAATTTCAAGGACTATGACGGCTATCCCTGCATTCAGGTGAAGCCGCTCAGCGCCGAAGTGATTGCACGGACATCTGATGGACAAGCGGTGATCCTGACCGGCAAGGTTGGGAGCGGTTGCGTCTTCTACTCGACCGACGTGGTCGAGCTGCACGCACCGGCGCGCACCACGGACCTTGGCCGAATGATTTATGCTGGCTTCCTCGAATGGGCAGGGGTGAAGCGGCCGGCGCTCCGGCCGGATGATCCCTCCGTGCATCTCTTCCGGTCGGTCACAAGCCAGGGCGAAGAGCTGTTCACTCTCGTGAATCGAAACGACTCCGTTCCCATGCAGCAGATACGCTTTTCTACTTCCACAGGCGAGGTTAGCCTGGATGTCGCGCAGCGGATGACCGGAGCCGTAGCCGTCACAGGTAGCGGCGCTATTCAGTCTATTGAAACCTCAGGGGTTGCTAAGGGACACGGTGAGACTTACTGCCAAGCCGAACCGCACGTGATGTTATTCGCGCTCGACAGGAAAGATATTCGCCAGTCTAAAGCTCTGTGCCTGCTGCCCATGGGCGAGGGTCAAGTCCGAATCCGCAACACCGCACTAAAGGGTCCCACTGCCTTCCAACTGGGAGAGTTTCAGGGTGGCGTCTGGAAGCGTCTGGAGGACGGGCAACTGAATCCGCAAGATGGTTGGGTCGGACTTGAAATCACCAGCGACCGCAACCTAGGCATCGTTCTGATCGCTGGAACCGGAGACATGGAAACCGCTGTTGAGACGCTCACGAGGCTTCTCGACTACCAAAACTGAACCCGAATTCAGAAGCTGACTGGAACGGGGTCGTTGCGACTGACTGCCGGCCCGCCTCTGCCGCATGCGCGGCCTGCTGGTAGGGTCCGGATCAGGACGCTGATGAGAGTGACAAGGGTGGAAGAGGTCCTTTCAATTTTCCCGAACTTGGCGGAAGCCCAGGCGGCCATGCAGTGAAAAGCGGGGCTTAAGTGCTGGAAGCTAGGAACTGGGTGCTGCGGCAATTGGCGGAGGGTCATCTTACCCGGCGGCTGTTTGGAGCGATGGTGGGAAAGATCGATGGGACGCCGCTGCCGTCGCGATAGCCGAGGCTGCGGCACCGAAGAAAACGATTCCGCTATCCTTTTCCGATTAAGAAGCCCTTCTCAAAAGCGACCCTCGCCCTGTCTTACATGGTAAAGTGGTGCTTTGACTAACAGGGAGATGATAAGTGTCAGATGCCACGAGATGAAGAGTACTTGGAACGCACGGACGATCCTGGCGTAGGATGTTGTGAACGCTTGGGGAGTGAACGCGCAAGCGGGCCACGCGGATTTGCTCGCCGATCATACCGGCCTAGTGGACAGCAAAAGGAGAACAGATGCAAAGACTATTGATGCTGTTGGCGATTGCGGGCTGCGTGATCGCAGCCGGACTGCAGGCCAATGAACACAAGACCGGGTTTAACAGCACGGATCTTCACATCGGCGCCGAGCCCCAGCTTTTCGTCGATAACTGGGACATCGAATCGGTCCAGTCGGTGACCCGGCGTTGGTACAAGCCGGCGCGCCAGGGCGATGGGCCAGTGCTGGCCAAAGACAAACCGTGGGAGATTTTCCCCTATTTCACATATAGCAATTACTGCGTCTTACGCGATCCGAAGGATGGTCTCTTCAAGTGTTGGTATGAGGATGCCAGTATGCGACAACCAGGAGAGTGGCCCTCTACCACCAGCCGTTTGCTCTATGCAGAAAGCCGCGATGGCATCCGTTGGGAGAAACCAGAACTCGATATCGTGTTCTACAACGGTAAGCCCACAAATATAGTCGCTGGCCGGGACTTCGGACAAGGCTCGTCGGAAAAGAATCCCTGGCCAAACGAAGGGGTCCACAGCGCGGCGATCATCATCGATCCCAACCCTCCCACGCCGGAGGAGCGGTTCCGCATGTGGTTTACACATGAGACCAGCCAAGCGGGTAGAACTGTTCACCAAGTGGCCTGTGCCCATTCCGTAGACGGCAAGCATTGGCTCCCCTACCCGTCGGGCCCGACCATGGGAAGCACCGAGAACGCGGGGGACGTATCCACCTTGTGGTATGACGCAGACAGCCGCGACTTCGTGATGAACACGCGAAAAGCCCCGATGTCCTACGTCGCGTGGTCCGACGTCAACCGCAAAACCCACCCTCTTGCGTTCGGATGGAGTCCATTTTACGCACCGCAGCGTCCGGACCTCATGAACAAACGCCGGATATTCCAGACGCGAAGCCACGACTTCATCCACTGGACCGAGCCGTTGGAGTTACTTTGCCCGGATGACGACTGGGACAATCTGGACGAGCAGTATTACGGCATGGGCCAGTTCCAGGTGGGCCGCCAGCACTTCGGCACACTCGGGGTATTCCGCCAGGCGGACAACGAAATGTACGTGCGCCTCGTGTACAGCCGCGATGGCTTGCACTGGAGCCCTGCCGACCGCGGCTTGCCTTTCCTGTCGCCGCGTGGACCCGCCCATTGGGATGCGCATATGGTTTCCATAGTTCCCGCGCCCATCGAAGTGGGCGGCCAACTCTGGTTCTTCCACGGTGGCACCTCCGGACATCACGATTACTGGATGTCGACCGAGAAGCTCGACGTCCCGGAAGCGCGCGATCTGGCTGCGGTGCATTTCGCCATGGGGCTGGCTACGCTGCGGCGTGATGGATTCTGTAGCCTCGACACAGGTGACGTCCGTCCCGGCGTAATCGCGACGCGGCCGGTGTTCAGCTCGGGGACGGCACTCTTCATCAACGCCCGTTGCCGTGCGGGCGGCTCGATCCGCGTGACCTTGACCGATCCGAACGGGCAAACACTGGAAGGGTGCGAACTGGCGAAGTGCGACCTTTTCACAGGAGACGACGTCAGTCATAAGGTCACCTGGCAGGGACGCGACTTAATCCCGGGGGCAAATACGTTCCGGCGGGTTGTTTTTCACTTGAGGAAAGCCGAGATCTTCTCCTTCCGCTTTGCCGAATCTGACGCAGAGCCGCGGCGGAAGGAGAGTAACACGCGATGAGAGAAGCAATCCGTTTCGCCAACACTCCGTGGCGGCATTCCGGCGCTGCCCGAGGGTCCGATTGCCGCCCGTTCCCAACGGGCGCCCCGGATCCACATCGCGCCTGCACAGGCTGCGGAAAAACCCGTTTGGCCTGTCATTCCGAGGACCCGCAGGCGAGGAGGGATCTCGCATTGTCTTGAAAACACTCAGGGCGAGATTCCTCGCTCCGCCCGGAATGACAGCTTGGAAGGGTTTTTCCGCACCCCGTGCACCCCCATCGGGGCGGGGGTATCGGCCCCGCGAGTTTGTGCAGGCGCTGGTGTGGATGCTGCATGCAGGAGGAAGGCGGCTAGAGAACCTGCGGGAGTTGGGAGCCGAGCAGGAGGTGCTGGGGGAGTTGGGCTTGGCGGCGGTGCCCGATGCCGGGACGGTGGGGGACTGGCTGCGCCGGAAAGGGCTGCCGGGGGCCGAGGCGATCCAGCAGGTTAGTCGACGCTTGGTCGAGGCCTGTTTGCAGTCGGAGCCAGAGGAACTGATTCTGGATGTCGATGCCACGGAGATTGAGGCGGAGAAGCAGGAGGCCCAATGGACTTATAACCATGTACAAGGCTACATGCCGTTGCTCGGGTATGTGAACGGCGTGTGCGTGGGATTTGCCGGGGACGCTTAGAGTGGGTTCATTTTTCTGTCTCCGGTACACAACGGAGTTGCGGCTTCAGTCCGGCGGTGCGATAGGCTTCCAGAAGCGCTCCGGCGGCTGGTCCGTACAGCGGGGGCATCGTTTTGCCCCCTGAGGACTTGACCAGTGCGCGAAAGCGTTCCAAGATTAAGTTGCTATGAAAAACGCCGCCGATGTGTGCTACACGGACTACTTCCTTCGCCCCGAACAAACGCTGGCGGACGGCGGCGGTTAGCGTCGCGAGTTGGCTGGCGGCGTTCTCAAGGATTTCCCGGGCAACGCTATCGCCCTCCTTTGCGGCTTCATCCAGAAGCTTGGCATATCCGGCGATCCGCGAAACGGGGAACTCAACGGCATAGAACTTCCTCACAAGGGCGTGCGCATCGCCGATGCCGGTCACATCGAGCAGCCTTGCGCGGAGCACGGTCGGCGGTCCCCAGCCCTCCTCATAGCGAAGCGCCGCGCGCAACGCCTGCCGGGTCAGATCGAACGCTCCGGCCTCGTCACCAAAAACATAACCCCAGCCCCCGGCTAGGGCTATCTCACCCGCGTTATTCTTGCCGTAGGAAACCGATCCAGTGCCGGCGATCGTGACGATTCCAGCTTCGCCAGCGAACGCCCCGGCGAGCGCGATATGGGCGTCGTTGGTGATCGTGAGACGATCGCAGTGCAGGATTTCGCTGATAATCTCCTGCTTATCCGCCGGGCCTGCTGTGAACCCAAGCGCCGCGGATGCGAACCGCACACCCTCGGGCTTCACACCGGCTCCGTCGCAAGCGGCTGTGATGCACTCGGTAATGGCGGAAATAAAGCGTTCGCGGCCTCCTGCCGCTTCCACGTGGTTGCAGGGGCCGCCGCGGCCGATGCTGAGCACCCGGCCCGTTTCATCCCCGACAAGGGCTGTAGTGCTCGACTTCCCTCCGTCCACACCGAGAAAAAGCTTGCCTATCATGTACCACCAACCTTTCAACGCGGTGGACGACCGGCCGCCGGCCGCCAGCTTGTGCTCGGCCTGGTTTAGGATGATCGACAGTTGGCCCTTAACACCGCAGTCCTGATGAAACCGCCCGCCTGCTCCACCAGTTCGGCTGGCTGCGCCTCATGCACGCCCGCAGCTTTCGACATAGGCCAGATCGGCTGCTGCCGTCTCCGCGTTGTTTTCATGGGTCTTGAAAAGCCTGGCTGTTTCGTTGTGAAATTATTGTCCATTAAAAACCCGGGCGTGATCCGCCCGGAAGAACCTATGAACACCTACCACAGTGGCGATCGCGGCAGCAACGTACAAAACCGAGAACATCGAAAACCCGGCCGCTAGCCCGAGTGACCCTTTCACCACGCCCAGTAGCGCCGGCGCGACCGCGCCGGCCGCGAAACCAAATGCGGCCACAAAAGCAGCCGCCGAGGCGCGAAATCGTGGCGTTATCACTTCATAAAGCCCGGCATAAATGTTCGAATCGTAGAGCCCGCGGCAGTAGCCGGACCCTCCTAAGACGGCGTAAACGATCCACAGGTTGCCTGTCAGACCCAACAGGCAAAGGAACGGTGCCCCCAGCAACAGCCCGGCCGCCTGTATTTCGAGCCGCGTTTTTGGCCGCCGGGAGGCGTACCGGTCTGATAGCCAGCCCCCAGTCATCAACCCCAGCAGCGCAAGCAGGTGGTGGTAGAACATGCTTGAAAACCCCGCGTTGGCCAGCGATAGGTGGAAGCGCTCGTGCAGGTAGGTCGGCATCCACGTGAGATAGCCAATGTTGACGAAATTCACGCAGGCGAATGCAACGGCCAGCATTAGAAGGGTCGGGGTCCGTAACACCGTTGTCGCAGCAAGTCTCGTTGAGACCCGTCGCTCGGTTACTGATTCCGCCGCTGAGTCCCGAATCTGCCGACAGAGTATCGCTCCAAGCAAGATGCCGGCGGCACCGAATACCCAGAACGACGCCCGCCAGCTAAACCGGTCCGCGACGTACCCAGCCAAACCGCCGCTCGCAACCACCCCAGCATAAATCGAGGTCTGATGAATGGCCAATGCCAGCGCGCGAGTCTCCTTGTGGTAATCGCCAATCAGCGCACTGGCCGCGGGTGCATAAAAGGATTCGCCAACGGCTGTAGCGACGCTTCGCACCACGATCAGGGACACCAGCCCTGTGCTGAACCCGGTCAGCAACGTCGAAAGACTCCAGGCGAACACACTGCCCACGATGATCCACTTCTTCGAAAACGCGTCCCCAGCGTACCCGGCAAACGGGACCATCAATGCCAAGCAAGCAGTGAAAACTGATGCAACCAATCCCGCCTGCACATCCGTCAGCGCAAACTGCGCCTTTAGGTTCGGTAGGACAACGTTGAAAACCTGTCGATCCGCCTGATTGAAGAAGAACGCAAGCCAGAACCAGATCACCAGTTCCCATGAATACGGGACCTTCTTGCCTGCCGTTTGGCGGAGCCTTTTCTGCCGATGATCCTCGCTCAGTTCCCTACCTCCCACATATATATCTCTATGAAGACCGTGTACAACGGCTGCTCGTTGATGCTGTTGTCATAGAACACAACCCGGTCCCAATCCTGCAAACGGAAGGCTGAATGGGCGAACATCAGTTCCCGGAACGCAAGCAAGTGGCAAAACAGGAAGATTGGTTGGTAGAGTCTCATGAGGGCTTACTTCACCTTAAACGTGCATTCGAGCGCATCTCTCAACCGCCCACTATACTGCGCTAATCGCTCCTCGGCCTCCTGCCGGGAAAGCGAGAGGAGGCCCATGAGGACAGCGGTCTTGATGGCCCCACCTGCTGCCACCAACAGGGTTGCCGCCTGAGCCTCGTCAGTTCCGACTACGTGGGCGACAATCTTTCGAGCGCGTTGCACCAGCTTTGAATTCACCGGGTGAACGTTCACCATCATGTTTCGGAAAACGTAGCCACGCCGGATCATGGTTACCGTCGACAGCATATTGAGGACCAATTTCGTCGCGGTCCCGGCTTTCAGGCGCGTCGAACCCGCTACCACTTCCGGTCCGGTTATAGGAGCGATGGAAATATCGACCACTTCCGCCAGCTCAGATCGAGGATTGCAGGAAATGCCGATTGTGAGAGCACCCAACTGGCGTGCAACTTTCAGAGCGCCCAACACGTATGGCGTACCCCCGCTCGAAGAGATTCCTACAACGACGTCGCGGCCGGTCACGCCACGTGCACTCAAATCCGCCGCCCCCATCTCCGAATCGTCCTCGTTGACCTCAAGCGGTCTGACCATGGCTTGCACACCCCCTGCAATAATCGCCTGAATCTCTCCCGGCGCGCAGTTGAAGGTCGGTGGGCACTCGATAGCATCGAGGACTCCGAGCCGTCCGCTCGTTCCAGCGCCGACATAAAACAGTCGCCCGCCCTCAGCCATCGCCTTGACAGTCGCATCGACAGCCTTCGCGATCTGTGCGATTTCCACACGCACCGCTACTGCAATCTTAGCGTCCTCATCGTTCATGATGCGCAATGCTTCTTCCGTCGGGCATATGTCGATCACCTCTGATGCTGGATTTACCTCTTCTGTAATCAACGCCTTGTTCATAGATCCTTCCATTTCTACCCCGGGCTCATGAGATGGTCCAGGGTCCTAATGCCAGACCAACACTAACGTTTCGCGCGGGCCGAGTCTGATTTCGGTCCGGGCGTTCGAAATGCCGGACGGTTCTCACCAGAGCGAGTCGCTTGCGGCATGCTGAGCGGTCCACTGTTGATTACGCCGTAATACAGATTGTTCACGATTTCCAGCGGCTCTGAGCCGAGCGCACGGTCTCGGGACGCGATGTAATCGTACTCGAGATCTCCCGGTAGCGGCACTCCGTGATTGCCCACGTAATCGAGTTCCACTATCCAGCTCCCGCCGAACTCGCGATGCACTAGCACGTTTCGGAGATCGGACACGAGAGCAGTCAAGTAGTTTGCCACTCAGCCCTCCGACCGCGGGAACAAACAAGACTGCACGCCCCCGTCTCTAACCATTCGATCGATGCGTAGCAGGTTAAGCATTAGTTGCCTAGGGTGGTGGTAGTTCTCCACCCAAGTCGCGCGTGGGTCAGGATGCAACTTCCTATCCGTGACCGGGATCCATGGTGGATATGCTCGTGTTCTCAGCGGATATTGTTCATGCAGATAGTGGTATGTCCGAGAAAACATTTGTTTCGCCCAGTCCTCGCCAGTGAGTTCAAGCAGCAGGAGCGATCCGACGAGCACCTCTTCCTGAACCCATAAGGCCTTGTCCAGACTCCAAAGGTTCTCGTCGACGTGGACGAGGTTTCGAAAAACCCCACCGTAAACATCATCCCAGGCGACCTCAACGTGCCTTCGAAAGCGCTCCGCGGCAAGTTCAAAGAGCGGTCTATCCTTCTGGCGAACCGCTTCCTGCATGATCATCCAAAGCGTCTCGATGGAATGGCCAGTCGAGACAAACTGCGACAATTCGTTTGATGGCCAAGAGAAATCATGGGCGAGCAGTTCTACGTTCAGCCGAAAAGCCGGATTGTAGTGGCGCTTCAACACGACGTCAACACAATGTGAGATTAGCCTTTCGAGCTCATCATCCGGATGAGTCTCCAGCATCTGGTTGATGACTCGAATCAAGACCATCGATACACCCTGGGCGCGCGCACCAGGAAAGCGCAGAGTCTTCGGCCCTCTATACATCGCGACGACGTCTGGATGGTAGTCCGGCTGGTCGTAGATTCTGAGGCTTTTGGATATAATTTGTTTTGCTAAGTTCCAGTATTTCCGCTCTCCGGCTGCTCGCCCGTACTCCGCAAGACCCTCAGCAATGAAGAGATCGCCATAGATCTCGGCGGCTGCCTTGAGCGGAGTTCCCTCCCGTGTGCAAACGCGAGGCCACAAGGTATCCTGGTCGGTTGGCTCAAGCTTCATCACGAATTCGACGGCCTTTTCCGCAACGCTTAGATACCTTTGGTCCTGCCCGAAGTTATTAAACAGGAACGAGTAAACCCAAATGCCTCGACCTTGAAACCAAGCGTCTTTGGTTCCCGAAGGGTTTGCGCCATCGGGGCCGATGTTATGCGCAAACCCACCGAATTCGTGGTCCACGACGTATCTATCCATGAGAGGCAGGAACTCCTCGAAGAGGTCATGGCGATATTGCCGTCCGAGTTGATCGAGTGTTAATCCTGCCAATGTCTGGGAATGGACCATTATCGCGGCACCTTTCGGGCATCAATGTGGATTTCGCAGAACAGCCCGGCCCCAACCTCGGAAGACGATTTTCGGCTGCGGCGTTCATTCGCCAAGAGGACGGCACCCGTGGGACCGAAGACGACCTCTTTCTGCTTGTCAAGATATCTATACCGCGCGAACAGTCTCCTGTCAATAGCTTCGTTTGGCAGTCAGCGTATTGCGCTTGCGAAACGCGAGATAGTATAATCCATCGGCCAGATGTGATATAGATATCCAGACATATCGGTCTGTTACCTCGCGCTGTCGGACCTTGAGTTGGCTCATAAGAGACTCTTGAGCTTGGATTTGTGCTCTATACCGAGACCGGAGGCCCCCTTGATGAACGGACGACAACGAATGGCTGTGGCTATGTGCCATCAGGAGCCAGACCGCGTGCCGGTAATGTGTCAGCTTTCAATAGGTCACTATGCGCTGCACGGCGGGCACAAACCTCACGAGATATGGTATGAGAGCGAAGCCTTTGCCGATGCCGCAGTGAAATTGGCGCGTCGATACCAATTTGATGGGGTTCTGGTTGGTCTGCCAGGCCGACCCGCCAGCTACTTGGACGCAAATGTGATTTCAATTCAGGAAACGCAGGAGGGCGAATGGCTGATGTGGCGCAATGGAGACAAGACCTTCATGCCGTGGGATGACATGCCGCACCATTTCCCGGCGCGCCAATCGACGCATATGCGGGCTCAGTATGAGACTTTCAAGCCTGAGCGGGATATCACAGAAATCGATCGCTATCCCGCATACACATGGGCCATCTATCATATGCAGGAGCTTCCTGGGAAGAGTCCGGGGCCTATGGTGGTCGGCCAGATACCAGAGTACCTTTTCCGCACTTTTGACATGGTGAAAGCACGAGTGGGAGGCGAACTCTCTGTCCATGGCTCGGTTTATTCTCCACTCACCCACTTCTTCGAGCTGTTCGGCTACGAGGACGGGCTTACGGGTCTGGTAACCGACCGGGAGAAAGCCCATCTCATCCTGGATCGAATCACAGACGGAGTGATTGCCTGGGCGATTGCCCTGATCAAGCGCGGCGCGGATGCCCTCAGTCACTCGTCGGCCTTCGTGGGCGCTCCCTTTCTGTCCAGGATGATGTATCGAGAGTTTGTCGTACCCTACGAGCGTCGCGTCAACGAGGCGATCACGGCTGCCGGAGGTGTGGTTTACACCCACAGCTGTGGCAGAATTGGAGACCGCTTGGACTTGTTGACAGCCTCGGGAACGATGGGGATCTCCGCTCTGGACCCTCCACCCCTGGGCGACGGGGACTTGACAATAGCCAAGCGGGACTTCGGCGACCGACTGTTTTTCAGAGGCAACATCAGTCCTGTGTTATTACTGAGTTACCGAACCCCAGAAGAGGTTGTCGCGGAGGCCTCGAGGGTACTTCGTATTGGAAAACCCGGCGGTGGTTACATCTTAAGTACGTCCTGTTCCGTCGCTCCCCGGACAGAGGCATGGAAGCTCGAGTTACTCACCCCGCTCTCGGAGGAAATTGGACGATACTGATTCGACGAACTGAAGTTTCTTGCAGACTGTCGTCCCGAGAACCCCATCTACTGTCTGGCGGAGCTTTGCTGCGAAACAGACAGACTGAGAAGTGGCACCTATATTCAGAGGGCTCTCGCGAAATTCTTGGGTACCTGAAGCTCAGGTCCAATCGCACAAACTCCGGCACCAGCTACTAGCCCTGATTTCTCAGTGCGCCCCAACGCTTCGGCGCTCGTGAAAAGTGACCTACTAACTTTTGAGCTAAGTCCCCACTGACCCCACTCATGGCACGGTGATGATAGTCACCATGCCTGATCATCGAAAAAGACCCGGTGAGTCACAATCCCGCCGCCTTTTCGGGTGCACTCCTGGCTTGTGCATTTGGGTCTTAAACTGAAAGTTAAGATGTTTCATGCTTGAGCTGGCCATGTTCCATCAGCCCAGCCAGCGATTCGCACACAGCTTCCAACGAGCTGTAACGTGGTCGATAGTCAAGCAGCTTCTGGGCCTTGGCGATGCTGTAGTTCGAGCAATGAGCCAAGTGCGCCCACGACCACTGAGCGTCTTCGGCAGAGCGGGTGGCCCGGTATTCCTCCCAAGCAACAAACCTCAGCCGCGCTGGCTTCCCAAACCATGCCGCCAGGGATTCCGCGTAGCCCCGCATCGTCATGGCTGCTGGCGAGACCACGTGGAAGCTTTCGCCCACAGAGGCATTCCGGTTGGCAATCGCCTTCATGAAGGCTTGCGCCACGTCATCCGCGTGTACGTGATGCAGCGTCTCCAGTCCCTGGTGCGGCATCAGCAATTCTTCTCCCCTCGCTAGTTTGCCGTACACGTCCAGGCTCCAAGTACCCAAAGGGTCCAATGGCACCCACCCAGGCCCCACAATGTGGCCGGGCAGTATGGAGGTCGCCGGAAAACAGTGAAGCTGGGCCTCTTCGAGGAGATAGGCTTCGAGTTGCGCCTTCTTGATCCCGTACTCGCCAAATGGATGGTGCGGCATGTCCTCCGTTATGGGAACGGTGACTGGGTAACCGTGGACCCAAACCGTCCCGCAACTGAGGAAGTGGCGCACCTTGCCGCGCAGGGCCTCGACCAACTGCCGGGCGGACGCTGCGTCAAAACAGATCATGTCGATAACAATGTCAGGATCGAGCCTGCTCACACTTGCTCCGAACGTCCCCGCTGCCTCTTCTACCTTGCGATCCATGAGGACGTGCTGCACTTTCTCCCATGCGGGATCGGGCAAGTACGGCTTGCTTCCCCCACGATGGATGCAGACCACTTGGTGGTTCGCGTGAATCAGTCGCGGAATAAGAAACGTCCCCACATGCCCCGTTCCACCAATCACCACGACACGCATCGATGTCCCCTGTTTAGTTCGGATTTTCTATTTCGATCTTGAGAGGGAGATATTTTACCACATGGTTGCCAGGAGTCATTGCTTGGTTTCCTCGCGGTTTAGACGCGACGGCCCCTCTGCTGCAGCAATGCCGCCACGTCCTTGCTGCCCGCCATCGCCACACAGTGGAGTGGTCCTGATGGGCCTTTTCGAGCAAGACGATCGCGCCATTTTTTTCTCCCAAGCCGACAGATAGCTCAGCCATATCAATCGGCGAAACATACCGGCGCTTCGATATACCCCTCAGTTCGTTGAGGGTCTTGGTCGCCTCGCCTGCCTTACCCGCCAGAGCGTAGGCATGTGCGAGCTTGGCCACATCCCCCGGTTCATCTCCAGAAACAGCCATCACTTTTCGAAACTCGGCGATGGTGTCCTCAAACATTCCCTTCTGCAAATAAACCGATCCCAGGATTCTGTGCGCGTAGGCGAAGTTTGGATCCATTTCTAGCGTCTTGCGCAATTCTACCATTGCCTGGTCGTACTGGCGCGCGAAGTACAGGTCCTCTGCCAGGCCAGTATTAGCCGCAAGCGAGAGAGGGTCGAGTTCCCGCCCGTTTGTGTTCGGCGATGGATTCATCCCACTGACCCATTGGTGCAAGATAGGCGGGGTACCACAGGTGAGCTGTGGCATAGCTTGGGTTCAGTTGCAAGCAGCGCTTGAATTCGTCCTCGGCGACTGACCAATTCCATTCGAGTATTGCAAGTTGCTTCATCACCTCAAGGAGCCGTATCGAACGATGGTCATCGTCGCACAATTTCTCGGTCTGTGGGTCAGTGAAGTCGTAGCATTGAAGTGCGGTGATTCCAAAACTTAACCCTCCTAGTGTAGTGTCCCTTAAATAAGTAGCCAAATCATTCTTCTTGTTTTTGACGGCGTCGGGGTTGGGTGCTCCCCGGGTGAATCGATTCCAGTTTCGCGCGGGCGCGCTCTATCTTTTGGAGGATGTCCTCCAGTTTGGCGGTCCAGACGAAAGGTCGCGGATTCTCGTTCCATGCTGCCAAGAACGCTTCGATGGCCTGCACCAAATCCGGCACACTGGCAAACGCCCCACAGCGCACCGCTTTTTGCGTCAACTCCCCAAACCACCGCTCCACCAAGTTGAGCCAACTGGAACTGGTCGGAATAAAGTGCGGCACAAAACGACGATGGCGTTTCAGCCAGGTCTGCACTTCCGGTGTTTTGTGCGTCCCATAATTGTCCACGACCAGGTGCAGTTCCTGGTCCCCTGGAAACTCACGGTCCAGCCGGCGCAAGAACTTCAGGAATTCTTGATGGCGATGCCGGCTACTGCACTGCCCGATGACCTTGCCGTCCAAGAGATTCAGCGCCGCGAAGAGCGTCGTCGTTCCGTTGCGCTTGTAATCGTGCGTCATCGTGCCGCACCGCCCTTTCTTCAGGGGAAGGCCCGGCTGAGTTCGGTCTAAGACTTGAATTTGGCTCTTTTCATCCACGCACAGCACGACCGCCCTTTGCGGCGGGTTCAAATACAAACCCACCACATCGGTCAACTTCTCCACAAACTTGGGATCGCGTGACAACTTGAAGGTCCGGTTCAAATGAGGCTTGAGGTTGTGCAATTGCCAAAGCCGGTTCACGGTATTCTTGCTCATACCCTGGGCTTTCGCCATGCTCCGACAGCTCCACTGGGTCATGCCCTTGGGTTTGGTTTGCAGCGTCGCAGCAATCAACGCATCGCGCTTCTCGAGGTCGTACTTCGGTTTGCGTCCCCGACCGGGTTCGATCTCCCAGACCGCACCGATCCCTGCGCTTCGCACTCGCCCTCGCCACAAGGCGGCTGTATGTCGATTGACTCCGTGACAGGTCGCAATTTCCAGATCCGGCCTTCCGGCCGCGGCGGCCAGCACCAACCGGCACCGCAAGGCCACCTGTTGAGGCGTCCCATCCGCCGACTCCCACTGGGCCAATTGCGCTGTGTCTTTCGCGGATAAATTCACCATCGGACTAGTTCTGGTCACGCTCAAATTCATACCACACCGGGCTCAATATGTCTAGTTATGTAAGGGGCAGAACACTAGCTGAGGTGGGATGGCCTTCCCCGCAATCAATCGGGCAAGCTGGTCACCGGTCATCTTGGGAAGCGAAGTCAGGTAGCACATCTGCTTCTCAATATCTTCATCGCCACCCTCAAACCAGAAGCGCTGAGCTGCGCCCCGGTGAATGCCCAACGGTCCACGAATGGCATTGCCGTACCTACCGGGCTTCAACGCATCGTGCTTGGGGAAGACCTCGATTCCTTCCCGCTGCCTGCCTCCCTTGACCGGGATACCCAAGCGCAGGGCAAGACCGCAAACGTAGATGCGGCAATCCCGAGCTGGGAGCGGCTCCGCCAGGAATAACCAGAGATGTCCGCCCCGATGGCTTTTCTCAAGTGCGGGCTCCACCCCATCCTGCCTGAGGTAGAAGCTGAGCTTGAGGAGATCCGCGAGCGAATCCTCATAGTCCGCGTCGATAGCCACCCACTTCGAGCATTGGGTGGCGGGGTTGACGGCGTAGAGGCCGATGGTAACTCCGCCCTCAAGGTGGCGGCGGATTGTGTCCAGCGTCAGGCTGAGTCCCTGGCCGGTTTTCTTGTTGGTGGGCCGGTAGTAGTAATGCCGGGCACCTTCTGGGTGCGGCCGGTTGGACTGGAGGGTGTAAGCCCGGCGGTTGACGAAGAGGCGGAAGTAATCCGCCACCGCACTGGCGGGCGCTTTGAGACGAAGCTTCCGCATTCTTTCCTCCCTGAAGCTCGGCGGGCGTCATAGGTCCATGGTGAGTGGTGATAAAACAAACAATCTTCCCCGTCGAATGGGCCGACTGGCAGTCGAGGCGAGGCAGTATTTTCCCTACCTTACGGGGAAGCGAGATTGGTTCGCTATCTGACCCTGTCGTGGGGAATGGTCTTCAGGCTGGAAGTCTTCCGAAAGGTAGGCGGCAAGTACGCGAAGCGCTACTACGCGGGTGCAAGTTTCGTGCTCTTGGCCTCCCACGTCCGAAGGGCCTTTCGGATTGAAAGATCCGTTAAGGACGTCTTACGCTTGGTTATCGAGTCGCGCAAAATGTAGGAAGCTACAAGCCCAGAGATTGCAGTTCGAACGGCACCTGAGGTTGTGTGACCCGAAGGTAGCCACGGTCAATTCCCAAGACGAATTGACCGTGGTTTCGTCATCGAAGGGAAAGCCCATGGTCACGAATGCATTGACGCGGGCTACGCTCTCCCTCAAATCCCTTCGGGAAATCGCAGCCCCCGAAGAACAGGAGTCTGCGCCAGCCGGCGAAACCGGGGTGGTGGTCCAAGTCTCTCCCTCATCGACCCAGGTGAGAAAATCCGCGTGGATACAGCCAAGGCAAATACATCGAGCGTGCCAACTAAGCCACTTTCGCCACCAACCGGTTCAAATCATGGGTCGAGTTCAATGTGAGAACGATCTGGAGTCAGAAAACGCAATCGCCCCCGAGTCCGAAATTGACCAAACCCGCCACCGCCACTCACCATGGGTGGCTGGAAGCTTGCCCGCCGATATTTGCGCGGACAGGGAATCATGCCCTGACCTAAACCTTACAAAAAGGCGCACGTCATCGTTTCTGGCAAACTCGGTGACTTCCGCAACCACATCGTTGGAAGCACTCGGTTGCCAACGGAATTCTCGGAATGGTTTGCCAGCGACCTTAGAATTTTTGGCGTCCTCCGGCGCCAGCAACCTGGCCGGCATGGGTTGTTTGCCCGGGGTCCATGACTTCTCGATCCGGGACACAATCTTCGGGACTTCCTTTACAAACTCATCGTTGCAAACTGGGTCGGCGCTGCCCGCCAGGAACTCCCATTTACTTTCCGGCTTTCGGAATATCAGCAGCACTGTAACCCATCCAAGCGAGTCCACGGCTTGGTAGGTGGAGGCCGTTTGAACAAAAGCCAGGTGGTCGCTACCCCAGTAGCCACAAACTTCGGTCTCACCCACCAGGGATGGCCACGGATCTGTTACCACAGTGTGAAGGCGATCGGCATCCTCAAACGCCTTGATTGCCGCCGTGCCTCCCAGATACGCCTGAATAACCGGCCCGATCAGGCTTTGGAGATCTCCCGGTAAGGATTGCCCCCCGCGACTAGCGCCACATTCCGGGGGACGAAGTGCGAGTGATCTCGCGGCTTTATGGTTCCGGGATGTCCGGATCAGGTACTCCCAACCGCGAACATCTTGCAGACCAGCGAGCGAATCTGAGACATTCTCCAGTGCCTGACGAATTGTTTCACTGCTCCCTATCCCTGTAATGGTGGCCGGAGTCCTCTGCACCGGAGCTCCATCACGAAAAATAATGCCAGATCGCATCGTAATGCCAGCAATCACTCCCCTGTTTTCGACTGCGAGAATGTCCGGTTCCTGGTTTTTCTGGAAGGCAGAAAAGAACTCGTCGGCGAAATTCACTGCGGAAAAGGTTTCGACTCTTATCTTGTAACCTAATGCTTCCGCGCTCAAGTTAAGATCCGGAGAGACCGTCTTGCCAGGCCTGCCGTTTTGGTAAGGATTGCCGACTTTCCAGACTGTAATGATTTTTCCATCCGGCTGCGAACTCGGCGAGGGTGGTTGTTGAGCTTGTGCTGCTGGCACCAGCAGATTGATTGTCATCACCAACACAAGCGCGCGCAGGTATGTACCCACGTGGCGCAAAAGGGAACTGATTCGTGGATGCGCGCGACGAACCATGGTGACCTCCTCGATCTGGATTGGAGGAAAGGGATCCGGGGTTAGCGACCGCACCGGACCTCTGCAACGAATTATGCCGCTCGGTAAATCGGAAGTCAACGAGCGAGCGAGGACCTCCGCTGGTGAGGCCTGCGGCTTTACTGGTGGTCCCGCTAACGGTGCGGTAATCTAGCGCCGTGTCGCGGCTACGTCGCCCGTATCTGAGGAGGAAGAATCGCCGACCTCAACGGTGGAGGCTTGTTGTGCCAGGGGAAGCCTGGCTGACCTTGTAAGCTGAAAGGAGCTTACCCTGTAATTGCTCATTCGACAGGTAGCCGACCAAGCGTGGGAAGGAGCAATCAGACCTGCAATTTCCCAGTCGATCATCTCCGAGAACCTGAGGGCACTACTTAGCGAGTTCCGTCAGCGAGGGCTGACGCCATGCGTTGCGTGGCCACCCTCAGCTTCGGGGTATCGCCCTCCGTCATGCGGCCGACATCACCGTACTTGAAGACGCCACCACTTGCCCATTCAACCACTTCGCCGATGGCTTGCTTCTTGGTCGTGGCAACTCGGCGTGCCGCTGTCAGGAACTCATTGCGAAGCTGATTGAATCCCGAACTTGCAGCCGATCCGTTGCCATTGTTGGGCGCAGGAGGTGAGGTGGGTCGGGCAGCGCTTGGCTTGGCGGATCCGTTCCCGCCAGAAACCGTGGTGCCGTTCTCAGGGGGCAGAGTCTCACCTGGCGAGTTCGACGGAGCGCTGCCAGGAGTTGTCTCCGTAGGAGAACCACCCTCAGTTGGTTCGGTGGAAGAAGATCCATTCAGCGACGGTGGATAAAACTCAGCCGCGACCTCCGGCGCCTGCTCTTGCTCGTCCTCTACCACCTCCAGGACCTTGCCACCCGACCCGAGCAGCTTTCGAGTCTCAGCGAACAGCCGCGCGTTCTCATACTACTTTCGGGTCTGTCATGCTGAGCGCAGCGAAGCATCTCGGCATTTTTCCGCACCGATTGGGCTTTCAACTGCGGAGATTCTTCGCTCCGCTCAGAATGACAGCAGGGAAGCGTTTTTCCGCAGCCTGCCAGACTCAGAGCCCAGATGGATGAAGTCTTCTTCCTGTTCTCCTTGCGGTCGAAGTACGTGGCCTCCTCCGGGCGAACCGTCAGCTTGGCGGTGATACCGGCCAAGCGGCCACCCGTGAAGGTCTGGATCTCCTGCAAGGCGGAGTGGGTGCTGATGTCATTTGGAATGGGGATCGACTCGAGCCGCCGGTCATTCCCGCGAAAGCGGGAATCCAGTTTGTCGGCAGCGCATTTCCGAAGGTTTGCCGAGTAGATTCCCGCTTTCGCGGGAATGACTGCGCTCCAAATGACACCAGCACTGCGGAGTGAATCTGGCGAATGGATCGGTAAGAACACGTGTGGATGCGGCAGACGCTCCCCAGCCGGGGGAAGTCCGCCAGCACAAAACGTAGGTCTCCACCCGGTTTGCACTGCCCGCCGACAAGCTCCGGACAACCACTGCCGTACTGGGTCCAAGGCTGTCCGCCAGGCTTCGCAGCCGTGCGCCGGGGTGGTGGTGTCACTTGGGATGGGATCCCTTTCGAAACGCTGGTCATTCCCGCGAAAGCGGGAATCCAGCCCTTCGACAGCGCATTTCCGAAGGTTTGCCGAGTCGATTCCCGCTTTCGCGGGAATGACTGCGGCTTCGAGCGCCCATGTCTCGCAAATGACACCAGTACCGGTGGCGGAGGTCCCGTCATCGCAGCACTTCCGCTCGATGGCCGTCCACCAAGCATAGGAACTGGGGAAGACGTTCTCGATGTCATCGTCGATCAACATAATGTGGAGTTCGCGGCACTGCTCGCCATAATGCAGGGTCAGCTCCGGATCGGCTTCCCACGGAAGCCGGTTGGCCGACTTCTTCTTGCGCAGGAAGACGAAGTGGTCGAGCTTGGTGGGATGGTTTCGATCTCCACTGGGTGGTAGGCCGATGGAGACCTTGGTGGATACGCACAGCCGCTGGACGACACGGCCGTCTTGGTCATGCGTGACGCCAATGATCATGGGGATTCCTCCTTCTTCTGTGGAATCGGGCGGCGAGGGAGAGAATTTGGTGGAGATAAAGAGCCCTGTAGGGAGGGATTTTAGCCCACATTTCCGAGATGAACTCCTTCCAACGAACCTTCGGGAGTTATTCTTCATCAGTATTTATGCGGGTTTGAACGCAGTGAAGACGCCTCGGAGGTGCACACCCAATGGGTGAGATGCAAATTCAGCCCTTTCAACTTTCATTCAATGCTTCCTTGACAATCGATTGCGCGGCAGGAGGTCCAAATCGGAAATCCCAATTCAATCGCTTTCGATAGCGCCGAATCGCCGTTGACGTAACGCGCCGTTCAAGTAAACGTAGCGTTACCAGACCTCGACCTTTTTGATATGCTATTCGGGACATGGGTGAGGACAAACCGTGACCTACTCCAAACGCTCGGCGATTGCTCTCGCAATTGCACTTAGTGTGCCGTTGCTTCTGGCCGATATTACGGGCGCGCAGACGCAGACGAATACTGCGCCGAAAACATTCACAGACGCGGCAAGCACTACCATCAAGGCACAAGTGCGGCAGGTGCTGCTGGATGTAGTTGTAACGGATAGCAGGAACCGCCCGATCACCGAACTGAAGCGTGAGGATTTCTCGGTTTCGGAGGATGGAAAGCCCCAGCAAATCGTCTCGTTTGAGACGCACGCGAGCGCCAATCATTCGGCAGATTCCGCAACTCCGTCTACCGCGGTTCCCCAACTGCCCCCCAATACCTTCTGGAATGTGAGCAGCGCGCGCGAGGACCTTCCCCTGAACATTATTCTGTTCGATGTGCTGAATACTCCCTTCGCCGACCAGCCGTTGGCACGCCGTCAAATCAAGAAATTCCTGACGGGCAAACCCACGGGCAGCCGGTACGGCATATTTGTATTGAGCGATAAACTTCATCTGGTACAAGGTGTGACGGATAGCGAGGCGGAATTGCTGGCTGCGATGAACGGGCGAGCGACGCGCACGCAGTCTCCGGTGTTTGGCCCACCGGACCCGAATACCGTGGCGTCGGACGTTTTCCTTAGGGACAGCGGGCTCGTGCCCCCTTATCCCGGGCCGATGGCCATGCTGGATCATTTGGGGCAGTTGAACAGCCAGGCAGACCAATACTTCCTAACGCACCGCGTAGACATAACGTTGGCTGCATTCAATGAACTCGCGCAGTTTTTGGGCGGAGTACCTGGGCGCAAGAATGTACTTTGGCTATCCGGCTCGTTTCCGATTGTATTTCCCGGACGAGGCCCCCTCGATCGTTTCCAACCCGCCGTGAGCTTCAGCCCCGAACTCAGACAGGCGACCAATCAACTTACGATTAGCCAGGTAGCCGTGTATCCGATCGATGTTCGTGGGCTTATTGTTGCTCCAATCATGGGGGCAGCGAACAATCGGAATTACCATGCTGCTTCGCTGGGGCAGGCCCGCAGAAGTTACATGGTGATCCTTGCGCAGGAACAGGCCACCATGGACGAGATCGCCGAAGTTTCGGGCGGGCACGCGTTTTACAATACGAACGGATTTGAACAGGCGCTGCAGACAGCGAGCGAAGACGGATCGAACTACTACACGCTCAGTTATTCGCCCACCAATACCAAGTTTGATGGGGGAATCCGGAGCATTCATGTGCGAGTCAATGGAAAGGGCTATTCCCTTTCCTACCGGCGAAGCTATTTTGCCGACGATGACTTCGAACGGGCAAAACGATCCTCTCATACGGCGATTCAGAGCACGGATGCAGAGATGCTGCGTGGAGCACCAACGCAGCACGATCTGGTATTTTCAGTTCACGCCAAAACGATGGGCAACCCTACCCCCTTGTCGCAAACCCAAATCGAAGAGTTGTCCCAATTTCCTGCCCTCGGGAAGACGGGGAAGTGGGCTACGGTGAAAATGCAGAAGTATGAGCTCGATTATTCGCTGCTGCGAAAGCAGATCAGTTATTTGATCGGTTCCGACGGACTCCGCCACGGCACTTTGGACTTCCTGTACGCAGCGTATGACGTTGAAAACAATCTCCTGTATCGCGCGACATCGTCGGTAAGTCAGACGATATTGCCGGACCAGGCAGAGCAGGCCCGCTCCGGTATATACCTCGCGCGACAGAGCCTCGATATCCCCGCGAATACGTCCTGGCTGCGCATCGGCGTGCGCGATGGAGTGGACGGCCGAACCGGTTCGCTAGAGGTTGCTCTGCCACTTCGGCCAGAGTGAACATTTCCCCCACACCCGGAACCCGCCTGCATAAGCACGTGACAACGGCCCATTCCTACTACGAGGAGGTTTGACATGTCGCTTGACTCGCCCCCAGGAGGGTTTCCACCGCTATCGGAGCCTGACCCCCATTGCAATCGCTAGCATGCAATAGATGTGCAAGCCGGACATGTCCGTTTAGAGGCCTAAAACGGCGACAGCGGAGGTCTTCGATGGCCGGGAGCTTATCTTAGTAAGACTCTCCTTGCGGCCGATGGCTGCGGTACACAGCTTCCGTAGCCTTCCTTGATGACTCCGTCGAAGTCATCCACGGAGTGAGGCTCATTCTCCAGTGCCAACGTTCTGGGCCGCTGATCGGTGGGCAGACCTTTCTTCAGCGTGAACTTGGCGTATTCCTTCCCGGTCCGCGGACCTGCCAGTAGAACGCCATCTACTGCTTTCTTCTGGAGGGCACGATTCAAGGCCAGTTGCCGGGTTCCGAGCGGCTGGGGCGTACCCAGAAGTTCCTTCGCCCTGCCGAGAGCAATTCCGAACAGCAGCTTTCCACCTTCATGGACGAGTGTTTCTCCCACGCTGAGAGCCAAGTTCGCCAGACGATTCATCTTCGACCTCGAAGGGGGTATGGAGTGGAAATCTGCGCCGCTTGAGTAGGCGCACCGTGATGAAAAGACAGAAAGAGACGGGTGACGTAGTCGCGACCCACCGCCAGAATACAGCACCGTAGAGGTGATGACCAGACAACTTCAGTTCATGTCGTTCTGCCACCGAGCAGGGTGATTTTTGCCGCTGAAGGCCAGGAGCTTCAGGAGTATAATTTGCCCACCATGACCGACCTGGCACGATTTCTTTCCGGCGCTGTGGGATTTTTCCTCCTGATCGTCATACCTCTTCTCTTCTACCTGAAGAGGCGAGCCCAGACGGAGAAGCGGATCGTATTGTACATACTCGCAATTTGGATCCTCTGGTACCTACCCTACGCTCCAATCCATGAGGGCTGTCATTTCCTGGGCGGTCACCTCGCCGGCATGTAGCTCAAGTCCCACCAGTTCGTCCCGCGCTTTTGGAGGGGAGACTTCGTGCATGGCTATGTCGCTTGGGAAAATGGTAAACAATGGCAGATTCTTTTGAGCTGTCAGGCTCCCTATGCGATCGACGGTCTGATCATTCTGCTAGGGCTTTTTCTGTTCCGGTGGCGGACTGCCTTCACTCCCTTTCTTGGTGCACTCGTTCTGACGCTGACCTTTCTCCGCTCCGTGTTTGATGTTGCCATCAACTACGTTGCTGACACGATCCTCGGCGGATCCGGCGATTTCCGATTCCTGTTGAACGGCTACCCACGTCTTGCCGTTCACATTTGCGCATGGGTGCTGATGCTCCTGGGGGCTTGGGGCGCGGTGCGTGAGATCGTGAAAGCCCAGCCAAATAAAGAGATTCCCTCCGCTGATTAGCAAGCGGAGCGCCCCCGTGTTTGTCTCCGGTTCTTCCACAGGGATGTGTTGCAAAGACTGAAGAGAAGAGAGGACACGGATCGGCTCGGACGGCGACCGAGGCAGTGAGTTTAGGCAGCGAGGGAGAAGACTCGATCAATAAACTGGTTCTGCCCTCGGATGTCACCCTTCTTCACCCACCGGACTTGGCCCTTCCGAATCTTGTGCATCACCTCGTAGCCTTGAATCGTTCTCCGCGCAGAAGCGCACTGCCGAAAGTGCTGCTTGGCACGGATCTTTTTCTTGATGGCGCGGTGATCTTGCTCCAGAATGTTGTTCAGATATTGAACTGGCCGATGACCGCAACGCGGTCGTAAGACACCTTCCTCCTTGGATTCAGAAATTGCGGGCGGATCACACTTGGCTTTGTCGGTGTTGATCACCCGCGCTGGAGGGTGAGAAGGGTCTGCAAGGGCTTTGGCAAACAGCGCTTGGGCCGCATCGGCGGAACGCAGCGGTGACAGGAAAAAGTCGATCGTGGCTCCGGCCGAGTCGATGGCTCGATACAGATAGAACCACCGGCCTTTGACCCGCACGTATGTCTCATCGACTCGCCAGGATTTATTCGTCGGTTTCAGGTGGGGCCGGGTCCGCTCCTCGAGTTCCGGCGCGTAGCGCTGGACCCACCGCCAGACGGTCGTATGATCGACGTCCAAGCCCCTCTCGACCAACAATTCTTGGATATCACGATAGGAAAGGGAATAGCGAAGGTACCAACGGACGGCACAGAAAATGATCTCGGGGGTAAAGTGCCGCCATTTGAAGCTTGCGGGTCGTTGTGGGTCTGCCATACGCTTTCAAGCATAGCAGGGCCAATCCCGGATTTTTGCAACAGATCCTACCTTCGCTTGACCATCTCCGTGCGTGGCCATTAAAATGGATGATCTAATGTTTCCGTGAGGAAGTGAGAAGAGGGGGCTATGCTTGACGGACCTATCCCGGAGGGGCTTACTTTCGATGATGTTCTACTCCTGCCCGCCAGATCATCAGTCTTGCCAACCGAAGTTGATACCCAGACTAAGCTGACACGCAACATTGCTTTGAACCTGCCTATCGTGAGCGCGGCCATGGACACGGTGACGGAATCTCGTCTAGCCATTGCGTTAGCTCAACAGGGCGGCATGGGCATTGTTCACCGAAGCATGCCGATTGATTACCAGGCGGCTGAAGTTGACAAGGTCAAGCGCTCCGAAAGCGGCATGATTGTTGATCCGGTCACCGTGAGCCCGGAGAGCAAGATCTACGAGGCTCAGGAGATCATGAAAAAGTACAAGATCTCCGGTGTTCCCGTGACGCGCAATGGCAAACTGATGGGAATCCTTACCAACCGCGATCTGCGATTTGAAACCCGTTTCGACCTGCCCGTCGAACAGGTGATGACTAAAGAGAATCTGATCACCGTGTCGGCGGGCACCACGCTGGATGAAGCGGAGGCGATCCTTCACAAACATCGAGTGGAAAAGCTCCTGGTTGTCGATGAGAAGTTCAACCTGAAGGGCCTCATCACCGTAAAGGACATCCAGAAGCGATCGAAATACCCCAATGCCTGCAAGGATTCCCAGGGTCGCCTGCGGGTCGGCGCGGGGTTAGGGGCGACGGGGGATTTTCTGGAGCGAGCGGCAGAACTGGTGAAAGCCAAGGTTGATGTTCTGGTAGTGGATACGGCGCATGGTCACTCGTCTCGGGTGATGGAGGCGGTGCGCAAAATCAAGCATAAGTTCCCTGAGGTTGACCTCATCGCCGGCAATGTCGCGACGTTCCAAGGGGCTAGCGATTTGATCCAGTTGGGGGTGGATGGAGTGAAGGTGGGCGTCGGCCCTGGTTCCATTTGCACCACTCGCGTGGTGACAGGAACCGGAGTGCCCCAAGTAACGGCGATCGCGGAATGCGCGCGCGCCGCGCGCGATGCTGCCGTACCCCTCATCGCCGATGGCGGCATCAAGTATTCCGGCGACGTATCCAAGGCCATCGCGGCAGGAGCCAGTTCCGTTATGATTGGCAGCCTCTTCGCAGGAACTGAGGAGAGCCCGGGAGAATCCATCCTCTACCAGGGGCGCAGCTTCAAATCGTACCGCGGCATGGGCTCCATCGCTGCCATGGCCGCCGGCTCCGGAGACCGGTACGCCCAGGAAGCGACCGTGGCCCGTGGCGAGGTGACCAAGCTGGTACCAGAAGGTATCGAAGGACGCGTGCCCTACAAAGGACTTTTGGCGGACCTGGTGGCGCAACTGGTGGGAGGGCTGCGCTCCGGTATGGGCTACTGCGGATGTGCCACCATTGAAGAACTCCAGAACCAGGGGCGCTTCATACGAATCACTGCCGCCGGCTTGAGAGAGAGTCACGTTCACGACGTTATCATCACCAAGGAAGCGCCCAACTACTGGCTTGACTAACCATCAACAGCCCATTCATCCCGTCTATTTGCAGCCCCGCGTGGTTCTGCTGTGGGTTGTCACCGCCGCCTGGGCGGGCACCATTTCGGTGCTTTCCACCGGGGCCTACACCAGTTCCGTTACGGGCTGGCTCCTGGCGCAAATTCTCCTCTCACTGCACATTCACCTTACCCCCCATACCTTCGCGACAGTTCATTTCTTAATTCGGAAGCTCGCGCATTGCAGCGAATTCGCAGTTTTCGGCCTGCTCCTCTACCACTCCTTCGAACCCCGCCACCCTGAACGCTGGGACACTCGAGGCGCCTTCGGCGCTCTACTTGTCGCCGGCCTGTTCTCCTTGGTGGATGAATACCACCAGAGTTTCGTTCCCGGCAGGACCGCCTCCCTGGTGGACAGTGGCATTGACACGGCTGGAGCTCTCTTAGGGATGATCCTTCTCTATGTGGCCAGGGGGCTTCAGGCCAGCCACAGCAGTAGAGCCGCAGAGAATGAGAGTAAGGCGGAAATGAAGAAGGGGACGGGGGGAGAATAGTGGCGCCACAACCACCCCGCCGCCAGGCTTGCGGGAAGGGCCGCCACGCCCACCAGCCAGTTGAACACTCCGAAAACCGACCCTCGAGATGAGCTGGGAACCAGGTCCGCAATCCAAGCGCGAATGACGCCTTCCGTCATCGCATAGTACATCCCATATACTGCGAACAGAAACCACACAAATTGCGGTCCCCGCACAAGCGAGAATCCCAGGTAAACCGCTGCGTAAGCGAAATAGCCAAGAACCACGAGCGTACGCCGAGGGATTTGGTCCGAGAGCCTTCCCGCCGGCCAGCTCAGCGACGCATATACCAGATTGAAAAGCAACCCCAAGCCTGGCGCCAGGGCGGCACGAACCCCCAGGTTTTGCGCTCGAAGTATCAGGAACAGGTCCGACGAGTTGCCGAGCGAGAACAAGCCCACGGCAACCAGTAGGACGACTAAACTCTTGTTCCAGTTGACGTGATGTAGGGGCGGTTCGCGAACCGCCCCTACATGTTCCGCAGGACGAGCCTCCGACACCCCAAACCAGACCAGCAGGATGCAGACTGCTCCCGGAATTGTGGCCAGCCAAAAAACCTTGCGCACGTCACCGGAAAACAAGGGTAACAAAGCAAGGGCGCCCAGCGGGCCCAGAACCGCTCCGGCGGTATCCATGGCCTGGCGTAAACCATATGCCGCACCACGGTCAACTTGGGAAACCGAATCCGCAATCAAGGCATCGCGAGGCGCGCCGCGAAAACCTTTGGCGGCCCGGTCGGTAAAACGAATCCAGAATACTTGCCCCCAGGACGCAGCCACCGCAAGCCATGGCTTGACGATATTGGCTACCGTATACCCAGCCGCCACAAGCGGCTTTCGTCGCCGGAGACGGTCTGAGAGCCAACCCGACAGAAGGCGTCCAAAACTAGACACGGTCTCGGCCGCACCTTCAATCAAGCCGAAAGCCATGGGGCTCGCACCCAGGACGCCGACCAGAAACTGAGGCAGAAGCCAGTAGCTCATTTCCGTGGCCGTGTCGTTGAAAAAGGCCACCCAGGAGAGTACCCATACGTTGCGGGGTAACCGTCCGGCGATCCTTACTGCGTCTTCGTGTTTACCGGTGAGCACGGGCATCGCTCGGGCCTGGAAAAGAAAAATCCCGACCCGGAGTAGATTGCTCCGGCTCGGGATTGTGGGGGGGCGACTGATGGGTCGCCCCAGCTAACTCATCAAGGTGTTACTTCTTCTCGTCCTCTTCGGGCGGTGGTGCCGGCTCCTCAGCCTTGGCCTTTTCCGCCGCCTTCTGCTTGGCTTCCGCCCTCTTCGCGCGCTTTTCTGCCAATTTCTGGAGGACCTCGGAACCCACCAACTCCAGCACGGCCAAGTCAGCTCCGTCACCCTTTCGCCAACCGGTGCGTACAATCCGCGTATAGCCGCCCCTGCGCTCGGCGTAACGCTGGGCAAAATCGCCGAAGAGCA
>Ga0208191_1000308_pt1 | contig 38927 bp, 28 predicted proteins | sample June2015DPH_13_5_FD_184709 | JGI IMG/M metagenome (GOLD analysis project Ga0208191, IMG submission 184709) | Peatland microbial communities from SPRUCE experiment site at the Marcell Experimental Forest, Minnesota, USA - June2015DPH_13_40... | ecosystem: Environmental > Terrestrial > Soil >... | reverse complement strand
TCCTCATTTACCCAGAGACTTACCTCCTTTGACATTTATGTTGCTTCCTTTCTCAGACGAGATTTAGTCACTGATTGGATCTCACTGCTAAGATTTGATTGTTTTATTTGACCGTGCCTTCAAGCTCCTTCTCCCTGTCCCTTCGAATTTTGGAAGCTTCTCGATCCATTGCCATATCTCCCGTTCTTCGGTGATGGGGGTCTCTTCTGAGAAGCTGTTCCACATACGTTCCATTTTCTCCTTCATCCTCTGGAAATCAGCTAATAACTTAACTCCCCATTCCATAAGAAGTTCCTCCCGCATTTAACTCGTTTGGTCCAACAACCAGACATCTATGCCACCATACAAATTCTTTTTCAGAATAGACATAGAATAAATAGGCCGAATTTCTTCTCAAACCTTCACGGGTTTTCACCCCCCTTTATCAAGGATATCCAAATAGGTCTAAAAAAGTGAATAGGGTGACTGCCGTATTCTTTGAATAAAAGTGTTGTATTTTTTCTGAGAGCGATTGATTAGGGTTTGAAAGCTTTTAGTATAGAGTGAGGTTCAAAAATCGCGACTTCGGGGAGAAAAAGAGAAGAGTCTGCGAAAGAGGAACGAAAACGGATTCTTGACGCAGCACATCCGTGGGGTTTTTTCCCTTATTCGGTCGGCTTACAAATCTTCGCGGTCCGAGAAAGGGGAGGCTCATCTGTTGCAATGATGCAACAGAAATCGATGCCACTTTCTTCTCTTGTAACTACGATGAATATTCGCCGCTCCAGAGGGCTTCTAAGAATTCCCGAAGGGGTAGAAGGGTCAAACCCTCGAGAGTTCGCCTACGAGGCTCAAGGCTCACAGAGAGACAACGCTTCAGCTTCCTTTCTTCAGCAAGGGCCCGGAGGGATCTTAAATCACGGGCCGAAAGGTTTTCCTTGGCCTTTACCTCCACCGCCGTGTGATCCCCCAGTATAAAATCAACCTCAAATCCTGAAGTGGATCTCCAGTAGCTCAATGGTTCTCCGGAAATGTAATCACTGTAACTTATCAGTTCATGCATGAGATACGTCTCAAGGGCCTCACCGAATTCCGAGGTTCCGGGCCGGAAGTCCCGACCTTGAATCGCGGCCACAACTCCCACATCAAAGAAATAGTATTTCGATGAGGCTAATGGTTTTCTCTTCCTCGATTTGCGCCACGCAGGGAGCTCATAGAGGAGTAGCGTATCCTTCAAAATTTCAAAATATTCGTAAACTGTGGTACGGGGGACTTGAGCATCGTTGGAGATGTTTGTAAAATTCACAATCGTGCCATTACAGAGAGCGGCTACTTTAAGAAAGCGGCTGAAAGCAGGGATATTACGCGTGGTCCCTTCGGCTACAATCTCCTGCTGCAGATACGACCCTGTATAGGCCTGAAGGTCTGCCCGGGGATCATCAGAGAGATAGATCGAAGGAAGGAGTCCTCGCTCGATGGCCCTGAACAGGTCGAATTGGTTTCCGAGCTCCTGATAGGTGAGGGGATGCAGGTACTTTGTCCGCGCCCGTCCTCCTAAAAGATTGACTCCGCCTCGCCGAAGTTTACGCGCGCTTGAGCCCGTAAGAAGAAAACGAATGCCTCGTTCCTCTGTCAGGCGGTGGACTTCGTTGAGGAGGACAGGCAAGCGCTGAATTTCATCGATGACGACTATTTTGTCTCGTGGCTCGATTTCCTGGGAGATTCGGCTGGGATTCTGGCTCAGAGCCAGATATACGGAAGTGTCAAGAAGATCATATGATTTTACTCCTTTTAGGGAATGATGGATAAGAGAAGTCTTGCCCGTTTGGCGGGGGCCGAAAAGAAAATGGGATTTCTTCCGAAGAAGCGAAGAGAGATCCAGAGTCCGCTCGATGTATACAGAAGGATGGGGTGTTTTTTTGTTTGTCGTCATCTTCGTCATATATCATGTCAAATGACGACTAATATGTCAATACTTTTTTTTGAAACGGATCCCTGACGCAGCACATCCGTGGGGCTTTTTTCCTTATTCAGTCGGCTTACAAATCTCCCGGTCTCGGTTGTTCCCCGACTCAGTAACACGGGGGCTTAGAAATGAGTAAATTTGTGTCTCGTGATTTCACCTGCAAGGCATTACCGGGGCTATTTGAGAACTGAGGATTCTGGATTGGAAGCGCGATAACGGCTCCGGGCATCAACTGCGCTTGCAAACGAGTGGGTTTTGCACCCGCTTGTTGACTCCTTTTAACATGGTCTTGAAGGTTCTAAGCAAATTCCTTTTGAATAGATATCCGGTACGTAACCGCTATGGCGTTATCGTGAAAGCACCGGAGCTCAATTGTTTGATAACTGTCTTACCGTTGTAGGCAACGACCTTTATAAGACATTTGGTGGCTCTTGTAACGGCAGGAACCGACCACGAGTAATTGGGGCTTGTTAGTCCGCTTACAATAGCCTTCCAAGTCAGTCCACCATTGACCGAATAATAGGCGCTATAGGTTACTAAGTTAGAAGGACCATTCCATTGGATCAGATAGGGTGAGTCTGATGATAATATCGTAGTTCCTGCCAATGGGGCCACAAGATTAAACTGCGCAAAGTTTGCGGTCACGTTATAAGGTTTACTCATTTTCACCGAAACCGGAGTTTTTATCCCGGTAACGTCTCCAGTCCATCCAAAAAACGTATAACCAGAACCTGGCTTGGCTGATATTGATACAGAGGTGTTTGCGTTATGCCAGGTAGGACCTGACGGAGAAACTGTTCCCGCTCCTGAGGCATTCATAGTAAGTTCATACTGCGTATTAAAATATGCTGTATACGATTGCCCACCAACGGGCGGCTTGGTGAAGGTAAGCGTTGGCGACGTAGCACCGTTACTCCAATGGGTGAAGATAACCTGACATCCTGGTGAGAGACTTTGAGGGGAAATTGCCTGGACAGAGACCAGGCTCCCTGTTTCGCACATTAACTGCACCGGAGTATAATAACCGTTCCCGTCAGAAGAGATCTGCAAACCAGACGGAACAGAGTAAACGTTTATGATCGGAACATGTTTACCAATGTTGTAAAAATATGAATAATACGCAAAAGATGTGTTACCGAAGAGTTCGTCATAAGAGATCCAAAAGTAACCGTTTTCTCCCCATCCAGTGCCCCAACTGTTCTTAACGTGAAAAGCTTGTTGATTGTCGTCCCATCCCACAATTTCGATCGCGTGAGAACCTTGGTACCCTCCCCCCCAGTTAGGATCACATGAGTAAATTCCGCTCTGGTAGTAAAAAAAATCGTCATAGACATCCATTGTGCCAACCACTGGCCCTTGGTAGAGAAGGTTCTTCATATTTTGAATCGCGGCAGCGTAATTTCCCGACACGTTGTAAGTCGGAGAACTCACAGACCAGCTATCAATATAGTAGTTACTTGACGGGTGGCTAAAATATTCGGAGCAGGCATTCGCGCAATATCCATCGGTTGTCGTATAAGGATAACAGCTCTCCAGATTCGTTCCAGAATGAACGAGGAAATTTGCAGCATCGGATGGATAACCACCATTCTCACAATTATCTGTGCCTGGATTCGTGCAGGACAACATAATCTGTTCGGAAAGATCAAGGCTTAGACCCGGCTGGTTAAGAGAAATTAATGTGTCTGATTCAAGAACTGCAGTTGACCCAAAGGCCCAACAAGAACCGCACTGCCCTTGGTCCTTTACCTTTGTGACATAGCTATGTCCGTTTCGGTTCGTCCAATCGCAGACACTATCGGTGTCCGAACATGAAGGAGAAGGCGTTGCGGCGAAAGAAAAAGAGTTGCCTAACTTGGGTCGTCCGGATACCACGTGACCTTCTAATCTCTCAGGAGTGTCATACTTCAAACCGCTAAGCCTCTGCTTTAATTCTACAGGAAGCTTGGAAACAGAAGTTTCTCCTGCAGCCCATTTTGCGCCCCTCGCTTGAATGGCGGCATTGAGCTGGTCAATATCTGCCGAGTAGGAAATCCCCATGAAGAGAAGAAATGTACTGGCCAAAAACAAAGCAAATAAAGCAATCGTTTTCATTTTTGCCCTCCTTCCCACCTCTTCATTGAGTTTTAGTGTCTGAATGATGGTGTATAGGTCTTTGGTGGCGGCGTATAGACCCTTGGCGGTGGTGGTGGCGGTGTATAAGTCCTTGGTGGCGGCGGTGGTGGTGTATAGGTCTTTGGCGGAGGAGTAGGTGGTGGCGTATACGATTTTGGAGGAGGTGTGGATGCCTTCACAGACATATTTGTTCTTGGCGGGGGCGTAGATGCCTTGACAGAAGTATTTGTTTTTGGAGAAGGAGTAGTTGTCTTCGAAGATGTGTATGTTTTTGGAGAAGAAGTAGGCCCCTTCACGGATGCATTTGTTTTTTGCGGAAGGGTAGATGCCTTCGAAGACGTGTATGTTTTTGATGGAGGCGTAGATGCCTTATTCACCTGAGCATCGTGATGGATTTTGCCCTTTGGATCATTCCTCAAGATTTGTTTGTGGGACTCCTGCCACCGATCATGAAATCCACTCCACCCATTTCTCCAATGATTCTGATAATGGTCCATTTCGCCGGGAGGGCATCCATGATGAAATAACAGTTTATGTGAGTCACCCGGCGCTTCATAATAAAACCCTCCACCGTAAAAGTATAAGGGTATGCCATCGATCTCGAAAGGCCCATCGTAATAGACGCCGTCTCCCTCAGGAGGACCTTCCATGCCGACATTAAGGCTTACGATCGGATCGGTCTTTGGCGGATCGGCAGATACCTGATCAGCAGATACCTCTGGTACTTCTACTTCTTCCCGAGGTAATCGGGCCGTTCTCACGTTTTTCTTCATAGAAGGCGAAGGTAACGGCGATACGGAGTTGACATTAAGGCCCGCGTCTGGATCATCCTTCGGGGGATCAGCGGACACCTCTACATCTTCATGACGTGGCCGGGCGATTCTCGCTTGTTTCTTCATAGAAGGCGAAGGCAGCGGTGATTGATAAGGCTCCCATGTTTGACTCTTGGAGAGAATATTTCCGGCGCTGTCACATGTTAATGTTACGTCTAACATGCCGGAACCTCTCCGGCCTTCTTTATTGAAAGAATAATAATAAATGGTATATTCGTCTTGTTGTTCCACCCTTGCCGGAGGGCCCCATCTTTGCTCAACCCTGTCGATGGTGTGAACACATCCGAATAACCCCAGTAGAGCTATCAAAGCAAATAACGAAATCGTTTTCATTTTTGACCTCCTTGACTTACAAACTCGGGAGTAAATACCCCCATCTTTACTGTTACGTAGAACCATTCTCCCAGGACCATAAAAGAAAACCGGATTACCTGTTTAACAAAGCCACGGCAATCCGGTTCCATTGTCCTTCGGCAACCCGGCTATCCCGTTGGGACCCGTGGCTTTCCGTCCCACGATTACTCGTGGTTTGGCTTTGTCGGCAGTATTTTTTAAGCCAATTCTTCTGACTTACTCTGGAGGGAGCAATTTCAATGCCAATGGACTTTCATCGCCCCAACCAATTGATGTTAAAAGATTATTAAAAAAATTGGATTTGGATGGAAAATAAAATAAGTGACACTTCTTGTTACAGGAAGATAAAGGTTTCGTAGATGCCATTTATTAGCAGAACAGCCGCAAAAGAGATTCCTCGTGTACGGAATCAGTCAACCGTGTAGACGTAGTGCAATACGGAGGAAAGAGACAGGGGTAGGCGATAGAGGGACGAAAAATGACGCGCGATCAGAAGCGTAAGGCGCAAAAAAACTGGGCAATCCTGAGTGGGCACCCAGTTTTGGGGGTATTTGCCTCTCCTTCGTGGACTCATTTCGAACTTTTATAGCCTCTCCACCTGATGAATTCCAGGAAACCCTCGGGACCATCCAATCTTGACATGATTTTTTGTCAAAAACTGTAATCCTATAATATTGCATTGGCATGTTTTTTTTAGGGTTCCCTTCGTGGACTCATTTCGAACTTTTATAGCCGCTCCACCTGATGAATTCCAGGAAACCCTCGAGATCATCCAATCTTTCTTTTCTTCTTGAATCTCTGCAAAATATAAGAAATAGAGGATTCTTACAAGCGAAGCTTGCGAGAAACATACCCCGATCTACCCAATTATTGACATTCATGAGGGTTATCGTAAAATATCCTTAAATCCTGAACAAAAGTATTTGGAATTTCCCCGATGCTCTTCCCCTCTCCCCGCAGGGCAGGGAGAGAGTGTTAGAAGAAAACTCTCAGATTTAAGCATGTAGGAATCCAGCGAGGACATTCTGAGATGGTCCGGCAATCAAACACAGGAGATGATTTTGACGCAGAAACCGAATTGATTAGGATAGAAGCTGAAGGAATTGCAAAGCGGCACGGAATAGATACTGAGCGCGTCATAGCCATTTATAAACGAAGTCCAGACATTAGCTTTTTTCCTGTTCTTGCCCCATTTCAGACCAATTTAGACCGAGCGATTGCCATCCTTGGAAACAACAAGGCACTTCAACTCTTTGAAACCGAGGATCTCAGCAAGCTTGACGAAAGGGTTTTCTTGGTTGATCAAATTAATCACTTTCTACCTCCACTTTACTCCCTTGATGAACTAGCACAGGTGACAGAGGATTTTATCTCATACTTACTGAGGAATCGAATTCCTTTACTCAGGGCGGGGCAGCCACTAACGAAATTTGATCGATCGCTTTGGCTGGATTGGCAATTTGCCAAGCTTTACCATTTTGACTTTCCGCCAGGCTTTCCATCACCCCCAAAGGAGGACAGGGTCCACTTAAAAGCAGATAGGGGGAAATTACTTGATCTTAAAGTCGCCATCCTCAAGATATTATCTCGAGCCATAAAGCGTCAAGCCTCAGTGAACACATGGGAGGACTGCCTTCGGGTATTGACCGAAACAGTTTCTGCAGAAGAAGCCGAATTTTACCTCCGCATGGATCACTTTTACATGGGTTATGACCTAACGGACAGAGGAGCGCCCGAGGAAATTCCCGGCTTAGATCGCCCTGGAGGATTCACCGACTTGCTGGAGGTCATCGGGCATTTTGAGAAGGAACTCACCATTGGAACTCTTGCCGAGACGCGTAACGCAATAGGAGACATGTTAAAATTGGATGAGTTCAATCGTCCGAGATTATTCTTGAGGAATTATTTCGAAGCTATCAACCATCCGTTGAAAGACGTTTTGGATTCTGCCCTGGATCTATTTTCATCTTTAGAGTCTAAAGAGAGTGATTTTTGGAACAATTACAGGAACCGTGTGAATCAGGCTCTCGAAAATGATTTTTATGAAGAGATTCCTGGAGAGAAAGTAAAACGCAAATTTATGCACTCCTTTGAACCACTAATGAAAAACCTTTCAACATTGATCAAAACCCACCTTGAAGCCACTGGTAGACTGCCTCGGATTTCAATTTCTGAAGATGAAGATACAAAAATCCAAGACCAATACGTTTTTCGCCAAGAGGGTCAAATTTGGACAACCATCTACAACGGCATTACGAAAAGATTCGAAGACGCTAAAGGATTTCATTACATTGCCCATCTCCTCAGCAACCCTGGAAAAGAAATTGATGTATTAGAACTGGTGGCAGCAGTTGAAAAACAAATCGATCAGTTCTCTGGAAGCATCTACAGCAAGATGACCGCGGAGCAGCTGGAAGAACTTAATTTAACACCGTCACACTTGGATGATGGAGGAAAGATTATAGATAACAAGTCCGAAATAGCATATCGGCATCGTTTAGATGAGCTTCGTGAAGAATATGAAGGTAGTATAGGTAATCCTGAGAAGGCCGCCGAAATCAAAGAACAGTTAGACTTCATAGAAAAGGAATTATCCGCTGCCAAAGGTCTGGGTGGCCGGACCCGTAAATTTCCCACTCAAAAGGGAACAGCCCAAAAAGCAGTATCTAAGGCCATTTTACGAAGCCTGAAAATCATTAAAAACCATCATCCAGATCTTTACACCCATCTAAACAACGCCTTGAAGCCAATCAGTGCCCCGTTCCGTTACAACCTCGATCGACCAATTGATTGGATCACCGAATAACACGAAAATAATCCTCCTTCTCATATTTTTTTAATTTGAGACGCCAATTGTCACACCCGCCCCTCCATTTGTCGCGCCACATTAATTGAAAGGAATTGAACGTTTGTAGGCGCAATAATGGGAAATAATAAAATCATACTCGATCAAACAATGCATCTGTGGAGAAGCAAAGCCGGAAAATCATTTTCCAAGGAAGACGCCATAGAAATCATTACAAATATGGTTGGTTTCTTCGGAATCCTAGCTGAATGGGATCAAAAAGCCCATAGCCAGGACTGCCATCACGAAATACCGAGGCAACGGCATAGCAATGGGAGAATGCAGAAAAAATGATTATTAGTGGGTTTGAATCAAAGCCGAATGCCGTGGAGCGCCATATGAGTTATTTTGTTCACTATTGTGCACTGTTAAATTTTCATGTCGCACACTAAAATATCATTACATTTCAAAGAGTTATAAAATTTGTGCACATTTGCATGATGTGCAAGAAGGAGGTTCAGTATGACCAAAAAAGTTGTAAGAACTGTAATCGATCTGCTTAAGGAACGAGTTTACTTCCCCGATTTTCTTCGTTACGTCTTCCTCTGTGTATATGTGTTTTATACGCACATCTATGATGTCTTCGACCAAACTCCCTATATCGGAGTTTTCGGCCCACATGGATCAGGAAAATCCCGCCTGGGAGATGTACTTGAGGGCCTCTGCTTCAGGGCAACTCAAACCTGCAACATCACTTCAGCTGCTCTATTCAGGTCCGTTGACCTAGAAAAAGGAACCGTTATCATTGATGAAGGTTTACACAATCAAAACAGATCCGACAACCTCAACAGAATCCTACGGTCTGGGTACCGGAGAAGCGGTCGAGTAAAGTGTTGCGACCCAGGCGGTTCCGTTGTATCCTTTTCAACTTACTGCCCAAAAGTGATCGTCGATATCAACGAACCTGGTGACCCAGCTCTATCAAGCCGTATCATTTCTATCTTCATGACCCGTACACCACATCGTATGAAGAGATTTCGTGACTCCGAATCTCAAGTTGCCTTCAGGACTGCGAAAGAACTCATCAACGCATTCTGGGAAGAGAATCGTTCGGCCCTCTTTGAGAGGAACAGGCTGTCCGAAGGGTTTGATGACATTTTAAACAGGGACGAAGAATTGTGGACCCCTCTGCTAATCGTTTCGCAACTGTTGGATTCCACATTCGACAGGCCTTTCTTCTTTGAAAAAATGCTTTGCCTGGCTCATAAGGTGATCGACTCCAAAAAAAGAAGCGAACTAGAGAACAATCTCGATCTTCAAATCCTTGAAGGTACCAGGGCCTTTATTGAAGATAAAGAAACGAAACCTCTCAAAGTAGGTCTTTATGTTGCTTTCCAGATCAGAGATTTTATCCGGAAGCGATGGGATCTCCGTGGATTGAGTACTAAAAAGGTCGTTCAGACTTTGAAACTTTACGGTGTTTGCGGTGAAAGGAAAAGACCCCGCATTTTGCTCTCTGGAATAAGCCAGCCAGCTTGCTACCCTATTGATACGGGCACACTTTCTGAAATAACCGAAAAATATTTTGATGGAGGTGAAAAATGAACACATCCGATTTCAGATCAGTCTACAGGCCTAAGAAATTCTCGGAGGCGATAGGCAATAAGTGGTCAATCCAAACCCTAAAGAACATCGTCATATCAAACCGCATCCCCAATGGGATTCTATTCCATGGGCATCCCGGGACCGGGAAGTCTTGTCTATCCTACGTATTCGTGAAGGCGCTTAACTGTTTGAACTTCAAAGAAGACGTCTGTGACGTTTGCAAAAACTGCTTGTTGATGGAGAAATACTATCCTCACGGATCATGGTTAGCTGACTTTCATGATTGCACCATTATGAAAGAGGATCATCTTGAATATCTAATTAAAAACCATTTTACCGCTTTCCCTCAGAACAGACCTGATAAAAACATCCATGTGTTTGATGAATTTCAACGCACAAGATCCTCATTTCAGGAAAAGCTGTTACGTCAGCTCGATACAAATCCAAATCTCTTGCTGATATTTCTTTTGATTGACGCATCGCACGTTGAGGATGCCTTCCGTCAAAGAGTACTAGTTCTAAAGACCGAACGACCGGAAATTCAAGAGGTCATCCCCTGGCTCCGTCGCATATGTGATTCAGAACAAATTGCCGTAAAGGATGTCCGGGCGTTAAAAGAGCTTGCCATCACCGCTGGCTTACTTCCGCGTGAATGTCTGAGTCTCCTCCAAAAGGTTTCCTATATGGATAACATTCTGACAACGGACCTAGTAAAGGAGGCAGCCAGGGATTATCGAAGTACTACTAAGGAGACTCCGTCGTACGTATTCTCAGAGGAATAGATCCAAGCAGTAGTCGTGGCTGTACCTTTCGTATAGCCCACTAGATCGATGCCAGGGGTGAAGGACCGAGAGGACCTCGATGGGGAAGACCATCCACTCAATCAAATAGGGGCCGAAGATTGTTGGTTTAAATGATTCCATAAGGGGAGAGTCTTATCGAGAGACGAAGGTATTGAGACCCTCCCTCATGACTGGCTCCTTTTAACGTAGCTGCCAAAGAACCGGTGATGCCAGACGCGCACTTGGATAAGGAACTGCCGTAGTGCCATTACAGTCCACTTGAGCAGATGGTTGCAAGAAGAGAGCTTGAGGTTGCTTGAACGATTAATAATGGGAACTACAATCGCCCGATAGAGAGGATTTGATAATTTATCAGGATGAGTCTCCTGACAGGGCTGTAAAAACTGAACAAGTCAGAAAGGTTTTTGTTAATTCTTAAGAAAGAGAAAGAGATGATGAAGAAAGATAAAAATAAATAAGGAGATGAGTTGGGGATGTATTTGAGAAAGATAAAACAACCATGAATCACTGACGGCAGAACATGATCGTTGGAATCAGATTAACAAAACACTTTCGGGACCAGGCCTTTAATATGTCCTATTTCAAAAATCCCCGAGGGGGCACACGAAGCCTTCCCCCCTCGGCAGTGACCGAAGGTCCCATATAGTGGGTAATTACATGCAGGGATCCAACTCATATAAGGTCGACCTCCATCAACAAGGAGAGCTTCAATCCGAACTAAAAAGAGCCGGCTTCAGATTCTCCAGATCTCAACATTCCTTCTGGAGGGCAACTGATGGAAGGTACACCCTCACACTCTTTAAGAGTTCGAGGCTTCTCATACAGGGGAAAGACCCTGGCAGGGTCGCCCTTTTGATTTTTATCAGGACATCAAGGCGGAATGGAGACCCCCGGGCGAAAAGGCCCCAGCTGTAACAGTAATTGCAGATAATAGAGCGGTTACTGTCCCTCAAGATGAAGAACCTGGAAAAGAGGCGCGAGTTCCAATAGGAGAGGTCACCGCGCATACGGAGATTCAATGGAAATTACTTAAACTTGGCAATGACATGGGGCTTGATGTATGGGTAGCTAGAAACGATAGAAGTCGAGAAATCCGAGGAAATCGATTTGCCGACCTGGCCAGAATCAAGAAAGAGCTTCCGTTACAGTTTGATGAAGCTACAAACCGGACCATCGAGCTCATCGATGTAATATGGCTCAAAGGAAACGCGATTGTCGCTGCTTTCGAAATTGAGAGCACCACTTCCATTTATTCTGGCATTTTGAGATTGGCTGACTTAATTTCTATGCAGCCTAATCTAAACATACCTCTCTACCTGGTAGCGCCTGACGAACGTAGAAGCAAGGTGATTTTGGAAGTAAACCGCCCTGTTTTTTCTCATTTATCTCCACCAATGAGTGAGCTTTGCAGATTCATTTCATTTTCTGCCTTGGACGAGCAAATTTCAAAGGCATCCTCTGTTGTGAGATACCTAAAACCGGATTTCTTAGAACATTTATCAGAATCATGTGAAATAGAGGAGGACCAAGATTAGAAATGGACGTCCAGCATGAAGGACTCGAGTGTCAGGTCTACACTATTCACAGGTGTCATGCCTAAAATTGTGGGGGTGAGAAATGAAATATTGGTTTATCATACATAGTCTTCCAGCTTATAATGCGCATAATGATTATATTGGAAAAGAAAAAAAGCGCGCCGGAAAAATCGAGAATGTCAAAAAGGGTGACAAAATTGTCTATTATGCCACCGGGGATTCTGTGATAGTGGGTACATTCGATGTTATCACCAGTAAAAAAGAATGGACAGATGACGAACACTGGAAGGGCCCTCATATCTGCATGAAAATAAAGCCCCGTAAATTGGCCAAAGCTCCCCATTATATAAGAATTCAGGACTTATTAAGGCAAATTGAAACGCCTCTTTCAATATTCCGCGACAGAAAATTCAAGGGCATAAAATTTAAAGATCGAACCTCAGTGGAGATCACTGAGAAAGATTTTGAGTCTATAGAGAAATACATAAAGTCATGTAAGTCAACTGAGCCCGAGTTATTCAGAGGAAGGGCAAACGACGAGAACTTAGGAGAACCCTTGGACCTTGAAGTTATGAATTATGCTCCAACATCAGAACAGGGGGTTGTGGCTTTATTCGCTCACTTTATGGGCAGGATAAGAGATCATAGGTTCGTCAAAATCGAATTTATTAGACAAGGTTTTCCAGATGCTTGCGCGATTGAGAAGGACAGGAGCGGGTATTCGAGAAAATATATCGAATTCGAATTTAAGGCTTCAAAATTTAGAGAGCACATGAAAAAATCATCACATGCGGATATTAGATGTGACTATGTTGTTTGCTGGGAAAATGATTTTTCTACGTGCCCAGTGCAGGTAATAGAATTAAAAAAGGAATTCGCGCCGCTAAATCGCGTGTAAGTGGTTTATACTGTTGATAGACCGATAACCAGACGAGAGAGAAATTCCCGAATCAGAAATTTTTGGCCTTTGTCTATAACCTTAATTTACATCTTAGGACCCGACACCTTTTTCGTCCGTTGTGGGTCCTCTTTCTGAGCGTACAAGGTAGGTTATTAAATGGGTATCCTTGACAAGACCAAGCCAATTCGCTTTTTTCTCAAAATTCCACCTTCAAATGAGGAAACCTGCGAGATACATCGTCATATCGGAGAGTTACCCTGCCCGTGGCCTCAGTGCGAAAAAGGCATTGAAGATGAAACGATTATTGGGATGTATCAATTTGGCATAAGAAAAGAACATCGATTCGAGCGCAAACGATGGCAATCGCATGACGGTGAAGACCGCTTTTCGTGGATTGATCTATCCCTCCCCATTCACTCCATGTCGAGCAAAATCATTAAGGAAGAGGTAAGACGTTCTTTAGGGGTCGATCCTCCATTTCCTAATGCGATTTATCATTATACGAACATACAAGGTTTACACGGGATAATTAATTCAAAAGAATTCTGGCTCACTGATCATTCGTACATGAATGATTCAAGAGAAATTGAATATGGATTGGACATAATCAGGGCAGCGGTCAAAGATCTAAGCAGTAATCCGAAGTACTCTGAGAAGCTCCCCATAATTGGAAAGTGGGAGAAGATTCTTGACAGCAGAGAGTCCTATAGAATTTGCATTGCATGTTTTTCTCTGGAAGGCGACAGTTTGAGCCAATGGAGAGGTTATGGGGGCAGAAGCATTGGTATTTGCCTCGGCTTCAGTGTCGAGAGCGCTATGTTTTGGCATTTCTTAGGTCTAAACCTACAAAGAGTCATTTATGATAAGGAGAAACAATTCGCAATTGCTAAGATCATCCTCCATATCTATCTTACCATCATTGAATGGACCCAGCAAAAAGGTATGGATGTTGATGAAGACATTTTTGGAAGCAGTTTGATTACAAATCTCTACCAACAGCTTGTCTTTTTTAAGAACCCAGCTTTTTCAGACGAGAAGGAGGTTCGTTGGGTGTATACCGAAGACAAGAAGATGTTCCCGGACGATGATGCTTTAGCTCCTAAACACTTTCGTTTAGATCCGAATATTCTTGTACCGTACGTCACTTCTACAGATGTCATTAATATGTTTAAAGCGAAAGGATTTCCTGTGGGAAATGCCCAGTCCAAGTTGTTGCCTCTCCAAGAGGTCATAGTGGGACCGCAAGAGAATGAGGACTTAGTCAGAAAAAGTATTAGTGAGTATCTTAATGAGAAGGGTTATGGCTTCGTAAAGGTAAGGAATTCAGAAGTCCCGTTCCGGCCGAAGCAATCAAGGTAAAAACCCTGGGGTCAGATAAAAACTCCGGTAAAACGAAGGCTTTGGGGGGCAGCCCTTGACACGAGACAAATTGATTAAGACCTCCATATCCTCCATCAAAAAGTGGGGCGGCAATTCGGGCGTTGAGTCAATAAGCTATGGACTGATCAGGCAAGTGGTTGAGTCGAGAGTCATTAAGTAACAACTGATTGAGTTATGTAGTCAACGGGTCCAGAGTCTCTGACTGAAAAATTCAGTCAATTTTTAAATAAGAGACACGCCTTAAGAAGGCTGTCATCCCTAAAAAGTTGGTCATTTCACTTTATGGTAAAACCATCGGGTGGATTTGCTAAACGACTACTGGCCCATCACCTTTTACAAGAATAGTCTTTGTTGCCCTTAATCAGTTAGCCTCCAAACAGAAATTGAAATGCAAGGAGTCAGGTCTACAAGCTCCTTGAATGCAATAAAGAAGTTGCCGCCCCCAACAAATCACCTTATCGCTTCAGAACTCCCCATATATATAGAGAAGCAACTCAAATCTCACTCTCGTTACATTTTGTGTTACAAACACCTCCTCAATCAACATCGGAATACTTTCGTGAAACGAGACACGCTGATTGACACGGAACAAAGGGTCGCCCTTATTCTCACGGCAATGGAGAAGGGGTTTCGGATCGAGTTCCACACCCTGATGAATCTCAAGAGAAGTTATGAATCGACCCTCTTCAACCTTAGGGAGGAAATGCAGGGAAAATTAGGAAGCGCCATCAGGGTGAATTCGAACAGAGACCTTGGAAACCTGCTTTTTAATAATTTGGGTCTATCTCCGTTAAGGAGGACGCCAACAGGGAATTCCTCCGCCTCTATCGATGTTTTGGAGAGGCTTCGTGATTCTTATTCCGATGTTTATCCTTTCCTGAAATCGGTGATCGAATTTAAGAACGCCCAGTCATTAATCAAGTCCGTGAAAACCATCTCAAAGAAACTGGACTTGCAAGACAGAATTCATCCCGAATTTAATCATTCAACTTGTCCAACTGGCAGAATCTATTCTTACATCCAAAATCTGCCCAAAGAAGTCAGGAAGGTTCTAATTCCTGACGAGGAAGGGAATGCCTTTATCGAACTTGACTGGTCTCAACAAGAGCTGAGAATTCTTGCTGCTCTCTCTCAAGAACCCGTATTCCTCGATTGCCTCGACAGAAATGAGGACCTACACAAGAGGGTTATCTCGGAGATGTTCCATAAACCTATCTTTGAAGTGAAGGATGAAGAAAGGAAGATTGGAAAGACAATCAATTATGCTCTGATCTATGGTCAGGAAGCACCAGGCCTCTCCTGGAAGTTAAACATCCCTTTAAAAAAGGCACAAGAATTGATTGACCAGTACTTCTTATCATTACTGATGATCCGGAAATTCAAGGACGAATCAAGGGAGAGATTTTTGAGTGAAGGCTATTCAGAAACAGCCTTCGGACGAAAGACTCAACTGGATCTTATAGGATCAAAAAGGGCGAGGGAGCTCAGACGAGGGTTCAATCACATCTTTCAGGGAACCGGTGCAGACATCTTGAGAATGACCCTTGTCAGACTAAACGAAGCCCTGGTGGGCCAAATGGCTAAGCTAAAGTTCTGCGCTCATGATGCCATCTACATCGAAGCCAAAGAGGAGCTCTCAGAAGAAATAGGAGAGTTGGCGAAATCCATCATGGAGATCGAGTTTAAAGGAGTCCGACTTCCGGTCACAGTGAAAATCCACAACAACCTCTCCATGGGGGATTAGAGCACACACATGAAACACAGTGGTTGATCAGGAAACATGTCATGCCGACTCCGCTGAAGAATACACCTTGAAACCCGCAAATACGAATAAGGCAGCGCCATTTCTGACTCTGTATCCGTTCTTTGTCAGTTGACCATGGATTTTCTTTTTGGCGACTATAACTACGGAGTTTGATCACACTGTTTACTTAGTTTACACTTATTCAATCTATCGGCTTCGCTTTCCGAAAATCTATATCAAACACCTCTAAGCAAATAGCATCCTTATAATCTTTTTCTACTTCTCTGGCTTTCTGCTGAAGGTCCTGCACTAGATCATTAAATGCCAACTTCCGGCCATTTTCACTCTTCAACCAATAATTTTTCTCACCTTTATATCCCAGGACGTAGATACCATAATTCGAATCAGGAGCTCGGAGGTACTTTCCGACTAATTGATCGGTAAGCCCCTCTATAAGGTCATTTAATGAACAGTTGTCAGCCCATTTGACCTCAATAGAAACAGGAGCTATGCCAGGAGCTTCTATCCGTAAATCCGGTTTTTGTTCTAGGTCGATTTCTCCTTCTTGAGGAACATTATATCGACCCCTTGAACGTAAACGAAGCTGTCTTGCCAACCAGCTGCGTAATCTATCTTCCTTATCATCAGGATGGAGGTCGTAGCGTGAGCTAATATCCCCTTTTTCAACTTCGTCTTTGATTGCGGTGAATCTATTACATGCGATTTTAAAAAGTTCACGCGAGGAATGAGGGGCATTTTCATATTCTTGCATAAAATCTCGAATGTCTTGAGGGTTCCATGGTGGAGATTCAGATAGTTGCTCAGCCCTTTTTTCAACTAGATGTAGGATGTAATCACGGTATCGCATGAACATTGGATCCCCGGAAAGTGAGCGCAAAACATCATCTACCTCCCGTCCAGGTACACGCGAAAAGCGTTCGATCAAACCGCTTCTGAATTCTTGAGCATCATCTCGAGCGGTAGGAGTGTAGGCTCCACCATGAATTCGGTCTATGTCTTCTTCGACGTCTACATACCGAAAGACCAATGGAATAAATTCGATCATAACCTTTGCACTTAAATAATCTGGGTTTTCAATTAGAGGATACTCACGATGGAAACGGGTACTTAGTCCTGCACAAATCCCCACCATAAGGCCAGTGGGATCTGAAGTTTCGGAAAGCACGTTCTTTAGCTTTTTCAATGCAACATTAGAATCGAGTTGGAACAATACCACCATCCATAGAATAAAACGAGGGTCGTGGACGGTATAATTTACAAGCCGCTGTGTTGCAAGGGTTGCAAGAGCCAAGCGTGGCGGATTCGGTAGACTCATTAATATAGATAACGCCTCTTCTAAGACATCGTAATGCAAAGGATCACTCACATTGAACTGTTCTAAAATAACCTCTGCAATTAAAAAACATATATCTTTTCCGTAATAACGAATAGAGCTTAATACCCCATGGACATGTTCACGATCAGCAGGAATGTTCCATTCACCGCGAACGCATTCGGAGAGCACATCTCTTACGGCATCTGGACGATGTTCGGCAAGAGCTGACAACCATTTGGGAAACCCATTCATTTCATTGACCGCATACCGGCAGGCAAGGCGCGCCTCATCAGATGGCATTGTAGGAAAGTCTAATTCACCATCTGCCAAAGAGATATTGATACCACTAAGACCTACAATAACTCTGTGATCCGTTTCGTTCGGTTTAGGTTTCTCATGAGGAAGCGGTGGCGTCCACTGTCGCCAGGCAACCTTCCACCCCGTGGCTGCGGCGCGTGCGATAATGACGCCTCTTTTGACGCCAAGCGGCAACCAACTGTTTGTCCCCCAACGCTGGCAGTCCTCGGATGCGGCTTCTCTAGTCAACTCTGACAGGGCATAGATAGCCTTACCATTACGAAGGTTCTTAAGATTACGATAAAGCCAGATTTGGTCTCGAAACCTTGAGTAACGATTTCCAATAGCATTTTTAAATCGCCAGTACGTCTGGTCCCAACTGTAAATTCCGCGTCGGTACAGAAAATGCCGGACCTTCTGCGTAATTCTAATTTTAGATTCTTTCTTGAATAGATTTATTAGCTTACTATTGCCCTTGATTGATTGCTTTATCATTTTCTTAATAAAGCGCTTCCGACCCGATGAATACCAGAGATCGACCGCAAATAGAAGTGCTGTGGTTCTATTCTCTTCCGAAGGACTTTCGTGAATATCTTTAATAAGCCAATCAATGTCTCCCTCTCTTTGTTTAACTACATCATAATAATCGTAAATTAAAAAAGCAGATGGTTTTTTTTCTGGTTTCTTTTGGCATATTTCTTCGAAACGAATCCGGAAATAGGCTTGACGTACGGAAGGATGTCCATTGAGTAGGGTATTAAGCTCCCCTGGGAGATCGCGACTCATTTTATCGCAACGCCTGAAGTTTCTTAGAAGCCACAGCGCTTTTGCGGCAATTTCTATCTCATGATTCTGAAGTGTTAACCGCTTAAGGAGGTGTATTAGAACCCCAGGTATCACTTCGCCAAGCCAATAAAAGCGATCTGATACTGGAGCGTCTTCCCCATTATGCTTAAGATGTGGAGGCTCCTGAGCGAGGCGCAGCAGTTCCTTTAACATATCCGTGGCCTGTTCGGTCGGTAAATTTTCTTCCAGATGTTTTTTAAGATACCAAGGCAAATCGACTGAATAACGGTCTACTTTTTCAGTTTTTTCCAGGAGCGTTGCTAAACCCTGGGGCCCTATTGCTTCGGGATAAATTGCTTCGCATATTAATGCACAAAGGTGATTCTCAATCCTATCAAATCTTTTGCTTATTTTCGATAATCTATGCCTCGCTTCTTTATCACCTATGTCGCGGATTGCTGCCACAGCGTAGGATTTAAGAAGCTCAGGTTCATTTGTGGATTCGACAATGTTTAAAGCAACATCAAGGCAGCCTTGGAGTCGCCCGTGGCGGATTATTTGGAGGAGTAAGATTTTTATATCGATGGGGGTTGTCGTTTCCTCTAACAGGGCAATTATTAGAGTTGATAGCGCTGGATCAGCCATACGGCTCATAGCTTCTGCATCTGCATCTAAAAATATTCGCTGACGCCCTCTATAGCGGGTAATAAGGTTTTGTAGGAGGGATTTTTTATATTCAACCGGTAGAGATTGCGGATCTCCAAGTGTCAAGAACAAATCTGGGGCAGAAGTGAGAATCTGCTCCCGAAGCCTTCGGTTCCAAGATTCATTTCCCGTGGCGAGCCAAGCGGCAACAGGCTTGAGGCTCGGTCGGATGATCATGCGGTTTTCATGATGAACAAACAGCAGATCTTCGAGGACAGGATACGGACAGCCTTCTTTCATGCGTTGTGCCAACCAGGAGGCCGCGAGGTATTCAGCAATGCGACGATGGTGGAAGCGTATACGGCCGTAGCTCGCTGCATCAAATACCGCCCGGCTAAGCATGGCCCTGCCCATAGCCGAAGGCCAATCGCCTGGAAGGCACTGCTCAGCGACTAAAGCCCCACTTGTATCATCAGGGGGTATTGTATCTGGGATGAAGAAGTTGAAACGTCGGCAGAAAATTACCGCTGCCCCGAGGCATTCGGCGCCAATACGGGACAGCTGAGGAGTGAGAGGGTCGTTCTGGATACGTTCTGGAGTTTCCCTAAGGTTTTTTGAAAGGTTGAAATCAATTAGTTCAGATAGAGTCCCCAATCGACGATGTTCGAGCCAATAGCTGATTAGGTCCGCAACGTCAATAGGGCGGTGGACAAATTCCCAGGCGTGTTGGACATCTATCGCCTCTAGAAATAATTTGGGATTCTCCAAGCCAATTTCTTCTGCGAACTTACGCACGCGCGATCGATCCAATGGTTCCAGCTGAACGACGCGAAACTCAGGAGTCTTAGTGGTTGACTTGCCTGCATCCTGTTTATCCGACCAAGTTAAATCAAACCGTTGAAAAATCTCTTCACGGTCTGCGTGGATACGCCATTCGCTGACTCGCGAACTGATAACTGCACGAACAATGCGAATCCTTGGCAAACCTACGCCGCGAACAAAGGAATCTAAAGCTCGAGCAAAATCCTGTTGTTTACGAAACTTTCCTTCATCTACTGAATCTAAAAAAAACGTTACTTTGCCACCTATTTTCTTCCACTTTAAAAATAGGCTCTCATCAGTGGGATATAGAGCCCCTTCTAAAGGGCCTTCTACTAGTCGGTCCAGGGGAATGAAAAATGCGAAACCTTGGTTTTTCAAAAGCTTGGCTTGATTTCGTAACTCCCAGGTCTTACCACTCCCAGGCTCCCCAAGTATGACTACAATGCGGCTTTCAAGGAGATCTGCCCATCCAATTCCTGCTTCTTTACCTAATAATGATGCCGTGTAACTTCGTAAGGCAGATTCTTCAGGTTCAGTCAATTCCGTCACATCAAGAAAACGCCTGTCTAATTCAATGAACCGGTTAAATTCAACCAACTTTACACCTCTGGTCAGGTTATAATACGAATCTCTTGTCTATGGTAGCTATCTAATACCTAACAATAAAAGTCAGTGGCGAGAGTGCAATACTGCCCACTATAATAAAGCATTACTTTTTCCGTCAGTCCTCTCTGCCTTCTTGCCCAACTCTTTGTCCTTACGAAATCCATCTTCAAACTTCATCACCGAATCATGATTGCTTGACTCTATTTACATTTCCATTTTCATCAGGGATAAAACTCCAATTCATCAACGGTTTTATATTGAACAACAACCCAATGTTGGATTGTATCTCTAAATATCGCCGATCATTTCGATGTCCCATTCTATCTCTTTGGTTGAAGGAACAAGTTGTTTCAGGAGGGCATAAATCTCATTGTCAACAAAATCCTGGCGCTTTACTCACTTAAACTCTGCATAAGTGTCCTCTTGACGTATTTCTTCTCTCATACAGCCTTTGAGTACTCTCTTACCTCTTGCTCCAATCGTGGACCAAGTTTGTCGGCGATCACGTCCAAATCATACTGAGACTGGAGCCCTAACCAAAACTCCGCAGATGTTCCGAAAAAACGGGCCAATCTCAGAGCTGTGTCAGCCGTAATTTTTCTTTTCTCAAGCACAATCTCATTTATTCTTCTGGAAGGTACTCCAATGTTTATGGCAAGCTTGTTTTGACTTATCCCCATGGGTTTGAGAAATTCTTCCAGGAGAACCTCTCCGGGGTGAATTGGATGCAATTTCTTCTTCATAGCATTTCTCCTTAATGGTAATCTGTAATTTCTACATCATACGCATCCCTGTCCCTCCAGATAAAGCAGATGCGCCATTGATCATTAATTCTAATGCTGTGTTGTCCTTCACGAATGCCACTCAATTTTTCCAGCCTGTTTGCAGGTGGGATTCTTAAATCATTCATATTCTTCGCATTATTTATCATCCTTAATTTTCGCAGCGCAATTTGTTGAATGTCTCTCGGCAATTTTAGAGAAATCTCTCGAGAGTATATTTTCTCTGTCTCTTTATTTTTGAATGATTTTATCACCCTTCACCAATATATAACGTATCGCGTTAAACGTCAAGCGTTATATCCCGCTCTATTATTCCACATCAATTCATTCCACCCCATATTGGCGGCGGCAAGAGAGAATATAATTTCTTACCTCTTTCTTTGTTTTGTAGATTCCGAAGTGACCCTCACAGAGGATATCCGCATCGAGGTCAAGTAACTTCTGGGTCGAGCGATCCCAATCGTCGAGATTGGAGCCAAACTCCGGAAGAATCGGACCATGAAGGTCCTGACCGAAGAGAATTCGTTTCCCGCTCTTATCCAAATAGATGCATATTGATCCCGGGGTATGACCTGGTGTGTGAAGACAAACAATCTTCTGTTCGTCAATGGCTAATATCTCTTCTGGAAGATTGAATTTCACATCCGCAGGAGTTGGCGGAAAGCTTGTCTGATACCAATTCGCAGCGGTTAGAACTGGATCCCCATTTTCCAAAGGCGGAGCATCCAGTTTGTGAATATAGATCTTTGATCCAAACCTCCTCTTAATCTCCGGGGCGCCTCCAATATGATCGATATGGCAGTGGGTAAGAAGAATCCTAGTAAGATTCTTACAATCAAGCGCTAATCCTTTGATATTGTTAATAATTTTATCAACACTCCACCCTGCTCCAGTATCGACCAGTATCAATTCCCCTAAATTTATCAAATAGATACACCCATCTCGACCATCCGTGATGTCCGGTCCCCCAACAATAAAGATGCCTTCTTCAATCTTTAGTTGTTTCATATAGTTATCCTCTGTTCAATTTCTCCTTCAACCTTCTAAAATCCGTTATTGTAAACCCGTCCCACTGGCACGGCAGTATGGAATTATTGTGATATAAGGGCTCATTTTCAAGATCGAATTGAGACATTCTCTTCGCTTTCTCAAACAAAGGAGTATAGGGAATGGGCGAATATTCCACAAGCATTGGCTTTGCTCCCGCCTCTTTCACAAAGGCAATGGTTTCCTCAACCTCCCCTACCCTTTGTCCTGGTAATCCCGCCATGACATAGACCCCGATCTCTTCGCCTGGGTACCCTGCCCTTTTTAAATGTTTGCTTGCGCCTTTGAACGCGTGATTGTCAACTTTCCCTCCGGTTTCAAGCTGCATTGCCTCATTCGCTGTTTCAAAGCCAAGGCGGATCGTCTTGAACCCAGCGCGAAATAGAAGGCTTCCAGTCTCTTCATCCATCTCCATAATATGCAGGCCGTTGGGAGCATGGAAATTACAATGAATGTCCTTTCTAATTATCTCCTTCAAAATTGGAATAATATGCCTTGATGGTTCGATGAGAAGGGCATCATCATAGAAAGCAATATTATTAACCCCATATTTACCCGTCCAGTATTCAATTTCATCAGCCACTTCCAAAGGATCCCTTCTGAAAAAACCCTTTGCCAAGAATGGGGAGGCACAATAGCCGCATCTTAATGGGCATCCCCTTGTTGTAGCGATACAGACATAATCGAGTTGAGAATAGAGGTCGAAGGCAGGATAATTCTCATTGCGGATTGCAGATTGCGAATAGGGGATTTCGGACCCCGTTAATTCTGAAACTAACTTTAAGACTTCCGATTCCCCTCTCCCATTGAAGACGATATCCACAGCAGAGTGCTTTCTTGCATGCTCGGAACAGAGGGTGGCATAGATTCCGCCCAATAGGATGGGGACATTGCTGAAAACTTTCTTTGCTATTTCAACGACTTTAAATACCCCAGGATACCAGTAAGTCATCCCCGAAGTAATGCCAATGACATCCGGCTTTTCCTCAAGCATTGAGAATCTTTTCAACAGGATTTCTTCAGGAATTCCATACCGGCTGAAATTTCGGGGGATAAGTTTGAGAGGAAGAGGTTTCTCAATCTTAGTCTTATAGAACTTGCCAGCGCCATATCTTTTTGTTTTTGTTGTGAAATCGAGACAATCCATCAGTGTGATTCGAAACCCGTTCATCCTCAAGAGGCTCGCAATACGAAGGAGGCCCAAGGGCTTTATCCAGAGATTATAAGCTGCAAAATCAGTGATCCAGGGGTTAATGAGAAGGATATGGGGGGCGATATGTTTCACGTGAAACATTATTTCCCGATGCAAAATTTTTCAAAAATACGGTCCAGAACTTCTTCAGTGGCTGTCTCTCCAACCAAATCTCCCAAGGCCTCCAATGCTGCGCGGATTTCAAAGGCGATGAATTCAAGGGAAATCCCATCTTCCAACCCCTTCGTTGCATTCGAAAGATTGTCCCTCACCTGAGTGAGAGCTGTCTTATGGCGAATGTTTGCCACGATCAAATGCTCTGGGGTTGCCCTCACCTCTCGCCGAATCAGTGAACTATAGATGGCCTGCTTCAGGTCATCGATTCCATTGTTTTTTAAAGCGGAAATGGAGATAACGGGATCTTTTGAAAAAAGTATTTTCACCTCTTCTAATGAAATCCTTAAAGGAAGATCGTTCTTATTAATAGCGACCACCTTCTTCTTCCCCTTGATTTCCGCGAAGATCTCTCTGTCGTCGTCGTCGAGGGCCCGACTTCCATCGAGCATTAAGAGGACGAAATCAGAGTCAGCCACCCGTTCTTTTGCCCTTCTCACCCCTTCTTGTTCAATGGAATCTGCGGGTTTTCTCATACCCGCGGTATCCATCAAACGCACCGGAATGCCATAAATATTCAGGACCTCTTCAATCACATCTCGCGTCGTCCCCGGGATCGGTGTCACAATCGCCCTCTCCTCTTTTAGGAGCACGTTTAGAAGGCTCGACTTACCGACATTGGTCTTCCCCGCGATTGCACACGAAATGCCTTCACGAAAGACTTTTCCCTCTTCATAGGAATTGATCCATTCGTCTATCTGGTGAACGATGGTTTCCAGGTCTTTTCTCATCTTCCGAGAAGCAATCGGTTCAATCTCTTCTTCCGGAAAGTCGATGTGGGCTTCCATCAAAGATAGGCTGTCGATCAGCCTTGCCTTGATCTGGGTCATTTCTCTGTGTAGAGCGCCTCTCAATTGTTGAGTGGCAATCTCAAGACTGGTTTGAGTCTTTGCCTTGATCAGATCAATGACAGCCTCAGCTTGCGTAAGATCAATTCTGCCTTTTAGAAAAGCCCTCTTTGTGAATTCTCCAGGCCGGGCTAACCGTGCTCCTTCTCTTAACGCCAATTCCAAAACCTTTTGTAATATGAAATAGCCTCCATGGCAGTGGATCTCCGCAATATCTTCCCTTGTATAGGTTTTCGGGGATTTCATCAGGACGATCAACACTTCATCAACAGGATTTCCACTTTGATTATCGATGATTTCCCCAAAATGGAAGTGATGAGAAATAAAATACGATTGATCCCTCTTGGGTCTAAACAATTTCCTGGCGATAGGTTCTGCAGAAGGGCCGCTGATTCGGACGATACCAATGCCGCTCTCCCCAAATGGAGTTGAAATGGCTGCAATCGTCTCTTCTTCAGGATTTGGTGGGCTTTTCGGAGAAATGGATGAAGTGCTTCTGTTCACATTTATTCAAATCGTTTCAATGGATTGTCTCTATCTTTCAACGGGATAATTTTGACCCTCTTTAACTCCCCTTCCCCAATGCTTTCCGTTTCGAGAAAGGGGTCTTCTTTGAGCGTCACATGGATGATCCTTCTGTCGTAAGCATTCAGTAACCCGGCGACCTGGGACTGCCCCGTCCTTTTTGCCTCGTCACCCAGCCGCAGGGCCATCTGGGCCATGCTCTCCGCCCTTCTTTTCCGATAGTCATCGACATCCAGAACCACTCTCATAGCGTTCTTCAACCGTTTATTAACCATTCGATTGACGAGCATCTGGAGCGCTTCCAGGTTGCGGCCATGCTTCCCGATGAGAATCCCCTCCTGATCCCCCCTGATCCCGAGATAGAGATTCCCTTCTTTTAAATACCCATCCACTTCTGCCCTTACACCCATCCTCTCCAACAATCCCTTTGTCAGCTCTTTCGCGATCTCGATTTCTTCCAAGGCTCAAACCTCATTTGTTCTTGTTCAAATAATATTGATGAGCTATGGATAAGACATTATTCACCAACCAATATAAAACCAGACCGGAGGGTAAGTTGAGGAAAATAAAGGTGAACATCACGGGCATCAACAAAAACATTTTGGCCTGCGCTGGATCGCCTGTTGTAGGACTCATCTTCTGTTGGATGAACTGCGTTGCGCCCATGACGATTGGGGTAATATAGATTGGGTCTTTTGCCGAAAGGTCCACAATCCAAAGGAGGAAGGGCGCATGCCTCATCTCAATCCCATTCTGAAGGGCATTATAAAGCGCAAAGAAGACCGGAATCTGAATGAGCATCGGAAGACACCCGCTCAAGGGGTTGATCTTTCTCCTTTTGTAAAGAAGCATGATCTCCTGCTGCAGCTTTGCCTTATCTTCCTTGTACTGTTCCTTGAGCCGGTTCATCTCCGGCTGAACCTTCTGCATCTCCTTCATCGATTTCATGCTTATTTGCGTCAAAGGAAGGAAGATAATCTTGATCAGAATGCTAATAACGATGATATCAATCCCATAATTTCCCGTGACCGTGTGAGTGAGCCTGATGAACCAAACCAGAGGTTTTGCAATGATCGTAAAAAAACCATAATCCACCAGTCTTTCCGCACCGACACCCAATGTTTTCAACCGGTTTTCGTCCTTGGGACCTAAGTAGATCTGGTAGGCAGCGTTCACCTTCCCTTGGGGGGGAATAGTGACAGAGGGGGTCATGACATCAGCCGTCAGCAGGTCCTTCTCAGATCCCTTTACTGCCAAGGTAATCTCTTTCGACGCGGGAGGGACGACGAGGGCAGTGAAATATTCACCTCCAAAAGAAAACCATTTGATATCCCCTTTCTCTTCGGTTTCAAAAGGCTCGACGGTCGTCTTCTGGGATCCACAACCGGGCACACACCCTGAACCGCGCGTCCTTCCAAATTCCTTCTTTTCCACCTTTTGATTCCTCAGGAAGGTATACTTCAGGCCATAATCCTTGTCACCCTCTTTAGCCAATCTTGCCAACTCAATTTTTCCAATCCATCCAAGGCCCACTTGATTCCTGACCTCTTTCGAAGAACCATTTTGAACCGAGACCTCAAGCTTGATGCTGTATAGCTCAGCGCTACACATGAAGCGCTTCAATACTGTTACCCCGTTCTCCAGGCTTTTTGAAAAAGTGATTTCACCCTTTTCGCCGTCTTGAAGTAAACGAAGCTGCTCCTTGTCGACCTCCCAATTCTCATCAAGAGGCAGGTTCAAGCCGTTAAAAGTCAGCCCTAAAGGAAGATCTTTCTCCTCCCTCGTATTAACCAGGTCCAGAGGTTCTGGTTTCTTCGGCTCCTCAGCTTTCTTACCAAGGATCTCATCAACAAATTGGGTCAGCTTTATAGCGATCACACTCTGCTTGACCCTGTCTTTGTATCCCTTAAGCTTGAAATGCTTCAATCTTGCATCGTCCGATGTGAAGACAGCCCAATAATTCTGCGTTTCGACAGTGACCTCCTTTGGGGGAGCGACCTTTCGCCTGACAGGCGACTTTCCTCCCTTCAGGAGTCTCGATTCTCCTAATCCTGTCCCCTTTTCCACTGCCTTCTCTTGAGGAGAGACCTCCTCCTTTTTCACCTCCTGGGGCTGCGTTTTACTGGGTGGAGGCGGAAAGAACTTTGATTGGATTAAAGTCCAGAATATAATAATAAAAAATGTCAATAATATCGCAAGGATAGCTCTTTTCTCCATGTTTCCCTTGCTCTAAATCTCCTTCCTAAGATTTCTTGATGGTTTCGGGGACCGGATCGTATCCGCCAAGATGGAAAGGATGGCACTTGGTGAGCCTCTTGAATATGAGCAACACTCCCTCTATGACTCCGAAGCGTTGGATTGATAGCAAGGCATAGGAGGAACATGAAGGAGTGAAACGGCAGCAAGGCCCGAAGAAGGTTGAAAACGTATGCTGGTAGAGACGAATCAGAATGATTAGTCCTTCTTTCATCAACTTGTAAGTCGTTCTCTTTCTCATAAAATGAAGAGTCTACTCAGTTCTTCCTCCGCTTCCTGACCCCGATTAATCGAACATCCCTTTTTGATCATCAAAATAAAATCATAACATCCTTTGACGTGATGTTTATGGAGACGAAAAAATTCTCTGATGTAGCGTCTCATTCGATTCCGAAATGTCGCTGGACCAATCTCTTTCTTGGCCACGATCCCTAACCGATGGAATGCGCACTCGTTCTTATGTATGAAGAGGATAAAACTTCGAGAGGAAATCCTCCTCCCAAATTTCATGACCTTTCTGAAATCCTGAGGTTGAGTGATCCGCTCCTTTTCTGTAAACTTGAAGGATCCTTTCACCGCGATCCTCATCCCCATCTACCTGCTGAATGGATTCCCATACCCCCTTCAGGAACGCAAGATTCAAACGGTCAACTTTTTCCTTCCCTTCATTCGCCTCCGCTTTAAAACACTTCGACCGCTCCTGGTGCTCATCCTCTCCAAGAATCCATGCGTCCTTTTGCGTCTGAGATTACTGGGCTGGTATGTCCTCTTCATCGAATCCCTCTTTATTAGAGTGGCTTATTTTCTGAAATGATTAAACTTTCAATTTAAACCACATTTATCACCCATTGTCAAGATTGCCTCTCAATTTTGTTGACAGAACAGGGCCTTTTATATTAGATTTTGTAATGAAATTTAGGCATCTCTCCCCAAAAGGGGAGGACTTTCCGGAGATGACCGACAACTGTTCATCTTGCCTCATAATCTGAACCAAAGGATGATTAAGATCCCTTTTCGACCTCCGTCACCCCAGGAGTTTCAATGAGCGTTGCTATCGAGCACATCCCAGTCAATATCGAAGATGAGATGAAAAAGTCGTACATGGACTACGCCATGAGCGTGATCATCGGTCGAGCCCTTCCCGATGTGCGCGACGGTCTCAAGCCCGTTCATCGCCGGGTCCTCTACGCGATGAACGAGTTAAACAACGATTGGGACAAGCCCTATAAAAAGTCGGCAAGAATCGTCGGGGACGTGATGGGTAAATATCATCCCCACGGGGATATGGCGATCTATGATGCCATTGTCAGAATGGCCCAGGACTTCTCTCTCCGCTATCCACTGGTCGATGGCCAAGGGAACTTTGGCTCCATTGATGGAGATCCACCTGCGGCCATGAGATATACCGAGATCAGAATGGCCAAGATTGCCGCCGAATTGTTGGCAGATATCGATAAGGAAACCGTCGACTTTGTCCCGAATTACGATGACACTTCAGTCGAACCTTCAGTCCTTCCATCCAAATTCCCGAACCTCATTATCAACGGATCTTCCGGGATTGCTGTGGGCATGGCCACCAATATCCCTCCTCACAACCTCACGGAATCTATCAACGCCATCATTGCCCTCATCGAAACCCCTGAGGCCTCCGTGGCGGAATTGATGGACCACCTTCCCGGGCCCGACTTTCCTACAGCAGGCTTCATTTACGGGAAAGAGGGCATACGTCAGGCCTATGAAACGGGAAAGGGTGTGATCCAGCTTCGAGCCAGAGCCCTCATCGAGAGGGATCGAAAGGGCGAACGTGAAAATATCGTCATCACCGAGCTCCCCTATCAAACCAATAAGGCCAAGCTCATCGAAAGAATCGCTGAATTAGCTCAGGAGAAAACGATCGAGGGAATTGCCAATGTCCGGGACGAATCGGACCGGGAAGGGATGAGGGTGGTTGTCGAATTGAAACGGAATGAGGTCGCCGAGGTCATCCTCAATCAGCTGTATAAACACACGCAGATGCAAACCTCCTTCGGGATCATTCTCCTGGCCATCCATCAGAATCAGCCAAAGCTTCTCTCCCTCAAAGAGATGCTTCATTTTTTTATTCAGCATCGCCAAGAGGTCGTGCTCCGAAGATCCCGCTTTGAGCTAAACAAGGCAGAGGCCAGAGCGCATATCCTTGAGGGTTTGAAAAAGGCAATTGACCATATTGATGCCGTCATCGCTACGATTAGGGCCTCCAAGACGCCCAAAGAGGCGAAGGACCGTTTGATGGAAAAATTCGCCTTTTCTGATGAGCAGGCCCAAGCGATCTTGGAGATGAGGCTCCAACGGCTCACCAACCTCGAACAGCGCAAAATTGTGGAAGAGTATGAGGAGACCATCAAATTGATTAATCGCCTGAAAGCTCTCCTCGCCAGTGAACGATTGGTTCTCAATTTGATTAAGGAGGAACTTGTCTCCATCCGCGACGCCTTTGGAGACGAGAGGAAGACGGAAATTGTGGAGGCTGCCCCGGAAATCCGAGTCGAAGACCTTATCGCCGAAGAGGATATGGTGGTGACGATCACCCACACCGGATATATTAAAAGGAATCCCATCAGCCTCTACCGGAGTCAGCATCGCGGAGGAAAGGGGAAAGTGGGGATCAACGTCAAAGAGGAAGATTTTGTAGTGGACCTCTTCATCGCCTCCACACATGACTATCTCTTGTTCTTCACGGACGCTGGAAAAATTCATTGGATGAAGGTTCACGAACTTCCTCAGGCGGGACGCCTCACGCGGGGGAAAGCCATCGTCAATCTTCTCCATCTCAGCCCCCAGGAGAAAGTGACGGCTATTCTGTCCCTCAAAGATTTTGCCAAAGAGATGTTCATCACCTTTATGACCAAAAAGGGGACGATTAAGAAGACGGCCCTCGAAGCCTACAGCAATCCCCGGTCGGGTGGCATCATCGCCATTCACCTCGACGAGGGGGATGAGCTTATCTCCACCAAACTGACCGACGGAAAACAGCATCTTTTTATCGGCACCAAAACGGGAAAAGCCATTCATTTCCCAGAAAACCAGATCAGGGAGATGGGCCGCACGGCTCGCGGGATCAGGGGAATAAAAATTTCAAAACAAGATGAAGTCGTGGCTATGGAAGAGGTTGCCCCCCACACTCAGATCCTCACGGTCACAGCGAATGGCTACGGAAAGCGGACTCAGGCCTCTGAATATCGTGTCCAAAATAGGGGAGGAACCGGGATCTTTACGGTGAAGAGAACCCAAAAGACCGGGGACGTGATAGGCATCAAAACCGTCGTAGACGAAGATGAATTGATGGTCATCTCCAACAAGGGTAAGATTATCCGCTTGCGAGCGGTAGATATCCCCGTTCAAGGAAGGAGCACTCAAGGCGTGAGGCTGATCACCCTCGAGGAGGGGGAGAGGGTGGTCGCTGTGGCCAGACTGGCAGAGAAAGAATAATTTTACAAAAAAAGCTTGATTTTTTTGGATAACGGATTTAATATTTAGCACGTGAATTTTCAAGAATTCTAATCCTCAAAATTTTTCCCCTCTTTGTCTTTAAATTCATTTATCCACAGTTGTGGAAACGTTGTGCAAAGAGACTTATAACTAATTGAAAATGAAGATATTTTCTTTTTGGGGTCGATCCTGCCCGTTCCATCGATACCCCCTTTCTGATGCTTCAAACCAGTAAGGTCAATTTCATGGAAGATTTATGGCCTAAGGCCATCGATGCGTTAAAGGAAAGAGTCGGTCAACAGAACTTCGACATTTGGATTAAACCGATTCACTTTGTCTCCAGGGAAGGAGAAAAGGTTGAGTTAGAGGTCCCGAATCGGTTCTTCAAAGAGTGGATCAACGAACACTATTCCCTTCATATTAAAGATGTGATTTCCCTCTTCACCCATATGCCTTGTCAACTCCAATTCCGAATCAGAAACGAAAAGATCAATGGAAAGGATCCGATTTCCCAACCTCTGCCAAACTACGAACAGCTGGCCAGCCATTCTTTCCAACCGAACTTCAATCCCAAATACACGTTCGACCATTTCGTGGTCGGAGCGAGCAACCAGTTTGCTCATGCGGCCTGCCTGGCTGTTGCGGATTTACCGGCCAAGAATTACAACCCTCTCTTTATTTATGGAGGGGTGGGGTTGGGAAAAACCCATCTTCTCCACGCCATCGGAAACCATATCGTGCAACATCGTATTCTTCCAGATGTGAGGAAGATTTTCTACCTCTCCTCGGAGGAGTTCACCAATGAGCTGATCAACTCTCTTCGCTATGAGAAAATGGATGAGTTTCGAAATAAATTTAGAAAGATGGATATCCTGTTAATCGATGACATCCAATTCATTGCCGGGAAGGAGAGAACACAAGCCGAATTTTTTCATACCTTCAACTCCCTTTACGAAGCAAGGAGACAAATTGTTGTCACCAGCGACAAGTTTCCAAAAGATATTCCTGACTTCGAAGAACGACTTCGATCTCGTTTCGAATGGGGTTTGATCGCGGACATTCAGCCGCCCGATATCGAAACCAAGGTGGCCATTTTGAGAAAGAAAGCCGAAACGGAAAATATCGCCCTCCCGAACGATGTCGCTTTCTTTCTTGCCTCTCAGATTGATTCCAATATTCGAATCTTGGAGGGATCCCTCATCCGTATCGGTGCTTTTGCTTCTCTCACCAAAGCACCGATCGATGTGCAATTGGCGAAAGAAGTGTTGAAGAACATTATCAAACCCAAAGAGGAATTCGTTTCGATCGACCTGGTTCAAAAAGTGGTTTCTAATTTTTTTAATATTAAGATTTCAGATCTGAAGGTGAAAAGAAAATATAAGGGTTATGTGGTACCTCGACAGATCGCCATGTATCTCTGTCGAAAGTTAACCAATGCCTCGCTCCTTGAAATCGGAGACAAATTCGGAGGGAAAGATCATTCCACCGTTCTTCACTCCATAAAGAAAGTCGAGCAGAAGATGGGCCAAGAGACACCCTTTAAGGAAATGATAGAGAATTTGCATGGCCGAATTAAATCATAAACCCTTCTTTATTTTTTCTCGGCGTTATTCCTTACAATGACACTTAACGCCGGAGAGAAAATGCGGTGGAAATATTGTGAGTGAATGAGGAGAGCGAAGAAGAATGGATGTATTTTCTCAAAAAAGGATGAATTTCCCAAACCTTTAGGGTAATTCTTCAACAATCAATTCCCTTTTTGTTTTTTAACTTAGGGCCTTTTTCATCATTTCCACATACATAGACGACGGAGACGTATTAAGTAAGATAGAGAATAATATTAGGAGGCAAATACGATGGATTTCGAAATCGACAAGAAAGAGTTCGTAAAGGGATTAAGCCTTATGCAAAGTGTCGCAGGAAGAAAGACAACGCTCCCCATCTTATCCCATATTTTATTAGAGTGGGAGAAAAACTCCCTCTATCTCACCGGAACGGATTTAGAAACAGGAATCCGGGAAGAATTACCTGCTAAAATTCATCAAACAGGAAAAGCCTCTGTTTCAGCGAAGAAGCTGTACGAAATCGTAAGGGAATTACCCGAGGAGACCATCCATATCCAGAAGAAAGATAATCAATGGATTACGCTTCAATGCGGAAAATCCATTTTTAATCTTGCCGGGTTAGATCCAGAAGAATTTCCCTCTCTTCCCTCCTACCAAGAGGAAAATTTTTGTACTGTTTCCACTCGACTCATTCGAGAGATGATTGAAAAGACCGTTTTTGCTGCCTCCAATGAAGAATCTCGCTATCACCTCAACGGGGTTCTCTTTGCGCAGGCGAAACAAGCAGGAAAAGACGCGTTAAGAATGGTCGCTACGGATGGCCATCGGCTTTCTATGATTGATCGAGAGAATGAGAAAATTCGGGGCGTTGAGGAAAAAGGAGTGATTATTCCCAAGAAGGGAGTGTTGGAGATTCGGAGGATCATCGGAGATCGAGATGGGGAAGAAGAGATGGGAATCTATTTCAATGTCAGCCATGGATTTTTTAAAATGGGGAAATCCCTCACGGTGATTCGACTGATCGATGGTGAATTTCCAGAATACGAGCAGGTCATCCCAAAAGGAAATGATAAGAAAGTAGTGATGGCAAAAGAGAGAATGATCAGCAGCCTGAAAAGGGTTTCTACCATGGCCAGCGAAAGAATGGAGGGAGTGAAATTCTCTGTTACAGCAAATTCTGTGGAGATGTCCTCCACCCATCAAGATTTTGGAGATGCCAAAGAAGAGGTCGAGGTGGTTTACGACGGAATTCCTCTTCAGGTTGGGTTTAATGCGAGATATTTGATCGAGGCGTTCAATGTGATCGATACGGAAGAGGTTCTGATGGAGTTGAAGGATGAAGGAAGTCCCGGGATCCTCAGACCCTCCTCTTCTACCCCGGGATTCTCCAATCAAATTTCCATCATCATGCCCATGAGGCTTTAGAGATACCGTGACGGTGAAATGTACACCCATCACGAACACTCATTTTAGGAGAAAGGATGAAGGACCAGCCAGAAAAATATACGGCGGAGCAGATTAAGATCCTGGAAGGATTGGCAGCCGTCCGCAAAAGACCTGCGATGTATATTGGAAACACCGGCGTCGAGGGGCTTCACCATCTGGTTCATGAGTTGGTGGATAATAGTATTGACGAAGCCCTGGAAGGATATTGCTCCAAGATCGATGTGATGATTCATATCGATAACAGCGTTACGGTAAGAGACGACGGCCGCGGTATTCCCGTCGATATGCACGAGAAAGAGAAACGTCCTGCAGTGGAGGTCGTCATGACCAAGCTGCACTCCGGGGGTAAATTCGATAACCGCAGCTACAAGATCTCCGGAGGTCTTCATGGGGTCGGGCTCTCGGTGGTCAATGCCCTTTCTGAATTCATTGACCTGGAGATACGAAGGGACGGGAAGGTTTATCATCAGACTTATGAGCGGGGAGAGGCCAAGACCAAACTCGAAGTGATCGGCAAGACCAAACATACGGGAACACAGATCCGTTTCAAACCGGATAGCCAGATCTTTGAAACCGTCAATTTCAGCTTTGACATTCTCTCCCAGCGCTTAAGGGAACTGGCTTTTCTAAACAAAGGGCTCTCCATCAGCATTGCGGATGAACGTTCGGAAAAAAAGCATGACTTTTTTTACAAAGGAGGCATTCTCTCCTTCATCGAGTATCTCAATAAGAATAAGAATTGTATCCATCCGAAGCCCATCTACGTCCAGGGCGTCAAGAACGGAACCGAAGTGGAGATTGCCTTCCAGTATAACGACGGATATGCCGAAAACCTCTTCTCCTTCGCCAACAACATCAACACCCATGAAGGGGGAACGCACCTCATCGGCTTTAAGAGTGCGCTCACACGGACGATCAATCAATATGCAACCAGCGCCAACCTGCTGAAAGGCGCTAAAGAAAACCTCACGGGAGAAGATATCCGGGAAGGGCTGGCAGGCGTGATCAGCGTGAAAATCCCCGAGCCGCAATTTGAAGGACAAACGAAGACAAAACTGGGAAACAGCGAGGTGAAGGGCCTGGTCGAAGCTCTGGTCAATGAAAAACTGGGCAGTTACTTTGAAGAGAACCCGGCCATCGCAAGAAAGATCATCTCCAAAGTGGTCGATGCCGCTCGGGCCAGAGAAGCCGCGCGAAAAGCACGGGAGTTAAGCCGCCGAAAGGGAGCCTTGGAAGGAGACTCCCTTCCAGGAAAATTGGCCGATTGCCAGGAGAAGGACCCTGCGGTCAGCGAGATTTTCATCGTCGAGGGCGATTCGGCAGGGGGGTCAGCCAAGCAGGGCAGGGACCGGTCCTTCCAGGCTATTCTTCCCCTCAAGGGAAAGATCCTTAACGTGGAGAAGGCTCGGTTCGATAAAATGTTGGCCAGCGAAGAAATCCGCCTTCTCATCTCCGCCTTGGGCGCGGGCATTGGAAAAGAAGACTATGACATCCATCGCCTTCGCTATCACCGGATCATCATCATGACCGATGCGGATGTGGATGGGTCCCATATCCGAACCTTACTCCTCACCTTTTTCTATCGCCATATGCCCGAGGTGATCGAAAGGGGGCACCTTTATATTGCTCAGCCGCCGCTGTACAAAGCGACGGAGGGAAAGAGCGAAACCTACATCAAGGGGGAGGAGGATTTCAATCGATATCTCATGAACCGCGCCATCGAGAAGAGCGAGGTCACCGTCCAGTCCACCGGCAAGAAGATGACCGACAAGAGGCTGGGCTTGCTTTTGGAAAAAATCTACACCTATCATGACTTGATTCAGCGGATCCAGAAAAAAGGGTATTCCCGATCCCTCATCAAATTCCTGCTTGAAAAGGGAGTTCGAAACAAGTCGATGTTTGAGGAGAAGGGGAAGATAGCGGATCTTCAGAAGGGGTTGACAAAGAGCGGGTTCGAAGTCTTCGACCTTTCCTGGGATGAAGAGCATAACGTTTACGGTTTTGAAGTTCGAGAATCGAACGGAAAGGATGTGCGGAGTCGCGTTCATTGGGATCTGATCACCTCGGTTGAATATCGCCATCTCTATCAGGTTCGTCAAGAGATCCAAGAGATGGCCCCCCCTCCGTATACCCTTGTGGAGAAAGGAAAGAAAGTGACGATCGATCACGAGGAGAGACTGCTTGAAGCGCTGAACCACCTTGGAAAGGAAGGGCTGAGCATCCAGCGATATAAAGGGCTTGGGGAGATGAACCCCGAACAACTCTGGGAGACCACCATGAATCCCGAGAGCCGAACGCTCCTCAAGGTAAAAGTGGAAGATGCCATTGCGGCCGATGAAATCTTCAGCATCTTGATGGGCGATGAGGTAGAGCAAAGACGCCAGTTCATCGAGGAGAATGCCCTGTTTGTTCAACGCCTCGATATCTAATGTTAAAGAAATTATAAATGTCAAAATCCAGATGCGAATCAACGTCAAGGGCTAAAATTCCAAACCTTTTTGGGATTTGAGCTTTGGGCTTGACTTGAAATTTGAACTTTGTCATTTGGCATTCACGGTATAAATGAATGCTTATCGTCGGATTGACAGGGGGGGTGGCAAGCGGAAAGACGGCTGTCTCCGAGGTCTTAAGAGAAGAGGGCGCTTATATCATCGATGCAGACCAGATTGCCAGGGAGTTGGTTCAACCCCACAAACCCGCCTGGAATGAGATCATCAGGGCATTTGGCAAGGAAATCCTTCAAGAGGATAGATCCGTTGATCGAAAAGAATTAGCGGATAAGATCTTTGCAGATCCCGAGCAGAGGAAAGTTCTGAACCAGATTCTCCATCCTCGCATCAAAGAGGAGATCGCTCGAAGAGCAAGAGAGATCGGGCAAAAGAATCCCGAAGCGATCGTGGTGATTGATGCGCCGCTCCTGGTCGAGCTCGGAATGCACCATAAAGTGGATCGACTGATTGTGGTCACTTCGACGCAGACGCAACAAATGGAGAGGCTGAAAAAACGGGATGGGAGAAGCCCCGAGGAGGCGTTGAGGCTCCTCTCTTCTCAGATGCCCGTCGAGGAAAAGGAAAAACTGGCGGATTTCGTCGTGCGGAATGAGGGGTCCCTCGAAGAGATGAAGAAGAGGGCCAAGGAGGTTTTCAAAGAATTGAAAAGGGGTATGCTTCAAAAAAATAAAAAACAGTAGGCCTGTTGGGCCCGAACGCACAACAATACAGGAGGATGAAGGAAAACGTATGAACATTAAGGATTTGAAGAAGCTGAAAATCAATGATCTATACAAGATCGCCAAGGAGCTCAACGTCGAAGGGGCGAGCGGGATGAGGAAACAGGAATTGATATTTGCTATCCTTCAAGCCCAGACGGAGAAAAACGGCCTGATCTTTGGGGAAGGAGTGCTGGAGATCCTACCTGATGGGTTTGGCTTTCTGAGGGCCCCTGATTACAATTATCTGCCCGGGCCGGATGACATTTATATTTCCCCATCCCAGATCCGGCGATTCAATCTTCGAACGGGCGACACGGTATCGGGTCAGATTCGACCACCCAAGGATACCGAGCGTTACTTCGCCATGTTGAAAGTTGAGTTGGTCAACTATGAAGACCCGGAGGTGGCACGGGATAAGATTCTCTTCGACAACTTGACCCCCCTTTATCCTCAGGAGAAGATCCATTTGGAAGCAGGGAACGATTCAAAGAATTACTCCGCCAGGGTGATGGACCTCCTCACACCCATTGGAAAAGGACAGCGGGGGCTGATCGTCGCCGCGCCGAGAACCGGAAAAACCATGCTTCTTCAGGCGATCGCCCATAGCATTACCTCCAACCATAAAGAGATCACGTTGATCGTCCTGCTCATCGATGAACGTCCCGAGGAGGTTACCGATATGGAGCGGTCTGTCGACGCAGAGGTCATCAGTTCCACTTTTGATGAGCCGGCCTCACGCCATGTTCAGGTGGCGGAGATGGTGATTGAGAAGGCAAAACGGCTGGTGGAGCATCAAAAGGACGTGGTGATCCTTCTTGACAGCATCACCCGGCTTGCGAGGGCATACAATACCGTCGTGCCGCCCAGCGGGAAGGTCCTCTCCGGAGGGATAGACGCCAATGCCCTGCAACGGCCGAAACGGTTTTTTGGCGCCGCCAGAAATATTGAAGAGGGCGGGAGCCTGACCATTATTGGGACGGCCCTGGTCGACACAGGAAGCCGTATGGATGAGGTGATTTTCGAAGAGTTCAAGGGGACAGGAAATATGGAGATCAATTTAGACCGCCGTTTGGTCGACCGGCGGGTCTTTCCCTCCATTGACATTCAACGCTCCGGCACTCGAAAAGAGGAATTGCTCCTCGAAAAGAACGATCTCAACCGCATTTGGCTCTTGAGAAAAGTCCTCCAGCCGATGAACACGGTGGAGAGCATGGAATTTCTTCTGGAAAAAATGCAGGCGACGAAGAACAATCGGGAGTTCCTCGATTCGATGAACCAATAGTGGCCAGTGCCTTTCACCAGCCATCACCATCACACGAGTTGCACAAATAGTTGAAAATTTATGAAAAATCAGTAAAATAAGAGGTTGGAGGTTGTGACATGAAGAAAGATATGCACCCCAAGGTTTTTGACACGGTGATCAAGTGCGCTTGTGGAGCGACCTTCGAGACGAAGAGTACGGAAAAGGAGATTCACGTAGAAATCTGCTCCAACTGCCATCCCTTTTTTACCGGAAAACAAAAATTTTTGGATACCGCTGGAAGGATTGAACGATTTCAGAAAAAATATGCAAAAAAAGAAAAAAAGAATGAGTAACTTAGACTTTCCCGGATACTATGGGTCCTCCCGATCCGTCACCTGCGGGCTGACCTCTTTCGATAAGAACAGAGGTTCTTCCTGTACTCCTGTCTTTTTACCTGTCAGTTCCTTGGCAGGCACTCAGCATTAGTTCACCCTGTTCAACAAGAATGTCTCTTGAAAGAGGATGGATGTTTTTCAGTCTATCTCTGATAAGTTCGTATTGTTTTTGCGAATTCAAGAAAGGCAATGGTACGTAATCCTTTGGCGACAGGATTCAAGGAGGGGGTTTAAATGTTCTTTGTGAGAAAAGATCCCGGGCAGGGATGGTCTCCATCCGGTA
>Ga0208191_1000307_pt1 | contig 39067 bp, 32 predicted proteins | sample June2015DPH_13_5_FD_184709 | JGI IMG/M metagenome (GOLD analysis project Ga0208191, IMG submission 184709) | Peatland microbial communities from SPRUCE experiment site at the Marcell Experimental Forest, Minnesota, USA - June2015DPH_13_40... | ecosystem: Environmental > Terrestrial > Soil >... | reverse complement strand
TGAAGGGCGACAGCTTAAGATTGAGGGCGAGGTCCTGCTCGATGTTGTCTTTTCAGCGACCGGGCAGATTCGCATCGTGAAAGTGGTGCGCGGTCTCGGTCATGGGCTGGACGAATCCGCGGTTCGCGCCGCGGAAAAAATTCGGTTCAAGCCCGCCCTGAGAGACGGCCACCCCGCTGATTCCGAGGCGGTATTGCACATCGTGTTTCAACTTGCATCATAGATGAAATGAAACAAACAAGATCATGATCATTCCCCGTTGATCTCCCTTTATTGCTGACTTGAATGGCTCTGTCAATTCATCGAGAACTTGCAGAATAAAGAGGCAAAGGCAGGCGTCTCGGTTAACTGAAGTCATGGCATCGTCCCAAGTACGGCTTTCAAGCCGACGGTCAATCCGCGGCCTAGCTTGGCGTGTCCGGCCCTGAACGTGGTCACATGCTTGGCAGATTGTTCCCGAGTCACGGGCAACCCTTCCATAATCCCGGTAAGGGAAGGGTTGCCGACGCTACGGGAGTTATTGCGTGGCCGCTCGACTCGACATGCCGAGTAGGGCCAGTTCTGCGGGTATGGTCCGCCACTTTGTCGCAAGCGAAAAATGAAGTGACAGGTTGGTCGGCGCGAATGTATACGGCCTTTGTTGGAGCACAAGGCTCCTGCCCATGATGGAATGCGCTGCGCCCTCTTCCTATCTAGCATCAGTCGCAATCGCTTAGATTTGCTAATCAGGTGGCCCGCCAACGCCGCTCGTTGGCACGCGGTTCGCGCAGGGCGAGTCTCGCGGCAGCATTACATAATAATAATCATTTCTATAATATAAATAGCTAATTGCTATTGTCGAACCTGGTCCGGGTCCGGGCCGACTGGCAAGACCGCGAGTTTGCGAAACGAAGCCAATAAGTCATTTGTTATCAAAGGACGTCACATTTCGTTTTGCGTCGATTGCGACGAATGCGGCAGGGCGAGAGAGTGCCGGCGCCTGCCACCCGTGGATGTGAGCATTCACGCCGACACCGGGATAGTGGACTCGGTTCCTGCAGCATTGTGGCAGCTGAAAGCCCTGCCCGGCGATGCGGAATGAGGGCGATTTACCAAACGAACCCAATAAATCCTTTTTTTCAGTCTTCCGGTACGCAAAGGGGGTTCGGGAGACTTGAGGGGCGAGGTTTGGCCCAGGTTTGTGAACTGCTTCTCGGGGGCGGGATTCACGAGTACGAGAGAGACGGATCCAGCTACCTTCATCGTCTTGAGACTCGAAGAATTGACCCCGAGCGGCAAGATGCGGCCCTAGGAAATTCGAGGAAGCTCCCCCGTTCCAGAAGCTCACAATGTGGTCCAGGCCGTGTGCAACAGCCCTGGTTCGAGACTGTGCGCTCCGACCCGCACTTCCAAGACCTGTTGTGCCATATAGGATTCCCATCTTTAGATTCCGTTCCGCATTTCAAGCGGGCACCGCAAGGAAGCGGGGTACCTCTATTTTCCTTAAAAAACTCGGTATACAGCCGCGGTTGCAGTGCTGGTAGCAACCACTGTACTAGCAGCGACAAAATCCTTTATACGGCTGCTCGGGACGAAGAGTATGTCCTCGGCCAAGACTGGAATATCTGCAGTTTTGCCGCGCAGGAGGGCCTTCAGGGGCACTGGTAGCTCTTGCAACCCGCTCGGGGTCCGCCGCAGCATCCTGGTGCCGCCCACCGCAGCAGTGTGCGTTGGTCCCGCCGCTGCGGCCACTAGTTGCAACACTGTCACGACGCCGGTCGAGTTTAGGATATATGCGCCTGGTCTATTCACTTCTCCTAAAACATAAACCATCGCTGCCTTGGCGACGAACACGGTGTCACCGGGATGTAATGCGACGTTGCTGCGTACCATCTCCGCCGGGTTCTTCGAAAGCTCAACTGTGACAGGGTCTTCTTCGTTGCCTTTGTGCGAGATGGTAACTGAACCCGAGGCTTTTTCCGAAAGCCCTCCGGCGGTTTGCAGGATGTCGAATAGCCTGTGCGGCCCCAGAGCCGAATAGACACCGGGCCTATTAACCTCGCCCGCGACAGAAATTCCGCTGCTGGTGTATTCCTTAATGTATACCGAGACTTGCGGGTCGTTAACAATGTTATTCTGTTGCAACTGAGTCTCGATGGCCGCCTCCGCTTCGCTGCTACTGAGGCCAGCTATTCGAACATAACCGATCAGTGGCATCGAGATGTTTCCGTCGGCGCTCACGCGAGTGTGCCCGGAAAGATCAGGCGCGCCGTACACTGCGACCTCTACCTCATCTCCAGGACCGATGACGAGTGCGGAAGAATTGGCCGGCGGAGCGGTCTTTTGTTCTGGGGACCCAGCTAGAGGCCGGGTGGCAATTCTCGATGGTTCCGTTGTTACGTTGCCTTGATGGGTAGCGTCTTGCACAGGGCCGTTGCTCTGTGCCAGGGCCACTTGGAACAACCCAACGATGCCAAGCACAACCACTAGGTTCAAGAGGTGCGAGAGGAAATTCGGAATGCGCTGCATAACTCTACCCGATTCTAAGCCGCGCGGTGCAGATGCACAACCCGAATTTATGCACTTCATTTTCATTTTCTTGCGGCATCGCAGGAATGTGCGCGGAAACCGCATCTGAATCTTGTTGTCTACCCAAGAACTCGGATCTCACCTAACTTCTCCAGTTTTCTGCAGGTGGGGCAAAGGGTGGTATTGCAAAGCGCAAGTCCGTATTGTAGCTTTATTCTTCGCAATTCTAAACGGTTGTTGTGCTCCGCGGGTTGGAAGGCGCGTACGCGTGATTTGCTGTTTTTGTTGGGGGCTCCTCTTGCGCAGTGTTTTTCCTGACGTTGTACGTTCATCGAGTAGCCACCGCAAAAACTCGGATGTTGGGGAGACCCATGGCCGCTACTTGCATGGTGAACACCGGTAGCACCGCACGAAGCGAGGAAGCTCAGCAAGTACAAATGCCGTCTGCTTGGAGTTCAAGACGGAGATCTTGGCTCAACGAACTCTCCGGAGACTAGGGAATATGGGGAAGCAAAAGCGGGTATTGGTAACGGGCGCAGGCGGCTTTATTGGCCACCATTTGGTGAAGAGACTCAAATCGGACGGGCATTGGGTCCGGGGTGTTGACATCAAGTATCCGGAATACGAAGCTACGGCAAGCGACGCGTTTGAGATCCTTGATCTGCGCAAGGCAGAAAACTGCCTCCTGGCCACGCGCGGCGGGATCGATGAGGTCTATAACCTTGCCGCCGACATGGGCGGCATTGGCTATATCACTGCCTATCTCGCCGACATCAGTCGCCATAACATCCTGATCAATGCCCATATGCTCGAGGCCAGCCGTCAGAATGGGATCCAGCGTTTCTTGTTCTCCTCTTCCGCATGTGTCTACAACCAGAGCAAGCAGCAAGATGCTGGAGTCACTCCTCTGCGTGAGGAAGATGCCCATCCCGCCGATCCCGAGCCGGGCTACGGCTGGGAGAAACTCTTTACTGAGCAACTCTGCCGTTACTACTACAAAGACTACGGTTTTGAGACGCGAATTGTCCGCTTTCACAACGTCTACGGGCCGCTTGGCACGTACGAAGGCGGCAAGGAAAAGGCGCCAGCCGCCATCTGTCGCAAGGTGGCTCTCACCGAAGATAATGCCGAGATCGAAGTGTGGGGTGATGGCGAGCAGACACGCTCCTTTATGTATGTGGATGATTGTGTAGAAGGACTTGTCCGGATCATGGCTTCTGACCACCGCGATCCTCTCAATCTGGGAACGGATGAACTCGTAACGATTAACGAGCTGGTCAATATGGTGGCGAGGATCGCTGGCAAACGGATCACGAAGCGCCACAACCTTAGCGGACCTCAGGGCGTGCGTGGTCGGAACAGCGACAATACTCGTTTGCGTGAAGTACTGGGTTGGGAACCATCCATCCGGTTGGAGCAGGGACTGGCCGTTACATACGAGTGGATTCGAGCCCGGGTTCTCTCCAAGGCTCCTGTGTCCGTAGTGGTTTCCGCTGCGGCGGATTGACGAGGATGAGTTCGAACGATCTTGCAGAGATCACATCACATACAATTGTCTTATATCAATATCTCATCTCTTCACAGCGCCTCTGCGGCCTGCCTAGCCTCTTCAGCGACAAACTTCCGAAACGGCTGCCTGGCCCATCCTTCGCTTGACGAGCGTATGTTGCGCCCTTTAAGATGAAGCGCCACCCGGGCCGAACCGTCTGCAATGATCGACCAGATCAGCGCGCACTACCGCATCGTCGAGAAGCTGGGCGGTGGCTGCACGGGTGTGGTGTACAAAGCGGAAGACACGCGACTGCACCGCTTTGTTGCGCTGAAGTTCCTTCCTGAAGAAGTCTCCAGAGAACCACAGGCGCTGGCGCGCTTTCAACGCGAGATGCTGGCGACCTCGGCATTGAACTGTCCGAAGAGGAATACCGGTAGAGGGGGCGGTGCATGGGTGTGAGGGAGGGGAAGGGTGGGGAGCCACCCCAGGAGGAAGCAGTTCCGCGTGCGGAATCCGAGCCAACGCGCAGCCGAAAACCCTATCAGAAGCCGGCGTTCCGGTTCGAGCGCGTGTTTGAGACGAAGGCGCTGTCGTGCGGGAAGGTGAGCCCGACGCAGTCGCATTGCCGGTTCAACCGGATGACTTCGTAGCATGGCCGGTGTCGGCGGGGTGCGGGAACGGCGCGGGCGTAGCGCGGGGGCGGTTGGCGGGAGGCAGATTCCCTTCGACTACGCTCAGGGCAGGGGCTCCCTTCGGATGGATTGACAAAACTTCTTGGGCATTGGGGAGCGATCCTTGCGGGATTGGGTTCCCGGAATGGCGTGTCTTGGGCAGCGGGGCAAACGACTGGGTGCGTGCGCGTTACTTAGGTCATCGTGGATTCCTTTTTTTTCTCTGTGGCTCTGGTCTGGGTCTTCTTAGAATTGTATGTCTGGGGACTTGGCGAGCAGGCTGGGCAGCAGCGCGGTGGAGAGGTCCGCTACGGCGGCTTCCCGGATGAAAGTTTAAGGAGAGAGACATGATGCGAGGGTGCGCATTCCGTTGGTTCTGTGTGGCGGCTGGGTTGCTCCTGCTGGGCATTCCGCTTTCGGGGCAGGCAGGGATGGAGAGGACCTCACCGGAGGGCGCCAGCGAGGGGCAGACGCACCTGGGGTATCCGCAGGACTGGAGTTCGCGGCACTTGTTGATGCCGGGCACGCGAGCCGAGGACGTGTTGGCGGCGGGAGCGCGGGACCCGCGGCATGTTTACAACATGGTGATGCGACAAGTGGCGCTGGAAAACGCGCGCATCGCGGCAGAAAACGCACGCATCGGGATATGGAGGCCGCGGCCTCCGCGCCGAATTCCGCGCCGAATGAAGATCGACTGGGCTGTTTCGCTGGAGAACGGGTACGTGCCGCAGAACCAGTTTCCGGCGAAATACCAGTTTGGCATAGGCGCGCAGGATTGCAATTCCGATTACGTTCTGTTTGGGCTGACCGTGACGGGTTCAGACACGCCGGCGCAGGCCAACCTAGTCGGGGTCAACAACCTGTACACGGAGGCGAGTCCGCAGTGCAATAGCGGATCGCCGTGGGTGGCATTCGCGTACAACACGGTAACGCAGACGGGGGGGCAGATCAAAACGTCGCCGACCCTGTCGACCGACGGAACGAAGGTAGCGTTCGTGGAAAGCACCGGCACGGCTTCATACTTCCACGTTCTGGTGCTGCCGAATCCGATTCCGGCGCCGCCGTCGCAAGCGGGGACGGTCTTGAGTCCGCAGACGCCAACTCCATGCACCACGCCGACGACGGCGGGCTGCATGACCACGCTCACCATCGAAAGCACTGCGACCAATTCCAATTCCTCGCCATGGGTGGACTACAACACGGATACGGCGTACGTGGGCGCCGACAATGGCTTGCTGTACAAGATCGCGCCGGTATTCGGCGGTGGCACGCCGGCGCTGGTCAACGATCCGAGCAACTGGCCGGTCACGGTTTCGACCCAGACGAACAGCATACTGACCGATCCGGTCGTCGATGACTATTCTGGCAGGATTTTTCTCGGAGACGGGGAGGGATACTTGTATGCGGTCGGCCTGAACAGCCCGGGTGGCACGTACGCGGCGCAGCAGACGATCGGGTGGGTGGGGCACGGACCAGGGACGGGGGTTGTGGATCCGCCGATTGTGGTCAACGATTCCGCCAATCCCACAACCAACCAGGTGTTCGCGTTTACGGGATGCAGCTATGTGCTGGGCATCGGCGGGGCGGTCAGCCAGCTTCCGGCGAACTTCACGACCGGTGTGCCCACAACAAGCAACACCGTGGACCTTGGGTCGGCGACCGGGGCCGGGGACTGCACGGGGAAAAATGTACACTCCGGGACGTTCGATAACGCGTTCTGGCTGAGCGGGACGACGTCGGGGCACATGATCGCGTGCGGATTCGTGCAGGCAGGAGGCGCACCGTCGAATCCAAAGATGTATATGTTCCCCTTCGCGAGTGGCCTCATCACGAGCCCGGCGTCGTCCACCTTTGTGGTAAACAACACGCTGGGGGACGAGTGTTCGCCGCTGACCGAGTTTTACGACGGAACGACGGACCGAATGTTCTTCGGAGTGGGCGGCACAACTGACGGATTCCTGGAGAGTTCGACGATTGGAACCTCTTCGTTGTCGGCACCGACCTGCACGGGCGCGCCGACATCGACTTGTGTGACGGCCCCGAGCGCTCTCGGAGGGATCAGCGGGATCGTGATCGACAACCAATTGTCGAACGGCGGGACGAACATTTACTTCACGACCCTGGCGGCGGGGTCGGTGAACGGCCAGAAGTGCAATGTGTCAGGCGGAGCTGCAAATCCCTATTGTGCGGTGAAGCTGACCCAGTCGGGGTTGAACTAAGGGGTCTGCCTGGGAGTTCCGTGTTTCCGGATCCCGCAAGCAGTTTGCGGGAATCGCAATCCACCGTCGTTGCGCCCCTGCACCCGATACTGTGCAACACTTTGATCATCCGCCCTTAAGCGGATTACATGAAGCAAAGGCTAGACCGGCATATCAGGTTCCGAGTATTCGCTATCACTGCGTATCTCGCCGACATCAGTCGCCATAACATCCTGATCAATGCCCATATGCTCGAGGCCAGCCGTCAGAATGGGATCCAGCGTTTCTTGTTCTCCTCTTCCGCATGTGTCTACAACCAGAGCAAGCAGCAAGATGCTGGAGTCACTCCTCTGCGTGAGGAAGATGCCCATCCCGCCGATCCGGAGCCGGGCTACGGCTGGGAGAAACTCTTTACCGAGCAACTCTGCCGTTACTACTACAAAGACTACGGTTTTGAGACGCGAATTGTCCGCTTTCACGACGTCTACGGGTCGCTTGGCACGTACGAAGGCGGCAAGGAAAAGGCGCCAGCCGCCATCTGTCGCAAGGTGGCTCTCACCGAAGATAATGCCGAGATCGAAGTGTGGGGTGATGGCGAGCAGACACGCTCCTTTATGGAAGCTGACGCTGGGCCTGGTGACAACTTCGAACCGGCACCGCGGCTTACTCGTCGTCTACCGCATCTACAGCCACCGCGATCTGCAATTGGATGTCAACCTCCTGACTTCAGAATTTCCCGCTACCCTCGCAGACGCGCTTGATCGCGTGCTGACCATGCCCGAGGTTCTCGTGCCGGCGGCGCAAGGCGACACCCCGTTTCTGACCGCGAACCTCTAACGGCTTTTTGAAAAAACTCTGAGAATTGTTGGACAAAACCCACAGGTTGCCTCCCCGGTTCAGGCATCTCGGAACTTGGAGATAGGGTGCCAAGGCGAACCCACGGGTAGTCGCGGCTCCTCGCCTGCTGTTATCGAGCAAATAAGCAGTTCCTATTTTCGCATTCGCAAGAGTGCTTGCCTCATAGAATTTCTTATGTCAATATCTGACTAAGATGAATGGGAAAGCCAAAGGCCCGCAGGCTGCCCGCCTGCGCCAACGCAAGTCCGAATTCCTCCGCCGCTTCCAGATTCCGGAAGATCTCTTGCCTGGCTCTCTGTTTCAGGTGCGGATCCGCTGCGGCAAGCCAACCTGCCACTGTGCTGCCGGCGACGGTCATCCCGCTTGGTACCTCAGCTTTACGGCGAACGGGAAAAGACGGAAGCAACATATTCCCCACGCATGGGTGAAAGTGGTCCGCCAGCGGGTCGAGGCCGGCCGCCAGTATCAAGATGCCGTGCGCGAGGTTCTCACCGCCAACGCCGAACTCCTGGTGCTGGCAAGGAAGCAAAGACAAAAACGCCGCCGATGAAAGCGCCCACGTGCGGCGATTGTGGTGCTACCTGACGCGGCGTCTTCGCCTGAAGAAGTATTGCCAGCAGCCCGGCGACAGCCGAACCCGACCCCAGATCCCCGCCAAAGGATTGCTATGGTCCATGCGGATTGGGCAACTGCTGCGCGAGTGCAGCTTTCTTGCGGTCGAGGCTTATTTCATTGACAAGATTCTGCGAGCGAACCAGCAGGCTCCGCGCAAGCAGCGGCACACGGCGCATCGCATCTGGGAACGATCCTTGCGAATGCTGGGCCTGAACTGGGCGAGTGGCGATGCCCTAACGGGCATAACTCAGCTATCCCGCCGAGGTGTCCTGCGCTGATGTTCGTGCCCTGCTGGCATTACAACTGCCGAGCTACGTGGAACGAGTTCGTAACGGCGCACGGTCGCTTCCGCCACCGCACTGTCCGAGCGCTCCTGCCGGATTCGTTGTTTCGATTGTTCCTGATTTCACTTTGCCTCCCGCCTCTGCTGGTCCACCTCTGCGGCAGGGTTGGCTATCTTCTCAGCCGTGAGCCCGTCGAATTGCCGGTTAGAGAGCTCGGACTGACCTGAACGGCTTGTGCCGCATATTCGGTCACCGTAAAATCCTACGCATGGAATTTTTCCAGCTTCACCATCCGCCAGACGTGACCGTGCTGTGTGATCGCAAAGGCTGTGAACAAGTGGCCGACTACTTGGAAGTGGACGATCACGGTCACGAAGGCGAGCGCGGTGCAGACAGTACTTCGCGGATGCCCATGTCTCGCACCTGTTCTCGGAAGTCATTGCCGAAGATAGCATCGCGATCGCGCAGCAGTTAGTGCGGCAGTTGGTCAAAGGGAAATGATTCCCGTAGTTGCTGTCCCGTCCACTCCGCGGTTGGGCGGGCGGTCACATTGAAGTGAGGAGAATTGTTGGTAGTGATGCAGTTTCAGGGAATAATTCCCGGCGTGCCGTTGACAAAGCCGGAGGTTAGCGTTTAAGGTTCATTCAACAAAAGTTTGGGGTGGCGGCTCGCGCCAACGAGCAAGCCGTCACCACCAAAGGCCGTCAGCAGCCCGGAGCTGCTGACGGCCAAACTTTTTCAAACTGCATCATTACCGAATTGTTCGCGTTCGCAGGAATATGGGATCGCTGGAAGGACCTGAGTGGGCAATCTCGGGGTTCATGCCCGCCCATCAGCGTTATCCGGCAGCGTTCGTTCCGAGCGGCCTGTAACACCCACATACGTCCCTTGGTGACCAACTTGATCGAGCGACAGACGCGAACGGCGACCTCAATGCCATTCTTGAGCCTGAGACAGTTCCGGCGCCTCCACGCCCACGAAAATACGGACACTCTGCCCGGAAACATCTCCACGTAAAGCGATATATATGTCGATCTGGTCCCGGCGCGAGTCGCTGGCATACGACCCTGATACGAATGCCGATGAGGTGGTCGCGGCGGCGGAGGCTTTCAATTGCCGGGTTTGCTAGCACGTGAGAACCAGAAAAGGGAGTTGCCTATGTACAGGAACATTTGCCCACAGCAAGCCGGAAGATGTATAGTCCCATCCAACCAAATATTAAGAATTTCCGATAACAAATCCTGTCTGGAAGAACTTGACGGAGCACCCACCTCTGTAAACGTTGGCTTGAAACACCTGGTGTTTCAGCCGGAAGGGAACTCTGATTTTGACGCTCCTGTTCTTTGGGTTATTTGCGTTCTCGCTGGCTCTGTCGTTTGTGGCTACGCGTGAAGTGCGAGACCTGGCAACCCGCACAGGCTGGGTTTCTGTGCCGCGAGACGGGCGGCATGTCCACCAGGCCCCGCTTCCCCGTTTGGGGGGCGTAGCGATTTTCCTGGCTTTCTCGGTCAGCTTGAGCGTGTGGCTGGGGCTCACCCTCATATTTCCCCGCCTGGCCAATGGGCTCGCTCCCACCACGCTTCTCCGTATTTATGTTCCGGCCTGCCTGATTTTTTGTCTCGGCATCTATGATGATCTCCACGGCGCAGACCCGTATTTCAAGTTTGCCGTGCAGGCGATCGCCGCTGCCATGCTCTTCGCCGGCGGAATGCGCGTTCTCGATCTGCCGGTGATTTTCGGATCCTACTCGCTGCCCTGGTTCGTCGGGTTGCCCCTCACGGTGTTGTGGGTGGTTGCGGTTACCAATGCCTTCAATCTCATCGATGGCCTGGATGGTTTGGCAGCTGGGTCGGCCTTGTTTTCGACGATGGTGGTTTTTGTCGTCTCGCTGGTCAATCATTCCTTTCTGGGCTCTCTGATGAGCGTGACGCTCGCCGGCGCCATCCTGGGATTCCTTCGCTTCAACTTCAATCCGGCCACGATTTTCCTGGGTGACTCGGGCAGCCTGTTCATCGGTTTCATGCTCAGCGCGCTGGCTCTGGCAGGAGCGCAGAAGGCGCCGACGTTCGTGGCCGTGGCCATCCCGGTGGTCTCGTTCGGATTGCCGATTCTGGAAACGTTGCTCTCCGTCCTGCGAAGGCTGATCAGCGGGCGCCCGATTTTCACCGCCGATCGCGAACACATCCACCACAAGTTGCTGCAGATGGGTTTTTCGCATCGCCAGGTTGTGATCGTTCTGTACGCCGTTTCTGCGATCTTTGCCATGCTCAGCCTCTTCCTGCTTTGGCCGACGGGCAGCACCCTGGGACTGGTGCTGGCGGTCGTGGGAACCGGCGTCTGGCTGGGAGTCCAGCATCTGAACTACCTGGAGTTTGGCGAACTGCGGCGAGTCGCGCAGCGCACTATTGACCAGCGGCAGATCGTTATCAACAATCTTTCGGTGCGCCGCGCGGTCGAGGAATTCAAAGTAGCCGGCGATTTCAATCAGGTGCGCAGCGTCCTGATCGCCGCCTTCGATAGCAACGATTTCGATGCGTTCGAATTGCAGCTTAAGTCGCTTCCCGGCGATCAAGCGGTGCCCGGCAAAACCAACCGAAACCTTCACTGGAGCAAGTTCCCTCACATGGGGGCAATTTCCAGCCGGCCTTCGTGGAAGCTGACGCTGGACCTGGTGACAACTTCGAACCGGCGCCGCGGCTCACTCGTCGTCTACCGCATCTACAGCCGCCGTGATCTTCAATTGGATGTCAACCTCCTGACTTCAGAGTTTCCCGCTACCCTTGCAGACGCGCTTGATCGCGTGCTGACCATGCCCGAGGTTCTCGTGCCGGCGGCGCAAGGCGACACCCCGTTCCTGGCCGCAAACCTCTAGCTTGCCTCCCCGGTTGATCTTGCTCCCTTCCTTTCGATCCCTGAGTTAATATGGAGGCGACTATGGATCGAAGCATTCTCAGATTGCCGGATCCAGTTGCAGGGGCTCCCCACGGAGAGCGGCGCCGTAGTGTTCGTCAAAAACTCCACACTCCGGTTTACGCCAGTTTCAATGGCCCGCAGACCGGCATGGTTGTGGACCTGAGCGAATTGCTCGACCTGCACGAAGACGGCTTCGCCATCCAAACCAGTGAACGCCTGGAAGTCGACCGGGCCGTAACGCTTTGCCTCGAGCTGCCTGAAACCAAAAGTTACATTCATGGCAGTGGCCAGGTGATGTGGAGCGATGACGCTGGCCGCGGAGGTATCCGGCTTTCCGGGCTTCCGGAGAGTTCCCGGCAAGTACTGAAAGAATGGCTCTTTGTCAACCTGCTGATCGCCTGCTCCAACCACGTTGCTCGGACCGAGCAACTCGCGCGGCGCGAGGAAGAGAAATCACCCGAACCGGCACCGGTCACTAAAGCCGGGAGTGTCGTCCCGATGCCCGATCGAAGCGCAACGCTCTCTTCGGTGGAAGCAGTTCGCCGCGAGGTCCGCGAGATCGGTGACGACGTCGATGCAGTTTTGCAGCTCATCGCCGAGGGTGCCTTGAGTCTCACGGGAGCCAGTGGCGCGGCACTGGCGTTTCTCTCGGATGACAAGATGATCTGCCGGGCGCGAGCCGGTGAACCAGCTCCGCCGCTGGGAGCCCCCGTGGACGTGAAACAAGGGCTATCTGGAGAATGCGCTCGCAGTGGCCTTCTCGTTTCGTGCGAGGATACGGAAAACGATTCGCGTGTCGATCCGGAAGTCTGTCGCACGCTGGGCATAGGGTCGCTCATGGCCACTCCCATCGTGTCCGATTTCCGGGTGGTCGGCCTGCTGGAGGTTTTCTCTCCGCATCCGCGCGGTTTCACGAAGGCCCACGGGACGGTTTTGGACCGGCTCGTCGAAATGATTCCCAAAACCCATCGCGAAAAGACTCAACCGGAAACGCCGGTCGGGCCAGAAGCCGTGTCCGGCGTGTCGCGGCCTCCCGCTTCGGAGTTGGGTTCGATGGAGTTTGCTTCGATCCATGCGACTCGCGAGGCCTTTTGGGAGCCGGAGCCTGAAGTCCACGAGCAAGTCTCGCAGCAGGTCCCCAGACGAGTCGTCTCAGCGCAGGTCCCGGAGCAGGCCCCCGAACCTGCGCCCACAGCTCCGTCTCGCCTGCTTCATCGCGCACTGCTCGGGCTGGCCATTGTAGTGGTGGCGATGGCCCTCGGTTATTTAGTCGGTCCCATAATCGAGAAGCGTTGGGCCGACTTACCGCAAGCGCCGCAGCGGTCAGTGCCCGAGGCGGCCTCGAAGGTTTCAGGGCAAAGCGCGACCGATCACAGCGCGCACGCGAAGTCCCTGGCCGACTTGCGAAAGCTCGCCGATCAGGGAGGAGCGGACGCACAGTGGCAGATGGGGGTTCGCTACCACAACGGAGAGGACGTTCCGCACGATGACGCGCAAGCCATGCAGTGGTTCCTGCGCGCCGCCGAACAGGGGCATGTTACCGCGCAGGCTACGCTCGGCGCCTACTATTGGGCGGGGCGTGGAGTTCCTCAAGATTTGTCCAAAGCCTACTTCTGGTCCGCGATCGCGCTCGCCCAGGGTGACAAGAGCAGCAAATCTCGACTCGAAGGGCTGGCTTCCCAAATGACCCACGCGCAGGTCTCCGCCGCCCGCCAGCAGGCCGAAGTCTGGATCCGCCAGCGCAACTCCGCAAAGCCCGCAAGGGACTGAACCGGAGATCATTTCCGGTTTCCCCGGTGTCCGCTTAGCCTACCCTGAGCGAAGCCGAAGGGCCCCCTGTGGTAAAGAACTCGCCTCCCATAACCCGCTCGCCTCAAACAGCCGTAGAATAGACTGGTGGCCACGTTGCGCGACATCCTCACTGCTGACGACCGCGTCCGCGAAGGCGACCCTGCTCTTTGGGAAAAGCTGGATCGCAATCGAGTACGCTGCTATGCCTGCGGCCACTGCTGCCCGATTCCCGAGGGACAACCCGGTGTCTGCAAGGTTCGCTTTAACCACGGTGGCACGCTCTACGTTCCTTGGGGCTATGTCGCAGGAGTGCAGTGTGACCCGATCGAGAAGAAGCCGTTTTTCCACGCCCACCCCGGGGCCCTCGCTTACAGCTTCGGAATGCTGGGCTGCGACCTGCACTGCTCCTATTGTCAGAACTGGGTCACTTCGCAGGCGCTGCGCGACCCGAACGCCGTCTCATCGCCGCTCCGGGCCGATCCCGAACTGCTGGTCAAAGACGCGCTTGCCCAAGGTGCAAAAGTTGTGGTCAGCACGTATAACGAGCCGTTGATCACCAGCGAGTGGGCAGTTGCGGTTTTCCGGTTGGCCCGCCAGGCGGGCTTGCTCACCGGGTTTGTTTCGAATGGCAACGGGACTCCGCAGGTGCTCGAGTATCTCCATCCCTGGATCGATCTCTACAAGGTGGACCTCAAGAGCTTCGACGATCGCCACTATCGCCAACTCGGCGGACGCCTGCAGCCGATTCTCGACACCATCCGCAGTTTGCACCGAATGGGCGTGTGGCTGGAGATCGTCACCCTACTCATTCCCGGCTTCAACGACAGCGACGACGAACTGCGGAAGCTGACCGCATTTCTGGCCGGCGTTTCACCCGACATCCCCTGGCACGTCACCGCCTTTCGCCAGGACTACAAAATGACTTCGCCCGCCGATACGCGTCCCGAAGATCTGCTGCGCGCCGCCGCCATCGGTCGTGAAGCTGGATTGCGGTACATCTACGCTGGCAACCTTCCCGGGCAGGTGGAGGGTCTCGAAGATACTCATTGCCATCATTGTGGCGAGATGCTGATTCAGCGCTACGGATACTCGATCGAAGAGTACAAGTTGACTCCGCAAGGCAATTGCCCCGCCTGCCACACGCCGGTCTCCGGTCGCTGGTCGAATAAATTTGACGGCCAGATTGCGGCCTCGCCTTTTCTGCCCCGCAGGCGGGGGCAATTGGTTAAAATCCTCTCGCAACCATAATCAACATCCATGCGCGCGACAAAAGCGACAAAAACATTGCGGCTGGCGGTCTTCTTGTGTCTGATCTTATTGAGTCTGGGTCTGGGCTGTTCTCCGCGAGATTTCCTGACGCGCCGCCTCGCCGCCGATTTGATCTCGGCCTCCGACGCATTCAAAGCGCCGCAATTGTTCTGGCTCAGGACCGGCATCGTTTCCAACAAGGATTTCAGTTCCCCCGACTCCATGGTGTTACAGCGCCGCGGATGGATCATCGGCACCGGACAGAAGTGTCCCGCCGGAGTCGAACCTCCGCCCTGCTGGGACGTGGTGCTCACGCCGCTCGGAGTGGATACGATCCGTCCGCTGATTTCGAGTGCGCTTCCCGACAATGGACACAACAATGGCCCGATCGGGATCCAGGTCGCGCGCCGCGAACTGGTGAGCATTGCCGGAATCAGCAAGGCTGGTAACTTCGCCGATGTCGAGTTCACCTGGCGTTGGGTTTCCGTCAATCAAGTTGGAGCGGCGCTTTACGACAGCGGAGTGCGCTACCGCTCAACCGTTGGATTCCGTGGCTATGACGACGGCTGGCGCGTCGTGGAACAACCCGTACCCAGCAACCAGACGCTGGATGAGGCGCTACGCAACGCTCAACCGACCGCGCCATAAACGTTTGCCACCAACAACGCGCGCAGTGTATATGTCGTAGTTCTTGAAAACTGTTACCACAAAAAAACTATGCGACGATCAATCCTGCTTGTCTCACTGCTGTCCGTGATTTCCACTTCAACGTTGGCCCAGGCCCAAACCGCAAAGCCCAAGCTCACTCTCGATGAATTTTTCAACTCGGTCAGTTTCACCGCGGTGAAAGTTTCGCCGGATGGAAACTCCGTCGTCATCGGAACGGAAAAGGCCGACTGGGAGCAGCAGATCTTCCGCAAAGAACTCTGGCTCTACCGGACCGCGGCCAGCGGAAGCCTGGTGCAGTTGACGCAATCCGGGCATGACAACTCGCCGCAATGGTCGCCCGACGGCCAGTGGGTCGCGTTTCTCTCGGAACGCAAAGTCGGCGATGCCAAAGACGCAGACGCGGGAGACGGCAAGGATAAAGACAAAGAAAAAGACGTCGCCCAGCTCTTTCTGATTTCGCCCAGTGGCGGCGAGGCCTTTGCCATCACCTCAGGCGAGGAGGAAGTCCACGCCTTTGCCTGGTCTCGCGACTCGAAGGCAATCGTTTTCGCTACCCGCCAACCGTGGACAAAGCAGCAGAACGACGATCACAAGAAAGATTGGAAGGACGTGATCCGTTACCGCGGCGATGAGCGCGGCGACGTGATTTTCCGCATCACTATCGAGGAAGCCCTGGCACGCCACGCCGCGCTCGGCTCCAAAGAAATCCCTGATGCGGAAAAAGATTCCGGCGCCACGCCCGGCGCAGTCGCAATTGCACGCACGCCTCTGCGTGTAGAGCAAATCAGCATCTCACACGACGGCAACCGGTTGGCGTTTGTGACTTCGTCGGTCTCCGAGCGTCAGGAGAAGGTTGAAGACATCGAACTCTACCTCGTCAACCTAACAGGCAATGCCGGTGATGCCGTGCCCATCCGCCTGACCCACAACGAAGCCGTCGAACTGAATCTGGAATGGGCTCCGGATAATCGCCATCTGTTCTTTCAGGTCAATCTTGGATCGCTGGAACGAAAGTATGAAGATCCGCAACCGCGCCTTTACTGGGTCGACGCCGGCGGTCTGCCTGGCGACGCGCCCGGCAACACGTCCGGGAAAAGAGAAGTCCAGCGCTGGTTTGCCGACTACCCGGGCGAAGTCGTGCGTTACACGCCGCTTCCCGACGGTTCGGTGCTGTGCGCCTGCCGCACCGGTACTGAGGTACAGCTTGTATCGCAAGCGAATCCGAAAGCCGTCATCGTGAAACGCGAGGGATGGGCTGGAACCTATGAAACCCCTGCAGCCGCATCGCAAAGCTCGCGCATTGCGTTTGCTTACTCGGCAACCGCGCGGCCCACGGAAGTTTATATTGCCGACGGCCCCGGCAAACTGGCGCAGGCACGGCCCATCACTTCTTTCAACAAGCTGTTCACCGAGCGAGAACTGCCACTGGCCAAGCCCTATCGCTGGACCTCCGACGACGGCACGCCCGTGGAAGGCATGCTGATGTATCCGCCAGGAAAGTTTGAGGCGAAGAACCTGCCCATGTTTGTGCTGATCCACGGCGGGCCGCAGGATGCCGATGGCAACCACTTCGAGGCAGATTGGTATCAGTGGGATCGCCTGGCCGCTACTGCGGGTTGGCTGGTTTTCGAGCCGAACTATCGCGGGTCTACCGGCTATGGAGACAAGTTCGCGCTGCAGATATTTCCTGAAATTGTTTCCCGGCCTGGCAAAGATATATTGACCGGCGTCGATGCGCTCGTGAAGAACGGGATTGCCGATCCGAACCAGTTGGCCATAGGCGGCTACAGCTATGGCGGTTACATGACGAACTGGCTGATCACCGAGACCACTCGCTTTAAGGCCGCCGTCACCGGCGCCGGCGCGGTGGAGCACGTCGCCAACTGGGGCAACGATGACACCACCTTCGACGACGCTTATTTCCTCGGCGGCCTGCCCTGGGAAACCGCCGACCGCTATTGCAGCGAAGGCGCGATTTACCAGCTCAATAAAGTCCGGACGCCGACCCACATGGTCGCTGGGGCTAACGACGTTCGGGTTGCGGTGCTCGAGGATTACTTGCTCGATCGCGCTTTGCACGAGCTGAATGTTCCGAGCGACTTGCTGATCTTTCCCGGCGAGGGACACGAGCTCGCGAAGAATCCCTGGCACGGAAAGATCAAAGTGCGCGAAGAAATGAAATGGCTGACGAAGTATGGCGGCGTGACGGGTACGAGTCCCGTCCCGCAAGAATGACTTTTCCTGACGTTCCACTAAGGTAGCTTGAGGCTGGGCGGCGGCCAACCAAAGCCGCGCCCGCGGCTTCCAAGGCATCAAGAGCATGCTCAGCCGGCTCTCACGGAGGTTCAGCTTCATGATCGCTCGCTTCGTCTGCGTTTTCGTTTTCTGCGGAAGCCTCTTCGCGCAATCGCCGCAACCGTCACTCACCATCTATAACGAGGATTTCGCGGTCGTCCGGCAGGAACTCCCGCTGGATCTGAAGTCCGGCGAAAACCAGGTCAACGTGAATGACATCACCATGCACCTGGAGCCCGACTCCGTCATTCTGCGCGATCCCACGGGCAAGCACGCGGTGCGGGTGCTGGAACAGAATTATCGCGCCGACCCCGTATCCGAGCCTCTGCTGCTCTCGCTCTACGAAGGCAAGACGCTCAATTTCGAGGTCGCGACACCCCAGGGCACGCAAATCATCAAAGGCAAAATAATACGCAGCGGATATACGCCGCACGACTATTTCGCCATGAATCGCTATGGCCAGGAGTACGACCAAGCCAATATGGCGGCCGCTGCGGCACAGCCCATCATCGAGGTCAACGGCCAATTGCGCTTCAGTCTTCCCGGCACGCCCGTCTTCCCCAGTCTCACGGATGACACCGTCCTGAAGCCGCGTCTGGAATGGATGCTCGCCACCGACAAAGCCGGGAAATTTCCCGCGGAGTTTTCCTACGTCACCGGGGGCATGAGCTGGCAGGCCGACTACAACATCGTTGCGCCCGAGAAGGGCGACCTCGTCGACATCGTGGGCTGGGTCACCATGGACAACCAGACCGGCAAGACGTTCGAGAACGCACGCATCAAGCTCATGGCCGGGGACGTGAACAAGATTCAGCCGGGAATGAGTGGCCGGGCCTTCACCCAGATGGTTGTTGTAAACGGGCTCGGGGCGGCGGGACCTCCCGTCACCGAGAAGATTTTCGACGACTACCACCTCTACACGCTCGAACGCACCACTACGCTGCGCGACCGCGAGACCAAGCAGGTGGAATTCATTCGCGCGGCAGGGGTTGGCACGAAACAAATCTATATTTACGACGGCGTCAAGATCGACGCCAACCGCTACAATGGCTGGAACTGGGACAACATCCGTAACGATCACTCCTACGGCACTGAATCCAATTCCAAGATTTGGGTGATGCGCGAGTTCGTCAACTCGCAGGCGAACCATCTCGGCATGCCGCTGCCCAAGGGCCGCGTCCGCTTCTACCGCCGCAACGACGACGGCCAAATCGAATTCACCGGCGAAAACGTCATTGACCATACCCCGCGCGGCGAGACCGTCCGCATCTACACCGGCAACGCTTTCGATCTGACGGGGGAACGCGTCCGCACCAACTACAATGTGGACGAGGGCAAGAGTACGGCCACGGAGTCGTTCGAGATCAAAGTCCGCAACCACAAGAAAGAGCCGGTGGAGGTCCGCGTGGTCGAACACCTGTACCGCGCGCTGAACTGGGATATCACTTCGAGTTCCGCCGACTATAAGAAAACCGAGGCCCAAACCATCGAATTTCCGGTGACCATCGCTCCAGACGGCGAGAAGACGATCACCTATACGGCGCACTACACCTGGTGAGAACTTTCACGTAGGGATAGGCGCCCTCGGCTGTCCGGGCGAGCGAAGCTCGCCGGTTCCTCCGGATATATCGTTTGTGAATCCGCTCTAGCTTGCGCCGGTGCCCTTATCGGCGCGCGGCGGCGGTCTGTAGTTGAGCAACTTTCGCGTGTGGGGAAGTTTCCTGGTAGCGGGCGATGCCCTTGTAAAGCGCTTCTGCGATTTGCTGGCGGTAAGTCGCGCTCTGCAGGTTGTGCTCGTCCGTGGGACTGCTCACAAAAGATATCTCGGTAAGAATGGCGGGCATCGTCGTGCCGGTCAGGACGGCAAAAGCTGAGTCCTTGATGCCCCGGTTGCGAATGTCTGGGCTGCTCGCGGCCAGCGTGGCGTAGAGAGAACGCTGAACACTTGCCGCAAGACGGCGCGACTCCTCGATTTTTTCATGCAACCCTCCGGCCGATAACGATACCGTTGTCAGCTTGGCGAAGGTGCCATCGTCATGCTTTTCGACTTCCCGCGACCCCGGAGCCGAAAACAGATTCGTGTAGTACGTCTCAACGCCCCGCGACGCCGCCGAACTGCTGTAGTTGGCGTGAACGGAGACGAACAGATCGGCCTGTGTCTGGTTGGCGAAATCAGCGCGCTGATCGAGGGGCAGGTAAGTGTCGCCGGTCCGCGTGAACATTACTTCCGATCCCAATCGCGCTTGCAGCAACTTGCCCAGACGCTGGGTCACGTCGAGCACCAGATCCTTTTCCAGCAATCCCTGCCGTCCAACCGTGCCCAAGTCCCAGCCGCCGTGCCCGGCGTCAAGCACGATTCGAAATTTGCCGGTTCTTGCGGGCAAAGGTTGGTCGGATGCCTTCAATGCCGCCCCCGGAGCCGCTTTCACCGGGGCCGGTGCTGCGCCCACGGACGCGGAAGTCCGGTTCGGGGCCATGCGGTTCGGATCCATGTGATTCGTAGCCAAAGTTTTCTCGCTGCCGCGCAGCTCAACCACCAGGCGATAGGGGCTCGACTCCATGCTGACGGAGAAGTTCGATCCGTCTTTGGTGTCGAGCACGACTCGCGTTACGCCAGCGACGGGCTGAGCGATCCGCACACGCGTCAATGAAGCATCGCCGACGTCCATCGTCTTTCCATCCAATTCGGGCGACAGAACCGTGTCGTGCAGATCGAAGTAGATCCGCTCCGGCGACATCAAACGATGCACTTCGTAGGGAACCTGGTCTTCCATGTCAATGACCACCGTGCTTCCCATGGACGAAGACCAGTGACGCACTCCCGTGATTTTCGGCAGCGCCGCCAACTTGTTTTCCGCTACGGCGGTGAGTGGCCCTGCATCGGAACCAAGCTTCGCCGGATTCATCAGATCGTCGGAGACTGCGGGAGATAGAACATCCGCCGGGGGCGCTGGCGGTGTCGTTACCGATTTTCGTGAGATCGCAGTTTCCGTGGCTTCGACCTTCGCGGCCGCCGTCTTCCCATGAACCTGCATGCCCCACCACGCTCCGGCTGAAAACAACGCGGCCACTGCCCCCAGACCCATCACCACACTCAGTCCCGGGCGCGAACTGCCGAGAAGAGAAAGGCGGTGCAGAAATGGTAAGAAGTGAGGCGGTTCGGTGAGAGTCGTCGGCTCTTCGATCTCAAATGACTCGTCCTCAAGTGGCTCGTCGGCGACGCCAAGCCCAGGCAACTCGACCAAGGCCGCGGGTGTGACAACAGGCTGCGCCAGCACTGCCAGTTCTGGAACTAGTTCTGGAATTGGAGGCGCTGCATGTGGAGCTTGCCCGGTCACGGGAAAGGGAGACGGGGCAAGCCCCGTCTCTACGCTGGTTGTTTCTGCGCTGGCTCTACCAGGCTCGATTTCAGGAATCTCGATCGCCGCTGCATCGGCAACAACCGGCACTGCCGCAGCTGGTTTCGCCTGCAGCACTTCGCCAGCCACATCCGACAGCCAGTGGATGCGCCGATCCTGATCCTCCGGCTTGAGCGCGGAAAGAACCAGCTCAGAGAACAGATCGAAACAGCGAATGTCGTGATCGGTGAAAGCCCAAGCAGTTGTTGAAAACGCCTGCAGCACGCCCAGTTGCTCGCGCCGGCCACGCAACGGCACCAGCACGGAGGAGCGAGCTCCCATCTGGCGCGCGAAGTCCAGTTCGACGCCAGCGTTGGTTTCACAATCGTCGCAACGAAGAATGCGCCCCGATTCCAGGCAGTCCTGCAGAAACTCGGACTCGCCGATCAGGCGAACGCCACGCTCGACGGCGAGCGGTCCGGCGGCGGCGCGGCACACCATCACAGATCTCTCCGCCTCCGATCCTTCCGCAAGCGCGACCACGATGCCGTCGGCCTGTGTGATGACCTGAGCGCGGTCACAGATCAATTGCAGTACTTCGTCCAGGATGAAGCGTTCCGTCTCAAACAAGTCGCGATCGGAAGCGCGTCCTGTGGCCACGCGCCGGTTTCGTATCTGCTCGTGGAGGTCAGAGAAGGCAAGCAGTGCGCGCAGAGATTCCTGGCGCGCAATCGATTCGAGGACTCGGTTGCCCTCCTGCAGTGGAGAGCCGGGGTCGGCCGCCGCTTCCCAGTCAACTCGGGTTGGATTGGCACTCATGCTTGTGCGGTCAGGACTACAAAAAGCCTGTATTCATCGTATCCGGGGCTCGTTCGGACGGCTCATTGCCGCTCTTGGTTCAACCGGCCAAGCTTCACCTGGTGCACGTTCCATCCGGCGACCCTCATCGGCGAGCCTCACCAGGAAACGAAAGCCACAACGCCAAATTTCGAGCGTAATAGTCTTTAGGGGGTACCGCAATGTCCGTTGGTACACGTCCGACTGCGGCCTTGGGATGCGCAACCGCCGCGGCCGGAGCCGGGATGCCCGGGCTGCGATCCTTCAGATTTTGCCCTTCACCGCTATTCGTCCTATCTTTAAAAAACAGCAAGAAGTAGACCCGGAGATGTGATGACCGACCCAGTCGAGCAGGAAAGACCAGAAAAACTCAAGAAATCCAGCTGGTGGTGGCCCGGAGTCGTGGCAAGCAGCTTGGCTGGCGCAGCGGCCGTGGTGGCGTTCCGCGGATGCTGGCATGGCAAGATGAGCTGGCCAGTTGGCGTGCAGGGATATTCTTACCAGGTTTGCCTGAGCTGCGGCGCCATGCGTCTGTTCGACGAGAAAACTTTCAGCGCCTATGGTCCGTTCCGCAACGACCTGAACGAACTCATCGCTTGGGAAAAGCCACGAAACCGAAATCTCATCCCGTTGCGCACGTGCGGCACCCGGCGTCATAGTCCGAGGCCTGCTCAGTCCACAGTCCGCAGTTCACAGTGAAATGACCGCTGCGCCTGCACTCGCCTCCGCTTGCGCCGCTCAGGCTCCGACCGGCTGGTCCTGGCTCTTGTACCACTCCACCGTACGGCGCAGGCCGACCTCAAAATTCACCAGAACCTCGTATCCCAAATGCTTTTGCGCCTGCGTGATGTCCGCCAGCGAATGTTTAATGTCCCCACCACGCTCCGGACCGTACTTGACGGTGCCCTTGTAGCCAGTCAGTTTTTTCAAAGCGTCGAAAGTTTCATTCAGCGTGGTCCGCTGGCCGGTGGCGCAGTTAAAAACGCGCCCGGCACACTCTGCCGCCGGGGCTGAGCAGGCCAGCAGATTGGCCAAGACTGCATTGTCGATGTAGGTGAAATCGCGGCTGGTTTCGCCATCGCCAAAAATCGTGGGTTGTTCCCCATGCAGCATCTGCATACTGAATTTGGCGAGTACGCCGGAGTATGCCGAAGAAGGATCCTGTCGTGGCCCGAAAATATTGAAGTAGCGCAGGCAGACGGTTTCGAGGCCATAGCAACGATAAAACGACACCATATAAAGCTCGCTCGCCAGCTTGGCCACTGCGTACGGCGAGATCGGGCTGGGAGTCATCGCTTCATGCTTCGGAAGTGTCGGGGCATCGCCATAAACTGAGGATGAGGCGGCATACACGACCCGCTTCACTTTCGCATCGCGCGCCGCGACCAGAACATTGACCGTGCCGTCGACATTGGCGCGGTTGCTGCCGAGAGGGTCGAGCACCGATTTCGGGACCGACGGAATGGCCGCTTCGTGCAGCACGTAATCGATGCCTGCGCACGCCTTGTGTATGGCATCCAGATCGAGAATGTCGGCTTCGCGGAAGTCCATCCGGTCCAGCACTTCAGTCAGGTTCTCGCGTCTGCCAGTGGAAAAGTTATCGATGCCCCGAACCTGCTCGCCGCGTTCTAACAGAGCGCGCACCAGTGAGGACCCGATGAAGCCGGCAGCGCCAGTCACGAGATATTTAGCCATACGTTTTTAATGATAGCGGATGGATTGCCCAAGAGTCCCCGTCACCAGAGTAACTCTTGTTCCGGAGCCCGCCAAACGGCCCGCCGCCCGCTAGAATCCCTGGAGGAAGGATTCAGGGCCGGCGAACCCGTTTGGCGATCTCGTGGAACTCCTCGCGGGAGAGCAGCTGGTTCTTCCGAAAGAACTCCGTAATCTCATTGAGGAAGGCTCTCGGGTCGACCGTCCCCATGCAACCCTTCATGCCGCTTTCCCGAGCCGATCCGCCATTGGAGACGGCGTTGTGCACAGCTAGTGCGTCGAGCAGTTGCGTCAGTTGCAGCTTTTGTCCTGGTTCGATTTCCGCGAAGCAAATGCCCATGCCCAGGAAAGGGTACGAAGTGCGAACCGTGCCCCGAGCCTGAATCCGGATGCCGAATGATTTGAGTACAAGATCTACTTTCGTGCCGACGGGAAACGTGGTGTTCATTTCCATATAGCATCCGTGCAGGCTCACGTCGGTGAGGGTCCCCCACATGCGCACATCGCTGCCCTCAGCTCGAAACTCCGCGCTGCCCGAACAACGAAGCCGGGGACTTTGCCGCCGCTCTTTCCACGCGACAGTGGGCGTAGTTGCTGGACCTCCGCCGCTCTTTACCGCTGCATCAGCGGGTGCATCTTCCGCCGGCTTCCCCTTTAGCCGGCGAAGATAGTTCACGCCCTCTTCGCCGTCACTGGAGTCTGGCGACAAGCCGGGTTGTCCGGGATAGATATGCGGGTCCACGAGCGCCTCCGACAATATGCCTCTCTTTGTTGGATCGGAAGACTGCGGGAAAACTTTAGACCGCCGGGAATTGCGACAAAGAAGCGCGAATCTGCTGCCACAGCTCCTCTTTGCCGGCTCCGGTCTTGGCCGAAAACGCCACGATGGGCACCCCGGCATATGCTTGCCCCAGCGTGCGCATCGCCTGCCGCAACTCGTTGCCAGACAGCCGGTCACACTTGGTTGCCACAATCACATGCGTCCGTCCTTTGGACGCCAGGAATTCCAGCAACTGGCCGTCGCTTTCCTGGGGAGCAATGTTCGAATCCACCAGCGCCAGGCACAGCGCCAGACTTGGGCGTTGGTGCAGGTACGGATCCACAAACCGGGCCCAGTCTTCGGAGATTTCGCGGGAGACCTTGGCGTAGCCGTATCCCGGCAGGTCGGCGAAAAGCAACTCGGGCCGGGGTTGCCCTGCCCTGCGAACTTCATAAAAGTTAATGCTTCGCGTGCGCCCGGGAGTATTGCTGGTGCGGGCCAGCTTCGCGCCCACCAGCGAATTGATCACGCTCGATTTCCCAACGTTGGACCGTCCTAGAAAAGCGATCTCCGGCACGCCGGGGGCAGGGAAGTGCGTCAAGTCACTCGCCGACAGCATGAATCGCGCCAGAATCCGCATGCAGACAGTTTTAAGTGTTTGGGTTGCGCATGGCAAGCGCCGCAGAAAAAATAAGTTCGCTAAAGCCCGAGAGGACGTTTGGGATGCACGTCCTGTTCCTTGAGCGGATGCAGTTTGTACCAGAGCGCGAGCGCGCCCGCGATGACCAGTCCAATGAGAACACTGATCAGAAAGAACCAGCGATAAGCTGGCAGCGCGATCAGCAGAATCGCCACTACAACAACCGCGACGATGAGACCCGCCGATCCCTTCAGGCTGAATCCAGACCGGCTGCCAGATTCCGGTTCCATGAATTCATTTTAGCGCCGCTTTCAGGGCCCGCGTAGGGACCAACAGCGGGCTGCCGACGGAGTTGTGGGGACAGGCAAATTTTGCCTATTTACTACTAAGGTACTAACCAGTTATCTCTGAAAAAATCTCCTACCCCGGTCTTTTGGAATCATAGAGTTAGGGAAAAATTCCCGCAAAATCTTTGAGTTTAAAGGACTTACATGGAAAATATTCCGGAATAAGGACTTAGTCGGCATTTTCGCTCGCTCAGAGCTTTGGCAGCGGGGTGACGCCCGGCTATTTTCCCAAATTGGTGTTGTCAAAGAGCGTCTGACGAGTGGAGCCGGTGCAGCTCCGAGCGTCGTCTTGGGAGACGCACACACCTCGGCCCTGACACACAGGTCAATCGCCATTGTCGCTGACGGGCGGTTAGAAGTCTGTGACGGTGCACACAGGATGTTTGTGATGAAAAAGGGTAGAGGTTAGGTTGCTGGAGGTGATGCTTCAAGAGGTTTCAACATTCAGGACCGCGGCCGAGGTCGCACCCCGAGCCGGAAGACACGCTGCGCGGGTCTCAGTCAAAATCCCCGCCCGAGCAGAGCTTCCACCCGTTTGTTGACTAACGTTTCAAGGTCGGGGGGTAGGTTGACTTGCATGGGCGGTTCTCCCTTCTCGCTTCAAATCGCGTCATTCTTGTCTACTGTCTCGCCGTGGGAATCTCCGCGGCTGGCGGTGTCGCGATGGGAGCCATCGTCTCGGCGTCAGATGGCATCTGCGGCAGCGGGCCTTCGAGCGCGACGGCCAGCACCTGGTCCATGTTGTCCACGAAGTGCAGTTTCATCGCGGTGCGCAGGTTCTCCGGGACCTCGGCAACATCCTTTTCGTTCTCCTGCGGCAGAATCACTTCGAACAATCCGGCGCGATGGGCGGCCAGCAGCTTTTCTTTCAATCCGCCGATGGGCAGCACCTTGCCGCGCAGCGTGATCTCACCGGTCATGGCGATATCGCGGCGCACCGGAATCCGGCTCAGCGCGCTGGCTAGAGCGGTGGCTATGGTGATGCCGGCGGAGGGGCCATCTTTCGGAATCGCTCCTTCCGGCACGTGCACGTGAATATCCAGGGTGCGGTAGAAGTCGCGGGGCAATCCGAGCCGCGCCGCCCGCGAGCGAATGTAAGACATGGCAGCCTGCGCCGATTCCTGCATCACGTCGCCCAGTTGGCCGGTTAAAGTAAGCTTGCCTTTGCCGTCCACCGCCATGGCTTCGGTGCTTAGGATTGATCCTCCCACCTCGGTCCAGGCCAGGCCGGTCACCAGGCCGACTTCGCTCTTCTCGTGGGCGAGGGTGTCGCGGAACTTCAGAACGCCGAGGTAGTCGCCAATCTTTTCCGCCTGGATCGCGGCCGAAAAGTTCGCGCCCTCTTTCACCACCTTGCGCGCAACTTTGCGGCAGATGTTGCCAATTTCCCGCTCCAGATTTCGCACCCCGGCTTCGCGCGTGTAGCCGCGAATGATCTGCCGGATCGCGTCGTCGGGAAACTGCACGTTCTTCTCCGTCAACCCCGCCTGCAACATCTGCTTCCGCACCAGGAACTGTTTCGCGATCTCCACTTTTTCCGGTTCCGTGTAGCCGTGCAGGCGCAGCACTTCCATGCGATCCTGCAAGGCGGGCGGAATGGTGTGCATCACGTTCGAGGTGGCGATGAAGAAGACCTGCGAGAGGTCGTACTCGACGTCGAGGTAATGATCGATGAACATGAAGTTCTGTTCGGGATCGAGAACTTCGAGCAGCGCCGCCGAGGGATCGCCGCGGAAGTCCATCGACATTTTGTCGACTTCGTCCAGCATGAACACCGGGTTCTTGGTCCCGGCTTTTTTCATCATCTGGATGATCTGGCCGGGCAGGGCGCCGATGTAGGTGCGGCGATGGCCGCGGATTTCCGCCTCATCGCGCACGCCGCCGAGCGACATCCGCACAAACTTGCGGCCGGTCGCTTTGGCAATCGACATTCCCAGCGAAGTCTTGCCCACGCCGGGAGGTCCAACGAAGCACAGAATCGAGCCTTTGGGATTTTTCACCAACTGGCGGACGGCGAGAAATTCGAGGATGCGCTCCTTGATCTTCTCCAGGCCATAGTGATCTTCGTTCAGAGTTTTCTCAGCACGCGTGATGTTGCGGATTTCCTTGGACCGCTTCTTCCACGGCACCGCCAGCAGCCAGTCGAGATAGTTGCGAGAAACGGTGGACTCGGCCGACATGGGCGGCATCGCTTCCAGCTTTTTCAGTTCCTGGATCGCCTTGTCGCGAACTTCCTTCGGCATGCCCGCGGATTCGACCTTCTTCTTCAGTTCGTCGAATTCGCTCTTCTCGCCGCGCCCCAGTTCCTTCTGGATGGCCTTGATTTTCTCGTTGAGGTAGTACTCTTTCTGCGCCTTCTCCATCTGCCGCTTCACGCGCGACTGGATGGTGCGGTCCATGTTGAGCTTTTCGATTTCCACGTCGAGCACGTCGCCGATGCGGTTCAATCTTTCAGCGGGATCGAAGATTTCGAGCAATCCCTGCTTCTCTTCAATCGAGAGCTGCAGGTTGGCGGCGATGGTGTCGGTCAGCTTCGCCGGATCTTCCATGCGCACGGCCGCGATCATGGTTTCGTAGTTCAGCGACTGGCACAGCTTTACATATTGCTCGAACATGCCGGTGACGCGCTGCATGCCCGCTTCAATCTGCGCCGTCGTCTCGGTGGCATAACGGGCGACCCGCACCGTGGCCTGCAGAAAGCCTTCCGTCTCGACCACCTGCAGGATCTTGCCGCGCTCGATGCCTTCGACCAGCACCTTGATGTTCCCGTCGGGCAGTTTCAGGCTCTGCACGATGTTGACGATCGTCCCCACCTGGAAGATATCCCCGGCCTTGGGTTCGTCGATGCTGGCATCGTGCTGGGTGGCGAGAAATATCTTCTTATCGCCGGCCAGAGCTTCTTCGAGCGCACGCACGCTCGACTCCCGGCCCACCACGAACGGAGTCATCATGTACGGAAAGATGACCACGTCCCGAATGGGCATCATCGGCAGTTTCTTGCTCTCGAACTTTTCCTTGGGGTTCGACAAAGGCAGTCTCCCGTCTCTGGTCCTCGTTTGGCTTACTGCCGTTTAGCTTGCTGCTTTCTCGATCATCGCCAGCGAGACGTTTCGCTTCTCCACCATCTCGCGGGTCACTTCAAATTCCTTAACTTTCTTCTGGCTGGGCAGGCTGTACATCAGCTCCAGCATGAGCTCTTCCAGGATCATTCGCAAGCCGCGAGCGCCAACTTTACGCGCCATCGCCTGGCGCGCAATCGCCCGATTGGCGTCGTCGCTGAACTTCAGACGCACGTTTTCAAACTCGAACAGGCGCTGGTATTGTTTCACAATCGCATTCTTGGGGCGCGTCAAAATTTCCACCAGCGCATTTTCGTCCAGTTGCTGCAGCACGCCCATCACCGGCAGGCGCCCGACAAACTCTGGGATCAGCCCGAACTTGATCAGATCCTCCGGCTGCGCTTCCGAGACGAGCTCAAAGCTGCGCAGCGCGGCCACGCCCGCCTCGGTTTCCGTATCTTCACCGATGCGGAAGCCCAGCGCCTTCTTGCCCACGCGCCGCCCGATAATTTTCTCCAGACCTACGAAAGCGCCGCCGCAAATGAAGAGGATGTTCGTGGTATCGACGGGCGTGAACTCCTGGTGCGGATGCTTGCGCCCACCCTGCGGCGGGACGTTCGCGATCGTCCCTTCCAGAATCTTGAGCAACGCCTGTTGCACGCCCTCGCCCGACACGTCGCGCGTGATCGAGGGGTTCTCGTCCTTGCGCCCGATCTTGTCAATCTCGTCGATATAGATGATGCCGGTCTGGGTGCGGCTCACGTCGCCTTCGGCCGCCTGCAGAAGTTTAAGAATGATGTTCTCGACGTCCTCGCCCACGTAACCGGCCTCGGTGAGCGTGGTGGCGTCCACGATCGCGAAGGGCACATCGAGCATGCGGGCGAGCGTTTGCGCCAGCAGCGTCTTGCCGGTTCCGGTCGGCCCGATCAGCAGAATATTCGACTTGGTCAGTTCCACGCCATCGCCGGTGCGCTGGCGGTTCATGTAAATGCGCTTGTAATGGTTATAGACGGCAACGGCCAGCTTCTTCTTGGTCTGCTCTTGTCCGATGACGTACTCGTCGAGGAACGTTTTTACTTCCTGCGGCTTCGGCAGTTGGTTCGGGACCGCAGCCGAGGGAGTCGCGGTGCGGTCGTCTTCGAGGATCGAGTTGCAGACCGCGACGCACTCGTCACAGATGTATGCCCGGGGATAGTCGCTCGGCGACGAGATCAGTTTCGCGACCGCGTCCTGCGACTTGTGGCAGAACGAACAGCGCAACATCTCATCCGAGCCCGATCTGGTTTTCACTCGGCCTTACTCCTTTTCTGGTGGCCTAGCCGCGCCTGGCTTCCTGCTCCAGGTTGAGACGCGGCAAGCCGCGTCTCTACATTGCTTCACGAACTGCCGATCATACCTGCTATCTCGTCTTATAGATGATATCGTCTATGATTCCGTATTCCTTAGCCTGCTGCGAGTTCATGATGAAGTCGCGCTCCACGTCCTTCTCCACTTTATCCAGCTTCTGGCCGGTGTGCTTGGCCAGTAACTGATTAGTAATCTCCCGCATGCGCAGAATCTCGCGGGCATGAATGTCAATGTCGGTCGCTTGTCCGGAGATCCCGCCCATCGAGGGCTGGTGGATCAGGATGCGCGAATTCGGCAGCGCCAGCCGCTTTTTGGCTTCGCCCGCCGAAAGCAGCAGCGCCGCCATCGAAGCGGCCTGACCGATGCAGATCGTGGTCACGTCGTTCTTTACGTACTGCATCGTGTCGTAGATCGCCATGCCCGCCGTGATCGACCCACCCGGCGAGTTGATGTAGAGCTGGATGTCTTTCTCCGGGTCTTCCTGCGCCAGGAACAGCATCTGAGCGATGACCAGGTTGGCGATATTGTCATCAATCGGCGTGCCAATAAAGACGATGTTGTCGCGGAGCAACCGGGAATAAATGTCATACGCCCGTTCGCCCCGGCCCGTTTGTTCGATCACCATCGGTACCAGCATCATTCACCCTTTCCACACTCCGGCCCTGAAATCGGTCTCGTCATCACAGGGGAGGATCGAAATGGTCCGCATCATTATTGCTAATTATGCGGACTGGTGATACAGAAAATCGAGGGTCTTCTCGTTGCGGATTCTTGTCCGGATTCTATCGAGGCCCCCATCCCGTGTCAAACGAGCGCGCACTGCTTCGGATGTCTGTTTCGATTGTCTGGCCAGCGATTCCAGTTCCCGATCCAGTTCTTCATCGCTGACCTGGATATTCTCTTCCTCCGCCACTCTTTCGAGCAGCAGCGCAGCCTTTACATCGTGAATCGCCTGCTCGCGCTGTCCCACGCGCAGACGCTGCAAATCCATTTTCTTCATCTGCTCGGCGGTCAGGCCCCGCGCCGCCAGCGCCCTCAGTCCCTGCTCCAGCCGGATGTCAATCTGTTGTTCGATCAACGATTCGGGAACTTCAAAATCGTTCCGCTGAATCAGTTCTCCCACCAGTTTTTCCTTGGCATCGCGTTCCGCCTGGTGCTTGCGCTCGGATTCGATTTGCTCGCGAATCGCCTTCCGTACGTCGTCCACCGTCTGCAATTCGCCCAGTTGCTTCGCGAACTCGTCGTTCAGTTCCGGCAGGCTCTTCTGTTTGATCGACTGCACCTTCACCGCATAACTGAACGTCTTCCCCGCCAGGCGCTTGTCCTGCGTGTCTTCCGGATAGTTCACGTCGAACGTCCGCTCATCTCCGGCGCTGGTCCCGCGCAGGTGCTCGGTGAATTCTGGCATCGTGTCCTTGCCCGCGATTTCGACCAGCACTTCATCCATGTGAACCGGTTGGCCTTCGCCGGTTTTCGGATTGCCATCGAGCGAGACCTGGGCGAAATCGCCATCGGCGAGGGCGCGGCCCTCCACCGGATTGAAACTGGCATGACGCTCGCGCAGATCGACGAGCGCCTGCTCCACATCCGCCTCGGAAACCGCGATCTCCGGTTTATCGGCGCGCAGCTCTTTGTAGCCTTCCAGCTTGATTTCCGGCAGCACCTCAAAGGCGGCTTTGAACCGCAGCGGCTCGCCCTCGTGCAGGTGCAGGTCCGTCACCCGCGGCTGCGATACTGGATGAAGGCTCAGCCTCTCAGCTTCCCGCCGGAAATACCGCGGGATCAGCGCTTCGACCATGTCGGTCTTGATCTCTTCCGAAAAACGCTGGCGAATAATCGACGCCGGAACATGGCCGCGCCGGAAGCCGGGAATGCGCGCCACCTTCTGATATTTCTGAATCAGCGAATCGGTCTGCCGGTTGACATCCTCGACCGGAATCTCAACCTGAATCTCGCGTTTGGTCGCGCTTTCTTTGGTCTCAGTGGGGCTCACAGTTACCTTTCCAAAGCGGACCGCGGCAGCGGAGTCGGGAGGGAAGTGGCTCCGCTGCGACGCTAGCGCCGCAAGCTTGAGTGTAAAGACTCTCGAAGAGCAACGTCAAACGGCGGAAGGGGATGTTCTGCCCACTAAAGTAACGGGTGAGCGTTTTGTGGGGCGCGGACTCGCTAGAGATTTTGTAATTTGGTAATTTGTAATTTTGTAATTTCAACCCCAACTGGTTTCAAATTGGAAGATTACCCGATTACAAAATTACAAAATTCGAAATGCCCGTCCCTAACTGGCTCAAGGTTCTGAACGCTGAGGTCATCACCTGCACTCGTTGCCCGCGTCTGGTCGTGTATCGCGAGCAGATCGCCCGCGAGAAGCGTCGCGCTTACCGCGACTGCGAGTACTGGGGCAAACCCGTTCCCGGCTTCGGAGATCCCCACGCCCGTGTCCTCGTGCTCGGGCTCGCTCCCGGCGCCCACGGTTCCAATCGCACCGGCCGCCCTTTCACCGGAGACGCTTCCGGCAACTTCATGTACCCGGTGCTGCACGAAACCGGGTTCGCCGTCCTGCCCACCGCGACCGTCCGCGATGATGGCCAGGTGCTCACCGGTCTCTACATAACCGCCGCCGCCCGCTGTGCGCCGCCCGGCAACAAGCCTCTGCCCGAGGAACTGGCCAACTGCGCTCCGTTTCTGGAACGCGAAGTCGAAGGACTGAGAGATCTGCGCGTCATTGTTGCCCTGGGAAGGATCGCGTTCGAAGCCCATCTTAACTACCTGCTGCGAAAAAAACTTATTGCCACCAAGCGCGAGTATGAGTTTCGCCACGGCGCCGAATACGCGCTGCCCGATGGGCGCGTCCTCTTAGCGTCCTACCATCCCTCCAACCAGAACACCCAGACGGGCAAGCTAACCAAAGGGATGTTCCAAAAGATTTTCAAGCGAGCGCGCGAACTGGCCGATGAATCAACCGGGCGGATCCCGCGGTAGCGGACACCTCTGGGCCGGCATGGGGGCCCCGTCGCTCCGGGATGCGCCGCCCTTTTCTATTGAATCATTGAATCATTGAGACATTGAAGCATTAAATCGATGACCGCAGGGCGGTCAAAATCCTACGAACACCGGCTCCGGTTCGAGCAGAATCCCCCACGATTCCTGCACGCCGTGCTGGATTTCATCTTTCAGCGCGACAATATCGCTCGCCTTCGCGTCTCCCCGGTTGATCAGCGCCAGCGCATGTTTGCGCGAGATTCCCGCTGCTCCCATCGCATATCCCTTGGAGAACCCCGAGTGTTCCACCAGCCAGGCCGCAGAAACCTTGTGTTGCAGATGAAAGTTTTGCGCATCGAGCGCCGGGTAGCTGGGAATCTCGAGCCCTTTCGATTCGGCGCGCGCGGCCAGGTCCTTGAACTGCGCCTCGCTGAGCACGGGATTCTTGAAGAACGATCCGGCGCTGCGGCAATCGTCGTCTCCGGGGACAATCAGCATGCCCTTGCTCCGGCGTATTTCGCGCACCGCCTCGCGCGTTTCGGCGAGCGATGGCGGCGTCTTTCGTTCGGCGGAGCTTTCGGCAAAGCGTTCGGCAAAGTGCTTTTTCAAATCCGCATACTTCAAACTCGGAGCGCCACCTCGCTTCAACCGGTAATTCACCCGCAAGATGATGTACCGCCCACGTTCCGTGCTGTTAAAGATGCTGGTGCGATAACGGAGTCCGCACGCCGGTTTGGGCAAGACCACAATGCGGTCTTGTTTCAAGTCCAGCGCGCGCACCGATTCGATGGTATCGGCGACCTCCTGCCCATAGGCGCCAACGTTTTGCACGGGCGTGCCCCCGACGCTGCCCGGAATCCCGCTCAGGCACTCGACTCCCGCGCAATTCTGCACCACCGCCTGGACGACAAAGTCATCCCAGTTGACGCCTGCACCCACGCTGAAGAGCACGGCGTTACCCGTGGCGTCATTCGCACCTGGGCTGGTTGTACTTGGACTGGTGATTCCGCCGATCGCGATTCTCAGCACCAGTCCCGGCCAGCCCGAATCGGCGACCACCAGGTTGCTTCCCGCGCCCAGCACAAACAGCGGCAGGTCGCGGCTTTTCGCGAACTGCGCCGCCTCCCGAACGTCGTCTTCTCTCTTTAGTTCCGCAAAGTAGCGCGCCGCGCCGCCCACCTGCAAGGTGGTCAGCGGCGCCAGCGGAACGTTTTCCTGAATCGTCATGAGGCTAATGTCGCTCTATAGTAAGGTTAAATCATTGAGCCATTGAATCATTGAATCAGTGAGTCATTGAAATTGAATCACTCAATGCCTCAATGATTCAATGACTCAACGCCCGTCCGTTGAGTGGAGACGCGGCTTGCCGCGTGAGCAAGCCGGAGAACGCGTTGACTGGTCCCGTCCATCGGGGAGCCAGCCCGTCAATTCCATCACAAATGTAAGTAAGCGGCATCACAGCGCAGACCGGCTGCATTGTTGGATCATAGCCAGAAGTCGGTGCCACAAGTCGGTGCTACAAGTCGGTGACTCTGGCCGGATTCCGGTTTCCGGGAACGATGTGCCCGGATGGAATCCAAGCCAGCGTTTGCAAACATGTGGAGTCTTTGAATGACCACAGAACGGGATCTGACCGCAGCCTTAAGCCATGATCTGACCGAGCCGCTCACCTTGGCGCAGAAAAAAGCCCTGGAGCGCGCGGTCGCCAAGATTGTTGCGTTGGGCGCAAAGGTGGGAGTCAGTGTGGATCAGATGATTGAGTTGCTGAAGTCGGGCCTGAGCGTTGGCGAACTGCTGGAGTACCTGGCGGCTCGTTCCGGAGAAGTTGCCTGAAGTCGAGCCGCGTGCAGTCCGGTTCAGGACCGGGGAGAGATGGCAAGCAGAAGTAGCTCGCCCGGAAGCGTCCCGAATTCTCGTCCTTAGCTGGGGTCCTGGGAGTTTAGGCGTTTGCCGCCGGGCTTGCGATTGAGTAATCTCTAGCGATGCCGTCTCGCCAGGAAATCAGCATCTCTGGAACGATGCTCATCAGGGATTCCAACAAAGTGTTCTCCCCGCAACCGCCTCTGTGCACGTTGATTTCTTTCGGAGTGATCGCGTTCGGCTGGACAAGTACAGCACCCGCGAGTACTGGCCGGTGTTATACGGAAAGATCCGCCCCGCGCTCTGGCCGACCGCCGGACACAACTGACCGTCTAGGAAAAAGGCTGGCTTTCCTTTTCTGCACGCGCATCTAAGTGAAGAACAGCGGTCGGGGCAGAACTGTGGCTTTACGAGCGCGGCTGTATGACTATGGCTCTACGAAACAGGAGATCGAGATTGAGGAATCGGATACTGTTGTTCTTTGCCTTTTGCGGGCTCGTCGCATCGGCTTCGGCACAATCAAATTTCAACCGTTTTACCTATAACGCCGGCGGCGGACTTGGCATCGGCCGCGACGATGTCGCCGCCTTTGTCGGCAACTCGCCTCAATTCACGGTCGGAGGCGGCATGAACTTCACCCGCATGTTCGGCGCGGATGCCGAATACATGTACTACGACCTCGGCTTTAGACCCAGCGTGAAACAGGAGCCGGGCCTGGCGAACCAAAGCGGACACATGCAGTCGATAAGCCTGGACGGAATCGTCAACGCGCCGCGTCATTTTGGCAAATTGGGCGCGTACGGAATCTTCGGCATAGGTTTCTATGATCGCAGCGTTTCGGTGCCCCGCCAGTACCTCGGACCCAGCACAGTTTACGAGCCCGCATACAAATGGTGGGACCTTAACCGTGATATCTTCGGCAATATTATCCCGCAATATATGTCCTCGAATTCCAAGGTTGCGGGCGGCTTCAACTACGGCGGCGGAGTCACTTATCGTCTGAACCACATCCACAATGCCAAGCTCTACATCGAATGGCGCTACCATCGCGCTTATCAAAGCGACGGCAAGACCATCGTGATGCCCATCACGATTGGGCTGCGCTGGTGAAGACTTCGGGCCTTCTCTGACGAACGAGATTGCTCTGGCGGGCTGGATTTGAGCTGTCAACTCTCAGTTGCTGGCTGCTGGCTTCTGGTAAACACGGCCTTTGGCTCGTCGGCGCTTTCTCTGCGTTTTTTCTCTGATGATTACGGAGGGCTCGCGGTCGGGCCTGTCATCATGACCGCGGCCGGGTTGGATCCAGAGAATCCCCAAGGAACTCCGAAGGCCCGCGGCGAAGACTGAAAGCTGATAACTGAAAGCTGAAAGCTGACAGCCCCTCTGTCCTGTCCCGCCGCCGTTCGTTCTACAATAAAAGCCATGTCTCGCCTCGATCAGATCGTCGATCTTGAAAAACGCTTTCTTCTCGCCACCTACAACCGCTATCCCGTGGGCTTTGAGCGCGGGAAAGGTGTTTTCCTCTACGACTTCGAAGGCAAGAAGTATCTCGACTTCGTGGCCGGGCTGGGCGTCAACGCGCTCGGGTATGCTCACCCTCGTATCGTGAAGACCATCCGCGACCAGGCGGCCCGGATCATTCACGTTTCGAATCTCTATTACAACGAATATCAGGGACAACTGGCCGAGCGCCTTTGCCAGCTTTCGGGCCTTGATCGCGTCTTCTTCTCGAACAGCGGCACCGAGGCGATGGAAGGCGCCATCAAGCTGGCGCGTCTCGCCGGGCACAGGGCGGGCGGCGACGCCAAGTCCCAACTGGTGGCGTTGCAGGGCTCGTATCACGGCCGAACCTTTGGCGCCATGTCCCTGACCGGCCAGGAAAAGTACCGCAAAGGTTTTGAGCCTCTGCTCGAAAACGTAACCTTTGTGGCGCAGAACGACGTCGAAGCGCTGCGCGTTGCGGTCAATGCCAACACTTGCGCCATCGTGCTGGAGCCCATCTTTGGCGAAGGCGGAATCCTCGAGTGTTCCGAAGACTTCTTGCGCGCGTGCCGGACGCTTGCCGATCAGCACCAGGCCGCGCTCATCTTCGACGAGATCCAGTGCGGCCTCGGCCGCACGGGCAAGATCTTCGCCTTTCAGAGCTTCGGCGTGGTTCCCGACATCGTCGCCATCGCCAAGCCGATCGCCGCGGGGTTGCCGCTCGGCGCGTTCCTGTCGAAAGAACATTTCGCCTCCGCGATTTCGCCCGGACAGCACGGCACCACCTTTGGCGGTGGTCCGCTGGCGTGCCGCGTTGGGCTCGAATATCTGGCGATCATTGAGGAAGAGCGCCTGCTCGAAAACGTCGTCAAGGTGGGCGGCTACCTGCATCAACAACTTCAGGAACTGGTCGCCAAGTACGCAGCGACCCGCGAAGTGCGTGGCCGCGGATTGATTCAGGGCCTCGTGCTCGATATTCCCGCGCGTCCATTGGTGGAGCAGGGACTGGTGGAGGGTGTGCTCTTCAACGCGACCCAGGACACGGTCCTGCGCTTCCTGCCGCCGTTCCTACTGGAAGAAAAGCACGTGGATAAAGGCATCAGAGTGCTGAAGAAGCTGCTGGGCAAGAAGCGGAGGAACTCCAGCCGCGTAGCGGCGGAATAGGAAAGCCCGGCACGTGAGTGCCGGGTAGGCAAGAATGGGAAAGCCCGCAAGGGACGGCACACTGACGCTGTACAAAAGAGGGGGAGCCAGGAGTCAGCTCCCCCCAAAGCGTTAGAGGCGATATCATTTGCTAAGACGCTGCCTATTAGGATTTCGTTGCCCATCGAAACGCAAAATCCCGAAGAAAAATTCATTCCCGCCGGCGAGCGCAACACGCCCGCGGGCACCTCGGGCGTTGCCATTGAAGAGCGCTGGCTCGAACTCGCCGACGGACGCATGCGCTACCTCAAGGCCGGATCGGGCCCGGCGCTCATCCTGATTCATGGGCTGATGGGATATTCCTTTTCCTGGAGATTCACCATCCCCGCACTCGCGCCCCATGCGACCGTCTATGCCATCGACAATCCGGGCGCTGGGTTGTCGCCGGCTACTGAGGGCATCGACTGCAGCGTCCGTGCCACCGCCGAGCGCGTCCTGCAGTTCGCGGACGCTCTCGGCATTACAGATTTCGACCTGCTGGGTACTTCCCGCGGCGGAGGCGTCGCCATCATGGTGGCGGCCATCTGTGCGGAGCGAAAACTTGTTCAGATGAACAATGTTCGGCTGAACAATGCCCGCCTGCGGCGCCTGGTGCTGGTGGCGCCCGTCAATCCCTGGTCACCGCATGGCAAGCGACTCGCACCGTTCCTGGGCAGTCCTTTCGGTTCCATGCTCTTCCGCAACACCATCGAGCGCTGGCGCTCGCTCGACTACCTGTGGCTGCGACGCCTGTTCGGCGACGGAGCAAAAATTCCGCCCGATTCGCTCGAGGGCTACCGCATGCCCGTACTCAAGAATCACGCATTCCGTCATGCTTCGCGCATCGTAAGGAATTGGACGGCAGACCTCGCGGAACTGGAAACGGCGCTCCCCAAGATTCGCGATTACCCCACGCTCCTCATCTGGGGAACGAAAGACCGCGCCGTTCATTTTCAATCTGCCGAGCCGCTGCGCAGGAATTTTCGCGATGCCCGCCTGGTGGCGTTCGAGGGCGTCGGCCACCTGCCCTACGAAGAGGCGCCCGACGACTTCAACCGTGCGCTCGTCGAGTTCCTCACCGGCGAAAACCTTACCGTCGGAAACGGGACTGCCGGAAACAGGGCCGGCGAAAACACGATCTGACCCGCTCACCACCGCTCGTGTTTTGCTAATCTTCAATACTGGTCTTCAATTCCATGGACCACGCGATTTTTCACTCGCTGCGCGCATTCGTCGCCGACTACGGCTACTGGGCCGTGGCTCTGGCATTGCTGTCGGAGAGCGCCGGCCTCCCCGTTCCCGGTGAGATCACGCTCCTGCTGGCAAGTTTTCTGGCCTATTCCGAACACCAACTCCATCTCGGCTGGATCATCGTGGTTGCCACCTGTGCCGCCACGCTCGGGGGCAATCTGGGCTACGCCTTCGGCCACTATGGCGGGCGTCCGCTGCTCGATCGCTACCAAAGCGTCTTTCGGATTACGCCGGCCACGCTGAAACGCGGCGAGGAAATGTTCGCCCGCTACGGCGCAGCCGCCATTTTCTTTGCCCGCTTCGTCTTCGGCATGCGCGTTTTTGCCGGACCACTGGCAGGCGTGCTGCGCATGCGCTGGCGAGCTTTTACTCTCTTCAACTTCCTGGGCGCCGCGGTCTGGGTCACCTTCATCGCCAGCGTCGGATATCTGTTCGGGCAAAATTGGCGCAGCCTGCTGCGGGCCATGCAGCGCTTCAATATCGCCGTTTTGATTGTCGCTGTGGTTGTGACCCTGTTTCTATGGTGGAGACATCGCCGCAACCCGCCGCCGGAAAATGGATGACGCCGATCCGCCTGTACTGGGAAGTGTTAGTGAGATCGCGAGTGGCTGTTGAAAAACTCATTCTCTGAAAAGTCGTCAAAATAAAATTGCGTCAGGATGACCTATAAGCGATCTTCTCGGGTCGCCTAGACATTTTCTATCCCCCCAATTTTGGCGGTTCGGGACAA
>Ga0208191_1000302_pt1 | contig 39224 bp, 34 predicted proteins | sample June2015DPH_13_5_FD_184709 | JGI IMG/M metagenome (GOLD analysis project Ga0208191, IMG submission 184709) | Peatland microbial communities from SPRUCE experiment site at the Marcell Experimental Forest, Minnesota, USA - June2015DPH_13_40... | ecosystem: Environmental > Terrestrial > Soil >... | reverse complement strand
CCTACCACCCATGACGCACGTTGATTTTGATGTCATAGAAGTTGTTGACGCAGAGCTTTAAGAGGAGAAGACACGAAGCGGAATTTTAAGCACGCTTAAGTTTGAATTGAGTAGCTTTCGGGGGAGGGCTGATCAAATGTTTGGTGCCCCGAGAGACTCCTTTCCCCAGATTCCCGATTCACCCGAGAAAGCCCCCGATTCGGCAAGATCGCTGACGCGGAACGCCATCTGGCGCTCAACAAAGGGAGAACGTGGATGACACTTAAACTGTACAACCCTCGGCAAACGGGTGCTCGTTTGCCAGCACGCCAGATGCAGATTCCTCCATGCGGAAGGGACTGTGCGCGGAGACTCAATCGGTGATGCATAATGACAGGGATTGGCTCGACTTTTATAGAGCCGCGGCAATGGAATTCGACCGGAACAAGTTGCCAGCGAGCATCGACGTGGCTGAGAAGGCTATCCAACAACGCTTACGAGGATTGCCGATTGCTCTCTCTAAGGAGCATCGCGAACTGAGAGATGCACTCAACAGCCTCGCGGCTCTCAAGAGAATGCTTTAGCAGATTTGGCGTGTTGAAGCGCTGCCATGATTCATCGCGGCAGCTACCGTCCTTACATTGCTCATACCCTCGACCCTTGTCGGGGAAGCGAAGGGCACGCGTTCGTGGCGTTGTTGGCCGAGACTCGCCTGACCGAGAACACGAAAAAAGGCATTTGCTCACTGATCGGCGATGCGAGGCGCGGTCTACGCCTTGTGCGCGATGAAGGAGACGGGCGGGTAACACACTTCCCAGCAAGCCAAACCATCGCGCTCGGCGGCTCGTAACTCATAGGTTGTTGGCAGGTCTAGCAAATGACCAAGTTTGATCCATTGTCCACGAGTCAGCGCCATCTTCCTCTCGACCGCATCGCGAAGCACCATCTCGGGGATGAATGTCGTCACAGCTAAATCGCTGTAGGAAAGTTTGAGATAGGTAATTGTTTCCTGAATCAAGCAACTAAGGTACTGCCCCAAAAACATCGTGGTCAGTGGCGAATCGGACGGCGGTAACGAGGAAGATTTCTTCAAAGCGTGAGCTTTTGTTCATGCACCGGAATTGTCATCCGGCTTCTGACTCAACGTATTAATTGGAGCCACTTTCTGCCTTGCGGAATTGATCGGCAACGAATGCCGGGAGTGTCTGTTCCAGCTTTTGTGACAGCCACGCCTGTAGCTCGGACTTGTGGTCGTCTGAGATGGACACGAAGCGAACTCCCAGATGACCCGTTTTCGACCAGCAGATCGTCGATTCCGCCAACACGGGGGCTTCGCGATCTGGCAGGGTGAACTGGACGCGGACGTGTTCTCCGGGAACAAGCGGAACCTGTGTGCTCAGCGCCATTCCCCCTCCGCTAACATTTACGCTGCTGCATCGTACTTCCTGCCTGCTTTCCCTCTGGATGATGACGGGAATTGAGACAGGACAGCGGAAATAACGCCGCCGTTCTCTCAGGATGAGTCCATATGCGGGCTTTAGTGTTTTGTGGATTGACTCCGCGGAAAGGGGTCTTTCGAAGACAAACTGCGACTTCTTGCGGAAAGCTGCTGTAGTGTCCGCATTGTTGTTGCTGATGCCAAAGGTCACTGCCGTTCTGTTCGAGGAGGAAAGATGAACCTCGTCCAAGATCATTCCACACTGTTCTCCTAATTGGAGATCAACGATGATGGCCTCGAACTTTTGGCGGTTCAATAGCCCAACCGCCGCTGGCACTTCCTGACACACATCAGACGAAATAGACAATTCTTTCAGGGCGTGGTTGAACTGGTGAATTGTAACTGGATCAGCGGACACCAGAAGAGCAAGGCCGACTTGCATAATGAAGTACACTCCTTCGTAAAAGGTCGTCTATCATGATTGTTTCCCGCTTGCTTGTGCTCGAACTTGCGGTTTAGGACTGTTGCCGCGCAGCTTGTCGGCGACCTTATCAACCGCTAAAGGCTTGCTGAAGTAGTAGCCTTGGATTTCGTCACACTGATGTGCCCGCAGGAATGACATTTGCGCTTCGTCTTCGACGCCTTCGGCAATCACCTTGAGATTCAGGCTTTTTGCCATGCTGATGATTGCGGTTGTGATCGCCGCATCATCAGGATTCACGGCGACATCTCGGATAAACGAGCGGTCGATTTTGAGCTTGCTGACCCGAAACTGTCTCAAGTAGGTGAAGTTGGAATAGCCGTTCCCGAAGTCGTCAATCGCCAGTGTCAACCCCATGTCCGTTAATTCCTGAAGAACCGAGAACGTCACGTCTGCATTCGCCAGCAAGAGACCTTCCGTCAGTTCCAGTTCGAGGTATTGGGGGGCGAGGCCCGTCTCGTGGAGCACCCTCCTGATGAGTTCGCAGAAGCCCTCTTGACGAAACTGGACCGCCGATACATTCACCGCTACCGACACTGCGGGAATCCCCTCGTCTTGCCATTTCCGGGCTTGAGAGCAGGCAGTCCTGAGCACCCATTCGCCAATGGACACGATCAAGCCGCAGTTCTCGGCAATTCGTATGAACTTATCGGGGGGCACAAGGCCCAATGTCGGGTGTTGCCAGCGGAGGAGTGCTTCCAGTCCGATGATCTTTCCGGAGACAATATCCACCTGCGGTTGATACACAAGAAAGAGTTCTCTCTTTTCGAGCGCCAGCCGCAAGCCGTTCTCCAAGGTCAATCGCTTCACACCCTGAGCATTCATGTCCTCGGTGAAGAACCGGAAGTTGTTCCGTCCACTCTCTTTGGCACGATACATAGCGGCATCGGCATTCTTGATCAGGATTTCGCTGTCCGTACCGTGTTCGGGGAACATGCTGATGCCGACGCTGCAACTAATGCTAAGGGAGTGCCCTTGAATGACGAATCCGGCAGTCATTGCATCCATAAACCGCTCAGCGGCAACGGATGCGTCGGCGATTTCCTTCACATTAGTGAGCACGATGAGGAATTCGTCACCGCCCAGCCGGGCCACGGTGTCCTGTTCACGCGCACATCTCTTAAGCCGTTCTGCAACGTTTTGCAGAAGAAGGTCTCCGAGCGAGTGTCCGAGCGAGTCGTTGATGTCCTTGAATCGGTCGAGATCGAGGAACAGAATCGCAACTTTCTCCTTCCGGCGACGAGCGCTGGCCAGTGCCTTGGACAATCGATCCTGTAGAAGGGCCCGATTGGGCAGTCCCGTAAGAGCATCGTAGTAGGCTAGGAATTGAACCCGTTCCTCGGCGACCTTGCGCTCGGTGATGTCGATGAACGTTCCCTCAACAATACTGGCGATGCCTGAATCGTCGTCGACGAGACTTGCATTTACCATCACACAGACGGAATCACCGTTTTTGCGCCGAAACTTCATCTCGTGGTTTGTAAGGCTTTTTTCGGATTGGAGTTTTCTCAGGAACGCTTCCCGATCAGAAGCCGTGTGATACAAACTTGTAACCGGGAGGGCCAGGACTTCCTCGAGCGAGTCAAAGCCAAAAATGCGAGCGGCGGCGTGATTACACTCCAGAACGCGCCCTTCCAACGTGGTGTGAAAGACCGCCGCCATGTTGCGTTCGAATAGAAGACGATAGCGTTTCTCCGAGGTCCTCAGGGCCTGCTCCGCTTGCTTTCGCTTCGTGATGTCACGGCCGATTCCGATAATCCCGACCACCTCGCCTTGCCGATTGCGCAAGGGAACCTTCAATGTCGAGGTCCACTTTGCGTTTCCTTTGGCATCCGCCGACTTCTCCTCCTCATTCGACAGCTGCTGTCCGGATTGGAGGATGGCTTGCTCATCGAAAAGGAAGGACGCTGCAAGTTCTTTCGGAAAATAGTCGACATCCGACTTCCCGAGCAAGTCCTCGGGATTCTTCGCTCCTACAAGCTTCGCAAGTGCGCGGTTTGCCACAACGAAACGGCTCCCAGCATCCTTCACGTAGATGTAGTCGGGCATGTTATCGATCAATGCGCGCAACAGATCGTGCTCAACTCGTTGCCCATCCTCTGCCCGCTTGCGCTCGCTGACGTCCTGCTTGATAGCGATGAAGTAAGTATCGGTCGTACTGCCGAGGTCTTGGGTCACAGGCGTGATCGTCATCTCTTCGGTGTAGGTTGTTCCATCTTTCCGCCGGTTGACGAGTTCGCCATGCCACACTTTGCCTGACGAGATGGTTGACCACAGATCGGCATAATAGCTCTGCGGTTGCTTGCCCGACTTCAACAGGCGGGGGTTGTTGCCCAACACCTCTTCCTTGCTGTAGCCAGTCATCGCGGTAAACGCCCGATTCACCGACACTATCTTGCCTTCGTAGTCTGTGATGACGATTGCATTGGCGGCGGCTTCCAAAGCCGCAGTCTGCAGAATTAGAATCTTGTTTGCTTCGCTAAGCTCGCTGGTACGTTGCGTCACTCTTTCTTCGAGACTCGCGTTGAGCTTATTAACCTCTTTCTCGGCATCAGTTCGCGCAGCGATCTCGCGGGCCGTGTCACGGATTGTAAATACCGCGATCACGAGAGCAACGGCTATTGCTAGCACAACTAGTAAAACAACAAGGCGATGGGCTCTGGCATAATCAACCTGCGCTTGCTTGGCAGCTACGTCCACTTCGTTGTTTTGAAACTCCACAAACTCGTTCCATGCAGCGTGATATTTGCGTATCGCCGGTAGTGTTTCATTGACAATGACCGCTTCCGCTTCGTCGTGTTTCCCTTCATCGACAAGCAAATGGATAGCTCGTAGGTAGCTTTCCAAATATGGTTTTCTTGTCCTTTTCACCGCAGATAGTAACTGCTTCTCTTTCTCGGAGTCACAGCGGCGTTCGCTCTCCTCCACTAGTCTCGTAATTTCCTTGCTATTCTCAGACCTAGTCGCCAACAGCGTCTCGACGAGTGCTCCATTCTTCACGAAGACTATTTGCATTACAATGCGGTCGTTGTCATTGGAGATCGCCACCGCTCTTCGTGCCAACTCTAGGTCGGTTAACAGCCTGCCCGTGATGTCGCCAAGGGTCTCATCGATTGTTTGCATCCGGCGAAGCCCGAACTCCCCGATGCCCGCCAAGAGGGCAATCAGGACAGCAAATGCCACGCCCAATCTCAGCTTTACGTGTTTGTTTTTCAACTTGAACTCCTAGCGAGTGCGATCTTGGCCGGGTCAAAGTTTGGAAAGAACAATCATTTAAGACCTGCCGCGAGAAGCAGCGCGATGGTTGCGCAGCGACGTGCTCGTATCACTGAGTACTGCTTGAACATAATTCATCAGAAGGGCACGAAATTGTTTGCTGACCGCAGTGTTGGGGGGAGGGCATGGCCATTACGGTAGAACTGAGGCAACTGGGCGACCAGTCTCAGGTTCGTCCCAAGCCATTGATTCGCATCGTTCTGCCGGTGTTGGTCGGATTTGGACGGGACCCGAGTGTACTTGTTGTGTACACGGTTCCAGTTTATGGACAGTCTGGACTGCGCAGCGTGGCACGACAACTTTAAGGATCTGCTCAACAGCCGCATGGCCTATGTCTCTGTTTCGCGTGGACGCTATGACGCACAGTTCTTCACCAACGACCGTGAGAAGTTGGGCGCCGCGCTCGGACATGATGTCTCCCACCAGAGCGCGCATGGGACCGAGAGGACGTCTGAGCAGTCTATTGCGCCTCAGCGGGAGATCGGAGCAGCGCTCAGCCCTGTCCGCGAGTCAAGGAAGGTGAGAGCGAAGAGACGTGAAGCGGGCAGCACGTCCGCTCTCTACGCTGAGGCAGGTTGCAAGGAGGTTGAAATGCAACTCTTTCGATTCGCTCTGATCTTCTCCATATTGCTCCCCGGTCACACACGTTGAGCTAGTCGAATCCACAGCCTGCACGGCGAGTCCGCAAAAAGGCAATCTCATTAGCCTTTTTATTCGTCCGCATCCGACCCCTCAGCGCCCGCGCGGGCTGACGGATCCCGACCTATACCCCAACCTCGGTTCCCGGGTGGGTCTCCGGATTTTCCCGGCCTCATCAAATCTCGATGGCATTCGCGCGCAATGACCTGCGGCTGAACCCCGTCCAGATCCTGCACACTCCTCCATATCCAAGACACATCCTGCCGCACAGGCTTCGTACTTTGATGAAGTTGCAATGGCACAGCACGTGCACTCGTGGGTAGAGACGGGACACGCCTCTGGTTGGCGCCCTCATATTGCCATCCCGGTTGCATCGGGAACATGCCCCACCGAATTTCCCACCCAGGACTCGGGTCTGCCCTGAGTGCGCAACTCTTAGGTTCGAGGATGTAGTTACGACTCTTGGATCAACGCGGGCAACTCGGCAGACCGAACGCTGCCTTGGATGATGTTTTAGACGATCACGGAAGGTTCGCAATGTCGACTCACCAACTGAAAGCCACGCCAAGAAATGGAATCTCCAAATGCCCTACGGGTATCCTCGGCTTAGATCAGATCACTAGGGGTGGTTTGCCCAAGGGCAAGCCTACGCTTCTGTGTGGCGGCGCGGGATGCGGCAAGACCCTCCTGGCCATGGAGTTCCTGGTGCGTGGCGCCACCGAATTCAATGAGCCGGGCGTTTTCATGGCCTTCGAGGAGACAGACAAGGAATTGGCTCAGAATGTCGCCTCCATGGGTTTTGATCTTCCTGCTCTATGCGCTCGCAAGAATCTGTTTATGGATTATGTTCGCGTCGAGCCCAGTGAAACCGAGGAATCCGGCGAGTACGATCTGGAAGGGCTCTTCATCCGCCTGGAAAGCGCGATCAACGCGGTGGGCGCCAAGCGCGTAGTTCTGGACACGATCGAGTCGCTCTTTGCCGGGTTTGCCAATACCAACATTCTCCGCTCGGAACTCCGTCGCCTGTTCGGCTGGTTGAAGGCCAAAGGGGTCACCGCCGTGATCACCGCCGAAAGCGGCGACGGCAAAATGACTCGTCAGGGGATTGAGGAGTACGTCGCCGACTGCGTGATTCTGCTCGACCATCGTGTCGAGGACCAGAGTTCGACCCGCCGGTTACGAATCGTCAAGTACCGGGGCGCCATGCACGGAACCAGTGAGTATCCCTTCCTGATCGGAGAGACCGGCTTATCGGTGCTTCCCCTCAGCTCCTTGAAGCTGGACCACAAAGCGCCGACCCAAAGAGTTTCGAGCGGTGTTCCAAGATTGGACACGATGCTGGGCGGAAAAGGCTTTTACCGCGGCACCAGCATTCTGGTCTCAGGCGTTGCGGGCGCGGGCAAGAGCAGTCTGGCGACCCACTTTGCACGGGCGGCGTGTCAGCGCGGGGAACGTGCTCTCTACATGGCCTCCGAACAATCCCCCGATGAAGTCATTCGCAACATGCGCTCCATCGGCCTTGACCTCGAGCCCTGGGTGAAACGCGGTCTGTTGCGCTTCTACGCGGCGCGGCCTGGCGCCTTCGGTCTGGAAAGGCATCTGGTCACGATCCACGACTTGATCACGGAGTTTAACCCGAAAGTGGTGGTCATCGACCCGATCACGAACTTCGCCTCCGTGGGTACCTATTCCGAAGTGACGTCGATGGCGACTCGCCTGATTGATATGTTCAAGTCTCGTCAGATTACCGCCATGTTCACCAGCCGCACTTCAGGAGACAGCGCGCCCGAGTTGAGCGAAGTGGGAGTTTCGTCGCAAATGGACGCCTGGCTTTTGTTGCGCAATCTGGAATCGAACGGCGAGCGCAACCGCGGGCTGTATGTGCTGAAGTCGCTCGGCATGGCGCACTCCAACCAGATTCGTGAATTTCTGCTGACCGGCCATGGCGTGCAGTTGCGCGACGTTTATGTGGGGCCATCCGGACTGCTCACGGGTTCCGCTCGAGTCGCGCAAGAAGCCATGGAGCAAGCGGAAGTATTACAGCGCAAACAGCAGGCGCAGCGAAAGAGTGTCACATTGAAGCAAAAACGCCAGCAACTGGAAGCGCAGATAGCCAGGATGCGCTCCGAATTCGCATTCGAGGAGCAGGGCTTGATGCTCGGGGCGCACGAGATGGAATTGCAGGAAAAGCAGATCGTCGTGGACCGCGTGGAGATGGGCCACGCTCGCAAAGCCGACCTGGTCTCGGCACACGGTAATGGCCGGGCATGAAGGAAAAACGCCCCAACCGAAATGGAAAAAGAAATGAGCATGGCATGAATACGACAAAAGACAAAAGCGGCGAGGGAAAGCGAAAGGCGGCCCGCGTGGTCTGGAGCTTGCGTCTCTATATCGCGGGCGAGACCCCCCGGTCAATCGCCGCCCTTGCCAACCTGCAGAAGATCTGCGATGAGCATCTGCCGGGCAGGTACCGCGTCGAAGTTGTGGATCTCCTGAAAAACCCACAACTGGCGGAGGGCGACCAGATCGTAGCCGTGCCTACCCTGGTGCGCAGATTGCCACCACCCCTGAAGCGGATCATTGGGGACTTGTCGAACTCGGAGCGGGTGATTGTCGGGCTCGATCTGCGTCCGGGGAAGGTTTCGCGATGAAAGCGCAGTCTCTTAAAAAGGCCCTCGAAACTGCTGCAGCTTCGGCGACCCGCAGCAAGGACTATGTGCTTCGTCTCTACGTCACGGGCGCTACTCCCATGTCCCGGCGCGCCATTCTGAACATCAACGCTATTTGCTCGGAGCACCTGCAGGGAAGATACGATCTGGAGGTCATCGATATTTACCAGAAGCCGGCTTTGGCGAAGGACCAGCAGATTGTAGCCGCGCCCACTCTGATCAAACAGTTGCCCTTGCCTTTGCGGCGGATCATCGGCGACTTGTCGGACCGCGAGGGGGTGCTTTTCGGACTGGACTTGAAGCGCCAGGACGTAACTGCAGAACCGCACCCATGAAAAAACCCACCGGACGGGACGCGCAGGGGGAGCTGAAACGGGTGAAAGCTCGCCTGACTGAGTCGGAAGCGACGATGAAAGCCATCCGCAGCGGCAATGTGGATGCCGTTGTGGTCGATGGGCCGCTGGGCAACCGAATCTTTACGCTGCAGAGTCCGGAAGAGCCCTACCGCATTCTGGCCGAACGCATGAACGAGGGCGCAGCTACACTCACCCAGGAAGGAACCATCATCTTCTGTAACCCGCGATTGGCCGAAATGGTGGGGCTTCCGGCCGAACGACTGCTGGGCTCCTCCTTTTCTTCCGTGCTGTGCCAAGGGGACCGGCCGGCCTTCCCCGAGTTGGTGCAGCAGGCGCTAGAAAAGGACAGGCGCACGGAGATGCTTCTGCTGCGGAATGACAGCACAATGCTCCAAGTGCAGTTGTCCCTCAGTCCCATCCCGCTCGGAGAATCCGGGCAGGGAGTCTGCCTGATCGCCACCGACCTGAGCGACCGCAAGCGCGGCGAGGAAGCGCGCGCGTGGCTGGCGGCGGTGGTCGAGTCATCCGATGATGCCATTATCACTAAGACCGTGGAAGGGGTGATCACCACATGGAACCGCGGGGCGGAAAGGTTGTTCGGCTACTCGGCAGCAGAGGTCATAGGCAAGCCGATGCTAATGCTGTTTCCGCCCGAGTTCAGGAATGAAGAATCCGAGATACTGGCGCACATTGGCCACGGTCAGCCCGTGGACCATTTCGAAACCATTAGTCTCCGGAAGGATGGCAAGAGTGTCGATATTTCCGTGGTGATTTCGCTTATTAAAGACAGTGCTGGCGCAATCATTGGCGCTTCCAACACTGCCCGCGACATCACTCAACAAAAGGCGGCCGAGCGGGAAATCCATAAGCTTAACCAGGAACTCGAAGGACGCGTGCAACAGCGTACGGCCCAACTGCAGAATGTCAACAGCCAACTGATGGCCAGCGTCAAGGAATTGGAGGGATTCACCTACTCCGTTTCCCATGACCTGCGAGCACCACTGCGGCACCTGGACGGGTTTCTGACGTTGCTCTCGAAGAGATGTTATTCCAGCTTAGACGCCACAGCAAAGCATTACGTAGACAGCACGCACGAAGCGTCCCAACGCATGGGAACGTTGATCGATGAGCTCTTACAGTTTTCCCGGCTGGGACACGGCGATATGCGAAAGGTTCCCGTAAATGTGAACGAACTTGTCGAGCAGGTCAAGCGCGAACTGGAGCCGGAAATTTGCAATCGTACGATTCACTGGCATGTAGAACAGCTGCCCATAGTGATCGCGGACCAAGGCATGTTGCGGCAAGTGATCGGGAACCTGCTGGGGAACTCGCTGAAATTTACTCGACAACGCGACGTAGCGGAAATCGTCATTGGAAGCACCTTTGAAGCAAACGGCGAGCTTGTAATTTTTGTGCGAGACAACGGCGCGGGCTTCGATATGCAGTACTACAACAAGCTCTTCCAGGTCTTTCAACGACTCCATAACGAAGATGAATTCGAGGGAACGGGGATCGGTCTTGCCAATGTCCGGCGCATGGTGGGGCGGCAAGGTGGCCGGGTATGGGCAGAAGGAGCTGTGGGAACAGGTTCGACTTTCTATTTTTCCTTGCCGTCTGGCGGCAATGTTACTGGAGAACAAAATGAATACATTGAAGCCCATCTTACTGATTGAAGATAGCTCGAAGGATGTCGAGCTGACCCTCGCTGCCCTTGAAGACTGTCATGTGGCCAATCAGGTGATCGTGCTGCGTGATGGCAACGAGGCCATGCAATATCTTCGGAAACATGCCGGCATTGGCGGCGACTGCTTTCCCGCCGTGATCCTGTTGGACATTAAGATGCCGAAACTTAGCGGCATTGAGGTATTGCGCGCCATCAAGGCAGAACCCCAACTGAAGGACTTGCCGGTCGTGATGCTCACGTCATCATGCGAAAGCTCCGATATTGCTCAATGCTATCAGCTTGGTGCGAATGCATACGTGGTGAAGCCGGTGGAATGCGCACAGTTCTTTGAGGCGGTCAAGGATGTGGGGAGATTCTGGGCGGTAGTCAACCAGCTACCGGAACGAAAGAAGATTGAGGAGGACAGCCGTGCAGCTTCTGCATCAGGGCGAGGCTGAGAGCCCGAACAGGATCGTTCGCATCCTTCACCTCGAAGACAATCGGCTGGACCAGGAACTCGCAGAGGCATTGCTCAAAGAGTCCGGCATTGACTGCGAGATTACCACTGTTCAGACACGGATCGAGTTCGTACAAAGCCTTCAGAAGGATGCGTGGGACTTGATCCTTGCCGATTATTCGCTGCCGAGCTTCGACGGGCTCGCGGCGCTAACAATTGCGCACCAACTGTGCCCAGATATCCCATTCATCTTCGTCACTGGCGTCATGGGGGAAGACATTGCGGTCGAAACCCTCAAAAGAGGAGCGACGGACTATGTTCTGAAGCAGAAAATGGAACGCTTTGGCCCAGCCGTGCGCCGCGCCCTGAGCGAAAGCGTGGAGAGAAGGCGGCGCCGAAGAGCTGAAGCTGGACTAGCACAAAGCGAGGAACAGCTCCGCCTTCTTGTCGATGCGGTCCGAGATTACGCTCTCTACATGGTCGACATGGCTGGCATCGTGGTTAGCTGGAATTCCGGCGCAGCTCGTATCCTGGGATACTCTGAACAGGAGATAATTGGTTCTTCGTTTTCTCGCTTTTTCTGCGGAGATGATCGGCAAGAAGCAAGAATTGAGCACCTATTTAACGTTGCCGAGAGGACAGGCCGCACAGAAGAAGAAGTCTGGAATATACGCAAAGATGGTACTCGCTTTTGGGCAAACCTCGTTCTCAGGCCCCTCGCTAACGGAAAAGGAGAGGCACGAGGATTCGCCGTTCTTACCCGGGATATCACCGAGCAGCAGACCGCAACGAAGGAATTAGAGGAGAGTCGCCAAGAACGCGCGAGACTACAGGACCGTTTCTTGTCGCACATCTCGCACGAACTGAGAACGCCTCTCACTACAATTGTCGATTTCACGTCCATCCTTCTGGAGGGCTTGGCGGGAGCAATCACCGAGGAGCAGAAGCAATACTTAGATCTCATCTCCCGGTCTTCCAACCAGCTGGGAGGCATGGTAAACGGCCTTCTCGATCTGACGCGCTCGGAGTGGAAGCGTTTACCCATGGACCTTGCATGTGTCGGGCTAGAAGAACTCGTCTTAAACACCTGCAAATCTCTATCGCCTAAGGCCAAAACAAAACATATCCAATTACGGTCGTGGATACCAGCGAAATTCCCCTTGGTCTATGCCGATCCTGCGCGTGTCGTGGAGATCCTCACTAATCTTTGTGACAATGCCATCAAGTACATCCCCGCGGGGAAGAAAATTGACGTCGAATGCCTCACCTTCGACAACGACCCAGGTTTCGTTCAAGTTTGCGTTCGGGACGATGGACCGGGAATCGCCCCGGAACAACGCAGGCGAATATTCGAGCGATTCTACCGTGTCGCAGAAGCTTCAGCTGACCATCCTGGTGGGCTCGGACTGGGACTTTATATCACTCGAGAACTTGTGAAAGCGCATGGCGGCGACCTTTCTTTGACGGGCAAGCTCGGTCAAGGCAGCGCTTTCACGTTCACGCTGCCGACATTCTCGCTTGCACGCATTTTGTTGCCGCTCATGTCACCGCGCAATCTAGCAACGGGCTCAGTGGCACTGATTACTCTAAAGATACCGGAGAAGCCGAACTGTCCCGCCCTTGACTTAGGACGGTACTTGAAGGCCCTCCGCGTGGCCGTGAAGAGTTGTACATACGAAACGTCAGATATTGTTCTGCCCGCCATGCACGTAACAGGACTGGAGTGCATGGTGCATGTCGTCGCTTTTACCGATGATGAGGGCGTCAGGGCGATTATCAAACGAATTCAAAACCATCTGTTGACGTGCGTCGAGTGGCAGCCTCTGGAAGGCCAATTTGACCTCAGCGGCCGGGTTCTAGCCTTGTCAACAGCGCACATGGAGCAGGCGGACGCCGCCGCTCGGAATATCGCCGATGAACTATCGACATGGATTGGACTTACAAGTGACACAGGAGGAAACCGTGAGTCAAGACAAGAACAAAGTGCTGGTAATTGAGGACAACAAGGAGCACATGATCGCACTCAGCATCAAGCTTAAGGCGCACAACTACGACGTGGTGTGGGCCGGAGATGGAGTAACCGCGATGACTGTGGCGACCCGTGAAAAGCCCGACGCGATTCTGCTGGACCTTGGCTTGCCCGGAGGCGATGGCTTTGTCGTACTCGAAAGGCTTAGATCTCTCGGTTCCACGGTTGGAATACCCGTCATCGTTGTCAGTGCTCGAGACCCGATGTCTAATCGACCAATGGCGATCCAAGCAGGTGCCAGTGCATTTCTGCACAAGCCGGTGAAGACCGACGAACTGCTAAGTGCGCTACAAAGGGCGCTGATGGGGGGGAACGACCTGTTAGCCATCGAGAGCGGGGATACTACCTGAGCAGTCGTAATTCAGTGGTAACAAAGATATCTTCCGTTTGCAGTCGGCGCAGACGCGTCCTGCATTGTGAGGTTTAAGATGCATGCGAAGATTCTGATTGTGGAAGACAATCCGGATACGCGATTGGCACTTACCGTTCGCCTGCAAAACAGCGGTTTTGCCGTCCTGCAGGCGCACAATATTGCAACTGCGACAAGCCTCGTTTTTTCCGTATCCCCCGATCTCATCGTGCTAGATCTGGGTCTTCCCGATGGTGATGGCTACACGTTCATGCAAAAGCTGAAATCGTCATCGGCAACCTCGTCCATACCTGTGATCGTTCTCACCGCAAGAGATCCGTACGAAAATCAGGAGTGCTCGTACGAAGGCGGCGCTTTCGACTTCTTTCAGAAACCGGTGCATTATAAGTGGCTGTTGACATCCATAGAACGGGCTCTGGACGAGCCGATGTCAAAGAATCGCTAGGCGGGTTACAGCAACCGGTTAAGTTAGCATAGGCTGGACCAAGATTGTGAACAAGTGTCCCACATCAGCGGGAATAAGACCGTTTGAGACAGGGATCACAGGCAAGACCCATCCAGCAGCTTTTCCCGTCCGTTACCAAGCAACGGTGACGTGTCGTACCCGCGCCCGCTCCGAAAGTTCCGTTGTTGCGTTCGAGGACCCCCGGCCCGAGATCCTCGGCTGGCTCGCTGTCAGGACGGCATCTTCGGACGGGTGAACGAGTGTCGAGGCGTCAGAATTAGACAGTTTCGACACAGGCAGCTTGGAATCCGTTCTCCTTCTTTTCTGTGACTTACGCGGTTCCAGCAAATGGAAGGGGACTTGCTTCTCCGATGAGCCATGTCTGAAGCATTCACGCCAGCGCCATTCGCGCAACAATAAAATATGCCGTGCTTGGATGTGCACTCCGCAAAGAAGGCCGCGGACCATGAGCAACCGCGACACCAATAATCGTCGCAAATATGCACGCATCAAAATGAGCGTGCCGATCGAAATACGCACTGACGCGGACAGCAGTCCGATTCGTGGCGCTACCGCCGATCTGAGCTTGAGCGGCTGCTACATCGAGACAATTTTCCCGTTGCAAATCGGGACTAATTTGCATCTGCAGCTTTTCATCGAAACCACCGTCTTGATCGCCGCCATCGTGGTTACCTCCGATCCGCAGGTGGGGAATGGGATAAGGTTCATCAGCATGCTCCCCGAGGATCGGGAGGCGCTTAAAGCCTTCCTGGAAGCCGCTCATCAAGCCCAGGACTCAGACTCCCGGGGAGTCGGCGCGAAAGCCGGCGCGAGTTAGGCCGTTCCCCACACAATTGCGACTACTGCCGACTGAGTCTTCTCATAGCCGACCCCTATTGACGGTGTATGCCATCCGGAGTCTCGTGTCGTTTGGCTTTTCATCAGACATATTACCGTTCGCGTGCCCATGCGCCTTCACTGCAGAGGTCACCGCGATGTTCCTGATAGCACGCACAGAGCGTTCCCGCCAATTTCAATCAGAAATCAGAAGTTATCGACCCTTAGTCTGTAACTTCGACCGGCTCGGTTCGTTCTTTTCCTATGATTGCGGCTCTCTTTTCAATTTCTATTGTTTCGGGTGTTCCAAGGGTGAAATAAAATGTTGCTCCTTTGTCCACTTCCCCTTCCGCCCAGACACGGCCGCCGTGTTTCTGAACAATACGCTGGACGATGGCGAGACCTATCCCCGTGCCTTCGAAGTCCTCTTCACTATGTAGGCGCTGAAACACGCCAAAGAGCCTGCCCACATCGTTCATATCGAAGCCGGCTCCGTTATCGCGTACAAAGAGCACGGGGTCGCCCTGCACCAACAGCTGGCCCATCTCAATAATCGCGGTTGTGCGCGCTCGCGTGTACTTGACCGCATTCCCCAATAGGTTCACGAACACAATCTTCATCAGCGCAGGATCACAGTTCGCCTCAGGCAGTTCGGCTACCTTCCACTCAATCTTCCGGCCCGCTGCTTCCGGGGCGAGATCGTGAATTACGTCTTGCACTAGATCGTTCAGACGAACCGTTCGTCGATGCACGGCTTGCTTACCAAATCGGCTGAGATTCAGCAGATCTTCCAGCAACCTTTCCATGCGGACGGTTCCTTCGATGATGCTGTCCAATAAGTGGCGGCCCCTTGCGCTGAGAGCTGATTTGGGATCGCGCTGTAGGAGGTTGGAGAAGCCATGGACATGACGCAGGGGAGAGCGCAAGTCATGAGAGACGGAGTAAGTAAAGGCTTCGAGTTCCTTGTTGGCTGAATCGAGCTCTGACGTCCGCTGGAGCACTCGCTCTTCCAGTTCGACATTCAGCTTGCGCACCTCCTCCTCGACTCTCTTACGGCCGGTTACATCCAGCACGGTGCCGACAATCCGAACGGGGTGATTGACTCCGTTGCGGTAGATCTCGCCCTGACATATCACATGCCGGAGTTCCCCGTTTGGCCAAAGTACTCGGCAGTCAATTTGAAATCGGGGTTCTTCGGCCAAGGCTTTGTTGATCGCGGTCTCGACCCGGCCCCGGTCCTCCGGATAGATCGTCTGGAGAAAGTTGTTGTAGCTAGCCTCGACCGAGTTCGGCGCACGCCCAAGTATCCGGAATTGTTCGTCGGACCAGGTTTGTGCATTCTTCAGAATGTCCCAGTCCCACGCTCCCAGATGTGCAATGCGGACCACGTTATTGAGCCACGCCTCGTTTCGTAGCAGTGGCTCAAAGGCCGCCCTTGCCTCAGCGACTTCCTGCGCGGCCTTGGCCCGGGCGGTCTCAACCTCCTTCTGTAACAATTGTTCGCGGATGGCGCGGTATTCGTCTTCAAACTGTTTCCTGCGCAACTGTGCACGCAGTCGTGCCTTGAGTACTTCAAAGTCGGCCGACTTGGGAATATAGTCGTCGGCTCCGGAATTGATTCCCTCGACCATAGCTTTCGTTTCTTCCACTGCCGTCAGAATCAAAACAGGAGTGTTTCGCCATGCCGGAGCCTTTTTGATAATGCGGCAAGTTTCCTGCCCGGAGAGTCCCGGCATGATCAGATCCAATAAAATGCAATCCAGCTGCTCGACTTCCAATAATTCGAGTGCTTCTTTCCCGGAACGGGCCTGGATGACGTCATAGCCTTCCTTCTGAAGCTCCTCTGTCAACTCATTCAAATAGGTCGGACTATCATCTACGGCAAGGATTTTCTTGGGGGCAAGTAATCCGGGAACTTTCAGTTGAGCTGGACTCGTGTCTGGCGATCTCAGTAACGCGGCAACGCGGGCCATTATTAGTTCATTCGCAGTTCCTTTTCGAATGTATGCATCGGCGCCTACTTCCAATATTCGTGACTCGTCGCCAACCGAGTCGGTGGCGGTTAGCAGCAGACAGGGGATGTTTCGAAGAGTAATGTCATCTTTCACTCTTCGTATGACCCCGACACCGTCCAGTCCGCCCTGCATTATGGCGTCGATGATCACAGCATCCGGGCGAGTTGCCACAATACTCCGGAGCCCTTCCTCGCCATTTTCAGCGGTGGCGACGTTGTAACCCGCTGTCTCCAGCACGGTTTTGAACTCCTCGCGGAACGTAACGCTGTCATCGATGAGCAATAACGTCGGCGCGGATCCGGCAGACAGCTTTTCGACCCTCACCAGTTGGCGCGCACGCGAAAGCAGATTTGGGCGATCGTAGGGTTTCCCAATGTATTCATCAGCGCCAGTTTTCAGCCCGCGCACGCGGTCACATACTTCCGCTTCAGTTGACAGCAGAATCACTGGAACAGCCGCTGTCCCGGGCGCGTTCTTAACCTCGCGGAGCAGCTCAAGACCGTCTCCATCGGGCAACAGGACATCCAAAATGATCAGCGAAAACGGGTTCTCGACGAGTGTTTTTCGCGCTGCTGCCAGCGTTTCGGTGGTGGTCACGGCCAGCCCAATGGACTCAAATGCTTCCTGGAGATCCATCCTGACGGTCAGGCTGTCGTCAACGATGAGAACCCGGTTCTTCATCTCGTTCTCCATTCAATACTTCCGCTAGCGCTGACGCGGACAGGTCGACGGGCGAGTGCCACAAGCGTAGGAGCGACCTCCTGGATTCCGAGCACGCGTTCGGCCGCACCCAAGCGAATCGCTTCCTGGGGCATACCAAAAACGACGGAGGTCGCTTCGTCCTGGGCGAGAGTCACTCCGCCGGTATTGCGGATGTCCAGTAGACCCGCCGCACCATCTTTGCCCATCCCAGTCAGCAAGCAGCCTACGGTTCGTTTCCCGACCTCTCCCGCTAGAGACTCGAAAAGCACGTCAACAGACGGTCTGCATGAGTGCCGTTCTGCAGTGCGACGCAGCCTTATGTGACCGTCGCAAAGCACTAGGTGGCGATCGGGCGGCGCCATGATGACTCTGCCGTGTCCCACCTCGGGCAAGAGTTCTCCATCTTTCGCATAACTCACTCGCAGCGGGGATTGGGAGTCGAGCCATTCCGCCAGGAATCCTCCAAGGGCTTCGCTGATATGAATTACCAGCAAGATCGGGAGCGGAAAATCGGATGGTAAGTTGTGGAGAATTTCGACGATCGCAGCAGGCCCTCCGGTGGAGGTGCCGATAGCCACCAACCGGAAATCGTTTGGCTCGATTCCCGGCCGTGGCGCCAGCAGGGTCGTCCGCGGTCTATCTCGGGATCCGCGCGAAAGCCGTCCTCTCAGATGTGTGATCGCTCCAATATGCGAGACTAGTTTGACCCTGGGGATAAACGTTTGCGCCCAAAGATCAGCCTCCTCCTCGCTATGGGGCTTTTCCAGGACATCCACGGCGCCGGCCCCTAAGGCAGCGTAAGTCTTGAACAAATCGCCACGATTGCAAGAGGCCGACACGATAAGAATAGGAGTCGGGCAGTACGCCATGATGTACTCGGTGGCATCGAGGCCGCTCATTACTGGCATGACCATATCCAACGTTATTACGTCGGGTCTCAATTGGCGACAAAGCTCGATGCAGCTCTTACCGTCCGCTGCCTCGCCCACGACCTCAATCTCTCGGTCAGTGGCGAGCATCTCAACGAACCGCTTGCGTACAGTCATCGAGTCTTCCGCGACAAGAACGCGAATTCTGCTCATATCAATTCAGGAGTTGATTTACCGTTGCTAGAAAGTGCCGTTGATCGAAATCGCCTTTTACGATGTACGCACGTGCTCCCGCCTCTGCTCCGCGGCGCTGGTCCTCCGGAGCACTGCACGAGGTCACCAAAATCGATGGAATCTCTCGAAGCTGCGGATCCTCTCGTGCACGCTTGAGAAACTGGAAACCGTCCATGCCAGGCATCTCGACATCGACCAGGAACATCGCGTATTTGTGGGCACGCGCCATTTCCAGTGCCTCTTCAGCAGAACTCGCCAGTTTCACCTGATGTCCCGCCGATTCCAAAATGTTTTGCTCGACCATACGGGTGGTCAAAGAGTCGTCGATGATGAGAATGGGCAGGCGTCTTGCTTCGCTCTCGCCCACCACGGCGGTGTCACCCCGTTGCACCTCTTTTACTAACTCCGCCGGATTAATGACCAACAGTGGGTCTCCCGCGGCATCGAGGGCCCCGCCGGAAACGATTGGATCGGCCGCAGTCATCGGCGACACCGAGTGCACCAGGATGGTGCGGGCCCCCAGAATCTTATCCACGCCTACTGCAGCGATAGCCTCCCCGCACGCGACCACTACAGCAGCCTCGCGCGCACATCCATTGCTGCCTGAGTTGGGGCGCCCGAGCGCCTGCGACAACCGCAAGAAGGAAATCGACTGGTGCTTATACGGGATGGACTGATGATGTCCAGGGTGGGCTATGTCTTGTCGGCTGATGCGCAGTGTTTGGCGCACTGAATCCATCGGTATGCATACCCTCATCCCTGCGGATTCGACTATCAATGCATTCAAGGAATTCAATGACACTGGGACACACATTTGGACTGTGCTACCAACACCAGGGACTGTGTCCACTGAGAGGTCGCCATTCAAGCGCTGCACTGCGTCTCGGACCACATCCAATCCAATTCCTCGCCCCGAGATCCCGGTGACTGCCTTGGTAGTACTTACACCGCCACGCAAAATCAAGTTGATGGCGTCATTCAGACCCATAGACTCTGCATCAAGGGCCGAAATCGAGCCCTTCTTTACCGCAGCTCTTCGGATGGCTTCCACATCAAAGCCCGCGCCATCATCGCGACAGCTAACGTTGATTCGGCCACCCTTTCGTTGGACGGTAACCTCGATCTTTCCCACTGACGATTTGCCTGCGGCGATGCGGGCCTCCGCCTTTTCGATGCCGTGCGCCACGGCATTCCGCACCAATTGCAGAAGAGCATCACCAAGTACGGCGAGGACTTCGGCATCCAGACGAAGGTCCAGAGCTGAGGTCTCGAAACTGGCCTGCTTGCCGAGTTCCAAGGCAACATCGCGCACGGCCCGCTCCAGGGAAGGAAAGATGGTCTCGACGGGTAAAAGGCGAAGCCGATGTGCGCGTTCCTGCGACGTCAACAGTTCCCGCCCCGTTCGCTCCACTGCGCTCACTAGAACCTGCTCCAGCCGCACCACGCAGCCGAGCAGTTGTTCCGCATGGGCTCGGACCTTTCGGCCGGCCGAACCGTTCTGTCGCGGATCGGGATGAGAAAAATACCGCGCGATTGCGCTCGCCAATTGTTTTATCTCCTTCATCGTCCCCGCTTGACTCTGCATGGTGGTAACCTGCACGGCCGCTTCTGATAAGGCGGAAAGCAGAGCCTCCACATCCGTCACGTCTACTCGAACGGTCTTCAGTGGTTCTATCGAAGCAGTTCCCTTGTTGCTCGTGACGACCTTGCTCCCCGGCGAAGGCCCCAGCTCGTCCAATTTGGCTGCGATTTGGTCGAGCAACCGAAGTACTTCAGCGGTCGAAAGCTCTGATACCGGCCCTTCCGTATCACGAAAGGGGCAAAGGATATCCTCGATCGCATGCGCCATTCCGGCGATAGCCGTTTGCCTAACCACCTGCGAGGCGCCTTTCAGGGTGTGGGCAAGCCGCAGGAGTTTTGCAACCGACCCCGGAGCTGCCACCCCCTTGTCCAGTTCCGTCACGAGGCGAGTGAGGTCATCCAGCAGTTCACGCGCCTCGACCCGAAAGTACTTGTAGGGATCTTTTCCCATGAGCCACCTTATGCGGTCGCGGCGTGCGGCTGAACGATCCTCGAAAGATCTTGCGAGAGATGTGCTAGCTGAGTCGCGGTTTGCAGTGTTTGAGTGCTGCTAGTTTCTACCTGACGGGCCCCCACGGCGGCGCCACCAATCGCGCTGTTAATCTGCTCTACAGCAGTCGTCTGCTGTTTGGTGCTAAGTTCAATTTCCCGGGCTGCTTCTGTGGTATTGGCAACCAGGGCGGTGATCTGCTTGTACCCGCGAGTTACTTCTTCGAAGTGATGTAACCCAGCGTCGACAGCTTTGGACCCTCCCTCGGTGGCCAAGACCGTAGCGTTAACGGCGGATCGGACTTCTTCGACGAGTGCGCGAATTTCCTTGGTGGAACCGCCGACCCTATCTGCCAGCCTGCGGATTTCGTCTCCGACCACAGCGAAGCGCTTCCCTGCTTCTCCAGCCCCGGCCGCTTCGATGGTGGCGTTGATGGAAAGAATATTGGTCTGTTCCGAGAGTTCGTTGATGATGTCAAGAACGCTGCCGATTTGCTGCGACTTTTTCCCAAGATCCAGCATGTGAGTGACAATGACGTCAACCTGGCGACGAATGGCGGCAATCGCCTCTTGCATCTTCACCACTGTCTCGTCACCGGCGCGCGCCGCGCTCCCTGTCTCCTGGGCCATGTGCGCGACTCTTTGCGTACTCTCCAGGATTTGACGGGAAGTAACTAGAAGCTCGCTCATGGTCGTGGTCACTTCGTTCATTGCGGTTGCCGATTCGCGGGCACCAGTTGCCTGCTGATTGGCCGTGGCTTGGAGCTCCGCAGAAGAGCTCTGCACGTGCTGGACTGCAGAACCGATCTGGCGGGAGAGTGCGCGGGACAGGAAGAACGCGGTCAGGGCTGCGAACACGACCGCGAGGCACATCAAACCTATTAATATTGATGACGCCTGGGAAGCTCTTGCTGTCGATTCTCCTTCCGCCTCCTGGAGGAGACGCTGTTCCCGATCGACGAAAGCATCGACCTGTCGTCTGAGATTCTCGCGCATCGGTATCGCTTCCTGTTCGTTTGTTTGCACCACCACTTCCATCCGGACGTTGCTCTTCCGCAGCTCAATAATCTTGTCCTGCTCCGCGGTCAGCACATTGTTCAATCGCTCAATGTCGTCGAGCATGACCTTTCCTTCGTCGGTGTAAACGGTGTACCTAAGGAGGCGAGCCGTTTCTCCGAACTTCTCCATCGCAACCTTCCTGCGCTCCAGAATCCGCATGTCGCGGTCAATCAGGAAACGGCGATACTCGGAAACTTCCTGCTCGACCGCCGTGCTCAACTGGGCCGCGCCGATCAGGTTTTGAGCATTCACCGAAATCACGCGATCTTTGCTGGCAGAGACTGCACGCAGTGCATAAACCGCCACCGCCGAAGTCAGTGCAGCCAGGCACACCATTCCGAGGAAACCGGCCAATACCTTCTTTTGAAAGGTCCATTCTCGAGTCATACCTTTTACTCCTTGCCTGGTCCGCTGAGGCCAGCGCTATTTCGGATCATTCTTATGATTGATGGGATATCGACGACCTGTTGGACCAAAGAGCCAACGCGCGCCAGCATCTGACTCTGGCTGCTTGGATTTTGGGTTTCATCCGTATATAAGTCTTCCCGTGCCAGCTCGACCTGTCCCTCGAACTCGTCAAATGCCAACGCGATTGGCGACTCGCGCCCGGCCAGTGCTAGCCACACCGGAGCCGAACCGCGTGGTTGGCGTTCCAAGATGGCTGCCAGACTAAAAACGGGAACCAGGGTCCCGCGAACGCCTGCTAGTCCCAGCAATTGCGGAATCCGACTCGGAATGCGAACAATGCATTTAGCCTTGGTTAGACCTGTGATCTCGTTAGCTCGCATCATGAAATGTTCATCCCCAAGCCGGATCGTGAGCATTCGCTCCACACTCCGAGACTCGGTGACGATCGGCGCAGCAAACCCCTGGTCGAACGCTCTTCGCATATCGGCGAGACGTTCCGCCTCCCGACTTACCGGTCCACGCACCGTCGCTGTACTCACGACGGTCCTCCGCTGGCGTTCAGCTGCGCTTGACTAAGGTTAATCAGCGCCTCGCGACTGAAGCCGCCGCCTAGAAGCAGGATGCGGGAAGCGTCTTCCCGCGGAAGAAGCACGCTGGCCTGCTCCAGTTCGTGACGCGCTGTCTTCAAGTCACCGGCACGCTTTGCCAGCAGGCCGAGATGCAGGTGAGGCATAGCAAATTCTGGGTCGATGTACACGGCTGTCCGGTCGTGTACCATCGCGCCTTTAGTGTCATGAGCATGTTCGCGGCAAAGTGCTGTGATATAGTGCGCGCCCGCATTCAGGTCATCGGCGGACAGGATTTGCTGGCACACGGTCTCCGCGACCGGTACATCTCCGACGTTAGTCAAAAGAACGGCGCGAAGAAGCTGGACATCAGGGTCGGGGCTTGCCTTACAGGGCAAGTCTCTCAGAACCTCCAGGGCGTCCCGAAACTTCTCTCTTCGAAGTAGTTCAAGGGCAATGCCAAACTGTGCAGGCGCAAGTAGGTTGGCAGCTTTCGGACTAGTGACAGGGTGCAGCTCCACTTGAGCGCGGGTTCTATGATCGGTAGAATCTCGCGCCAAGCACTCCACATGCTCCGATGCGCACCGAACGGTGTCCACCCAGGAGAGATCCATTGCGGCGATTGCCGGCGCGAGCTCAAGGGGCGGGGGCACAAGCTCCACATCGTGCTTCTCGCATTTCTGGTAATAGAAAGTGTCGTGCGTATGGCGAAGATGAAAGTCCTGTGAGAGCCCACGCAGTGTTTCCGCATGGCCAAGGAAAAGAAAACCCGCTGGAGCTAGAACACTGGTCAGTTGCGCCACAGCGAACTGCGCGCCTTCCGGAACCAGGTACATAATGACGTTCCGGCACAAGATGATGTCGTATTCCTCGAAGTCCAAGTGCGTATGGTCTTTCACTGCAAGATTGCGCTCCTCAAACGTGACCATTGAGCGAATACTCTCGTCGAGGATGTGGGTTTTGCCGTCCTTCCGGAAATACTTGTCGCGGATTTCCGGCGACGTACTTCGCAAGGACCAGTCGGTATAACGCGCCCGCTTGGCCGTCGCCAGAATCGATGGGTTGGCATCGGCGCCCACGATTCGCACATCTGATTGCGGGACCTCGGGAAAGTGTTCCCGTATTGCGATTGCTAATGAATACGCTTCATCCCCCGAGGCACAACCGGCCGAGAGCATTCGCAAAACCGGACTGGACTTCCGACGGCGCATCCACTGGGGCACAACCAATTCGGCGATGGCCCGGAACTGTTCTGGGGCTCGAAAAAAATACGTTTCGCCAACCGTTAGCTGCGAGCAGAGGGCACGAAGTTCCTCTCGCTTGTTCGTCCCTTTTGCCAGCCCCGTTAGGTACTCCGCGAGTGCAATTTTTCCGTTCGCCTCTATCCGCTGCCGAAGAATATCTTCGAGGTAGTCCATCTTTGAATCTTCGAATCGTAGTCCCAAGCGCACGGCAATGATCTGGCGAAAGTCCTCCAAAACGGCTTGGGAAATTAAGTTCATCAATGCTCCTGCGCGATGCGTACCAAGTTCCATACTTCCTCTCGAAGTAAACTCCCGGCCTTCAGAATAAGGAGTAGTTCTGCGTCCAGCGTGCCCACTGCTTCCACAATGTCCGGACGAGCCTCGCGGAGAAGCGGGGGCATCTCTTTCTGGAGGGTTGGAGGAATATCTCGAATTCCCAGTACCTCATCGACAGACAGAGCAACTTGTCGTTCCCCCGTGCGAATAGTTACAAAACGAATAGCGACACTTTCATCGCGTTCCCCAAGCAGGGATGCCAGATTAACCACTGGAACGGATGCGCCCCGTATGACAGAGATTCCCAGTACCCCCTCTGGCGCGCCAGCTAGATACTCGACTGGAACGGGCCGCATAGTTTCGACGACATCAGCGAGGTTGACCGCGCAGATGTGAGACCCGGCACGAATGATCAGCTTCATGGTCGAAGCACTTTCCTTAGAAGTCGTGCTTCTCGTGTGCAGGCTGTTTGAAGGGTCAGTCAAAGTAGCAAGCTCAAATCGCAAGGTCTTCCTGAGTCTCCAAACAGAAGGGTGCACGCAGACCTCCGAAGTTCTTGCAATCAGAGATTTAAAAGCAAGGGTCTGCAAGCCATTGCGATTACAGAAGATTACGCCTTAAAACCCTGTCCCATGAGGTCGCTTGTGGACTGTGTCCTGAATTCCTAGTGTCCAGATTCTAGACAAGTGGACACGCAGGCTACACCGATGCCGGTCCAAGTCTGTGGCTTGGAAGGACAGTGAGCCGGTGCGGAAAAGCGACCCGGGATCGGGCGGAGGCTTTCGGCCTTGCCCTGCAAAATTACGACCGCCGAGGTCCCGGCACAAAAAGCGCCTTGTCGATGGCTTTCAGCAAGGCTGTGGAGTCTTCGAACCTTGACTTGTTCAAATAGCTCACCGCGCCTTCTCTCAGTAGCTTCGACTCATTACTCTGAGGAAGACTGCTCATGGCGATGACCGGAATGTGGGCTGTCTGCGGGTTCTGCTTCAGAGCCCGTAGAACTTGAACACCACCCAGTCTGGGCATCAGCATGTCGAGCAAGATAACATCCGGCGTTGTGTCGAACGCCAAGCGCAGGCCTTCCTCACCATCGTCGGCTTGGAGTCCCCACGGGGACTCCCTACCGAGCACCCTTAGCCTTAACCAAAACGCCCCAACACAATGCTTAACTTCGAAAGAGCGAGAGATTTCCGACACTACCCCAGGAGCCATAATGCTACGTGCACTTTTTATTGGGCTATCTGAAAGTAAATCCCTAAGACATTTTGCCGGAAGTTCTTCCATTGGACAGAAGATGTCCCGCCGCTTTGTCCCCGGAACCACCGTGGAGGAAATTGTCCAGGCCGCCGAAGCGGTCAATCGCCTTGGCATTCGCGTCAGCGTCGACAACCTCGGCGAAAACATCACCAGCCGAGACGAAGCTTTGCATAGCCGCGATCTCTACCACCAGCTGCTCGATGAGATCAGCAAGCGCAAGCTCGACTCGAATGTCAGCCTTAAGGTGACGCACATGGGTCTCGACATCGACGAAGGCCTCGCATGCGAGATCGTCAATGACCTGCTCGCGCACGCCGTGTCCATCGGCAGGTTCATTCGCATCGATATGGAAGGTTCGCCTTACACCCAGCGAACCATCGCTTTCACGCGCGAACTGCACGGCCGTTCCAGCTATCAGGGACATGTCGGGACCGTCCTGCAGTCCTACATGCGGCGCACGGCCGATGACGCGAAGCTGCTCTGCTCGCAAGGGATCGGGATCCGGCTGTGCAAAGGCGCCTACAAGGAGCCACCCGAGATTGCGTTCCAGGCGAAGTCCGAGGTCGATGCGAATTACATTAGCGTCGCCAAGTACCTCTTGAAGAGCGGAATCTTTCACGGACTCGCAACCCACGATGAGCGCATCATTCAGGAGATCAAGGAATGGGCCCGCAGCGAAGACATCTCGCCGACAAGCTTTGAGTTCCAGATGCTCTATGGCATTCGCCGCGACCTCCAGGAAGCGCTGGTGAAAGAGGGCTGGGGGATGCGCGTCTATATTCCGTTCGGCACCGAGTGGTATCCCTACCTCATGCGTCGCCTGGCGGAACGACCTGCCAACTTGTTCTTCATCGCGAAGAACATATTGCGGGGATAGAACCAGCGGCGTTGGCCTCGGACCCCCGTCTTGCACGTGGCATTCTAATCTCTATCCCGCACCTGACGACCAGCCGTTTCAATCCGTGTCCGACGCGTGGAAAGCGGTATCGGCACCGATCAGCGCCAATCCCGTCCTCCAACAGAAGATGGCCACGATCAACGCGGACCCGGATGCCGTAGCCAACAAAGTGTCACGACTCTGTGGCGAGGTGTGAGTGAATTGTGGGATTGCGGGAGTTGGTACGAAGTTTTCGTAGCTGCCATTGGAGCATCCCTCCCTTCCTTCAGGATGGGGATGTCGGGGTCGGCGTCTTTCCAGAGCGTGGGCCGATAGCGTTCTCCCATACACTACTCGACCATTGCGTCCCCTCTCGACATCAAATCCCCCGCCGGGAATACACGCGTCGACCGTGAACCGAGTGTCGAGGCGTCAGAATTAGACGGTTTCGACACTGGCAGCTTGGAATCCGTTCTCTTTCCTTTCTGTGACTTACCCGGTTCCAGCAAATGGAAGGGGACTTGCATTCTCTCGGAGCGACAAAATGTAGGAATACTGGATTGACCCACGACGCCGCCGGAGCACTGACCGGTCAGTGGGACCCTGCAACAGGAAGTTAACCCACGAAAGTAGGCAGTCATGTCAACCATGTCGGCACGCGGCCTCCCTCGCGAACCCTTCTGCCAGCTTTTTCGCAATCTGGACGAGGTCACCGTGACTTCTCTTCGGAAAGCGGCCCGGTGCAGACAGCTTCTCCCCGGAGAGATCTTCTGCCGCCAGGGAGAAACCGTGGCCAGTTTGTACCTTCTAAAAGCTGGTTTGGCGAAAGCTAGCGGAACCACTGCCTCCGGTAATGAAGTACTGCTCGACTGGATCTATCCAGGGGACGCTTTTGGCATGGAGGCACTCCTTTCTTCTCCGATGAACCATGTCTGGAGCATTCGCGCCAACGAAGCCAGCGAGGCGCTGGAGTGGGACAAAGCCACTATTGGCCGCTTTGCGGCATGCTGTCCACACCTTTATGACAACATCTTGGGCATTATCCTTCGCGGGGATCACCAACTTCAGGAACGATTCACAGGACTGGCAACCGAGAGGGTTGAGCCGAGACTTGCGCGCCTGACATTGCACCTTTCCAGATCATCGACGGACCACGGATCGGGCGAACTCCACATTTCGGATGAAGAGCTGGCGCAGATGGCGGGTACGAATTTGTTCACGGTGAACCGGGTGCTCAATCACTGGCGGCGACTGGGGCATGTCGAGAAGAGCCGCCGGCGGCTCATCGTCCTTCATATCGACAGACTATCCGCGATTGCCGAAGGCTCGGCTTCTGGGCCGTAACCATCCCCGCTAACGCATCGAGATTTCGAATCGATTCTCTCTAAGCGGTATGTGAGGTGCCGATTCCGGCTTCGCTGACCACCAGCAGCAGGTCTAGCCTGTATCGGTGGCCCGCCGAGTGGCGTCGGATGACTGTCGACCAAGTTCCGTTGGACTCGACACTTCGACACGGTCTGTGCCTTTCTTCGATGTGCCACTACAAGTCCGCGAATACCCGAAGATGTCCGACATTGATACGCACAGTGGCCACTAGTCCCGTGACCGCTTGATTCGTCATACAGTGGAGGGACGGGCGCCTCGCCCGTCCAGTCGGGCGGGGACGCCCGGCTCTCCACCAGCAGGCTTGGATCGACAGCGGTAACAATCACGCGGTCGCGGCACTAGTCCCGGAACTCAACAGGATTAATGTTCAGCTTTTTCATCTTCGAATACAGGGTCGTGCGTTTCATTCCCAGTCTACTGGCTGCACCCGATGCGCCACCCATCACTCCGCCCGCCTCTTTCAGAGCCTGAAGGATGAGTTCGCGCTCGGCCTCTTGGGACATCTTGCCAGAAGATGGTTTTGTATCCCTTCTTAGTTCGCCAAGCGAAACCCTCAGGACAGGTGAGTTCGTCAAAATCACGCATCGCTGAACCAGGTTTTGCAATTCTCTGATGTTCCCAGGCCAGCTCCAATTCAGAAGGGCATCCATTGCTTCGGCCGGGATAGCCACAATCGACTTCTTCGCTTCACTTGCGTATCTGGACACGAAGCAACGCACAAGGGCAGGAATGTCGCTTTTTCTCACCCGCAGTGGGGGAACGTAAATCGGAAAGACATTGAGTCTATAGAATAGGTCCTCGCGGAAGCGACCTTCGGCGACACTCCGATGCAAGTCCTGATTTGTGGCAGCGATCAGCCGAACGTCGACCTTGATCACCCGGTTACTGCCGAGCCTTTCGAATTCCTTGTCTTGCAGCACCCGTAACAACTTCGGCTGAGTTACAGTCGAAAGATCCCCTACCTCATCCAATAGCAGAGTACCTCCGTCAGCTAGTTCCAAGCGACCGACGCGCCGATTGATCGCCCCGGTGAATGCCCCTTTTTCGTGTCCGAATAGCTCGCTTTCCAATAACTCTGTCGGAATTGCAGTACAGTTGACGCTAATAAACTTATTGCCGGCCCGGGGGCTGAGCCGATGAATAGCACGTGCAACTAAATCCTTACCGGTACCTGTCTCTCCCAGCAGCAACACCGTCGCGTCCGTGGCAGCCACCGTCCTCACCTGTCTGAGCAGTTCTTGGAGAGGAGCGCTATTCCCCACGATTCCGTAGAAAGCCTCGTCCCGGCTCGCGGAATCCCGCAGGTCAAGATCCTGGGGTTCTGGTTCGAGCCTTGGTGTTACGGCCGAGGGGGTTTGGAAGCAATCCGTCCTCGTTGAAAGCCCGTCGGATGTGGCGTCCAGGAGCTGAGCGATTATCGCAGCCGCGTGGCGTAAGTACTCAAGTGTCTCCTTTGTCTTCGGAACGATATGAAAACTGCCAAAGCCTATAGCTCCTAGCTTATGACGAGTTGTGGTCAAGGGAAAAACAAAATAGGTACGAACGCCGCGTTTGCGAAGTGACTCTAGAAAAACGGGGAGCTTGGGTTCGACGTCCAAATCTTGGATAAGTACGGATCGTTGATTCTTCCAGGCCCATCCGCATACACTAGCGTGTATGGGCAGGCAGTCGCATATCCTCTCCGCCTCACCCAGCTTCCAAACATTCAGGCGGATGCTTTCCACACTTGAGTCGTAAAGACCCAATGTGACAACGTCACAATTCAAGGCATGATGCAGGCGGAGTGCCAAGGTGGGGAAAAGAGCATCTATCGTTGCCCGGGTGATTGCTAGCTGTGCCAGATCAAGTAGATTGCGATACTGGCCGACTGTCAGATCTGAGAGATAAACGGAATCAAACGCAAGTCTTTGCTCCAGCATATTCTCTCGCGTCCTAGTTCGGATCGGACTACGTTTCACGGTGTCGCTTTTGAGGACAGCGACAAAAACCACAACACCTTGCCCAAGAATCTTCCTGTATCATTCTTGAAGGTCGATCTTGACAACGATCTGCGTTAGTGCTAGCAGGAAGTTAATCATCTGGGTCATGGATAGTCCAGTCACTATGTGGGAACATCACGACTCTGCTTGAGGCGGAGATTTGAATGACAGAGTGTGCCGAAATATCGGCACTGGTGCCGAGCGGCCGGCACCTCTACGCCATACTCTCGTTGGCGAGGCAGGATTTGTCGAATGGCAGTTGTCGTGCGGGGGACCGCCCGCTCCCACCATATAGCCCATCTCATTGCTGGATTCGGCTGCCGTCTGGTCGCTCCTGTGGATCCTGCTAAATCGTGAAAGCAAGTCCTGTTAAGAGCAGGTTATTTCCACTCGCAGTGTTCGGATTTTGTAACGGGTTAAACTCCGCTCGAAATGGGTATGTTGCCGATCTTCATCGATCCTGCATGCGTCGATATAGTGAGATTGACGACGTCAATCGGTTCGGAATCGGGGCAATTTCGCATTTAATTCCTGAAATCGTAACACAAACCAGTAAACAAGTTTGGTCAATGCCGTCAAGTGCTAAACTACCACTTGGCTGTCGTTTTGTCAGGGGGGCATCGTTGCAATCGTCTCTGCCACAAAACGAACGGCTTCGTCTCGAGAGTCTTCGTAGCTTTCGAATTCTGGGCACAGCCTGCGAGCAAGTGTTCGACGACATTGCTCATCTGGCCGCTCTTATCTGTGATGCTCCAGTCGCCGTCATCGCTTTCATCGACGAGCAAAGGGTGTGGTTTAAGGCGAAAATCGGCCTTGAGTTGGATGAGATTCCGCGAGACGGCTCGTTCTGTGCCTATGCAATCTTGCAACCTGACGTCTTGATCGTCCCGGATCCACCCTCCGACGAAAGGTTCATGAGCAGTTTCTTGGTGAAGCAAGTAGGGATTCAATTCTACGCAGGGATGCCGTTAATTATCGATGACGCCCACCCCCTGGGTACGCTAGCCGTGATGGACCGAGTGCCACACCTCTTGACAGCGGAGCAAATAGATGGCTTGCAGATTCTCGCTCGACGGATCGTGCGTGAGCTGGGACTACGACGCACAAGAGAAACTCAATCGCCGCACGGGCGACCGCACCTCGCACAGCCCTCCCCCCAGCGTTTAGTCACCATCTTGATAGTCGAAGACAACGAGAACCTTCGAAACATTCTGCACAGGACGCTCGAAGGCCACGGGTTTTCCGTTCTTGCTGCCGCCGATGGTGCCGAGGCACTTCGCTTGTGCCAGCAGTACGATGGCACAATAGACGTTGTGGTGAGTGATATTGTCATGCCCGGACCCAACGGATTTGAGCTCGCCGTGCGAGTTCATGCGGCTCGCCCCGAGACGAAGTTTTTGTTTATAACGGGCTTTTTTGACCAATTTCCCGAATTGTGTGATAAGTACCGCGGAAGTATCCTGGAAAAGCCCTTCCTTCCTTCGGAACTCCTGCGTAAAGTGGAAGACATACTCAACCAGGCGAAGGCAGCCACAGGTACCGAAGGATAGGCTGTTCTTCATTCAGATTCGCTCGAGTTTATCGAGCTAAAGTAAACAACGTAGGCCACGCGCGCTTCTTCTGGTGTTACCAGAAACAGTCGTGGGCTGGCACCGGCCCGGATTCCGATTGTATTGGGCCATGCTTTGCAAAGTGCGAAAGCAAGTTGACGGTGGAAAAAGGATTTCCCCGATGTTGCTGTGGTGAGCCAGGGCTGGACGTCCCATCTTCAGAGTTCAATCCCGCCGGCGCGACAGCCGCCACGGCTCCCACGGGAATCTCAGCTCCAAGGAAGAGTTGGACGCGTGAGGTCAGGGGGCATACCAGTATCGCAGGTCATGAAGGGCTGCTAATGTACCAGGGAGATCAGCCCCGGTCGACTAATCCCATATCGCTTGATCCTTTGGTAAAGTGAACTGCGCGCGATGCCCAGCTTGGCCGCCGTCGCTTCGATTCGTCCACCCTCGATAAGAAGAACTTCTTCGATGTACTGGCGCTCAATTTGGTCCAGGGTCCTGATGGACCGGCTGGCGACGGGTTCGGGCACTATTTGAACATCAAAATGCAGATCCCTCTCGCTCAGGAGCTGGGCTTCGCGGAGAAGAATTGCCCGCTCCAGCATGTTGCGTAACTCGCGAATGTTACCCGGCCACGAATACGACTGCAATGCACGGACAGCGCCGTCGGATAACTCGATGTGCCCGGCGGACAGGTCGTGCGCCAAGTGGTCAACAAAATACCGAGCCAAAATGGGTATGTCCTCCAAACGGTCCCGCAGAGCGGGGATAAACAGCGGAATCGTACTAATGCGAAAGTAAAAGTCACTTCGGAATTGGTGTTCGCGAACCATGCCGACGATGTCCTGGTGGGTAGCCGCAATCAGGCGAATATCTACGCGTCGATCACGAAGATCTCCCAGGCGACGAAATTGCTTTTCTTCCAAAACCTTGAGCAATTTCGCCTGTACGGCCAGATCCACGTCTCCGATTTCATCGAGAAAGACAGTCCCCTTGTGAGCGATTTCCAGCAGGCCCATTTTGTTCTGAAAGGCGCCGGTAAATGCCCCCTTCTCGTGTCCGAACAATTCCGTCTCCAGCAAGTCGTGCGCGAGCCCGCCGCAATTAAGATCCAGGAAGGGTTCCGCAGCACGCTGCCCGTGTGCGTGAATCCAGCGTACCAGGACCCCCTTCCCGGTTCCGGTTTCTCCTTGAATCAGGACTGGGCTGTCCGCTCCGACGACCTTGTTTGCCAGTTCTTCAACCTTGCAGATGGCAGCACTGCGTCCCAGGAACGGATCTATCTGTTCCCGCCTCTGACGGTCTTTTTCCACCAGTTGCTTCTGCCGGTTGCGGCGATTCTCGATGCTCGATTGGACCATTACGAACAGGGCCGCTAATTCGATCGGCTTGGTCAGGAACTGACTGGCGCCCAGCTGCACAGCTTCCACAGCCAGGTCGATGGATCCGTGCCCGGTGAGAATGATGATAGGTATCGAGGAATCGCTGGCCCTCAGACGAGGCAGCAGTTGCAGAGCGTTGCCATCAGGAAGGCGGTAATCGAGAACCGCCACATCTGGCCGGATTCCACGCCACAGGTGCTCAGCTTCGGCGCAGGTAACCGCACAGCTGACTTCGCACCCTTTCAGCTCCAGGTAAGTGCTGATGGTCTCGCGCCACTGCTTCTCATCCTCCACAACCAGGACTCGATCCTTGGGCATAGCCAGTACCCCCATTTGTGTACGGTTATCACGCTTGCCCCGGAAGCTCCTTGCGCTAGCGCAAATTCGCTTCTTCTGGATACCTTCGTTGTGTCGAATTTCTCCGCGGACCTAGACCGCAGATGTTCGGCCATTTGTAAGGGTTTCCTTATAGGCCGGTCCGTCCGCCCACCTTCAGGCGGCTTGCTGCTTCTCAAGGGGAGAGGACACGGCGACGTTTCGCTGCGGGCGAAGTTCGCCTACGACCGGCCAGTGCTCGCAGGCCGTCGTAATCGGGATGACGGCCACTCGATGTTCAGGCGTACAAACCAACTCCATCCGACGAGAACATTCTTCGCAAAGCCAAAACCATTGGGTAGTACAAGGGTTGCGAGAAAGTTCCGAATCCAGAACAGGGCTGCTCTGTCCGGTACGGACTGGAGACCGAAGGACGAACAGTCTCCCGTCATGGAGATAGCAAAACCGATGAAGACACGACGGATTGGCACACGTTCCGACCATAGGCTTATCGAGCTTGATTGATTGGTGGGGAGATGTCTTTGCTCCAGCGCAAATAAGGGATAATTCTCAGCATCTTTGCCCGAACGCAAACCGCCAGCCATCCGCAGCTGTATCACAGGAAGATTTTTCATGGACTGAAGCGGAGCAGAAGATCGGGAAGCACGGCTTTCCACCGGCAGGCTTGGATCGAAAGCGGTAACCATCACGCGGTCGCGGCACAGATTGCTGATTGCAAATTACCGGGCGCGAGCAATCACTATCGTCAGATCATCTTCTTGTTCACCTGATCTGAATTGTTCCACTGCCTGCTCCACCTTCTGCACGATCGATGCGGCCTCAAGATCCCGGCTCGCGCGCAGCACCTCCAGGAGACACGCTTCGCCAAATTCCTCTCCATTCTTGCCGGTGGCTTCCGTAATCCCGTCGGTATAGATACAGAGGATGTCCCCCGCCTCCATATGAGCTTCGGCCACGGAGCCCTCCCAGTCCCGGAACAACCCGAGTACCGTGGCAGTTGCGGTCAGCCGCTCCACACCTGCTTTGTGCAACAGCAGAGGTGGATTATGCCCGCAATTGACATAGCGCAGCGCTTGCGTGATACAAATCTTACTTGCACCACGGACTGCTAAGCGCCTGTGCCGATTACAATTTCCAGCCGATCGCGTCCTTTTTCCTTCGCCCGATAGAGAGCTACGTCTGCCCGGGCGAGCAGATCCTGTTGCGAGTCCGCGTCCGAACTTGAAGCGGCGCCGACGCTTACGGTGACGTTGATCTCCGTGCCACTGACCTTGATCGGAGTCGCTGCCACCGCCAGCCGGACTCGTTCGCCGCCTTTGCGAATCTCTTCCAGATGGCAATCTGAAAGCAGGACGATGAACTCCTCGCCCCCATAACGTCCGACCAAGTCATACGATCGCACGCCTTGTCCGACGCGTCGGGCGACCTCTTTCAGCACCACGTCTCCGTTCGGATGTCCATAGGTGTCATTGACCTTCTTGAAATGGTCAATGTCCACCATCAGCACCCCCATGGATGTTCGGTAGCGGGACATACGCCGCAATTCCCGGCCAAGCAGGTCGAAAATTGCCACATGGTTCCACAGTCCGGTGAGGGAGTCGTGGGTGGCAGCAAAGCGTAATTCTTCCTGAGCGCCAATCAGTTCGTTCTGCAATTTGAGCACACGTTGACCCACTCCAACTCGGGCTCGCAATTCGCCGATATCGCAGGGCTTGGTGATGTAGTCGTCGGCTCCGGCCTCGAGTCCCTGTATGACGTCGTCTGTTCCATCTTTGGCCGTGACCAGTAGGATGTAGGAACACGGACCCTTCTCACGGCCTCGAACCCTGCGGCACAACTCGGGACCCTCAATGCCGGGCATCATCCAATCCAAAATGAGAAGATGCGGGGCATGGTGTTGCTGAATGATTTGCCAGGCTTGGACTCCGTCTCGGGCGGTGGTTACACGATATCCCCAAGTCTCCAGCGAGCGTTGAATGATTCGACGATAACCTGGGTCGTCTTCGGCAAGTAAAACCTCGCTGCAAGAGCAGCAGACGGGAGTGCACTGTCGGGATACGACCTCGACATTTGCCATTTCGCTCAAAACATACCTCCCCAGGAACCGCTGGTTAATTCAAAAGCAGGATTGAGAACCGGTTGCAAGCAGTCCGGGCACATTCCGTCGTGCGGACGTTGCTGGGAATACCGGGCCAAGGACCTTTTGAGTTTGTGCCAATACTTCCCGTCGGCCCGAAGCTTCCCGCCATTCGGGCGCACAGGAAGAAGTGCCCTGAGTTGCCTTGCCTGAGACACGGCATTTTCCAAACCGGCGGCTCGCTCCGCCAACGTCGTTTGCAGGTCAACAACTCTCGGTCCTATCCGAATTCTGGCGCGCAGTTCTCCGACATCGAAAGCCTTGGTAACGTAATCATCCGTGCCGGCGCAGAGAGCAGAAGTCAGGGCCGAGTTACGTTTGGCCGTTAGAATGATCAGGTACATCGAACTAAGGTCAGAGGATTGGCGGATCTTTCGGCATAGTTGCGGTCCGGTGAACGTGGGCATCACCCAATCGAGGATGGCCAAACGGGCGGAGTCGGGCTGCTGGAGGAGTTGCCAGGCTTCTGCGCCGCCCTCCGCCATTAGGAATTCGTAGCTGGGCGCGAGTATCCGTTCCAGCAGCTTACGAAAGAAAACATGGTCATCAGCAATGAGCAGCTTCACCGTGTAATACCTTTCGGACTTTGCTCATCAGTGCCGTAACCTCGTTTTGGAATGAAGCGAGCAGTTCGGCCGTATGTTCCAGATGGCTCTCACGTCCTCTCTCTTCCAGCTCCCGTGCCTTGCTGGCCGCAGCAGCGCCAAAGTAACTCAGTTCTCCGTTTAGGCTGTGGGCCGTGCTTTCGATCCCGTGTGCATCTCCCGCAGCCACGGCTTGGTGCAGGCGGGCCATGAGCTTCGGGGTTTCCTCGATAAAGATCTCCATGACCTCGCGAAAGAGCTTCTCGTCGCCGCCCAGTCTTTCCAGAGCCTTGTTGGCGTCCCAGGCCACCGGGCGATCGGGGACAGAAATGGAGCCGATATCGGGGATCGCGTCAAGACCGGTTTGATCGAGCCCGTTCGTTTTCTGTGCCATGGTTTTCTCCAGTTCTTCCCGGTTTATGGGTTTTGCGATGTATCCGTCCATGCCCGCCGCGATACAAGCTTCTCGATCCCCTCGCATGGCCCGGGCAGTCATAGCGATGATCGGGATGTGGCGACCCGTGCCTTTCTCTGTCGCACGAATGTGCCCGGTGGCGGTTAGCCCGTCCATCACAGGCATTTGCACGTCCATGAGCACCAAATCAAATTCTTGTTTTGAGAGCAGGGACAAAGCTTCACTGCCGTTGTTCGCCAATACCGCGGTATGGCCTATCCTTTCGAGCGTACGGAGACCCACGGTCTGGTTCACCGGGTTGTCTTCGACCAGGAGGACGTGCAAACTGCGACCGGCTTGTCGCAGTTCGTGACGTGTGACGAGGGTGCGTGGGGTGCCGGCTGCCGCTTGGCCGAATGTGGTCAGAATGGCTGAAAGCAGTTCTGACTTCCGGATGGGCTTGAGCAAATAGGCAGAGATGCCCAACTGGCGGCAGCGGGCCGCATCGCCGATTTGTCCGGTCGAAGTCAGCATCATGATCACCGCGCCTGCTAGGCGAGGATCCTGCCGGATGTGCTCGACCAACTCGAAGCCATCCATGCTGGGCATGCGTCCATCAATGATGGCTAAACGAAAGCGTTTGCCAGCTTCATGGGCTTGTGTCATCGCCTCCAGGGCGGCGAGGCCGCTGTCGGCAGCACTCACGTCCATCCCCCAGCCGGCGGTCATCTCGAGCAATATCGTTCGGTTCGTGGAATTGTCATCCACTACGATGACAGGGAGGTGCAGCAGCTCGGCTTGCAGGATCGGAGCCGCCGCAGAGACGGGAGTCCCGCCTGCTGCACTTAACCGCGCGGTGAAATAAAATGTACTGCCTCGCCCCGCGGCACTCTCTACCCACACCCGGCCGCCCATCATCCCAACCAGCCGGGAGGAGATCGCCAAGCCAAGGCCGCTACCTCCATAGTTTCTGGTGGTGCTGGTGTCAGCTTGGGCAAACGCTTCGAAGATCGATGAGTGTTTTTCCGGTGCGATTCCAATCCCGGTATCCGCGACGCTGAGCTGGAGTTCAAACTCCTGGCCGCATCGGGAGAGGCACTGGACGCGCACCAGTACTTCCCCGCGGTCGGTGAATTTGACGGCATTGGCGATCAAATTGACGAGAATCTGGCGAAGCCGCCCGGGGTCGCCAACCACGCTCACGGGGACGTCCGGATCAATGGAGCAGGCCAGTTCCAGTTCCTTCTGGTGGGCGCGCAGCGCCAGCGCCCGCACGGTCTCAGCGATGGAGTCGTGCAGGTTGAATTCGATGGGATCGAGTCCCAGTTTTCCGGCTTCGATCTTGGAGAAGTCAAGGATGTCGTTGATCACGCCCATGAGCGAGTCGCCCGAAGACTTCAACAGCTGCAGATATTCGCGCTGTTCCGGACTGAGTTCGGTATCGAGTAGCAGGTCGGCCATGCCCAGAACGCCGTTGATGGGAGTGCGGATTTCGTGGCTCATGTTGGCCAGAAACTCACTCTTGGCATGGTTGGCCGCTTCGGCGGCATCTTTGGCTTTGACCGTTTCCTCCTCCGCGCGTTTGCGGGCCAGTTCCTGCGCGTCGCGTTGCAATCTCGCGTGCAGAACGGGGGCCAGGTATTCTGCAATGCGCTCCAGCAGTTCTTTGTCGGCCTCGTCGTAGTCGATGGGTTTATTGGCGACCGCCAGAAGGCCGATCCGTTCACTTTGGTGCAGTATCGGCATGACGAGGGAACGAAGAATCGGCACATGGCCGTCAGGAACGTGGCCGGGTCGGTTGGAACAGAGCAAGGCCTTCTCGATAAGTGCCCTTCCCCAGGTTCCGCCCCAGACCTCGCGGGGGAAGCGCAGGCTTTTGCCCTGCATCTTGCACTCTTGCCAGATCTGTCCTTGCAGAGAAGGAACCAACAAGACACCCTGCTCGTCGATATAGCCGAAAAGACCGCACTCACTGTTCACGCTTTGCAGAACGATTTCCAATACCTTGCCGAACATTTGGTCGTCAGAAACCGTCAGGAAGATGTTCACGAGGCGGTTCTTGAGGGCAAGTCTGGCTTCGGACAAATGCAACTTCTGTTCCGTCCTCTTGCGCTCCGTGATGTCACGGCCACTGGTCACGACGTACGTGCGATCCAGCAAAACCTGTTTCATCCCGACCTCGACCGGGTAGGTTGACCCGTCCTTCCGCCGGTGCCAGCACTCGATCAGCGCGCTCCCTGATTTCTGCAACCCGTCGTTGACCTTTGCCAGCGAGAACCCGGCAGCTATGTCGGGAACACACAGAGACAGAAGTTCTTCGCGGGTGTAACCCAGGTCCAAGCAGGCCCTCTCATTCACATCGAGGATGCGCAGCGTCTCCGGATCAACGACCTGAATGGCATCGTTGGATTGATCGATTAACATTCGGAACAGCTTCAGCGATTCCTCGGCGCGCTTGCGGGCTGTAATGTCGAACAAAATGCCGTCTGCGTACAGCACTCCGTCCATTTCGTGAGTACGGAAAGCACGATCATGGACCCAGATCCACTCACCGTCTTTCCGTTGAATTTTGTATTCCACGTCAAAGGGTCGGTTTGCGGCGAATAGCGCTTGGTTTGCTTCGACGATGCGATTTACGTCATTGGGATGGATCCGACCGAGCCACAACTCTTCTCCCCGCTCGCATATTTCTTGGGCCGTGTAGCCGAGGACATTCTCGACATTACAGCTGATGTAAGAGGTTCGCCCATGCTGGTCCGCTGTCCAGGTTACGTCGGGCAGATTGTCGACAAGTCTCCGGAATTTCTCCTCACTCTGCGACAACACCTGCTCGGCGCGTTTCCGCTCGCTGACCTCACCCTCCAGAGCGTGCATGGAGCGCGCGAGCGCCGCCGTACGATCGGTCACTTTTTGCTCAAGTTCCTGATTGAGCTTCAGGGTTTCTTGCTCGGCTCGTTCACGCAGGGAAACTTCGACCATCGAGCTCCGAGTGACAAATCCGGCGATTCCTGTGGCAAAGATGACTGCCAGAACGCTCAGCAGGAAGACAAGCTTCCGGGTTGCGGCATACGTCAGCTTACTTTCCTGGGCGTGCCGGTCCATCTCCTCTCCCTCGAAGCGTACGAATTGGAGTGGACCCCAATTTTGAGACAACCAGTTAAGCCCTAAAATGCAGCGAAAGGGAAAACTGGATGAGATCTCGAAGGAAGTTCACCAGGGAGTTCAAGCTGGATACGGTGCAACGATTGCGGGCG